>Ga0070739_10002003_pt1 | contig 28617 bp, 29 predicted proteins | sample Coa_R1_7_FD_66445 | JGI IMG/M metagenome (GOLD analysis project Ga0070739, IMG submission 66445) | Surface soil microbial communities from Centralia Pennsylvania, which are recovering from an underground coalmine fire - Coalmine... | ecosystem: Environmental > Terrestrial > Soil > Unclassified ...
AAACCGGTTCGTAGATAGACCGCGGCGAGTCCAAGACCAACCAGCGCACAAGCGATCTTGACCGACAGCGCCTCCAAGGCAACGCCGGTAACCTCTGGGAGATGCCCTTTTAAATAGAGGCTGGCGAGGCCGAACCCGGCTCCGCTCGCGCCTTGGGCCATCCATCCGAGCACCATCAACCAGGCCAGCCGACGTTGCGTGACCGGATGGTCGTTGCCCAGCCATAACGCCATGGCCGGGCTACCGACCACGGTCACGGCGCCAAAGTTATGGACCAGCTGAACACAGGTATAGATCAAATTCGCCATGGCTCCTCCTAATTTACTTGCTTACTTAGCCGTCACCTGGATCGATTTCTCCGGACCTGTGGGGGTATGATCTTTGTCGACAATCTTGATCGTGATCACGTGCACGCCGGGGCTCAACTTGGGCAGGCTGTAGACCCCCTTGGTATCATGCATTCCTTTGCTTCTATTGTCATCGACCCAGATATGAAAGTGATCCCCTTCGCTCCCAGGGGTGACTTCATAGCTGAGGGGATAGGACTCGTTGGCATCCAGCTCGCTGTGATCGGCCGGGGAGAGAATCTTATGCGTTGGCCGGTTTTATCGATTAACAGTTGGAATCTTCTACGTTCGATGGAACTTGATATCCGTTTCTTTCAGGAAGTACGGGTTGGCCTTACAATGTCTAAAAAGTTAAGTTATGACTTTTACATTTAGTAGTAGGTGTTGTAATTAATTCCGACGGTGTCTGAAAGATCGAGTCCTCTGTTTTACACCTTATTTTTGAGGGCCTCTTTTATCTTTGCCACGTACGGGCCGGTTCCGGCTCCCTCATAAAAGGAGAGATCCTCGTCGATCCCGACTAACCGGAAGCATTGACCTCCGGGAGCCTGGAAATAAAGGTGAGGGTCCGGTACCTCAAGCCTCCTCACTAGGCCAGACTCGAGGATTTTTCGACCCATTTCTCCTACGTTGTCAGATTTGATTTCCAGCCAGACCGACCTTGCCGTCCGTAAGAACTCGCTCTGATCAGGGACGTCTCCATAGAGAAACACGATATAGAAGTTATCTCCCAAGCGAACGAAGTCCCTTTCCGGATCCGCTTTCGTGATCCTGCCACCGAGAACATCACAATAAAATTTACGAATGCTGTCTCGATCTCGCTGCGGAACTAGAACCGACGAGTGATTTCCAAAAATTACTTTTGCCATGATTGCTTCTCCTTAATCTAAGCTGTTATGTTGGATTCCTATCGGGATTTATTTTCCTGATCAGGTAGACCTTTATTTTCAGTCAGCAGTTTTATCAGTCTTTCTCCCACATAAAAATTCCAGCCCTTTTTGCCATCGGTTGTCTCCATTCGTCGTTTCAGATCGCCAAGCGCCTTCAGGCGCAGTTGCTCAAACTTTTATTTCTTCACAGAAGGATGAGCGTCCTCCCAGCGGAATGTCTTGCGTGAGCCATTTCCAAATTGCTCCCGAAAAAGTCCCAAAAAGTAGTTCCAACCTTTTTCATGCCCCCTTGCCAGCTCATGATCCGGAAGGTCGGAATGTATGAGGGTCATGAGCGTCTCTTCCCCCTGTTTCTTAAAGGTCAGAGTAACGATCGACTCTTGTCCTAAGGTATTTGGTGACATCCAGGTATGCTGAATTCGACCCGGCCGCTTGAAGTCAGTGAATCGGCCGTAATGCGACGTCCCCTTGAGGGCCCAGTAAAAGAGCCCGTCTACTTTCGGATCCAAAATAAACTTTTCGGCTGCATTCCAGGGATTTCCAGGAATTTTTGGATTCAGCCACGCATCGAACACCTCAGCCGGAGGAGCAGGGATTGTCCGCTCAAACCTAAATTCAAGGGCCTTCTTAGAGTTCTTCATCATTTCTTCTTCTCCTTCTTCTTTTTGTTTATAAAATACTGCTCAAACTGGTCGAGCCGTTGGTTCCAGAACCGCTCGTACTCATGCACCCATGCTGCTACTTGGTAGAGTGGTTCACCCCGAAGAGAAATGAGGACCTCGCGCCCCTGTTTCCTGCGTTCAATGAGCCCTGCTCTTTCAAGAAGCTTCAAATGTTTCGTCACCGCGTTTAATGCAGTGTCGAACGATTTTGCCACGTCGAGGAATCGAGCCGGTCCGTTTGCGAGTTGTCTGATAATCGCTCTCCGAGTTGGGTGAGAAATGGCGGTCAGGACATCAGTCAATTGATCCATGCCAATATTACACCATAAGGTGTAATATTATGCAAGTCTTTTTTTCAATGCGATGTTAACGCTGCGGGAGGCTTGTTACGGGGAGCGGTTCAATACGGACCAGGTATCGAAGTGAGACTCGCACAGCGAGAGTGGCCCGAATGTCCGACCAGGTCAAATGCAGAATTCGAGACTGTCAGACCCTATACAGGTGAGGCCAATAAATGAAACATGCAGACTCTTTAATACCATCAGAAAGGTGATATACAGGGGAAAGATTCGAGGCTATTTGTTTCAGGAGGAAGGATTTCTCGTCTAGAGCTACCGTTTGAGAAAAACCATCAACACTTCCCTTCCCTTGAAGTCTCCATCTTTTCACCTTATATCGGCAAGAAAAGCCGACCCGAAAGATCCTCTCCCATAGCATTAGGCGAGCGGGGCGGGAGGCAAGGGCGGACCGGGTGGTGCGATCGGTGTGTTGATGACCATCACTGTCTTGGTCCAGGCATCCAAGAGGGTTGCGATTGCATCGGCCTGCTGCGCCGCCGTCTTCTGATCGGCCACCCCCGATGTAAAGAGCGCGATGAAGGAGACAGAAAGGATACCGGGAGGGGCAAGCGAGACGATCCCGGCTATCGTCGGTGGCGTATCGTCGGTGGCGCCGGCGGAGGAGGGGTGGCGAAGGCGACCGGCGGGGTCAGCCAAAAGGCAACGAAGGCCAAGTCCATCGCGGCGGCGAGCCCCGCGACCGCCGCCGGAGGCGGGGCCGCTTTCGCGGCGGTGAAGCCGGCGGCCAAAGCGCCGGCGAGCGTCGCTTGGGCCGTCGTGAGAGAGGAGGCCAGTGGATTCGTCGCTCCCGCTTGCGCTCCCTCCGCATATTTTTTTTAGGCCTCAGCCCACTTCTTCCCCGCTTCGGTTGGGTTGGGAGGAAAAACCATCTGGCCCGGAGAGGCGGGGTCGTTCCCTTCAAAAATATCTTTGAGGCTGTTTAACAGGAGGCTCTTGTCGAGCGGCATCGTTACTCCGCCTTGAGAACCTGTGTAATCGATTTTGGATTGGAGGTGGAGGGAATCACCGGGGGACCGGTCGGCCCCACGCCGCTCGGATGAGTATGGGTGTCGAAGACCATTTGGACGAAGGTCTTCGTCGCCAGCTCTTCCGGCATCTGCGTCGATCCCTGAATGATCACCGAATCGGCTTGAATGGTGATCTTCGGGCCGCTTCGATCAATGATAATCTCGGTCCCCTCCTTTGTTCGGATTGTGATCGATTCGCTTCCGGAGGAGTCGTTGATGATGATGACATTCCCCGACGGCGTCTTGATCACCTGCTGCTGCGGATAGGATTGAAGCGCCTCTTGCGGAAGCTCGCTCTGTCCCCCCGGCTTCCCCCAACTGCCGCCGGTCCAGACCGGATGATCCAAATCCCCCTCGATAAACTCGACCCAGACCAGATCGCCGACCTGCGGCATAAAAAAGAAACCGATCCCCGCGCCGGCATAAGGAACGGCGGGCCAGGCCCAACCGCTGACCGCATCAGCCAGAAGGCTCGGCACCGCCACCTTGAGCCGACCCAACTGCTCCGGATCGTTGTTGTCCTGAACAAACCCGCGATATTTTCCCCAGTACTTCCCCTCGGCCCGCTCGATGTACCGGGCCATTTTTTCATCCATCTTATTTAAACCTCAAGTGACGTGAGGCGTTAGGCGTAAAGCGTGAGGGTAGGTCAAAAGATTTAAAGCTCTTTCCCCCTTACGCCTCACGTTCTCTTCTTTGTCGCCTCACGGCCTCTTACGCCTCATGTGTTTTAGCTTTCACGGAATCGGCAGTCCGATCCGCAATCGCTCCATCCGCAAATCGGACTTTCGGATATAGACGATTTCGACCTGGAGGGTGTCCTCTTCATTCTGAACGCCGACCCGGTCGACCTGAATTTCATCTCCCAAAAATCGTTGCAAGGCCCGGTTGACCATGAACTCGGTCGTCGCGGCCAGAATATCGTCGTTCGGATCGAAGACCAGATCGCGAAGCCGCGTTCCATACTCTGGAAGATTCACCCGCTCGCCGGGCGAGGTGAGGAGCAGTTGAAGGATTTTCCCGCGGAGCAGCGGGTCGCCCCCCTGCGCATAGACACCGCCGGTGCCGTCGATCTGGAACGGAAATCCAAGGCCGCTTGGAACGGAAGGGGGGCCGCCCCCTCCCGGCGGGGTCTCCACCGGCGACTGGACCGGCTGGATCGAAAGCGCAAGGGTCTTTGAGGGAAGGCTGAAACTTCCCCCTCGCCGGGCGATCACGGTGAAATATTGATCTCCCCCTTCCTCGAATCCGGCGATCAGCGCTGAAGTCGTCTTGATGCCTCCGGCCCGAAGCGTTCGAAAGGGATCGAGCGAATCGGGGCTGGAGAAAAGATCGAAGGCGATTTTCTTTGCCGTGATGTCGTCGGCGTAAGTCCACTCCAAAAAAACGGTCCCATCCCCCTGATCTTCTCCGGTCAGATCGGCAGGCGACGTCATCGCAGCCCCGCCGGGAGAGAGGCCGAGGCTCGCGAACGTCCCGACACAGAAGAAGCACGGCTCGAAACCTTCGGCGATTGCCTGGTCGATCGTATCCGGAATGAACGATTTCTGATGAAGAATCTCGCCGATCTGGCACTGCGCCTTCTGATTCGTAAGATCATGGAACTCGTTGCTCTTTCGATTGCCGAGATAACGGGGCGGCATCTACTTTTTCTCTCCCCGTTTTGTCCCGATCAGATTTTGGACGGCATAGGCGCGAAACGCCCGAAGCCATTCGATGTCGGGGGTCTCTGCATTCTTCAACACCCGCTCGAGCGCCGCCGGACTCTCCGCCGCCAATGTCTGCGGCGGGCGCTTCAACGCGTCGAGCGTTTTTCGGTTGGAGAGGAGCCGCTCGATCTTCGTCCGGTCGGTCTGCGACGGCTCTGCTTCATACGTGATCGAGACCCGCCCCTGCCGTACCGCCAGCCCCTTCACCCCGGGGACCTTTTCTCGGACCGCATTCAAGACATCGCTTAGCGGCACCCCGTCCGGGTTTTCTCGGCTCTGCACCGCGACCGGCAGCTCGATATCGGCCATTTCGACATGGAGCGGCGCCCCCGTTACCTTCTTAATCGGCGTCACCCCCTCAATCAACTGCCGGCTGATCGGGTGATCGAGAAAAGGCCGAAGCGGCTCCAGATCTTTTTTTGTATAGATGTATCTGCCTGGCATTCAATCCTCCTCTCAGTAGGGACAGACCGACATCTCTGCCCTCCGGCTTGACACACACACCGGTGCCCCTACAGCAAATCAGAAACTCTTCTTCAACTCCACCACCGTCAGCCGCATGTTCACCAGCTCGACGCTGAAACCCTCCTGGTCGACTTGCGCGAAGAGTTGCACCGAGGTCGGCACGAAGCTGTTCGGAATGAAGGAAAATCCGGTGTCGCTGTTGACGAAGAGCATCTGGATCGGAATCTCGACCCCGGTCGGCTTCCGCTTCAGCGGGATCTTCGTCGAACTGTCCTGAATCTTCCCTTTGTCCGGCTCGGTCGCCGGGTCGGTCATGTCGTCATTGTAGAAGGCAGCCCGAACCTCCAGGTGCGAATCGTTCGGCACCGCCCCGGTCAGAAACATCTCCCCCGCCCAGAAGACCAGAAACTTGCTCCCCTTCGACGCGGGAGGAAGCGTGATCCCCCCCAGAAAATGGTCGGTGTTCTTGCCGGTGAAGGCGGAGAGATCGGTCAGCGGCTTGTCGACAGTGGCGGCGTTTCCGGCCCGCTGCCGTTTGTCCAAGATGTTGAGGATTTTGTCCGGGTCGGGGGTGCTGCCATCGCGGGTAAAGAGGGCGAGCGGCGCATAGGCATGCCGGACGCCATGCGCAAGAACGAAGCTCAACGGCTCGATCCGCGTCTCCGGATTAATCCCCGACGGCTCATCCCCGGCGAGGAAGCGGGTCTTGAAGATCCAGTAATCTCCCGGACGCATCTGCTTTCCGCCGAACCGGACCGCCACCCCGTCGTTGAGCGGGATCGCCGCGGAGATCGTCGCGTCGGCCGGATCGGCCATGATCGGAACTTTGAAGGCGTTCCATCGCGCGATCCGCGGCCGATCATCCATCGAGAAACTGGTGAAGTCGGGAACCTTTGACGCCGCCGGCAGCATCGAAAGCTGCCCCCCAATCGGATCATTCAATGTGATCACATTGCCAAAGATCGATTGGATCTGATGCATCTCGCTTCCGAATTCTTTCGAGATCAAGATCAGGTCGGCCGGATGAAAAGCCGACGCATCTTCCACGACCACTGTCTTCGATCCCGCCGGGATCGGCGCGATCACCCGTCCGATGGTGGAAGCGTTGTCTTCCGACCAACGGAAGGTCGCCGTCCCGATGTCGCCGACCGTGTCGATCTCCACCCGATAAAGTCGATTCGCCTCTCCGGTATAGACCCCTTCGGTCGCCAGGGTCCCTTTTCCGATCCCATCTCCGTCCGGAAGCCCACCCCCTTGATTGACCCGGACGCGGTATTTGACCTGAAGACGAGTGGTGCTGTCGGGTCCGCCCAAGGCGATCTCCCGTATCTCGGGATCTTCGACATAGGTCACCGGCTCCTCCCAAACGTCGAGGTAGACGATATCTTTCCGGACCTGTCCAGGGGGCGGCGGAGCGAGCGACGGATCGTTCGGGTCGGCCTGCTCGGAGTAGAGGGTGTCTCTCACGAGGACGCAGGGAAGCCCCTCGACATACATCCGGCCGGCGTTCTCAATGCTCGGATGGGTGAACTCAAATTGCGTGTTGAGCAATTCTAAAAAATTGGCAAGGCCGTCATCGCCACCGCCACTGCCGCCTCCCCCGCCACTACCTCCTTGGCTGGCTTGGCCCAACATCCCGAAAAGGGAGAAGATCCCCAGAAACTCGGAAAACTCGGAGCCGCGGATGATAAAGTTGTTCACCCCGATCACCTCTTGGAGATTTTCGCCGGCGATCCGCAGGTCGTCGAAGTCCCAAACCAGCGGATTGGTCGGATCTTGGTAGACCTCGAAGCCGTATTTTCGGATCCGCGTCAGATCGGCGGGGGTGCCGGTCGGCAGCTCGAACTTGACCAGCGCCGCAATCAGATCGGCCGGGTTAAACGGGGGCAATGGCGGAGGCGGCGGGGGAGGATCGAGCACCTTCAGTGTGAAGGCCTTCGTCGCCTGCACGCCGTTATTATCGACCGCCTTGACGGTGAAGTTGGAGGTCGCCGCGGCGGTCGGGGTGCCGGTGATCGTCGCGCTTTTTGAATTGTCCCCGGTGCCGGCCGCCGCCAGCGTCAGCCCCGCTGGCAAGGTTCCGGCCGAGACCGACCAGGTGATCGGGGTCGCCCCGCCGAAGCTGAAGATCGACGCATTGTACGATTGATTCCGGCCGGCGTCGGGAAGATCATCGGTCGTGATGTGAAAGCGAACATCGAGCGGGGATGCAAATCCCGCCACCCAGACATCTTTGGCCGCCCCGCTGTTCTGTGTCAGCCAGGCGGTCCGATTGCCGTCGTCATCCTCCAGAAAAAATTTGATCACCCCCGCCGACTGCTGGTTGAGCCGATAACGAAACGTCACCACCTCGTCCGACGAGAGATCTTGCAGGTTCGTGAGTGTTTTCGTGATGGTGACCGTACCGGGATGTCCCGAGAGCCGCAAGAAGCCCTTCCCTTCGTAGGGGCCGTCTTTTCCGATCCGCAGCTTTCCCTGCGGCGAGGAGAGGGTAAAGCCGTCGAGCGACTCCATATCGTCGAATTTCTTTCCCGGAAAGTTCAGAAAAAAGAGCAGAGGGCCGAAGATGATCCCGAAGATCGTCCGGATCGCCTCCGCCATGGCGGCGCTGCAGATCGCGCCGGCGCACTGCGACGGATCGAGGCTGCCGCCGCCGGGCGGGGTCGCCTGCTGGACCAGCGTCTCGATGGGAACAGGGAAGACCGGGTCGATCGCAAACCCGCGATTCGGGCTTCCGTCGCCGATCGCCTCGCGGCTGATCCTCCGGAGGAAGGAGACGAAGATGTCCTGGTTCTCGTTCCAGTCGGCGTCGAGAATCACCCGCCCCTGCTGGAGGTAGACCCCCAGGTAGTTCTTCAGCTCATTAAAGCTGTCGCGTGAGATGGCTTGGGTCATGCGTTCTCCGTTTTTATTGCGGATTGCGGATTTCGGCTTGCGGAGTTAAAAGAAGGACTCTTTTGCCCTTCAACCCAAAATCCGCAATGTCATTCCAGCACCTTCGGATCGATATATGGGACGCGCGTATCGATTGGGATCGGGATGATCCCCGCCGGCAGCAGCCTCGGCGAGCGCTGCAGAAAGCTGTCGAGCAGCTGCGCCTCTCCCGCGGTCTCCTCGTCGCTGTAATCGACGGCGATCAGATCGCCCGGCGATAAAAATCCCGATGGAAATTTGAATCGGCCCCGGTCGAGATCGACGGCGAGCCGTCCCGGCGTGACCAGCGTGGTAGGATCTCCTAGATCCTTCTCCTCCGCCTGCAACAAGACCCCGCTCACATCGATCCCATTGCGGTAGACGGTCCAGCCACGGCGCTTCCCGTGGAAGTCCGAAAGCGACACCCCCAGCCGCCGCTTCGTCGAGATCGGCATCCCATCCTCCCCGTCGCGCAGAACGATCATGGCCCCTGCCGGATCGAATCCGAAGATTTCATGGATTATCTCCGAGAGGGCCGACGGCGGCGTCCCAAGATGATTTTGCGCCGGCGCCAAAAGATAATCGACCCGGATCTGCTCGGCCGCAATCCCCAGCCCCACGAAGTCGAGCTTGAATCGCCCCAGCTGCGGATCGACCGCGACATCGGTTGCAGCAAGTGTCAACGAAGCCCCCGCGGGGGTTTTTGGGTTCGTAAAGTCGGAGAGGTCGGCGGCCCGCAATGTGATCGGCGGCTGGAAGTCGGAGCTGCAAAGATCCACCCCGTTCACCCGGATTGTGAATCCGCGGGGTGTCCCGCAAAATTCTCCGACGGCGGCTTCCAGTTTTTTCCGCGTGAGGGGAGATCCGTCGATGCCGTCTTGAAGTTGAATCGGAACCCCGGCCGAATCGCCGAGGCCGAGGAGCCGGCCGTCGAAGCTGAAATTACCGCTTTGCGATTCGGGCGGCAGAATGTTCGGCCGCTGATTGTTCCTCTGCCGGCCGAGGGTGTAGAAAAAGCCGAGGTGATCGAAATGATACCGGCCGATCCGGTCGGTCGGTCTTCTCGGTCGGCGAATGTCGAGGGTGTGCGGCGCCGGATCATCGCTGCGGTTCAGCCGCGCGATCTCCATCGGATTGCGAATATCGAACGTCTGCACCGCCACCGATGCCGGGACCAACGCCTGAAAATCGACCCGCAGGTTGCCGGCGAGCGGGATCGGCGAGACGATCTTGAAGCGCCCCAGCTCCGGATCGATCGCCACCTGATTCGGCACGAGGACAAGGGCGATGCCGCTCGGCATTTTCGGCGTGGCGAAATCGGTCAGATCGGCGGCGATCGCAACAAACGCTGGTGTCGGATCGGACAAGAAGAGATCGACGCTGCGATCCCGGAGGGCGAAACGCCCTTCGATCCCGGCGTACTCCGTTTCACGGCCCGTCATCGCGGCGCGGGTGATCGGACGTCCGGTCCGACGGTCGAACAGGGGCTGAAGGGCCCGATCGGCGCGAAAGAAGAAGTTCCCGCTTCCCGGAGAATCTTCCCCGACCGGCTGATCCCGATAGGGGATCACCGGCTTGAGATCGGGAATGAACGGGGCCTGGGCGACCTTCTGCGAAAAATCGACCAGGGCGCATCGCCAATCGGTCACCCGCTCCGCAAACCGGGCGATCGGGTCGTGCAGCCCCTTCGACCGGTAGAAGGCGAACGCTTCCTCCACCTCGGCCCGCTGCGCCCGCTCCGGAAGGGTGGGATCGACTTCGACGCCGATCAGCGCGCCGACCAACGGGATGAAAGGGGCGCGGCTGTTGTCGATAAAGAAATCTTCATAAAGCTGGGCGATGCTGATGTCCAACTCACTCAGCGGCTGGGAGATAATCTCCAGAAAGCGTTGCAACTCTCCCTGCGCATCTTTGTCGCGATAAATCCCGGGAAGGAGTTTATAGAGAAGCGCCGGGAAATCGATGCTAGAAGAGAGAACCGGGTCGCTCATCGAATCCCCCCGAAGAGGTTGATCGTGAGGAGCCCTTCATACGCCAACTCATTTTCGCCGATCGGCACATCGGCGAAGTCGCACCCCTCTTTCATCGTCGATGGCGGCAGTCCGCTGCGGGCCAGCCGCTTCAGCAGCACATAGGCAACCCCTTCCACCGGATAGAGCGCCGAGAAGAGCTCTCCCACCCGGATCGGCTGGCCGAAATCGAGCCGCCCGAAGCTGAGAAGATCGTGAAGCACATTGAGGACCGCTTTGCGCGCCGCCTCCTGACTTGCGTCGGCCTTGAGGTAAACATCGACCGAGATATCGACCGGCACATAAACCGGATCGAGCACATCGACCCCCGCCATCCGGTTGACCGGCTGGCGCGCTTCAAGATAAGCTTTGAGCGCGTCCTTCAAGGCGCCGCTCGCGAACGGCGGCGGAATGACCGTCGGATTCTCCGGCGCGATGTAAACCTGGACCACCTTGTATCCGCCGCGAAGCCCCACCCGCGCCTTTGCTTTGCCGACGCCGGGGAAGGCGTCGGCCAGAAGCTCATAATCGTGGAGGGTGACCGCCCGCTCCTGGGAGATGATCGATCCGGGGCCGGAGATCTTCGCCTCCTCGGTCGTCTCGCGGTCGGCCCCTCCCTTGGCGTTGAAGGGATTGGTGATCTTCGTGATCTGGGGAATCGCGGAGAGCGCCACCGTTAGGGTATCGGCGCCGACGTTTCCCTGGCTCCCCAGCCCGATCCGGTAGACCGCCTTCACCTGCGCGCCGGCGGGGACGACGGCGCCCCGTTGTCCGGTTCCGAAGGTGATCGTCATCGTGTCGTTCTCATCGATCGTGGTGACATAGTGAAGGTCGGACGGCGCGCTGTCGAAAAGGGTCTCGACCTGATCCCAGAGAACGCCGTCGATCCGAACTTCCAATTCGGGCCGAGAGACCCGGCGGGTCTGCGGTCCCATTTTGATCAGGTGGGTGACCGGCTTGCGCGAGAGGGTCATCTGTTGGCCGGGGGTGCCGTCGCCGATGAAGAGCGGCTCGTCGAAAACCGACTCGCCCTGTGTCGCGATGACATTATTTCCTTTAAGGGTCGTCTTGGCCGGGTCGAGCGGCTCCGGCAGCGGCGGCAGCCAGATGATCTGATCGATGTTCACCCCCGCCGGCTCGATCTGGATGATCTGGAGGAGTGGCGAGCGGCGGATCTTGAAGGTGCCGTCGGGTTGCGGGCGCTTTTCCTCGAAGTAAATCGCCATCCCCACATCGAGGGCATGGTCGGCGCGCTTCAGAGCGATCGATTGGGTCTTGGCCGCCAACGCCGTGAGGCCGACTGCGGAGGTGGTCAGATCGATGCTGCTGTTCAACTGCTTGAGCGGAAATTCTTCGGTAATCTCGAAGTTCTGGTCCGGCTCCCCCGGCACCCCCGCCGTCTTGAGGCGATAGGGGAGCGCTGATCCGCTGACGGTCACGTCGGCCGAGCAGTCGAAGTGAATCGTGGCCGAGGCCGCCAGCCCCGGATCGATCTGGTAATCGATCAATCGAAGCAGTTCCACCACCGACCGCCGCTGCGTCGCCGTCGAGAGATACGCCTCGTTCGCCACCCGGTCTTGGTAATAGCTGAGGATGTCGGCGACGTAGGCGAAGAGCTCGACGAGGACGACGCCGAAATCGCTCTCGCTCCGGTCGGTCCAGTTCGGCAGCAGCAGCGGAATCTGATTGAGCATCCCCTGCCGGAATCCTTCATAATCCTTCGTCACATAGTCAATGACGGGACGCCGATTGAGCGTCTTCATCTTGGGAGGCTGGGCTCCGGACATATTTAACTCCAAAAGACGTAAGGGGCGTTAGGTGCCGCAAGGTGACAAAGAAGAGAACGTGAGGCGTAAGGGGTGAGTTCAAAAGATTTAAAGCTTTTGCCTTTACCCCTCACGCCTCACGCCTCACGCCTCACGTGTTTATGATCCTTGTATTGTCGATCCTTCTTGTTGCGCCGGCAGCACCCGGTTGCCCGATGCGACACCGGTGCTTCCGCCGAGACCGGGGAGGGCGATCGCGATCGGAAGGGCCGCGGCGTCGAACGCTTCGTCGCCGGTCAATCCGACGCCGTTGCGCGCTCCTTCGAAATGCTGACTGTAACCGTCGAGGGTGAAGAGATGACGGACGCGGGTCACGTAGTAAAGCCCGCTCCACTGCGCGCCGGCCCCTTTGATCGTCACCAGCCGCTTCGACCGGAGCACCGCGCCGTAAGGGCGCGAATCGATCTCCCCCTCGACATGGACGAATCGATCTGCTCCCCGATATGCTTCGCGCAGCCGCCCCCGCATTTCCTGGGAAGAAGCGGCGATCTGATTTTTCAGGAGTAGATGCCCCTCCTTGGCGCTCGACTGAAGATCCGACAGGCTCTTCTCTCCCAACTTGCGCCGAGGGTCCTCCGTCAGCATCTCCTTCACCGTCTGCTTCTCGAAGGGATCGATCCGGCGGATCTCCAGATCGGTCGCCGGGGTCCCATCGAGACGGAACCGGAGGCTCGTGAGGTTTGTCTCTGCGCCGAATTGAATCGCAAGAATCTTCTGCGGCGGCAGATCAAGCGTCGGACTTCGGAAGTAGCCTTTGCTCCCCTGGATCGTGCACTCGAAGCCGTTGCGCGCCGCCAGCCGCCGAAGAAAGCGGATGTCGCTCTCGGTCTGAAGAACGGTGGCGACGCTCTCCTGCGGGCGAACGACGGTGTCCTCCACCTCATAGCTTAATCCATAGGAGAGGAAGATCTGCTGGGCGATCTCGCTATCTTTCTTGTTTGTCCAGGCGAGCTGTTTCTCCTCCAGGTCCATCAGAGCGCTCGCATCCATCCCGGAGATCTCCAGCGTCGACTCCTCCGGATCATTGGAGAGATGGACATTCACATGGGTGATGTAGCCGTCGATCAGCGTCTCCACGCCGCTGTCGGGATAGCCGGCCTCGATCGAGAGCCGGTTCCAGACGGCAAACCGATCCTCGTCAAGATAGCGCCAGCTTCCATCGCTGTTGACGGCGAGGGCAAGCTCGACGCGAAAGACGCTGGCGGCATCGACATCTTCTTCCACCTCGATCCGGGTCAGATCCGGAATCAGATCGTCCTGCTTCTCCCCGTTGATCGAAAGGGTGATGACTTCTTTGATCTCCGGCATGCGAAGCACCTCTCCCTCGGTTTACACGATCCGATTTTGTGGAATCTTGATGCGACGTCCCGGCTTTAAAAGGCGGAACGGGTTCAACTCATCCCTGTTCGCATCGAGGATCAGCCAATATTTCTTTGCGTCGTTATAAAACCGCTGCGCCAGGTGATCGAGCCGCTCCCCCTCGCTGACGATGTGCTCGAAGATGCCATTCGTTTTCGGAATCTCTCGGATCTCCAGAACGCGCGGTGTGCTCCCCTCGGCATTCTCCGGGGCGATTACTTCCGTCCGGCCGTAGCGTGAGCCTTTGTAGATCATCAAATCTCCTTTGATCCCGGTAGGGGCGTATTGCAATACGCCCCTACGATCTATCCGATGTTCACGATCGTTGACTTTGCCAGCGCCGGCGCGTTCGCCAAGTTGAGCGCGGCCAACAGCTCGCGCTGCGCTTGCGTGAAGAGGTTGAACGGATTCCGCCCGCCGATCACCTCAATGCTGACCCCGACCGTCACGCGAATCGGGTTGAGATTCGGATGGTACTCCGTTTCCTGAATGTTGAGGTCGGTGATCCGGACCGCATAGATCCGCTGCCGCCCCCAGACGAAGAGGACCACCGGCGGGCTCTGGCGATCGCCGAACCCGAAGTTGGCCGACAGACCCAACAGCCCCGCGAAGACCGACTCCGACCGCGGGGTCACCATCATCTCCAGCGCCGATAGGGCCGGGAGCACGCCGAACTGTCCGGCGATCGGATCGCCGCTCTCCAGCGCATCGGTCGCATCGAGCCGAATGTCCATCGAGAGGGTCTCCGGATTGGTATGCACCGTCTGCGCTTCTCCTAAGCTTTCGCTTTCGGGGACGTCCTCTTCCCTCCCCCGTCGGGAGGGAGGGGTCGTCACGCTGATCCCCTTTCGCCGGGTGATCGTCTCCGGGTTGAACTGAAACGGAACGATCAGCGGCGGGAAGGCGAGCAGATTGGAATCGACGAACGCCCCCCTCAAAATTTTCGGCTGATTGGAAAACCCATTTCCCATCGTCTACTCCGATTTTCGGTTGAGTCGCTGCGCAACTTCCCGCCCGACCGCCGTGGCGGCGCGCCGGGCAATCTCCGGGGGACCGACCCGATCGGACGAAATTCGGATCGGGGGGAGCGAAATGTGATCGAGGGTCCCCGAGGGCGCCCCCTGGAGCTCTTTTTTCACCAGTGAGAGGAGCTGTTGGGAAAGGAGCGTCGCCTCCCGGCGATCAAGCGGGATGCGGTCGTAAATCATCCGAATCCGCTTGATCCGAATCATTTTGATCTCCCCTTGGAGGCCACCCGCTCCGCGATAGGGAGGGCGGGGAGAACAAACTCCGATTCGGCATAAGGCTTTCCTAACTTCTCATACTCCCGACGGGTTGCTTGAAGCAGATGCATCATCCCGATCGGCGCCCCCTCTGCGGCCGCAAGAAACGCCGCATTTAAAACAATATTCCGGATATTCCCTCCGGAGATTTTGAATTGACTCGCCAGAAATCCCAGATCGACCTCCTCCGCCAGCGGCGCCTCTTTCGGAAGATGTTTCTTCCATATTTCCATCCGGGAGGCTTCGTTCGGGAAGGGAAACACGAGGCTCATCTGAATCCGCCGGGAGAAGGCGTCGTCGATGTTTTGCGCGAAGTTGGTCGCCAGGATGACGATCCCTTCATACTCCTCCAGCCGCTGGAGCAGATAATTGATCTCGATGTTGGCATAGCGGTCGTGGGCATCCTTTACCTCCGAGCGCTTCCCGAAGAGGGCGTCGGCCTCGTCGAAGAAGAGAATTGCGTCGGATCGCTCGGCCCCCGAGAAGATCCGCTGCAGGTTCTTCTCCGTCTCGCCGATATATTTGCTGACGACCGCCGAAAGATCGACTTTGAGAAGGTCCCGTCCCAGTGTCTGCGCCAAGACTTCGGCGGCCAGGGTCTTTCCGGTTCCGCTCGGCCCCATGAAAAGGATGTAGGTCCCCTTTCCGAGCAGCAGCTTTTTTTCGAATCCCCAATGATGGAAGACCTGCGGTCGATGCCGGACCTGCGCGATGATCTCCCGAAGCTGCTGGAGGAGCGATTCAGGCAAGACGAGGTCATCCCACGTGGCGCGAGGGGTGATCGCGCGGGCCAGGCCGCCGAGATGAAGGTAGGATCGCTCCCGGCAGGCCCAGAGAAGATCCTCGCGCGTGATCTTCGGCTGCGCGGGAGCGCGCAACGTCGCCCGATCCCGCGCAAGGGAGATCGCCTCTTCCATCTCCCGAAAGGTCCATCGATACCGAATGGAAAGCGATTCAACCTCATCTTTTTCAATGGACGACCGATTCTGCTCCATAAATCCGCTCCACCCCTCGATCCGGCGACGGGCATCGGGGAGGGAGAGGAGAAAGGGGAGAAAAAGACGCTCCTCCGAGAGCGTCCCCGGCACCCAGGGCTGCGCCCCCTCAATGAAAGTCAGCCACGACCCCTCCCGCAGGATCGCCTCCATCGTCGAAACATCCCCCTTTCCTTCCTCCCGCCACTGCTCGAACCGGGAGAGATAAAGCGCCGCCGGCTGCAGCAGCGCCTCGCGAACGATCCGGCGGAGCCCCTCGCTGCAGGAGAGCGCTCCGGTCAGGCCGGCCTGGTGCAGAAGGATCAGATCGACTTCAATGAAACGGCTCTTGAGCGCCTCGCAGAGCGGCTCGGCGATTCGTCTCCCATCAGAGGCGCCGGGACCGTAGAAGTACGCGAGCACCTTCCGCGCGGGAGCATCGGGGCGCTGCAACTGGGAGACGATCAACCCCTGCATCTGGGAGACAATCTCTTCAAAGGGAGAGGACAAGACCGATGCCGAACGGCGGACCGGTTGAGCATAGGGGAGAACTTTTTCGTCGAACTGCGGAATCTCCAGAAGAAAGGCGACGATCCGCTCATCGAGCATCATTCCTTGATTCAGACGGGGGGTCGGAGATCCGGTCTCCCCGACCGGCCCGACCGGATAGAGAAAATACCAGCGGAGCAGCGGCGCCTGCGGAGAAAAAAAGAATCGCCCCTCGGGGCCGATCTCCCCTTGTAGCCGCGCGATTGTCAGGATCAGATCGAGGCTCGGAAATTTCCGGGTCAGATCGTCCTGAAGGTAGGCATAGAGCTTGGCATATTTCGGATCGAGCTCCGGCGCAAGCGAGACGACCAGCGCGACCTCCTCGATCGGCGAGAGGTGGAAAAGATGCGCGAGATGAGGAAGGGAGAGATAGATCCCCTGCTCCAGACTCGCTTTTCGCCGAGAGAGAATCTCTTTTCGGGATAGACCGAGGGCTGCGCGGAGCGCCTCGGCCTCGGCGTCCTCCGTTGGATTCTTTTGAGCCAGAAGCCGTTCGGCCTCTTTTTGCGAGAGGAAAAGCCCTTGGCCTTCCGTTCTCCCCTCGCGCTGATGAAAGAGATGGAGCAAGAGCGACAAGGCGCGATCAAGCCAGTCGAGCTCGACGGCCAGATATTCCCGGCTGTCGCGAAAGGGGGCGGTCGTGGCTGTCTTCATGGGACCACCTCGAAAACCTCTTTCAGCCGGGAGAGGTTCGCCACGTTGACCTCCACCTCATAGACCCCCGGTGAAAGTCCCGCCGGAACCGGCGCGGTAAACGACTGATCTTCGAAAAGCATCTGGTCTTCTACCGCGACTTTGTCGCCGACGCGGACCGTCGCCTTCCATCCCCTCAAAGCGGCGCCGGTGAACTGAAGGGGGGTCCCGACCGGACCGGAGAGCGGCGACATCGCTTGAAGGACCGGCGGCTGATACGGGGCGCGAACATCGAGATCGACCTGCGTCACCCGCTTCGGCAGCGGCCGCTCTCGATTTGCCTGGACCTCGACATATGAAACTTCGTACGCGACCGAGAGGCGAAAATCCTTATTGAGCGCCGTCCAGATCTTGCTCAGATTCTCCAGATCGAGCGGAAGGAGGGTGATCTTCACCTCTCCTTCCTGTAGGCCGTCCTCCAAATAGGTCTGAGGGATGATTGCATTTTCATAGAAGACCCGCATCGCCTCTCCGAGCAGCCCATGGGCGTCGGCGAGCCCGGTTTGCGCATCGAGCGGGGCAAACGGGGTCATGAGATAAAAGAGATTCAATGCAAGCGGGGAATAAACCAGTTGGTTGGTCGTTCCCTTCTTCGGCAGCCAGTCCCGATTGTTCAGAAATGCGTTCTCGATGATGCGATAGAGAAAGAGGTTGATCCGCTTGTTCTGCGCGCTCGGATCGCCGGGGGAGAGCATCGTCACATTCGCGGTCGGGACCATCTCTCCGACCAGAAGATTCATTAAAGACTCGGTGACCTTTCCGATCGTGGTGCTCATCGTCGGCGCTCAGACCTTTCCAAGATAATACCGGGCCGCGGTTTCCCATGCGCCCGACCGTTTTGGAGCGGCAGACCGAACCTTCGTCCGCTCCGGCCGCCGCTCCGGCTCCGCAACCACCCGAACGTCCAACTGCTCGATGATCAGATCTCCCTTCTCCTTATTCGATTCCGAATCGGAGGGAGGGATGCTTTTTCCCGCCGGGATCGGGGCGGCCGGCGGGTTGGACACAGGGTCGCGCACCCCTTCTTCCTTCACCGGCCCCGAGCGCGGCGGACGCTCCCCTGAAAAAGAGGACAACATCGGGTCAGAGGGGTCCGATCCAACTTTTTTCGCCTCGGAGAAACGTCCCGGAGCTGGAAATCCTTCTGCGGGGGACGCCGTTGGAACAACCTCCCAAACGATCTCTCTGGCCGAGGGGCGCTCATTCAACATCGAAGAAGCAGCGGCCCCCTTTTGTTTTTCCATCGATTGAAATTGCCGCATCGTTGGATAGGGCGAGGCGGGGTCGAAATCGACCGGCTCAAAAGAGAGCGTTTCCCCGACCTGCTCCGATTTCTCTGAAGACCTCTTCCCATCGGAAGGGGAAGTGGAAGTCTTCTCTAGGGAAGCAAGCGCTCTGTTCGGATCAGGCGGTTGTGGTGGAGTCTCCGGTGTAATGACCGGTCCTTTTTCAGGACGCCCTTTCGGATCATCTTTCTCAAAGGGAGGGGATTCTTCGATCTGAGACATCCCCTTGCGAGGCAATACCGCCTTTCGGAAAGATGCAAGCCGCGGCTCGATCCGGCGCAACCCCGGCGCAATGATGCGATTCAAGAAAGAATTCATCCCACCTCCACAGCCGATCGGCCCGACCTCGCCAGCTCGTCTGAGAGGAGCTGAAGATACCTTTTCCGTTTCTGCAGAGTCATCCCTAAAATATCCCGCAGCGGCCAATGATAGTAGAATCCCAAGAGGTGAATCTCCCGCTCCAGTTGCGCGCAACCCTGAAGGAGCTCCGTCAAAAAATACGGGACGATCTCGAAAAGATGCGTGGAGGGTGCGCCGCACTCCGGACAGTGCGCCTCCATCTCGATCTGAACCTGAGGGGAGGATTGCTCCATCGCCGCCGTGATCTCTTCGATCACCTGAGGCGACAGCGTTGCGGTCCGATCGGGGGCCATTGTGTCGATCTCGCCGATTTTCAGAAGACAGCGGCGGAGAAGACGAACGGCCCGATCCGGTTCATCCAGGTTGATCCACCCCCGCGCCGCCTCCTGATCGGCCCCATTCGGAATCCGATAAAAGAGACTGCGGTGAGACCGGCCCTCCCCATCGAGGAGGGCTGCCTCCTGCGAGAGGGTTAAGGCATATTGCGGCGCAATCGGCTTCGGTTCGATTGAGATCTGATCCAAATCGAGATCGACATCCATCTTCTTGGCGCATTCCATCCAAGGGCAACCGAGCGTGATCGCCACCCGCTTGCCGAACGTGATCTGGCGAAGCCGCAGCATTAAATAGTCGCGATCGCCGACGGAGAGAGATCGGATCATCTCTTCCGTCGTCCGATGCGGACCGATCCGCTCGACACAGCGGCGCAGCAAAGCCGTCACCAGAACCGCCTCGGTCCATTCCCGCGTCGGATCGGCGATCGACTCTTCTTCCCGACCGGTCAGCGGCCGAAGTTTGACCTCGCGATGGAGGCTTCCTTCGGGATCGAGGAAGCCTCCCGGGAGGAGAAAGAGACCTTCTTCAGGACTTTCGATTGGCTCTTCCATCTGACATCATTATTTCTCGGTCGGCTCGGTGACCGATTTATCTCGCTCCCACCCTTCGTTCTCGATCTTGATATGCTCGATCGCCACGGCATTGGCGCTGGCATCCAGATCGGGAAGGGCCTGATACTCCGAGACCCAACAACGGAAAACATTATAAGAGAGAACCTTCTGGCCTGCCTCATTGAAAACATCAATCGTGATGTCCTTGCGGAAATTCTTCAGCGACATCGCCGCATCTCCCTGGAAATTGTTCACCAGGTTGGCCCAATCTTCAAATGTGGTGTCGTGCGTCACCCCCGCCTCCAGCGTGATCGCCTCGTACTTCGTCTTGCCGGGGAGCTGACGGCTGATGGAGGGATCTCCCCCTTCCCGCCATTGAGTGACTTCGGTCGTTTTCTTGAGCGCGCTGCACTTGCTGAGACCGGCGACATACTGATTATCGACCTTGACCTTGAATTTAAAGTTACGATACGGATCGAACCGATGGGTATTGACCGTGAACTTCGCCATCTTTGACTCCTTTTGCTTCTTGTCTCTGCGGGGCCGTCTTCGAATGACCTCCGCTCTTCACTCCGCAATCCGCATTTTCTTACGCCGCCGAATCACCCGCCTTCTGGCTGATCTTGATGACGACGAATTCCGCCGGCTTCAGCGGCGCGAATCCGACCAGGACATTCACCACCCCGGCGTCGATGTCGGCCTGAGTGGTCGTCTGATTGTCGCACTTCACGAAGAACGCCTGGGAGGGGGTGGTCCCTTGAAACGCCCCGGCGCGGAAGAGGGTCATCATGAAGGCGCCGATGTTCAGGCGCAAACTCGCCCAGAGATCGTCGTCGTTCGGCTCGAAGACCGCCCACTGAATGCCGTTGTAGATGCTCTGTTCGATGAAGATGGCGGTCCGCCGCACCGGCACATATCGGTATTCCGGATCGGCCTGCGTTGCCACCGTCCGCGCCCCCCAGACCACAATGCCGGAGGAGGGGAAGATCCGAATCACATTCACCCCGATCGGGTTCAACGTGTCTTGCTCGGCATCGGTGATCTCCTTCGTCAGCCCGACCGCCCCGCCGATGTTCGCCTCCGTCCCCGCCGGCGCTTTCCAGACGCCGCGGCGCGCGTCGATCCGCGCATAGATCCCGGCGACGTATCCAGACGGGGGGAGCAGAATCGGATCGGGTGAGACCCCGGTTGGATCGATCGCCTTGAGCCAGGGGAAGTAGACCGCGGCATACGAGCCCTTCACTGTCAGGCCGTTTACGAACGCCTGCGCCTCTTCCTTGGTATCGTCGGCGACCCCCATATCTCCGACGAAGAAGCAGTCTTGCCGATTGCGGCAGTAGTTGCCGCCGAAGTCGACCATTGTTTTGGAGCCGATCCCCGGCACGGCGACGATGTTCACATCCCGTCGGACATCGAGGAGCGCAAAGCCGTTCTGATAGTCGATCTCTTGCGGTGTCGTCCCGTCGCTGCCGAGGGTGGCGCTGACGACGTTGCCCGCGACGGCGGCATCGCCGATGTGATAGCCGGTCCCGACCGCCGGGCGCAGCACCGCTGCGCCCGACTGCTCGGTTCCGCCGTTGCTCCTCCCCAGCTTCAACAAGGTCGCCGCGTTTCCCGAAGCGGCATTGGTCACTTGGACCGACGAGCGCTTCCCGCCGGCGCCGGAGGTGAGGGTGTAGACCCCTGCGGCGAAGCCGGCGGTGAAGGCGGAGAAAGCGGCTGTCGGGGTCGTTCCCCTCCGTGGAACCAGCGCCCGGACCGCGTTCTGAATCGCCGTGGCGATCTCCGCCCCGGTGGTGCAGGGGTCGGCGAGGGTGATGGCCTGAGGGCCGTCGCCGTTCAGATTCACCATTATCTTCCGGTTGCCCGCGGGGAGGGTTGTCGCCGGGGAGGCGCCGCTCACGCTGGTCCCCTTGTCGGTGGAGTCATTGGTCGGGTCGACCGCCGCCTTGATCACCTTGGAGTTGGCGGTGATGACATTTTCGACGAAGTTCGTCGCATCGGGATTCATGTCAAGGTTGTCATGCACCTCCAAAACGGTGCCGTCGAGTTTGACGGTGATCTTAAACTCATTCCCCGAATCTTGCGTGCCGTCGGCAATGTCGATATCAAGCTCGTTTCCCCAGGCGCCGGGGCTGTTGGCGGAGAGGGTGATTGTTTTCGCCGGCGCCCCCTTCCGATCGGCGATGGAGACATCGGCGGTGGCGGCATCTTTCGCTACCCGGACGACGTAAAGCCGCTTGCCGCCATTGTTAAAAAATTGAAGCGCCGCATGGGCGAGGAAGCTATCATTTAAGAACGTGCCGCAATTGGTCTGAAACTCAATGAAGCTCGTCACCAGCAGGGCCTGATCGAGCGACCCCTTCTCCGCTTTGCCGATAAACGCCGCCGTCGAAGTGCTCACCCCCTCGATCGGACGGACCCCGCTCGGGACCTCCTCAATGTAGACACCCGGATGAAGCCTTTCCATCGTTTACCCTCCCTCTGAAGAATTCCGGCAGCGCCCCTCGATCTCAATAGATTGAGGAACGGACGCATTGGCGAAAAGTCACCTTCGCATGATCCTCGATGAAACGGCGGCAATCACTTTCCTCTTCCCCTCTTCGCTCCATGTTGCGGCGCCGTCTCGTCTTTGGTTTCGGTCGTGGCGATCCAACCCCGCTGCGCCATTTTCTGAATGGTGCTGTTGTTCTTCACCTCGACCGGGTCGATCCCAACCGCCTCCTCGCCGGGGGCGAGGTGAACCGTAGCGCCGCTGTTGAGGGGAACAACCAATAGCTGTCTTGACCGATTGGTGATATTCATTGTTAAGCCTCCTTGCGAAGGGGAGGAAGAAGCCGTTCTACAAACCGCTTCACCTCTTCCTTCTTTTCCGGATTCAAACGATAGAGGGGAAGCGACGTCCCGTGTCGCTCCTCCAGGATCAATCCCTGCTTGACCAGCGACGCGATCCCCTGCGAGATCTCCGTCAGTCGCTCATGAATCTCTTCCTCCAGGAGCCACCATCGCGTCATCCCTTCAACGGTATCCCGCGCCTCCGGGTGTCTCAGAAGATAGCTGAGGAGGCGTCGTGTGATCTCTTGATGTCGGCGCATCGGGTCGTGATCGAGCATGGATCTCCTTTCGAAAGAGATGCGATTTAGCAAAAGGTAGGCCGCTTGATAAACGAAGCAATGGAGGCATCCTTACCTCGAAAGATCGCGTGCCCATAGAGGAGAGCTCTCTCTCGCCCAGACCTTCCAGATGAAGGGGGGATGAAAAATGGCGCCGCGCTGCCCCACTGACTGGGACAGAAAAGCCCCACCTCGCGCAGAGAAATTGGCGTCACGCCTCTCATCGTTCGGGAGGTTTTGCGCATGATCGCATCGGCACCAAAGTTGCTTTTTAGAATTTCATTCTGAAAGAAGGGTGTGGTGCGCCCAACGACCGGATGAGTGGAGGAGGAATGATACTTTTTATTGCCGATTGACTTTATGATCCGCTCTACTCTTTTTTGGAATAACAGAGCATCTCACATCGGGAGAGGCGATGGACCCCAGGATCATACCGCTTTACTATCTCAGCTCGCTCGCCGGCCTGATCATGGTCGCCGGCGGGATCTGGCTCATCTACAAAGAGAAGATCTACATCGACCGCGAATCAAAACAGGTGACGGAGATCGAAACCCCCATCGGCAAATTTAAAACCAATGTTCCGGCGTTGGTTCTCTTCGCCCTCGGCTTCGTCCCGCTGATCTATCCGATCGTGAAGTCGGCCGGATTCGCCGAGGAGGTCCGGATTGAAGGCAATGTGAAGGCGAGCACCTTCCCGGTGCAGGTCTACGCCGTCATTAAATCCGATTCGCTTTTGGAGAGCCGGGATTTCAGCCTGGAGGTGCCGGTGGTGGCGAACGGAGAAGATTACAAAGTGCTCTACATCGCCGGGAATCTGATCTTGGAAGACCAAGCCGACCTTCGAAAGAAGCAGGATGGCGAGATCAAGCTCCCCGACAAAGAGCTGCTGGTCCCCGCCTCGAAGCGGCTCGCGCCGGCGAGCGTGGCGCCGGTTCCCCCCGAATTCAAATAAAGGATGATGACGATGCGCCGTTTCTTTCTCACGATTGTAATTCTCCTGATACTCGCTCGCCCGGCGCGCGGCGCGGAATTCAACGGCCGCGTCGTCGAGGAGGCAAGCCGGGGGGGAATTTCGGATCTGACGGTCCGGCTGATCCCGCCGAAAGCGAGGAACCAGCCGGAGAAGGTCACGACGACGAATGAGGGGGGCGAGTTCCACTTCCCCGAGCTTGAGAAAGGCCGATATCTTTTAGAGATCTATCAAGGAACCACCCTCCTCTATCGGGAGGTGATCGAGGCCGACTCCCAGACGACAAAAGAGATTCGGCTCGCACGAAAAGAGAGGTAATCCGCCGGCCTCTGATCGTTCCGGCCGGATGCAAACAAGGGGGCTTTCATGCCAAAGAAAAAACCGACGGCCCGAAATACAAAGCGGCCGAAAAAAAGAGTGGCGGCGAATAGGATTTCCTCCGGCGCCGATTCATCCAACCTCACCCTCATCTACATTCATGGCATCGGGAACAAGCCGGCCCCGGCAGCCCTGAAGCGACAGTGGGATCTGGCCCTCTTCGGCATCGACATGGGATCACGGACCCGGATGGCTTACTGGGCCGACATTCGCTATCCGCAGCCGCTCCCCGCTGTAGGGGCACAGCATGCTGTGCACCTACACGAAACCGACCGGCCCCGCTCGGATGAAGAGTTCATCGATCAGAGCAGGCGGCTCGCTCCGTATGGTAAAGAAGCGGAGGCGTTCGCCCAAAAGCTCGCCCAGCGCATTCTCACGCAATCGAAAAAAGATCAGATCAAGGCCGAATCGGTCGAGGCGACGATTCTTCCCGCCTGGATTCGGGATTCGGTGACCAAATGGATTATGGAGCAATTTATTCAAGATTGCGCCGCCTATTTTTACAATCCGGCGCAGCGGACGGCGATTCAGGAGCGCTTTCGCGCGCTGCTGGTCCCGGAGGGGGGACCCTACTTCGTGATTGCGCACAGCCTCGGAACGGTGATCTCTTATGACGTGATGCGGGAGCGGGCCGCCGGCAGCGGAGCGCAAACCCCGGACTACATCACCCTCGGCTCCCCGCTCGGAATCGACGAGGTGCAGGACCATCTTCAGAAGCCGCTTCGGATTCCTGCGCCGGTGATCCGTTGGAATAACTTCGCCGATCTGCTCGATCCGGTGGCATTTGATAAAACCCTCTCCGACGAGTTCGCGCCGACCGGCACCATCGTCGACGACACCGTCATTAATCGCGATTCCCTGCGCCTCAGCGGCTTCAATCCCCACTCGGCGACCGGGTATCTCGCGACGCGGGATGTCCAGATGGCGGTGAGAGAAATCGTCGGATCTTCTTTCGCCGAGCCGGTTGCTCCCTTCGTGATCGCGCGCGATCTCGCCGCCGAGATCGCCGATCCAACCAAGCGGTTTCCGGTCTTGATCGAACTGAAGGAGGAGATGAGCGGCCGGACTCTGGAAGAGAAGCGGCAACGGTTGGTCGAAGAGCTGACCGCGCTGACGGCGAAGAAGCGAGACTCCCGGATCGATCCGTTGCGCCGCTTTGTCGCGGCGGAGTTGACGTCGGTTGAGATCGACCGGCTCTCCGCGCGGCATCCGCAACTGGCGATCGCCCGGATCTGGAAGAACGGCGAGAAGCGCACCCTGCTCGATAAATCGATTCAGGTCGTCCAGGCCTATACCGCCCAGCTCGGCTACGGCGCGACCGGCCGAGGGGTCTCCTGGGCGATTCTGGATACAGGCATCGTCGCCGGCCATCCGCATTTTAAAACCTACGACAACATCGCCGCGCAGTGGGACTGCACCGAGGTCGGCCCGCCGACAATGGGAGAGATCACCGACGAGAGCGGTCACGGCACCCATGTCGCCGGAATCATCGCCGGGACGGGCCTCGGCGAGAACGCCGCTTATCGGGGGGTGGCGCCGGAGACGAAGCTCCACATCTACAAAGTCCTCGACGATCATGGACGGGGAAGTGACTCTTGGGTGATCAAAGCGCTCGATCACATCGCCAGCATCAACGAATCCTCCCCAACGCTGGTGATCCACGGGGTGAATTTAAGTCTCGGCGGGCCGTTCGACCCGACCGTCTACGGCACCGGCTTTTCGCCCCTTTGCCGCGAGCTGCGACGGCTCTGGCGGATGGGGGTCGTCGTCTGCATCGCGGCAGGGAATGAAGGACGGATCGTCATCGATACCCTGAACGGCGAGCAGGAGTTGAACCTCGATCTCTCGATCGGCGATCCGGCCAACCTGGACGAGGCGATCGCCGTCGGATCGGTCCACAAAGAACAGCCCCACCTTTATGGGATCTCCTACTTCTCCTCGCGCGGGCCGACCGCCGACGGCCGGGCGAAGCCCGATCTCGTTGCGCCTGGAGAGCGGATTATCTCGGCGAACTCCCGGTTCGTCGCGAAGAAGCCGGTGACCTTCTATATTCCGATGAGCGGGACGAGCATGGCCTGCCCGCATGTGTCGGGGGTGATCGCCGGATTCCTCTCGGTCCGCCGGGAGTTTATCGGCCGCCCCGATCAGGTGAAGGAGATTCTCCTCTCGCATTGCACCGATCTGAAACGAGATCGCTACCATCAAGGGGCCGGCCTGCCGAACTTGGTGAGGATGCTGGCTGAAACATAAACCATGTGAGACCTAAAGCGTTAGGGGTGAGGGTAAAGATTTTGATCTCTTTGCCTTTACCCCTTACGCTGCACGTTCTCCTTTGTCGCCTCACGGCATTACAGACCCCCTCCTTGCTTTTGTTTTTTTCAAAAGAGTAGACTGAGTAGATCACTCCTCGGTGAGTCATCAGGAAGGACGGCTGAAATGAAGACGCGTCCGATGCTCCGAGCCTTCATGCTCTGCGCGCTCATGGCTCTTCACGCTTGCGGTGGGAGAGACCGCAATCCTGAAGGGGAAGGACTCTTTCGGAAAGGTTACGAGACGCGGGTCCGCTACGAGCGCTCCGGCGGGGTGGCGGGAATGCGAACAACGAATCTAATCGACTCCAAATCGCTCTCCCGCGAGGAGGCAAAACATCTGCGCGACCTGATCGATCAGTCCGGTTTCTTCGGTCTGCCCGAAGAAATCCTCGGCCCGCCGCGCCCTGATCAATTTCTTTATGGCATTACGATCGAAATCGACGGCAGGAAACACACCGTCCACACGACCGACACCGCCGCCCCGGCACAATTGAAACCGCTGATCGAGTGGCTCAATGAGGCGGCGAGAAGCGGGGAAGGTCGCCCGAAATAGGCCGGCGGTTTCAACGGACAACGGGATCAAGGGAGGAAGAGTACCATGATAAAGAGATTCATCCGCATGCTGGTCTCGATCTTCATACTTCCGATCTGGATCAATCCGGCGGCAGCCGCCTCTTTACTCCAGGAGTATCCAGTGCCGCGCGGCTCGGGGCCGCACGATGTCGCGCCGGCTCCCGATGGCATCGTCTGGTACACGGCGCAGGCCTCCGGTGAATTGGGCCGTCTTGATCCGGCGACGGGAAAAACGACCCATATCGCACTGGGGCGCGGATCGCATCCCCACGGGGTGATCGTCGGACCCGACGGCGCCCCCTGGGTGACCGACGGAGGATTAAACGCCATTGTTCGGGTCGATCCCACCACAAATGCAGTCAACATCTTTCCGTTGCCGCCGGAGGGGAGCAACGCCAACCTCAACACGGCCACCTTTGATCATCAAGGGGTCCTCTGGTTCACCGGGCAGAGCGGGATTTATGGACGGCTCGACCCGCAGTTGAAACAGGTCGAGGTCTTCAAAGCGCCGAAGGGACGAGGGCCGTACGGCATTGCGACCGCGCCCGATGGGAGCGTCTACTTTGTCTCATTGGCGGGGAGTTATCTCGCGCGGATCGATCCGAAAAACAAAGAGGCGGTGGTGATTTCACCGCCGACGCCGGAGCAGGGAGCGCGCCGGGTCTGGCCCGACTCTCTCGGCCGGCTCTGGATCAGCGAGTGGAATGCCGGCAAGATCGGGATGTACGATCCGGCCAAGAATACATGGAAAGAGTGGCGCGCCCCCGGCGATCATCCGGCGATTTATGCGATCTTTGTCGACGATCGGGATCAGATCTGGGTCAGCGACTTCGGCCAAAATGCATTGATGCGATTCGATCCCGCGAAGGAGATATTTGAAGTTCTTCCCCTTCCCAGCCAGGGAGCGTCGGTCCGTCAACTCCTCGGCCGGCCTGGAGAAGTGTGGGGGGCGGAGTCAGGTGCCGATAAGCTCGTTGTCGTCCGGACGAAATAATTTTTTTCAGGAGGGAGTGAGCGCGTCCGGGCGGCCGAAGAGAAACCCTTGGCCGAGCTCGACCCCCAGCTCTCGGACGACCGACAACTCTTTTTCGGTCTCAATTCCTTCGGCAATCATTCCCCGCGTGGTGTAATTTTCCAATGCGAAGAGGAGATCCTTTAAAAACTTTCGAAACTTCGGTGAGGAGACCGCCTGAAGCAGCGTCGAGCGATCGATTTTGATATACTCCGGAACCAACTGGGCGACAAAGGGAAAAGAAACGAATCCCGCTCCGAAATCATCAATCGCCAATTGGAATCCCTGCGCGCGCCACTTTTCGGCGAGCGCCAGATAGCGCTCGATCCGATGGCTGTGCAGCGCCTCCATCTCAGAGATTTCCAAGATGATGTCGATCCCCTCCGGCTTCGGAATCACCTCGATCTGATCGAGGAGACGGAAATCGACATTGATAAAGAGCCGCCCCCCTTTCGAGCGAAGCCTTTGCGCTTCGTTGAGCTGGGCGCGGAAGCAGATCTGCTTTAACTCATTCAATTGTCCGATCGACTGATACCGCTCAAAGAACTCCGTCGCGGAGAGCCTTCCTTGGGGATCACGCGCGAGCGCCTCATACCCGATCGGCCGGCGGGAGAACAAATCGATCACCGGCTGGAAGACCAGCCGGACGCTCCGCTCATCGAGCAGATACTCATTATCCCC
>Ga0070739_10002004_pt1 | contig 28616 bp, 26 predicted proteins | sample Coa_R1_7_FD_66445 | JGI IMG/M metagenome (GOLD analysis project Ga0070739, IMG submission 66445) | Surface soil microbial communities from Centralia Pennsylvania, which are recovering from an underground coalmine fire - Coalmine... | ecosystem: Environmental > Terrestrial > Soil > Unclassified ...
AGGCGCTGCCCGGCACGATTGCCGCGATGTCCGAGCCGATGATGAGCCACGATGCCGTCGGCTTTTATCTGTTGGCGCAGGAAGTCTCCAAGCACGTCAAGGTCGCCCAGTGTGGGCAGGGCGCCGACGAAATCTTCGGCGGCTATCACTGGTACCGGACGCTGATGCGATCCAACGACGCCACCGCCGATTACGCCCGCGTCTATTTCGATCGCGATCACGACGAAATGCGACAGGCGCTGGCGCCGCCGCTCATGAACGGCGACTACAGCCGCGAGTTCGTTGACCGCTACTTCAATGAGTGTCGCGGCGTCCGCCCGATCGACAAGACGCTGCAGCTCGATGCCGAGATCATGATGGTGGACGACCCGGTCAAGCGCGTCGACAACATGGCCATGGCGTTCGGGCTGGAGACGCGCGTGCCCTTCCTTGATCACGAGATGGTCGAGCTCGCCGCGCGGATTCCCGCTGAGCTGAAGGTGCGCGACGGCGGCAAATATATCCTCAAGGCAGCCGCCCGCGGCTTGGTGCCCGACGCCGTCATCGACCGGCCGAAAGGCTATTTCCCAGTGCCGGCGCTGAAATATTTGCGCGGACCGTTCCTGGAATTCGTGCGCGGAGTGCTCAACACCCCGCAAGCGCGTGAGCGCGGCCTGTTCAATCGCGCCTATGTCGATCGGCTGCTGGCGGATCCCGAGGGCGAGTTGACACCAAAGGGTCACTCCAAGCTGTGGCAGGTCGCACTGTTGGAATGCTGGCTGCAGAGCCAGGGTGTGTAACCGAAAGCTGCCCCAATCAATCAGAGGATGCCCGCAATGGAATTCAGATTTGATCCCAGCGAGTGGCGGTTTCGGGTTCGCACGCTGCTCCCGGCCGGTCAGGCGCGCACCTTCGTCGCCGACGAGCTGTTTCAATTCGGCATCGAAGAGGAATATTTCTTATCGGACGCGAATACCCTCGAGGTGCCGTCGGAGACCCCAGACTCGCTGTTCTCGCGCGCCGACTTTGGCGTGGCGGGTCGCATCGGGCGCGAATTCCTTCAGGCCCAGCTCGAAGCCTCCACCGAGCCTCATTGCCGGCCCGGCGACGCCAGGCGCGAATTGCTGCGGCTTCGGCAGAACGCGGCTGCTGCGGCGGCCGAGCACGGGCTTGCCATCCTTGCCTGCGGCACTCATCCGCTGGCGTGCTGGCGCAGCTCCGTGCAATCGCCCAAGGCCCGCTATACGGAAGTGATGGATGTGCTGCAGATGATCGGCCAGCGCAACATGCTGTGCGGCATGCATGTGCACGTCGAATTTCCAAATCCGCGGCGCCGCGTCGACGTGATGACGCGGATGTTGCCTTATGTGCCGCTGCTCATCGCGCTGTCGACCTCCTCGCCGTTCTGGCAGGGCCGCATGACCGGTCTCAAGGGCTATCGGCTCGCAGCCTATGACGAGCTGCCCCGCACCGGCTTGCCCGAGCTGTTCGGCAGCACCGAGCACTACGACGCCTATGTGGACGCCATGGTGCGCTCCGGCGCCATGGCCGATGCGAGCCATCTGTGGTGGTCGGTCCGGCCGTCCCTCAAATATCCGACGCTGGAGCTGCGGGCGCCGGATTGCTGTACGCGCATCGACGACACGCTGGCCATCGCGGCGCTCTACCGGGTGCTAGCGCGGTATCTGTATGCCACGCCGGAGCACAATGCCGGGCTCGATGTCGTCGACCGCGCGATTGCGGTCGAGAACAAATGGCGCGCCCAGCGCTATGGCGTGCAGGGCTCGTTCGTGACCCGGTCGGGGGCGGTCGATGTCCACGCCATGCTGGACGATGTCCTCGACATGATTGCCGCCGATGGTGAGGCGCTAGGCTGTACCGGGGAGCTCGAGCACTGCCGCGCCATCGTGGCCAGCGGCACCTCGGCCGATACCCAGCTGCGCATCTTTACGGAAAGTGAACACGAAGGCGCCGATATTGCCTTACATAAGGTGACGCGATGGATTCGTGACGCCACCCTGGCGGCCTGAGCGCCCCGGGGGGCTGCTGGAGCTGGCAAGGCCCTCGTCATGTGCCGCTGGATCGCATACCGGGGAAAGACCACCGCGCTCGAACACTACGTCACCGAGCCCGCCCACTCGCTCGTCTCCCAGAGCATCCATGCGCTGGAATCCACCGCCAGCGTCAACGGCGACGGTTTTGGGCTCGGCTGGTACGGCAGCCATCCCGAGCCGGGCCTGTATCGCGAAGTCCGGCCGGCCTGGTCGGACGAGAATCTCCGCTATCTGTGCCGGCATCTGCAGTCGCACCTGTTCTTCGCCCATGTGCGCGCCGCCACCGGCACCGCCATCACCCGCGCCAATTGCCATCCGTTCGCTTGCGGCACGTGGATGTTCATGCACAACGGTTTCATCGGCAGCTGGAGCCGGCTGCGCCGGCAAGTCGAGGGCCTCATTCCCGACGACCTCTATCCGTCGCGCATCGGCACCACCGATTCGGAGGCGATCTTTCTCGCCATGATGGGCGCCGGCGCCGCGGCCGGCGGGCTGAAGGCGGTCGCGGCGGCGGAGCGGACGCTCGCCCGCCTGACCGAATTCGTCAATCAGAAGGAGCCCGGCGACCGGCTGCGCTTCACCTCGGCGCTCGCCAACGGCCGCGATCTTTATGCCTTCCGTTACGCCGTGAACGACCGCGCCAATACACTCTATTACCGCGAATCCGAAGACGCCATCGTGGTCGTTTCCGAGCCGCTGGATAAAGATCACAAGGCCTGGATCTCGGTGCCGGAGAATCACGCGCTGGTCGCGCTTGCCGGCGAGCGGGCGCAGATCGTGCCATTCCTGCTCCGCCACCAGGAGGCGGCGGAGTAGCCTTCACCGCCGGCGCAGGCATTCCGTCCGCACCAGAGAAAAAGCACGGGATGACCGGCCGAATGCTTTAGCCGGTCAGATCAGTCCACGAACAGCAGGCGTGACTTCCCATCACGGCGCCTAAGATGGTCGCGAGACTGACAAGCAGCAGGATGCGGTGCAACCATTCCAGGCTCTTAAACGTAGCGACCGGCTTTCTTTCGGCTCGCGCAGATAGCCATTGGTGCAGGACGAGCGGTTCGAGAATAAAAGCAAGACCGTGAAAAGCGGCCACACGAACACGTGGTGACAGACGCGACGCCGCCAAGATGAATGCAATCACGTCGCGAGCGCACCGAAAAGCGCTCGTCGGCCGACCTCTGGCGCGCCGCATCGAGCCGCCGTCGGCGCCGCAGCCGACCAAAAGAGCGCAAATAAACAATCTCATTGACAATGGTGAGCTTCGTTGGATGATATATAATACATTGTCTTATATGTGAGACATAATGACGGCCTCTGAACAGTCTGTCGCTGCGCGCATCAATCGCCTGCCGGTCTCTTCCTGGCATCTGAAAATGCGCGTCATTGTTGGCGTTGCCACTTTTTTCGACGCCTTCGATGCATTGACCATTGCCTACGTTGTTCCGGTGCTGATCGGCACGTGGAAGATCGCGCCACCACAGATCGGCGCGTTGCTGGCGATCGGATTTGTCGGTCAGGCGATCGGGGCCTTCGGCTTCGGCTGGACCGCCGAACGCATTGGCAGAATCCCGAGCATGCGCATCAGTGTCATGCTGTTTGCCGTCATGAGCCTGGTCTGTGCGACCGCACAGAATTACGACCAGCTGTTCTGGTATCGCTTCATCCAAGGCATCGGGCTCGGCGGCGAAGTTCCAATCGCCGCGGCCTATATCAGCGAAATTGCGCGGACAGACCATCGTGGTCGTTTCTTCTCGCTCTATGAAATGATTTTTCCGATTGGCATCCTGGTTGTTGGCTTCATCGGCGGCTGGGTGGTTCCGCTTTTTGGCTGGCGCTGGATGTTTATCATTGGCGCGCTCCCGGCGCTGGTCGCAGCATGCATGCAGCGAATCTGCCCGGAATCGCCGCGCTGGCTTGTTACGGTCGGCCGCAAAGATGAGGCCAATCGCGTTTTGGACGCAATCGAGCGTGAGGTCTCGCACGACGGCGCGCGGCCGCTGCCTCCGCCCGCGGCCATCGTAGACGCAATCCCGCCGCGGCCCACGCACTGGACCGAGCTGTTCAGCGACCGCTATCGGCGGCGCACGCTGTTCGTCTGGCTGATGTGGTCATGCTCGTACCTCGTTAGCTTCGGTCTTGTCGTGTGGCTGCCATCATTGTATCGCACGATCTATCATCTTCCGGTGCAGCAGGCGCTCTACTACAGCCTGATCAGCAGCGCTGCAGGGCTTTTGGGCTCGCTGACCTGTGCGCTTACCATCGATCCGCTCGGACGGCGCAAGCTTTTCATCACCGCATTTCTCATCAGCGCCGCTGCATTGCTGGCGCTCTGGATCATCGGCGCGCAAACGCTGTGGATTCTGGTGACACTCGCCTCGATCGCCTACTTCGCCATCAACGCGACCAACAACGGTCTCTATCTGTACACGGCGGAGATCTATCCGACGCGAATGCGGGCGCTCGGAGCAAGCTGGGCGACATTCTGGTTGCGTGCGGCGTCGATCGCCGGCCCTTACATCGTTGGATGGATTCTGCCCTCGTTCGGCATTGCCGGCATGGTGCTGCTGTTTTGCATTGTCGCGGCTGTCGGCGGCGTCGCTGCGCTGATCGGCGCGGTCGAAACCAGCGGCAAGCCGCTGGAGCAGATTTCGCCGTGAACTGCGATTGGCCCGTACGGACGCCATGGATAGACTGACGTTGAGCTTTGCCTGCGGTCCGTACGACCGGATGGAAGCCCTCTACAACAAGACTGTCACGCCTGAGGGCGCCGACCTCGTCCCAAAAATTATTCAGCGGCCGCTCGACATCTTCAGCCGCATGCTGGAGGACGAGGAGTTCGACGTTGCCGAAATGTCGCTGACGCATTGCTTCATTCTTCGTGCCGCAGGCACGGCGCGGTTCGTCACGCTGCCGGTCTTTCCATCGCGGATGTTCAGGCACGGCTTCATCTTTGTGAACCGCAGGTCCGGCATTCGCGCACCAACAGACCTTGCCGGACGCCGCATCGGCGTCCAAGGCTATCAAATGACCGCCGCGGTCTGGATCCGCGGCCACCTGCGCACCGACTACGGCGTCGATCTCGACGGGGTCGAGTGGTTCGAAGGCGGAGTCAATGCGCCGGGCGTTGCCGGCGGCGACGCCACCCGCTTTCGTCCGTCGCGGACCATCAACATAACGGCGATCGGTAACGACGACACCCTGAGCGCCATGCTGGCGCGCGGCGATATCGATGCACTGATTGGCGCGGACGTGCCTGATTCCCTTGGCGGCGAAAATGTCGTGCGGCTGTTTCCCGACTTTCACGCCGTGGAGCGCGCCTATTATCAGCGCAGCGGCATATTCCCCATTATGCATGCGCTCATCCTTCGCGAAGACCTCTACCGCCAGCAACCCTGGCTCGCAGATGCCTTGTTTCGGGCCTGCAACACCGCCAAGGCAGCCGCGCAAGCCGGCGCCAAGTACACCGCCACGCTCCGCTTCATGCTGCCCTGGCTGCTCGACCACCTTGCCGAAATCGAGGCGATCTTCGGCGCCGTTCATTGGCCTTATGGCATCGACAGCAACCGAAAGACGCTCGAAGCGTTTGCGCGCTTTCTGGCCGACGATGGCTTTATTGATAGGCCACCACGGCTTGAAGAAATATTTGTGCCTGTGCGCGAGGATGGCTAGAGACCCATGTCACCGACGGACACGGAAATCGGCAAAACCCGTTACATCGTGCCTGGCCTCAAGCAGGGGATTGAAGTCCTTCGCCTTTTCAATTCCCCGCAACCAGTCTGGACGGCGCCGCAGATCGCCGCGCACTTCACATGGCCTCGGGCTACGGTTTACCGGCTGCTGCTGACGCTCGAATCGCTGCAGCTGATCGAGCGATCGGGTAGCCACGCGTTCAAGCTCGGCGCAGGCGTCCTGTCGCTAGGCTTCGCGTACGTCAACGAGCTCGATCTTGTCGAGGTCACGAGGCACAGCCTCGAAGCTCTGCGCGACGAGATCCAATGCTCGGTCCACCTTGCTATCCTCGACCAAGGCGACGTCCTTTATGTCGCCCGGTATCCCGGGCCTGGCGTGATTACCGCCAACATCAAGATTGGCGCGCGGCTGCCGGCCTATAGCCTCGGCTTGGGGCGATTATTGCTGCTGGACAAGACAGTGCCGGAGTTGCGCAACCTTTATAGCAACAAAACCTTCAAGCGATTCACCGAGGAGACGCCGGCAAATGTCAATGCGCTGGCGGCGATGATCGCAAAGGACCGCCAGCGCGGCTTTGTCATTTCGCGTTCCTTCTTCGCACCAGGCATCCTCGCCATCAGCGCGCCGATCAGAGACGCCTGCGATAAGATCATCGCGGCTCTAAGCGTCACCAATCTCGACACCGCAATTGCGCCGGGCCGCCGGGAAGACCGCATTCGCGATGCCGTGGTGCGCACGGCTCAAGAGATCTCGCAGCGCTACCGCAGCGGTCGCCCGGTTACGGCGGGCGCCGCACACGTTGGCGCCGCTGCGCGTTCTCTAGGCCTCCGACGTTGACGTGAAATCGGCGTCCTTGGTCTCCGGCCCCCAGGCGGCGCCGACGAAGATCAGCGCCGCGCCAACCACGACCAGGACGAGCACCGTGTACTTCGCCGGCATAATGGTGGCGAGCGCCGACTGATAGAACACATAGAACGCCGGCAGAATGATTGCGAGGCTGTAGCCGAGCCCGAAGCCGGAAGCCCGCACGCCGGTACGGAACCGCTCGTTGATGTAGACGGTGCTGAGCGCGCCAGGGGCAACGACCAGGCAAGTCGTCAGCGTCGTCAGCCACAGCACGGTCGAAAAATGGCCCGGCGCGGTGTTGATCAGCTCGTAGTAACACCAGGTGCCGAAGATGGCGCTCAACGCGCTCATTATCATCAGGTAGGCGCGCCGGCCGATGCGCTGGCTGACCGCGCCGCCGATGATGTAGACGACGGCCAGAACGACGTAAGCGACGACCAGCACGAACGTTAGGCTGGGGCCGCGCACGCCCATCTGTGTCACCAGGAGACCTGGCATCACCGCCAGCGATGCATTCAGCGACAGCCAGAAGCCTGTCATCACGGTGAACACCTGCAGGAAGCTGCGCAGGTTCTCGCCCTGAAAGAGCGCCTTGAGGGGTGCCTTGGTGTGGCTGGCTCTTCGCCACAGCTCCGATTCGTCGACCGAACGCTGATAATAGACAGCGAGCAGGAACGCCATCGCTGCACCGACCAGGAACGGGATGCGCCAGCCCCACTGCAGATACGGCGCATCGGGTCCGCTGGCGGGCAGCACCAGCAAGACGGCCAGCGTGACGAGCGAGATTGCTGCGGTCCCCAGCGAGGCCGCGCTCTGGATCACGGCGCCGTAGAAGCCGCGTTGCGACTTCGGACAGTATTCCATCGCCAGCGGACTCGCCGACGTGTACTCGCCGCCGAGAAAAATGCCGTCGATCAGGCGTAGCGCGATGAAAATGAAAATGACCGCCGCACCCCACTGCTCGTATCCAGGCAGCACGGCAATCAGCAGGGTCACGATGGCGAAGCCGGTTACCGCAATGACCGTGGTGCGCTTGCGGCCGATGGTGTCGGCAAAGTGGCCGAAGATAAAAGCGCCCAGCGGGCGGCCGATCAGCGTCGTGGCGAAGATCATTGCCGAGGCGATACCCGCCGTCGCCGGCGGGATGCTTTTGGGGATGAAATATCCGATCGCCGGCGCCAGCGCGATGATCGGCAGAAAGATGTCGTAATTATCGACGAAGAAGCCGATGAAGGCCCCCCAGACCGCGCGCCGCGCCTGGGGGCTCAATGCCGCGGCCTTGTCGCCGCTTACGCTGTAGTCCTGCTGCAATATGGACATGATACTACCTTGCCAGATCGATCTTGCCGGCCGCTTCGAGCTCGACCAGCTGATTGCGAGCTTGCTGCGCCAGATAGCGACGCATGCGGATGACGCCGGCATCGTGTTGATAAAGCATTTCGAACTTTTCCAGCCCCGGCGACAGACCGGCTAGCATTTCGCGGTCCTGCTCGAGCACCGCCCAGTGTCGCGCTTCGATATTGGTCTTGTAGAGGAAGCGCCACACATCGCGCTGCCAGCCGCTGACCTTGCGGGTGCGCCAGAAGAACACGCACATCGTATGTTCGTCGATCGGCGTTCCGAAGCCGATGATGCCGAAATTGCCTCCCGGTCCGCCCGATGGCGGATAGGGAATTTCCAGCCGGACGTAGAGAGCGCCGTTGTCGACCAGTTCGCTCCAGTCGAAATTCACGTCGCGCTGTCCTGTCTTCTCGAAAATGAAGCCGTGCGGCGTATCGCGTGTCGCGAAGCGGGCCTGGGTGTCGCCTTGATACATGGTGTGCGAGTTGGCATGCAGGAACGTGCCGTGCATCGGATCCATCAGGTTGTCGAATGCGTACCGCCACGGCACCTGCCAGTCGGCGTAACAGAGGAAGTGGGAATATTCCGGCGCCACCAGCTGCTCCGGCGGCTCGAACGCCGGCGCGGCCTCGTGCAGCGCGTCGCCGAACCAGACAAAGATGGCATCGGCCACCTCGCACGACGGATAGGTCTTCACCGCTTTCTTGCCTTCGAGCGGACAGCCCGGCTGGCCGGGCACGGCGAGCACCCTGCCGTCCGGCCCGACTTCGACACCGTGATAGTTGCAGCGCAGCCGGTCGCCTTCATTGATACCGCGCGACAACGGCACAGCGCGATGCGGACAGCGGTCGTTCTGAACATGAATGACGCCATGGGAGTCGCGCCACAGCACCAGCTTTTCGCCGAGCCGGATCAGGCCTAGCGGCTTACCCGCAGTTTCGACGAAGCGTGACGGCAGCACCGGCCACCAGCGATTGCGCAGGCCCGTGCGCAGATACGCCTGCACCTGCTGATCGGTGGGGCCGGGTGTGTTGGTGCGAGGTCGCTCGAGGGCGGCGGTTGACATATCAGGCTCCCAGCTCGCGCATTATCTCGGTAAAATTCTGTTCGGTCCACTTGGCGCCGGCGGGCGGGCGGACACGCGAAGCATTGAGCCCGGCGATCAGCTCATCGAGCTGGTAGGTGCCCTTGGCGAAGATCGACTCGATGGCGTTGGCCAGCTCCTGTTGCCAGGCGGTCGGCTCGTGGGTCCGCGTTTGATGCGGATCAAGATACGGAAATTGATAATTCATCTGATCCTCCGGATCTGTCTGGGCCGGCAAAAGCGTCGATCTTGGTTTTGTTGAACTGAGCAGGATTGTCCATTCGCCGCTCCTAAATATCGAGCAGCAGTCGCGGACTGAGCGCGCGCGAAACGCAAACCATCATCGACTGATTGGCGGCGCGTTCCGCCTGCGATTGGATGCTGTCGCGATGATCGACTTCGCCGCCGAGTACGCGCACTTCACAGGTGCCGCAGATGCCTTGCTCGCATGAGCACGGGACAAATATGCCGGCATCGTTCAAGGTCGCCAGCACGGTCTTGCCAGGCGGAACAGTGAGCGTGACGCCCGACGCCTGGCACACCACTTCAAAGCTGTCCGCGCTTTCATCGGCGGGGCGGCTGCGCGGCGAAAACCACTCGAAGCGGACGCTGCCCTGCGGCCAGGCGGCGGTCGCCTCCTCCACAGCCAGCATGAGCCGCTCCGGGCCGCAGCAATAAACGAGCGTTTTGGCCTGTGGGGCCGCGAGGCGCGCCCCAACGTCGAGCCGCGTGCCGGCGGCCGAACTGTGCAGGTTAACGGTGCCGCCGAGCGCGCGAATTTCGTCGAGGAACGGCGCCTCGTCATCGCTGCGGTTGCAATAGAGCAACGTCCATTGCTTGCTCGCTGCGGTCGCCGCGCGCATCATCGGCAATAGCGGCGTGATGCCGATGCCGCCGGCGATGAACAGATAGTTCTCGGCGCCGACGAACATGAAATTGTTGCGCGGCGCGCTGATGGTCAGAAGCTCCCCGGGACGCAGCTTACGATGGATGAATTGCGATGACAGGCCACCACTCACCGCGCGGACGGCAATGCGATAGCGTGACCTGTCGCCGGGATCGCCGCAGAGCGAATATTGCCGCATCACGCCGTTGGGCAGGTGCAGGTCAATGTGCGATCCCGGCTCAAAGCCAGGCAGCGGAGCAAGGTCGGGCGCCGTGAGGTCGAGCGAGAGGACCCCGGGCGCCTCCCATTTCATCGCACGCACGCGCACTTGCATGGTGGCGCGCGCTTGCCTCGCCGCCACCGCTTTCATGGCCTCGGTCTGTACCGTGTCGATGACGCTCACGACCTCTGTCCTGCTGCGCCGGCCGGCGGGCCAGCGAACTTCTGGCCGAATGGACCGATCGCCGTCATGTCAACTTCGATCATGTGCGGCCCGAGCGCGGCCATGGCTCGGTCGAGCGCCGGTTCAAAATCTTCAATGCGCGCGATGCGCGCGTGCGGGAGCCCGACCGACTGACAGATCAATGCGAAGTCCGGCGTTAAAATGTCGGCGTACATTCGTCGTCCGCCATATTGCGCATCCTGGATATTGCGAATGACGCCGTAGCCGCGATCGTTCATCATGATGTAGACAACGCCCGCGCGCGATTCCACGGCGGTGGCAAGTTCCCCAAGCATCAATTGCGCACCGCCGTCGCCAAGGAGCGCGATGGTCTTTGCCGCTAGCGATGCCGCAGCTGCGCCTATAGCCATCGCTATTCCCTGTCCTATTCCGCCGCCGAGCGCATGAACGCCAAGGCGCGGTTCGGCCAAGCGGACGTATCGGTTGCCGAACGTGCTGTTGGACACCGTCACATCGCGCACCCACGGGTGCCGGCCGCGTTCGACCCGGCGGCTCAGCGCGTCGGCGAGCGGCGCATAGGGGCCGAGCGCCTTGCGCAGCGCCGCTTCATCGTTGGCACGGGCGGTGGCAATGCTGGCGAGGAAAGCCGGGTCAATCGCGAGCTTTTCGGGCAGTCGCGCCAGCAGGCCTTCGAGCGCCAACTGCGCGTCGCCGGCGATGAAAAGCTCGACCGGATAATTGCGGCCGGCTTGCGACGGATCGGCGTCGATTTGAACGAGACGCGGCAGCCGCATCTTGTTGTTCTGCGTCTCGTTGCCGCGCAAGCGCGAGCCGACGACGATCATCAGATCGGACTTGGCGTAAATCTGCTCCGCTTCTTTGGTCATATTGAAGGCGCCGAGACTATGGGCATGGCGTTCCGGCACAACGGCGCGGCCGTTGGTGCTGGTCACGATGCCAAAACCCCGCTCGGCGAGCGCTGTTGCCGCAGCGGCAGCGCCACGTGCTCCGCCGCCGAGCCAAAGCATCGGCCGCTTCGCCTGCCGCACCATGTCGGCGAGCGCATCGAGCCGCATCGGGTCCGGTGTCCGCAACGGAGTGACCGGCATGCCGGCGACATTTTGCGCCGCGACTTTCAATCGCTGCACATCGATCGGGATTTCCAGCGAGACCGGCCCGGACGGCGCGGTGCGCGCCACCGTCGCGGCCTCAACGAGCGCGTCCACCGCGCCAGCCGCGGCGCGAACGCGGACATAATGTTTGCTCACGGCCTTGAGCATGTCCGGTTGCCGCGGCACGTCATGGATGGCGGCGCGGTCGAGGTCCATGAACTCGCGGTCGACCTGGGTGGTGATGTGCAACACCGGCGAACCGGCCGAGAGCGCTTCGACTTGCGAGCCTGCGGCGTTCGCAGCCGCGGTCCCGGTGCTGGTGATGACAACGCCCAATGACCGCGACACGCGGGCAAAGGCGTCCGCCATGTTCATGGCGCCGGCCTCGCCGCGGGCCGACACGAAACGAATGCGGCCCTGGCGGCCGATCGCGTCGAGGATCGGCATGTTGTGGATCGAGATGACGCCAAACACCGTTGTCACGCCCATGTCGGCGAGCGCGGCGGCGATGGCGTCGCCGACCGAGTGCTCGGCCGCCGCCGCGGTCGCTGCGCGTGTGCGCGTCTTGATGTCCTGGTTCATCGAGCGAACCGCCTTTCAGATGTGGCGCGACGCGCCGCCTGAAGTTTCAAGACTGGCTGCCGTGACCGCTCCGTTGGTCGGCGATGCCCCGTGCCAGCCGAGACGCAGCGAAATTTCGCGCGCCGCCTCTCTGAGGGCGGCGCCGATCTGGGCGCGCCGCTCGGCGCCTTCGAATTGGGCGGTCTGTCCGGTCACGTTGCAGGCGGCGACAGGCGTATTGGAGGCGTCGAAGATCGCCGCCGCCACGGAGCTGATACCGGGTTCGTAATTGCCATCACTCCAGGCGAGGCCAAGCGCACGGTCGGCGTCGAGCTGCCTGTGCAATTGCAGCGGGGTCACAGGCGTCTGCGGCGTCACCGGTCGCAGGTCGACGCCGGCATAGAGGCGATCGACGCGCTCGCGCGGCAGATTGGCCAGGATGATGCGGCCCATATTGGTGGCGTGCGCCGGCAGACGGCTGCCGATCCGGATGTTGCTAGCGAATGCGTAGTTCGGCACGCGCCGGACCAGATAGACGATCTCCTGCCCGTCGAGCACGGCGAGGTGGGCCGACAGCGTCAGCGTTGCGGCAAGCCGCGTCAGCACCGGCACCGCGGTCTGCACCAAGTCCTGCGAGAAAAACGCTTGCGCGGTGAGCGTGATCAGGCCGACGCCGATTTGCCAGCCCTGCCCTTCGCTGCGCGGCTCGATGAAACGCTCGCTTTCCAGCGCGTGCAGGAGCCGCAGGAGTGTCGTTCTGTTGATGCCGACTTCGCGCGCGGTGCGCGACACGTTAGTCACGGCATCGCCTTCGGCGATCCGACGCAGCAAGCGCGCCGCACGCTGCACCGGCGGCGACGCGTAGAGATCGCTGGTCTCCAATGCTCCGGTTTCAGGCATGCGCCATCGTCTCCACAGTTCGAGCGAGAAGACCGGCCAGCAATCGCGGCTCTTCCTGCGGCAGGGCGTGACCGGCGTTGGCGATCTGGTGCAATCCCGCCGGCCGCGGCAGCACCGCATGGACTGCGCTTGCATTGGCCGGCGGCGCGATCTGATCAAGCGCGCCGACGGCGACCATTGCCGGCACGCCGATCGATTTGGCATCGGACAGCAGCCGCCCGGCACCGAGGGCGTGGACGGCCTGGATGTAGCCGCGCGGATGCACCGCGGCCATTGCCCGCTCGACCGCCGCAACGATCTGTGGCCGCGCTTTCGGGTCGCCAACCAGACGGAGGGCGCGTTTTTTTGCGAAGGCGGCCGGACCAAGTTCGTTGATTTCATCGATCCGCGATTGCACGCCCGCCGGCAGTGTTCCACCCGGCTCAATGCCGTAGCCGAGCGCGGGCGAAATCAATGCCAGCGCGCCGACGCGGTCCGGGTAATGGGCGGCGAAGCTTGCTGCAAACAGCGCGCCGAGCGAGTGACCCGCGAGCGCGATCCGCCGTGCTCTGACGGCGTCGAGAAATTTTGCGAGCGCATCGGCGTAATGGCGCGGCGTCGGCATCGCGACAGCAAGCGGCGGCGAGGCGCCATAGCCGGGCGCGTCCCATGCAATGACATTGATCGCAGCCGGGACGGCCGCAGCCAATGCGCTGAAACTTGCTGCGTTACTGCCGATGCCGTGCAGCAGGACAAGCGTAGGCGCCTGGGCATCGCCGGCTCGGCGCAGAAATGCGACACCATCCGCGAGGCCGCGGATCAATCCTGCCTCCATCTCCTGCCCCGCCGCGAGGGTGCGCTCATGCATCGGTAGCGTTCATATTTGAACTATTTGTTCTAATATTAGACAATGTCTCGAACTCTGTCAAACAGGCAAAAAAGATCGGGATGGTCGTCGGAAACGAGGATGCCCTGTGGGCCAGTGGCTCCTCTCGCGCTTGCGAAAAGAGCAGGCTTGCCATTGCTGATTTCATATAGTATACAATGTTTCGTATAGGAAAACTGACACTCCAAACAATGGCGTACGACGCCGAGCTCAAGTCCGTCACGTCCGCCGGCCCGGAAGCCCCGGCCGATGAGCGGTACCTTGTCCCGGCGCTGGTGCGCGGCCTGAGCATCCTCAGCCTGTTGTCGAAGGCGACCGGCGCCTTGACGCTCTCCGAGGTCGCGGCTTCGCTTGGCATTACGCGCTCTTCGGCCTATCGGCTGCTGTACACGCTCGGCCATCTCGGCTTCGTCGATTACGATGCCCGAGCCAAAACTTATGCGCTGGGACCGCAGGTGCTGGCGCTTGGCTACGGTTACCTGGCGTCCCGCGACATCCCCGCCGTGGCGTTGCCACATCTCGAGCGTCTGCGCGACCATACCGGTTGGTCGGCGCACCTCGGCGAATTGCACGGCCGCGAAGTCGTCTATTTGGCCCGTGTGCCCACCCGGCGCCTCGTGTCGAGCTCAGTCCATGTCGGCACCCGCCTGCCGGCGCATGCCACGACAATGGGGCGCATTCTGCTGTCCGGACTGTCCGACGAAGAAATCCGTGCGCGCTATCAACAGGACATCGGCCAGCCTCTTGATATCTCGCCATACGGCAGCGTCGCTGCGCTGTTGGAGCAGATCGCCGCCGACCGGGTGAACGGCGCCGTCGTGCAGAACTCGGTTTACGAGGCGGGCGTTGCCAGTGTCGCGGCGCCGATCCGCGACGTCACCAACTGCATCGTCGGGGCGATCAACGTCTCGGCGGTTGCCACGCTGATCTCAGAGGCCGAGCTTAACGGTCCACTGAAGGATGAAGTTGTCGCCGCAGCCGCGATGATTTCGCGGGACCTGGGGAGACGGAACCCGCAATGAGACTGAACCGGATGGCCGGCCGCGAGCCGGACAATCTGTATTGATACCGAACAAGCAGGGAGTAAGGACGATGGATGACATCACCCGCAACGAGCCAAAGCGATCCTGGGATCGTCCAGAAGGTGCAAGCTTCGAAGCCTGGATGAACAGCCGCGTGGCACGCGCCGCCGACCGCAAGTACGACTGGAACGCACTGAAGTTTCAGGCCGACTACGATCCGAAATACCGCCGCGCGCAGAAGCGCTTCATCGGTACCGGGGGCACGGGCGTCGCCAACGATGCTTCGGTCATTCCGGCGGAGAACTTTACGCTCTCCAACATGATCCTGCCGGCCGGGGCCGAAGGGCCGATGCATCTGCATGTCGACGCCGAAGAAGTTTTCTTCGTCCTGCGCGGCAAGATCAAGGTCATGACCGAAAAGGACGGCGAGCGCTGGGAAGCCATTCTCGGCGAGCGCGATTGCATCTCGGTGCCGCCCGGCGTTTATCGTGGCGAAATGAACATCGGTGAAGAGGAAGCGATCATGATGGTCATGATCGGCTCGCCGAAGCCAATCACGCCCACCTATCCGCCGGACCATCCTCTCGCCAAGGTGAAGCGCTGAAACGACACCAGCGCGCCGCCGCGGCATTAGAGCGCGGCGCGCCGCGACGCCCATAGAGAGAGGTGGATCATGGCGTTGATGGGTATCGATGCCGTTGTGTTCGGCGTCGCTGACATGACGGAAGCGGGACGCTTCCTGGACGATTGGGGCGTCTCCCGCGTCTCTGCCAGTCCAGACAAGCTTTTATATCGCACGCGCGACAGTTCCGAAGTGATCGTCAGACCGCATGACGCGCCCGATCTGCCGCCCCCGATCGAACCCGGCAACACCGTACGCGAAGTGATTTGGGGGGCTGCCGACGAAGTGGAGCTGAAAAACGCGGTCGACGCGTTGCGCGGCCTGCCGAGCTTCCGCGTCGGCGCCGACGGATTAGCGCGTGTCCTCGACCCGAACGGCATGAGCCTCGCGTTTCGCGTCTCCCGGCGCACGCCAATCGTCGTGAAACCGACGGCATCGAACGCGCCCGGCTCACATCAGCGGATCAACCAGCGCTCGCCGGTGCACGAGCGGGCCTTCCCGATCAACATCGGCCACGTCGTCGTTTTTGTCAGCGATTTTCAGGCGATGCGGTCCTTCTATACGGAAAAGCTCGGTTTCGCCGTGAGCGACGAATATCCCGGCCATGGCGTCTTCATGCGCTGCCAAAAGGTCGGCGATCATCACAATCTCTTCGTGCTCAACCGACCCGGCAAGCCCGGCATCAACCATGTAGCCTTCACGGTGACAGACATTCATGAAGTGATCGGGGGCGGCATCGCCATGAGCAAGAAGGGCTGGAAGACCGAGATCGGCCCAGGCCGACATCCGATTTCATCGGCCTATTTCTGGTACTTCGAAAATCCGCTCGCCGCGCCGCTCGAATACTATGCCGATGAGGACTTCTGCACCGAGGAATGGAAGCCCGGCACCCATGAGCGCAAACCCGAACTGTTCGCCGAGTGGGCGATCGTCGGCGGCATCGACGGCAATACGCGCCGCCAGAGGGCGTCGGTCGACCAGAGTGGCCGCGGTCATGCATAAGCAGCCACGCCGGGCAGGATCGTTCGCGCATCATGCTGCCTGAAATCCGACGCATCGTCGCCGTCGAGGCGCATCGCCGACGCACCGGCCGCTGTCCGGTATGCGTGCATTCGCTCGGCACGGGGGAGACTTTCGCCATCGAACCGGCGAACGACGGCTTTGTCGATGTCGCCTCCGGACTGAAGGTTCGCGTCGAGGGCGATCAGATCGTCGTGCCGTCATTGCGCGCGACCATCGATTTTGCCTTGGTCGACGACGTCGGTTTCGGGGGCTACGACCACTCGAGCGCCGAGCCGTTCACCGGCCGCGCTGGCGGCGGCGCTTCGGTCACGCTGTATAGCCGCGGACAGCACGATTTCTTTCAATACGCCGTGGTCGCGCCAGGCGATCTGGTCTGAGCGAACAGCGGGCGCGCCATCATGACCAAGAGACTCGCCGGCAAGCGCATTGTGGTCACTGGCGCCGGGCGCGGCCTCGGCTTTGCGTTTGCCGAACGGCTCGGCCGCGAAGGGGCAAGCGTCATCGTCGCCGAGATCGACCCGGCTCTTGGCAGCGCAGCCGAGCGCAAACTGACGGCATCCGGAATCGAGGCACGCTTTGTTCAGACCGACGTTTCCGTGGAAGGCTCGGTCGAAGCGATGGCGGAAGAGTCCGCGAAGGGTTGCGATGGCATTTACGGGCTTGTTGCCAATGCCGGCTGGGCCAACAACGTCGGCGGCAAAGCCTATGACCAGATCGCGCCTGAAATTTGGGATCGCATGATGGCGATCAACGTGCGCGGCACTTGGCTCACGGTGCGCGCCGTCGGACCACGCATGAAGAATGGCGGAGCGATCGTCACGGTGTCCTCTGACACCATTTATTGGGGCGCGCCAAACCTGCTGCATTACGTGACCAGCAAATCGGCGCTGGTGGGCATGACGCGATCGCTTGCCCGCGAACTGGGGCCGCGAATGATCCGCGTGAATTGTCTGCTGCCAGGTTTGACTGTGGTCGAAGCAACCAAGGAAATCCCCGAGACGCGCTGGAACGATTACGCCGAACGCACCATCCTCAAACGCAGGCAGCAGCCGGACGACCTCGACGGCGTCGTGGCGTTTCTTCTCTCGGACGATGCCAAATACATCACCGGACAGACGCTAGCCGTCGACGGCGGTTTTTCTCTCCATTGACGGGCATGCCAGGAACGCACGAGCGGCGGAACGAATGACATGGCGGGACTGAAGATCGGAATAGTCGGTGGCGGCGTCGGCGGAATGGCAGCGGCGATCGCGCTGATCAAGGCGGGGCACGAAGTCGAAGTCTTCGAACAGGCCGTCGATTATAAACGCGTCGGCGCCGACGTTAACCTGACGCCAAATGCTGTCCATGCGCTCGACACGCTCGGCGCGGTCCCGGCGATCAAGAAAACAGCCGCGCGGCCGACGCATCGCATAAGCCGCATGTGGGACACCGGCAAAGAAACGTCCCGGCTTGAAATGGCGGACGAGGCCGAACGGAAATACGGCGCGCCACAGCTCACCATTCATCGCGCAGATCTGCTCGATGCGTTGCGCCAGCAACTGCCCGAGAACGTGGTGAAGCTTGGCCATCGGATCGTGAGCATCAACCTCAGCCCGGCCATGCCCCGAATCTGCTGCGCCGACGGCAGGCAGCACGAAGTCGAGGTGCTCATCGGCGCCGATGGCATTCACTCGCCGACCCGAACCGCCTTGTTCGGGCCCGAACACCCGCAATTCACCGGGCTGGTCTCGTATCGCGCTGTGGTCGATCGCACCAAGCTGTCGTTGCCGAATCTTGACGCCTTCACCAAGTGGTGGGGGCCAACGCCGGACCGCCAGATCGTCACCTTCCCGCTCAATCGCGGCCGCGAGACGTTCGTCTTTGCCACGACCGCGCAGCCGGACTGGCGTCACGAATCCTGGACCATGCCCGGCGACGTCGAAGAACTGCGCCGGGCCTATGCCGACTTTCACCCGGAGGCGCGGGCTCTTTTGGCGGCGTGCGACAGCGTCACGAAATCGGCCCTCTATGTGCGCGAGCCGCTGCCGGTGTGGTCGCGCGGCCCGGTGACGCTGCTCGGCGACGCCTGCCATCCGATGGTGCCGTTCATGGCCCAGGGAGCCTGTATGGCGATCGAGGATGCGGTGGTGCTCGGCAACGCAATGGCCGGTATCGGCCACTCCAGCATCGGCATCGCGTTCAAGCGTTACGAGGATGCGCGCAAGGAACGAACAGCGCGCGTGCAGATCGGCTCGCGCGGCAACGAATGGCTGCGAGAAGGCGGCAACGCCGATTGGGTATACGGCTATGACGCCGGCGCGGTGAAATGGGATTCAGCACATGCATAAAACGAGGCACCGCGCACTGACGCGGCGCGCTGCGCTCCGGTTGCTCGCCGCAGCACTGACTGTCGGCGCCGCACGTGCCCGCGCCGATTCGGCGGCCGAGGCTTTCCCGAGGCGGCCGATGACGTTGGTGGTGCCCTTCAGCCCGGGCGGCCCGGTCGACATACTCGCACGCCTGCTCGCACAGGACTATCAGGCACGTTCCGGCAGGCCGACGATAGTGGAGAATAAAGCCGGCGGAGCGGGCAATATCGGCATTGAAGCTGTACAGCATGCCAGCGCCGATGGCGCCACCCTGCTGCTGGTGCCGGCTGGCAATCTCACCATCAACCCGACGCTGATGCCCGACTTGCCCTTCAAGGTCGAGCGCGACTTCGCTCCGATCTGCATGCTGGCGAGCGCGCCAAATGTCATCGTGGTCGCGCCGCGGCTTGGTGTCGCCTCGATCCAGGACCTCATTGCCAAAGCTAAGGGTGCCAAGCTCAGCTATGGCTCGCCCGGAGTCGGCAGTCAATTGCATCTCGCCATGGAGTTGTTCAACGAGATCGCCGGTGTTGAAATCGTCCATGTCCCCTATCGCGGTTCGCCGCAGGCGCTAGAAGATCTTCTCGGCGGTCATATTGACGTGCTGTCCAGCAACCTTCTTTCGGTGCTTGCCCCGATCCAAAGCAAGCTTGTGGTGCCGCTGGCGATGACCACGGCCGTGAGGAGTGCGCTGGTGCCGGACGTGCCGACACTCGCGGAAGCCGGCATTAAAGGCATCGACGTGCCGTCGTGGTATGGCATGCTGGCACCGCACGGCATAACCGATCCGGTGCGCGACGCCATCTTTATGGTCACGCGCGACATCCTCAGCGCGCCGGCGCTCCAGGACAAGCTGCTGGCGCAGGGACTGACAGTCAGCATCGAGCCGCCGGATCAATTCGCCGCACGGATCGCGCGAGAAACCGCATTATGGGCGCGCGTCATCAAAGATCGAAAAATCAGCATCCAGAAATAAGAACCCCGGCAGCAGCGGCACATCGCGGCCGAATCAGCCGCATTCCGCACTTGACAAGTCAGGAACAGTTGCCCCGGCCACAGGCTCATGCCGCGCGCGTCCGTCAGGCACGCCCATTATCAGCACCGTACCAGCGATATTTCGCGCTGTCCGACTGAGCAAACGCTCAACGGCGTTTGTTACGTCTCGCTGATTTCAGCGACCCACCGAAAAGGCGCTGCGACGCAGCTCGGCGCTGCTCCCAGATAGGCCATGAGTCATGTCAGCACTGGGAAACCCGGCGCACATAGTCGATGTTGATACCAAGGCGCCCCCTTTACGGGCAAGCGAACGGCAAGGCCGATCATCGAAGTTTTGATCGCGGCCACGAAGCCTTTACGCCTATTGGGACAAGTAACTCTTGCCGTTCAAACGAAGGCCGACAAGACTCTCGCAGTCGTCGCACATCAAATAGGGTTCGAGAAAGCGCGTGTCCCCGCCACAACGTGGACAGGCCATTGACTCGCTTTGGGACCGCGGCCGTAAAGCGACCGCAACAAGAACAGACGCAATACCGCCAAATGCCGCAAGCCAACCGATCATAACCTGATGTCCTTGCGGCTGTTAAGACCTGGATGCAGATTAACATCGACATCTGGCTTGGCAATATCAATGTTTTCCCTCTCGTTGCCGCGGCTGATGGCGATCAGCCCGACGAAAAGGTGCCGTCGATAAGCGTTCGCATCGGTTTCGGCGCCTCTTGCCTATCGAACCGACTACGGAAGGTATTGGCGTACTAGCGCCCGCGCCCCGGACTTTATTCCACGGACCAAAAATTCGGTGCGCGTTGACAACGTTAGATATTGTTAATACACCATCTTTTGGTGATACGCGACGTTAGTGATGATAAATTGCTCGCGGCTTTAGAGCAGGCGCGCCTGGGACGAGACTGGGGCACGTGTCAAAGCTATCGAAGAGGCGCCCGCCAAAGGAAGTGCGCTCGATATGATCGATCAGCTTGTGCCCTCCGGCGTAGTGGTCGTCGAGGCCTTCGGAGACGTATCTGGCGAACCAGTATTTCCCGGCGAGGAGGACCTTGTGGCCAATGCAGTCGAGAGTCGCCGCCGCGAGTTCGTGACAAGTCGGCGCTGCGCTCGCGAGGCCCTGGCCAAGCTAGGCTATGACCCGAAGGCAATCCGCTCCGGCCCGAAGCGCGAGCCCCGGTGGCCCGAGGGTTTCGTCGGCAGCATCACCCATACGACAAGCTTCAGGGCAGCTGCGGTCGCGTTCCGGAGCGTCATCGCGAGCGTTGGGATCGATATCGAACAAAATCATCCCCTGCCCGACGGCATCGAGAATGCGGTTACTGTCGAGCATGAGCTGGAGATGCTGGCGGCGCTGGCTAGCCGATTCCCGCAGACGTCGTGGGATCGACTCCTGTTCAGCGCCAAGGAATCCGTTTACAAGGCATGGTATCCCCTTACCGGGCGTTGGCTCGGCTTCGAAGACGCCCGTCTCACTATTGATCCCACTGGCACTTTCGTGGCGAAACTACTCGTCAATGGCGCCCGCGTGGATGGTTTGGCGCCATTAACAGAACTTTCCGGACGCTTCCTAATAGCAGGTGACCTGGTTGCAACAGCCGTTGCGGTGCCCAGTGATAAAGGACTTTAATGGCGATGGCCGAATAGGCGGTCGGATCCGGCTAGATATTCAAATAAGGCGGGCGAGCCTTTGATCGAACCATGCCCGCAGTCGCCCCGTTGCCGGCAGAGCCATTCGCTTTACGTATGAGTTCTACCGCTATTTCGGTGATTTCCGCCTTGACGCGAGGATCAAAGCACACCGTCGCCAGCGTAAGGCACCTATTTGCCAATTCGAAAAGCTCAGACGGGTTCATAGTGACCCTCCTGATTACTTAGCCGCAGCAGCACCTAGTGGTCCATCATAGTCTTTGGTGTGAAAATTAGAGATCTGGGCCGATATACACCGCTGGTCACATTTACTAACGTTATGGAACCCAATTTGTCTTTTCAAATCACGCTCAACTTGACAAACCCTCCTGCTTCGGATGATGTTATATTGTTAAGCGGTGAAACAAACAGTGATGAAAATTCCGCTCTTTTGGTCGTATCTTGGCGTTGATGTTAACAGAAGTTAACCACGCCGCGATGGCGGTGTCAATATCGTCACCGTTCCAGCGCCTCCAGGGCGGCCAGGTGGACCAGCGTATTTCTGCGACACAGCTGTCGGCGCGCGGCGAGATCGAAATCACCGCCGTCAATCGTGCCTATCTCGAGCACGGCGATCGGTTCGAGCCGAGCAATTTCGTGCACGAGCTGCGGGCGCAATGTTACGCCAACAGCGGCTACGGCGAATACCTGTTATCGATCTACCAATCGACCTCGACAACGAGGGTGTGAACGCCGATATGCGCTTTGACGGCAAGACCATATTCGTCACTGGGGGCGCCGGCTTCATCGGCTCGGCTGTGGTGCGCTACTTGCTAGAGGCGACTGGCACCGGCGTCGTCAACGTCGACAAGCTCACCTATGCCGCCAATCTCCTCTCGATCCCGCAGGCCGCCGGCCACCGGCGCTATGCTTTCGCCAAGGTCGACATCTGCAACGCCATGCAACTGCGCGCGCTGTTCGACCGCCACCAGCCGGACGCAGTGATGAACCTGGCGGCGGAAAGCCACGTCGATCGTTCGATCGACGGCCCGGGTGAGTTCATCCAGACCAATATCGTCGGTACCTACACGCTGCTGCAGGAAGTGCTGCGTTATTGGCGCGGCCTCAGTCCGAGCCGCCGCGCCGTGTTCCGCCTCCTGCATGTGTCGACCGACGAGGTCTATGGTTCCCTGGCGGCCGCTGGCAGCTTCAGCGAAGATAGCCCGTATCGTCCGACGTCGCCGTATTCGGCCAGCAAGGCCTCATCCGATCATTTGGTTCGCGCCTGGCGCGAGACTTATGAGCTGCCCACTATCATCACGAATTGCTCCAACAATTACGGCCCGTATCAGTTTCCCGAAAAGCTCATTCCGCACATGATCATTAGAGGCATCGGCGAAGAGGCCTTGCCGATTTACGGCGACGGCCGCAACGTGCGCGACTGGCTCCATGTCGATGATCACGCCAAGGCGCTGGCGCTGGTGGTCGAGCGCGGCGAAGTCGGCGCGACCTACAATATCGGCGGCCGAAGCGAGCGCGCTAATCTCGATGTGGTCAAAACAATTTGCGATCTGCTCGACCGCCTGACCCCGACGCCGAGCGGGCCACGACACCGTCTGATCAGCTTCGTCACGGACCGCCCGGGCCACGATCGGCGCTACGCTATCGATGCAACCAAGATCGAGCGCGAGCTCGGCTGGCGCGCCGAGGAGAATTTCGAGTCCGGGCTGCGCAAGACCGTCACGTGGTATCTCGAGAACCGTCCGTGGTGGCAGGCCATTTTGGTGCGCGGCTACGAAGCCAAGCGCGTCGGGCTGGTCGACGCTCCGCCGCACGGCGAGGATTGCGCCGACAAGCATCAAGCGCGAGCGACGCCGCTGCTGGTGTGGCCGACCAGGTCGGGCGTCAAGAAGGTCGGTCCGTCGGATTATTAGTTGAGGCCCGTTCCAGCTGGGCCGGTTGCGTAGCGGTTGCTCGCCTCAAGCATAAATCCGCCGATGCTCCAGCAGGGGAATCATGTCGACAATCTTACGCCCTCCCCGCATCAATCGGAAAGCAGGATTTCCGACACAACATACCGTGTCTCGGGCCCAGCCGTTTCTTTCCATTGTACTGGAGCATCTGGACGGCAGCTGAGCGCTGACAATCGTTCGATCGTGCTCGGCTAACTGCCAAAGGGTGCTTTCACAGCAATTGGCAAAATTGCAACCGAGGGGCAAATAACGTCTATTTGGAATCAGGAATGAGGCATTAGCCGTTGAACAGCGGCCGTGCGCGTCAGCTCGATCGTGCCGGGCTTACCGCGCCAAAGCCACCAGCGACTCCGGTGCCGAACCGGCACGACTGCAAGAACCGGCAAGTCGGTATACGCCGTCACGTCGAGAGGCATGCGGATTCTGTGGTCAAACATCTCTCTGAGGAACGCGATCACAATTCCGAACAGAACACCGAATCCGAGGGCAAAGCCAGCAACGAGTCGCCGCTGCGGAAAAGCCGGACTGGTCGGCTCGGTAGCCTCGCTCAAACGCGAGGCTAAGCTCTGGTCAACCGCAGATTCGAGGCGAAGCCGCTCGATCCGGTCCGCAATGGTTGCGAGCTGCATCTTAACCGAGTCAATCTCCCTATCGATCGACGCAAGAGCCGCCCAATTACCGGCGTCTTGGCGCCGTGTGTCGGAGCGCTTGGTATTGAGAGCTGCGAGCCTCGCGCGCAATGGCTCTAGCTGTTCCTCATACCATTGGAACAGGTCTCGGGCAGGTCTTGCGCGCAAATCGATGTCTTTTTTGATGTAGGCACTCACGAACGCGTTTGCATATAGGGCGGCCCTCTTTGGATCCTTGTCACGATATTTCACAAATAAGATGTCGCTAGCGCCGACGCGGTCAACGAACAAATGTTCGGAAAGACTAGCAGCAATCCAGTTACCAAGATCACCTCGCCCCCCCGTGCTTTGCATGAATTCGCTTTTGTATGCAGGATCGTCGCGCATCTTCAAGCTGTCGACCACTTCAAGCGCAACACCACGGCTCATAATGGTCTCGATTTGCGTTAGTAGGAAATTCCGCTGGACTATGCCTGGAACCTCTTCATTGGTAGCAGGATCCCGGTCGGCCATCCTGAAGTAGATGAAAGCAGTAGCATCGTATTGACGGGGCAGAAATTCCACTGTGACCATCGCGGCGGCGATCGTGGCCAAAGCGAACGCAAAGGCGGTTGACTTGCGTGCCCACAGTATCGCGAAGACCTGCAAGATGCTCATAGCGACCTCTCAATTGTCGGCTTGGAATTGGACGACAGTGCTGCACGCCTGCCATGGAATGTGTGTGGAACCATTAGAGGGTCCCCCGCACGACCCGGCGCAGGGCTCCAAGAAAGCTCTTTACGTTGGCGGTGATTCCGGCCTGCACTCCCGCGCGGACAAGATGCAACCCGCGGTACGTTGGAACCCGGCGGCCTGCAAATGACATTGCCCAAAGACGCGAAAGCGTTAATTGTGTTCTCCTGATCTGGCTCGGCTGCATTCGGGCCATGTCTCCGAGAGTGACAGCCTGTAGTTCAACGCAGCCGCTCTGCTTGGCTTCTGCAAGGAACGCCGAGCCCTTCCTCGTACGTGAAATAACTAATGAACGGCCATCACGCTCATCAAACGTGGGATCGCCACGTTCATCACCGTACCAAGCGTCGCCGCATACAACGTCAGCAAATGCTCCCATGCCATCTGGGCAAATCTTGCAGCGCTTCTGAACGTAGTGACTTAGTACCGTCCCCCATGTTTCTGCATACGATAAGGTCTTCTGACTACCATTTTTAAGCGTTGCGCATGCTTCACCTGGCCAGCCATACCCTCGATACCTGAAGGACAACACTTCTTCGGGGGCGACGTTCATTCTACGCAGAAGCACCTCGATTCCCCGCGCACTAGGAACACCGCCACAGATGAACGCCAGCATCATAACTACCTTTTGATCAATTAGTGGATTTTGCCGGGCGTACATCCGCAGGGCGGCAATGTCGCATGGCTTGCCGATAACGACCGCGCGCCCATCTCTCTCAAGCTGTTGTACGATATCGACCAACGGCGAAGAGGGCGCATAGCGCGAGCCAGCACCTGCGGCCACCGACGGGCTTTGCCTGCTTTGCAGCGTTTCGTTTAGCCACGGCGCCTGGACTTGCGCTCCGACGTGAAGAACGTAGTCTGCTCGACCTGTATTGACGGCGTGCTGCGCCAGCGCGGATAAGATCCCGCCCGACGACGCCCGAAAGCGCAGCACCGGATCGGAAGCAAAGCCGACATAGGTATCCAGGACTGGACCCCACACAGTCGTAAACGACTTGTGTTCCGAGGCAAAATCGAGCCCTCCGCCTGGGCAAACCGAGTCGATGAGCAAATTTTCCGCTCGTGTCAGAGGCTTCGAAATTTCGGGACGCAGATATCCAGCTGCGCTCAAAGACATGCGTGCGCGCTGTGCACCAAGAATCGACACACAAAGCCCACATCCTGCGCAAAGTTCACTTTCTAGGACCTGGTCAAGTCGCATGACGGCTCCTTGGTCAGGATTTGTCCACTAACAACCGTCATTTCGAAATCGATGCGACATCCCGAATGCGGCGCCGCCGGAATTCCGCTGAATGTCGAAAGATTGACAAGCGAAGATTTTGGCTTGTTGCTGATGAAGCGCCAAATTCCGCCCGTCCGTTCCCGGCCGCCATCCGATTCAGTCATCTCCCTGTCTTTATCGGTTGAGCGAGGAAAGCACGCAATGCATTAATCAACTGACTGGAAGCATGTAAGTCGATCTTTCCATGATGGTCACAAACGGGATCGTCCAACTTTAGAACGAGCTCCCGTTCGTCGAAAGCAACGGCGACTCGACCCAAATCTTGCAAATGCTTCGCCGTGGCGACTTGATGATCGTTTCGGGTCTCCATGAGCGATCCGCGACGTGGCATTACGATTATTGGCTTCCTGAGCTCAAGAGCGGTGATGATCGATCCCATCCCAGCATGCGCTACCACAATGCTTGCTTCGCTCACCCGATCGCGAAATTCCTTTGGATCGACGAAAGGTACTGCGGATATCATCTTTGGCCTTAGATTCGTCCGCCCGATCTGCGCCAAAACGTCCTTCCTGTTGCGCACCGCTGCCCATTCGTCGACTGCGCGAATTAGCCTGTCAAAAGGCATCTGCGCGCCCACAGTAACGAAGATCACAGCACTGCTCCGAAACAATGTGGACCTTGAGATTTTGCCAAATGTGGCCACTGGGTAAGCCAAAGATCGGCGTATGGCCCGACCCTTTGCCCGGAGAGGGATAGCTCCTCTACGTTTGCAATACTGTCGAGCCAAATGGTCTTCGCGCCCATAAGTCGGCCGAACCGGATCGCAAAGTAACCAGGGGCCGCACCAGTCGAAAGAACCGCGTCGGGCCTTTCCTTAAGCATGATCCAGGCGAGTTTGATGGCCGATTTAAGAAGCGCAGCTCTATTCCAACGGGTTGCATCATTCACAACGTAAAATCTGCGACCCGGCACCTGCGAGCGGTAACCCTCATTGACGGTGACAAAGGCTACGTCGCAGTCGTCGAACCCCGGCTTCAGCCGAAGAAGTTGCACCCAGTGGCCACCACCCGAGGCGACCGCAAGTAGTTTACTGGGGCAGGCGTCATGTGTTACGGGCAAGGTCGCTTAACACTCTAACTTTAATCGAATGTTGACCTGCCATTCTTAACAATAGTTCGGTAGTTTCGCAAACAAAATCTGAATGCCCCTTTGAGCCATCAAAATCATGCATTAACACCACCCCGCCCTTGGCTAGGCGGACCGCCTCGACAACAGCGCCGGGCGTAGGCAGTGGAGTTGTGGTATCGCCCGATACAACTGTCCACCAAGCCAGCGTGGCGCGGCGTCGGCGGAGCGTCAGGTAGGTAGGTAACGTGATCTTTCCGTATGGCGGGCGGAACATCCCATCAGAGGCGACCCAGCGCGATAAGGAAGCATATCCCGCATTGATATCAGCTATTGCCGTGGACGGCAGTACCTTCCATGCATTGAGGTGCTGATCCGAATGACATCCCACCTCGTGACCCTCGCAAACTATTCGATCCGCGATCGTCGAACATCGCTTGGCCTTGGATCCGAGCATAAAGAAGCATGCCCGTGCCTTATGCAATTGAAGTATGTCCAAGACCCGAGGAGTAAGGGTTTCACTAGGCCCATCATCATATGTGAGAATGAGCGTGCCGCTATTGGCCAACCTGTTTTTCAAGATTTGAACACGTATGTAGCGCCAAATATAGGGAAAGAAATAGGCGGCTAGTCCCCCTAGGATAAGGGATATCGCTGCGAACAATACGATGATCATGAATCTGCCGTGTACCGAGCTGGCGCGTGTCGCGAACTATGATCCCGTTGCCACGTTTGGCCGTTCTTTCGCATTCTCGCCTTGGCTTGTCGCTTTGCTTCGAGCGCTACAAAGCAGTACACAAAAAGAGCAGGCCACAGCCTGGGGTTCAGGAAAAGCCGCAGCAAGGCATCGTGATTGCTTGCACCGCGATTCTGCCACAGCGCCGGATAGCATTTCGCAAGTTCATAGCTCCCAAAGTGGGAACGGGATTTGATTGAAATAAGGCTCTTGATATTACGAGGGGCAAACACAACGGAGTGCAGCGAATCCAGCGTTACCCGCTCTGCCGGCGTGAATTGAATACGAACATACCCGTCGTCGGCTGTAATTGCCGGAAACTCTTCGAACCGTCGGCGGCCAATTTCAGATAGACCATAGACTCCGGATCCCCCGATTCCTTCGAGAACCGAGGGCAATTGACTCTGTATTTTGAAAAAGGCCCGGACGAGCGAGGACGAGTTGGTAAGGTCAAACTGCGCGCGAGGGGCAGCAGCCAAGACGTCGCCCTTTTGCAAGCGACAGGCCAGGGCTCGAATGGTATTGATCGTAATAATCACATCCGCGTCAACGTACAAACGTGGAAATGCTTTGGCTGCGTGGTCCCCGAGATTGAGCGCGTAAGGCTTACTCGCGACCGAAGTTTCAAGAACTCGAACCTGGTCACCGAACTGTCGGGCGATCCTCCCCGTGTCGTCGGTGCAACCGTTGCAAACCACGACAATGTCTAATTCGTTACCCCGGGTGCCGGCGGTGATAGCTTCGAGCAGCCGGCCAATGACCGCACCTTCATTGTATGCCGGAATAATGACAGAAATCACCCGAGTGTCCTCACTTGACGTGATGGCTGCAG
>Ga0070739_10002006_pt1 | contig 28566 bp, 33 predicted proteins | sample Coa_R1_7_FD_66445 | JGI IMG/M metagenome (GOLD analysis project Ga0070739, IMG submission 66445) | Surface soil microbial communities from Centralia Pennsylvania, which are recovering from an underground coalmine fire - Coalmine... | ecosystem: Environmental > Terrestrial > Soil > Unclassified ...
CTGGTACGTCTCGTTCGCCGGGAACGCGACCTTCCCCAAGGCCGTCGACCTCCGCCTCGCAGCGACCCAGGTGCCCCCGGACCGGATCCTCGCCGAGACCGACTCGCCCTATCTCGCGCCCCAGCCCGTCCGTGGCAAGCGGAACGAGCCCGCGAACGTCGTCCACACGCTGCAGGCGCTCGCGCAGGCGCGCGGGGAGGAGCCGGCCGAGCTTGAGGCCTTGATCGAACGCAACGCCGCTGCATGCTTCGGCCTGTGAAGAAGTCGCTGGGCCAGCATTTCCTGCGCGACCCGAACATCCTCGGGGTCATCGACCGTCTCGCCGAGCTCGGGCCGGACGATGTCGTGCTCGAGATCGGCCCGGGCGAGGGTGTGCTCACGCGGTACCTCGCCGAGCGCGTCCGCCGCGTCCATGCGGTCGAGATCGATCGTGCGCTCGAGCCGGCGCTCACGGGCCTGGCCGAGAACGTGGAGGTCGTCTTCGGCGACGCGCTGCAGGTCGAGCTTCCCCAGGCTGCGACGAAGCTGGTCGCGAACCTTCCCTACAACGTCGCGACGCCGCTGGTCGTGGAGAGCCTCGACAGGCTCCCGAACCTGAGGCTCTGGTGCGTGATGGTGCAGCGTGAGGTCGCCGACCGCTTCTTCGCGGACCCCGGGACGAAGGAGTACGGCGCCGTTTCGGTGCTCGTCCAGCTCGCCGCCCAGCGAACCGGGTTCCACGCCGTGTCGCGCACCGTGTTCCGGCCGCCGCCGAACGTCGACTCGGCACTCGTTGCCTTTCGGCGCACGGAGCTACCGGCGAACTACGGCCGCGTCAAGGAAGTCGTCACGGCCGGCTTCTCCCACCGGCGGAAGACCCTGCCGAACTCGCTCGCGCTCGCGGGGATCGCGAGTCGGGAGGAGGCGGCCCGAGCCCTCGCCGCGATCGGGCATCCCGCCGAAACCCGCGCCGAGGCACTTGCCCCGGAAGAGTTCGACTCGCTCGTGAAGGCGCTCGGGTGATCGAGCAGGAGCGGCGCCTGCGTGAGCTGCTGCCCGCGGCCGAGGTGCTGCTCGCGGGCAGCTCCAGCCTCGCTGGGCTCGAGCCGAGGGACATCGACCTCGTGGTCCTCGTCGAGGACGTTGCGGCGTCGGGCGAGATCCTTCGGGCCGAATATCCGGTGCTCTATCCCGACGAGTGGCGCGAGGATTGGGCCGCGTTTCGGGATCCCGGTCCTCCTCAGGTGGACGTGGTCGTGACCCGTCGGGGCACGCTGGGCGACAAGCATCACCGGCGCGCCTGGGAGCTGCTTGCCCAGAGACCCGATCTGCTCGGCGAATACCGCGCCCTCAAGGAGACGAGCGACGACTACCAGTCGCGCAAGCGAGAGTTCTTCGAGCGAGTGGTGGGTCTGCTGTGAGAGCGCCCGCCCCCGCCAAGGTCAACCTCGCCCTCGTCGTGGGGCCGCCGCGCGACGACGGCAAGCACGAGGTCCTGACGGTCCTCCAGCGCATCGACCTCGTCGACCGCATCGAGCTCGAGGAGGCGCCGGAGCTCCGTGTGGACGGCTTCGCCGGCGACACGCTCGTCGCCGCGGCGCTCGGCGAGCTCGCTCGGAGCGCGGGCGTCGAGCCGCGCTGGCGCGTTCGGATCGAGAAGCGGATCCCGGTCGCCGCCGGGCTGGGCGGCGGCAGCTCCGACGCCGCGACGGCCCTCCGGCTCGCGAACGCCACGCTGAGCGAGCCGCTTACCGCCGAAGAGCTGCACACGATCGCGGCACGGATCGGCTCCGACGTCCCGTTCTTTCTCGCGGACGGCCCGCAGCTCGGCTCGGGCGACGGAAGCGAGCTCGACCCGCTCGACCTGCCCCAGGACTTCTGGGTCGTCGTCCTGCTGCCGCGTGGCGTGGCAAAGACCTCGACGGCCGACGTGTATGCCGCGTTCGACGCCCGGCACGACGTCGCCGGCTTCGCCGAGCGCCGCCAGTCTCTTCTCGACGGCCTCGCCCGGCTCGAGCGGCCGCGGGATCTCGCCGCTCTGCCGCCAAACGACCTCGCGAGCTCCCCGCTCGCGGAGGAAATTCGGGCGGCCGGCGCCTTCAGATGGGACGTCTCAGGCGCCGGCCCGGCGCTCTACGGCCTCTTCCTCCAGCGGCGCGATGCGGAGGCTGCGAGACGCAAGCTGAGGGGCCTTGGGCGGACCTGGCTCGCGGCACCAGCGTGGTACGGTTGACCGGTGCTGAGCGGTTCGTCGCACGCGGTCGAGGGCTCGCGCGAACCGGCCGGGTGGTTCCACCGCCATCGGTTCCGCATCGTCCTCTGGGTCGCAGTGATCGAGGGGATCGCGGTGTGGGCGACGCACGGCCTCCACGTCACGACGATCATCGTCCTCGGCGCGATCGCGGTCGCCTGCCTGATGCTGTACCGCTTCACGACCCAGCGGACGCGGTCTTCGTTGCTGCATCAGGCCACCTGGCTGCTCGCCGCCTCGCAGCTCGGCGCCACGATCCTCGTCGCCGCGGGGTACATCGTGATCGGTGCGCTGATCGTCCTGCTTGTGATCTTCGCGCTCGTTGCCCTGGGCCTGCTCTTACTCGACCGCCGGTAGACTTCCGTGCCCCTGGGGCGTAGCCAAGTGGTAAGGCAACGGGTTTTGGTCCCGTGATCCCAGGTTCGAATCCTGGCGCCCCAGCCACTTATTCCTGACATGGCAGACGAGCTCGCAGCAGTCGTGATGGCCGCCGGGATCGGCACGCGAATCACCGTGGGGGAACCCATGGTTCCCCCACGAGCCCCCTCCTTCTAGGACATGGCGGACGAGCTCGCAGCAGTCGTGATGGCCGCCGGGATCGGCACGCGCATGAAGAGCGCGAAGCCGAAGCACCTGCACCCGCTGCTCGGCCGGCGGATGGTCGACTGGGTCATCGGCGCGGCACGCGCGGCCGGCGTGGAGCGGCTCGTCGTGGTCGCATCGCCGCAGACGAGCGACGTTCTCGAAGGGGTCGAGGTGGTCGTGCAGGAGGAGCCGCTCGGGACCGGCGACGCCGTGCGCCGCGCACGCGCCGCCCTCGAGGACCTGCGCGGCGACGTGCTCGTCCTCAACGGCGACGTACCGGCGCTCAGGCCCGAGACGATCCGCGCGCTGGTCGACGCACATCGCACGGCGGGCGCAGCTGCGACCGTCCTCTCCTTCGAGCCGCGGGACGCCGGCGCGTACGGGCGGATCGTTCGCGACGGCGATTGCCGGCTCGCGCGGATCGTCGAGGCGGCCGACGCCACGCCCGAGGAGCTCGCCCTGGGCGAGGTCAATTCCGGCATCTACGTCTTCCGGGCCGAGAAGCTCTGGCCCGCGCTCGAGCGCCTCGACGCGCACAACGCCCAGGGCGAGCTGTACGTGACGGACACGATCGGCCTGCTCGTGGCCGACGGCGAGCCCTGCGCGGTGCAGCTCGCGGACGACCCACTCGAAGCGGAGGGAGTGAACACACGCGCCGAGCTCGCCCTCGCGGCCGCGTCTCTGCGCGAGCGGATCAACGAGGAGCACATGCTCGCCGGCGTGACGATCGTCGACCCGGCCACGACGTGGATCGAAGCAGGTGTCGAGATCGAGCCGGACGTCGTCGTGCATCCGTTCTCGGTCATCCGGGGCGGCGTCCGCATCGAGGGAGGCGCCGAGATCGGGCCGTTCGCGTACGTCCGACCCGTGACCGTGGTCGGCGAAGGCGCGAAGATCGGCACCTTCGTCGAGATCAAGAACGCGGCCGTTGGTGCCGGCGCGAAGATCCCTCACCTCTCCTACGTCGGCGACGCCGAGGTGGGCGAGGGCACGAACGTCGCGGCCGGCAACATCACCGCGAACTTCCCGCACGAGCCGGGCGAGCCCAAGGGCCGAACGAAGATCGGCCGCAACGTCAGGACCGGCGTGGACACTGTCTTCGATGCCCCGGTCGAGATTGGCGACGACGTTTGGATTGCGGCAGGGTCCGTCATCACGGATGATGTCCCTCCGGGTTCGCTGGCCGGTTTTCCCCCGAGGCAGACGACGAAGGAAGGCTGGGTCTACGACAAGCATGGAAAGCCCGACGGCGACTGAACTGGCCCTGCCGGGCCTGGAGGGCGGCGTCGTGATCGGCGACCCGCAGCCGCAGCACTACATCGTGCGCGGTCCGCAGAAGCGGCTGATGGTCTTCGCCGGGCGGTCGCACCCGGATCTCGCGGCTTCGATCTCGGAGAAGCTCGGCGTCGAGCTCGGGGACGTCGAGCTGAAGACGTTCGCGAACGACGAGACGTACTGCCGCTATCTCGAGTCGATCCGCGGTGCCGACGTCTTCCTCGTCCAGACGGGCTGCCCGCCCGTCGACCAGAACCTGATGGAGCTCGTGCTGATGATCCAGGCGGCGAAGCTCGCGTCGGCGAAGCGCATCACCGCGGTCATCCCGTGGTTTCCGTACGCCCGGCAGGACCGGAAGGCGAAGCCGCGCGAGCCGATCTCCGCCCGCCTGGTCGCCGACATGCTCCAGCTCGCCGGCGTCGACCGCGTCCTGACGATGGACTTGCACGCCGGCCAGATCCAGGGCTTCTTCACGATCCCGGTCGACCACATGACGGCGTTGCAGCTGTTCGCGACCCACTTCCGCGATCTCGGGCTGACCGGCGAAGGCGTCGTCGCGGTGGCGCCCGACGCCGGGCGCGCGAAGCACGCGGTGCGCTTCGCGGAGATGATCGAGGCGAGCTTCGCGATCATGCACAAGATGCGGCCCGAGCACGAGCGGGCCGAGATCACCGAGGTGACCGGCAGGGTGCGGGACAAGGTCGCGATCGTCGGCGACGACGTGGCGATCACCGGGGGCACGCTCGTCGCCGGCGCCCGGGCGCTGAAGGAGCAGGGTGCGACCGAGGTGAACGTCTTCGTCACGCACGCGCTCTTCTCCGGCGAGGCGCTCGAGGCGATCGGGAACTCGGACATCGACCGCATCGTCGTGACCGACACGGTCCCGGTCGACTTCCGCAACCGGCCCGACAACATGACCGTCCTCAGCGTCTCGGGCCTGCTTGCCGAGGCGATCATGAACGTCTTCGCCGACGACTCCGTGTCGGCGATCTTCGGCGGCGAGAACCAGCTCTTCTAGCTCTCCGGCCGCTCAGGTCGGAGGCGGGGGCGGACTCCCTTGTCGGCATGGACCGACGGGCGGGCCAGTGCTCGGGTCGACGCAGCCACGGCCTCAAACTCCAGCAGGCAGCTCTTCACTCCCTATCCAGAGGCGGACAAACGCCGGCGCACGAAGCGGTCGGCGGCCTCGGCAGGCGTGACGCCCTCCGCGGCGGCTTCGGCAAAGAGCGTGCGGAGCGTCCGGCCGATTCCGGCGAGCCGCTCCTCGAGCTGCGCTTCGTCCCAACCTTCGTCCACGAGGCCGACGAGCTGGATGATCCCGCCCGCGTTGACGACGTAGTCGGGCGCGTAGAGGATGCCTCGCTCCTGCAGCCGCTCGGCGTCCTCCGGCTCGGCGAGCTGATTGTTCGCGCAGCCGGCGATCGCGCGGCAGGCCAGGCGGGGAATCGACTCGGCGTTGAGCGTGCCGCCGACTGCGCAGGGCGAGTAGACGTCGACCTCCGTCGTGAGCACGCGATCCGGCGGCACCGTCTCGCAGCCCGTCGCGGCAGCCCGCGCTTCGTCGACGTCGCTCACGACGACCCTCGCACCGGCATCCGTCAGCTCGCGTGCGAGCACTGCGCCCACCGCGCCCGCACCCTGCACGAGGACGCTGCGGCCCGAGAGGTCCGGCGAGCCGAAGACGTGCTCGACGGTCGCCCGAATCGCGTACAGCGCGCCGCGGGCCGTCCCGCGACCGCTGTTCCCACCGCGGCCGCTCGACCCGTAGACCCACGGGCACGTCTCGGCGACGACGTCGAGGTCCTCCGGCGAGATGTTCATGTCGCCGGCCGTCCGATAGGTGCCGCCGAGCGAGGCGACGAGCTCGCCGTAGCGGCGCAACAGCCGCCGGCGCGGCTCGCCCGCCGGCAGCTCCGCGACGGCGAGCACCGCCTTGCCGCCGCCGCGCGGCAACCCGGCGGCGGCCATCTTCCACGTCATCGCTCCCGAGAGGCGCATCGCGTCGGCGAGCCCCTCCGCGGGCGCCGGATACACCCGCATGCGCGTCCCGCCTCCGGCCGGCCCGAGCGCCGTGGAGTGGACGCAGACGAACATCCAGGCGCCGCACTCCTCGTCGTAGCGGACCACGGCATGCTCGCCCTCCCACCGCTCGAGGAGGCCCTCGAAGTCCATGCAGCGGACGGTACCGGAGCGCCTCTCGGCTACACTCCGGCGCCGGAATGGCCGGAGAACGGACGAAGCTCGTGGTTGCTCAGCGCGAGAGCCTCGGCTCTGCCGAGTCGCGCCGTCTGCGCAGGGAGGGGCTCGTGCCGGGCGTCCTCTACGGCAACGGCGAGCCGGTGGCGATCTGCATCGCGGAGCGTGAGCTCCGCCGCGCGCTGACCGGTGCCGCCGGCCTGCACTCGATCCTCGACGTCGAGATCGACGGCAAGGGAAAGACGCACGCCTCGATTCTCAAGGAGTACCAGGTCGATCCCGTGCGCGGCGGAGTCACGCACGTCGACCTGCAGGAGGTGCGCCTCGACCAGACGATCCAGGCCTCGGTCTCGGTCCAGCTGCACGGCGGCGACGATGCGCCGGGCGTGCGCGAGGGCGGAGTCCTCTCGCAGCCGCTGCGCGAGGTGAGGGTCGAAGCGCTGCCGCTCGAAGTGCCGGAGCACCTCGATCTCGATGTCTCCGGCATGGAGATCGGCGGCACGCTGCGCATCTCCGACCTCACCACGCCCGAAGGCGTCACGCTGCTCGACGATCCAGAGATGGTCGTCGCCACGGTCACCGCGCCGACCAAGGTCGTCGAGCCCGAGCCCACCGAGGAGGAGCTCGCCGCGATGGAGGCGGAGGAAGGCGCCGAGGGCGAGGAGACGCCCGAGGGCGACGCTGCCGAGGGAGCAGCCGGCGCGCCGGCCGAGCCCGAGGCGGACGCCGCCGGCGACCAGGGCACCGTCGAGGGGTAGTTCTCCTTGCTGCTCGTCGCGGGTCTGGGGAATCCGGGCCGCGAGCACGCCCGGAACCGCCACAACGCGGGCTGGCTGGTCATGGACGAGCTCGCCCGCCGTCACGGCGGGTCGTGGCGCGCGAAGTTCGCAGGTCAGATGGCGGAGGTGCGCGTCGAGAACGGACGGCTCGCGCTGCTGAAACCGGAGACGTACATGAACGACTCCGGGCGCTCGGTCGGGCCTGCGGCGGCGTTCTTCAAGCTGGAACCGGACGAGGTGCTGATCGTCCACGACGAGGGCGACTTCGATCTAGGCCGCCTCGAGCTGAAGGTGGGCGGCGGTCTCGCCGGGCACAACGGCCTGCGCTCGATAGCCCGCGAGCTCGGCACGCAGGACTTCCTCCGCCTGCGGATCGGCGTCGGACGTCCCGAGCGCGGCGACCCGCGTCCACTCGCCGACTGGCTGCTCGCGAACTTCGAGCCGCACGAGGATCCGGACGGCCTCGTCTCCCGTGCGGCGGACGCCGTCGAGACCCTCGTCGCCGAGGGCGTCGAGCGCGCCCAGATCCAGATCAACCGGCGATAGGCGCCAGAGCCCGCTCGGGCTCCGGTTCGTCGCGGCGACTGACGCGCCGCACTTCGCGGACGAACGCGACGACGAGCAGGTTCGGCACGCACATCAGGGTCCCCGCCAGGAGGAGCGTGGCGTCAACACCGAGCGCGGCCGAGAGCGGCCCTGCCAGGACTTCGCCTGCGGGCATGAGGCAGTACGTGAACAACAGGTCGATCGAGGCGACGCGCGCCAGGCGGTCGGGCCGTACCTCCTGCTGCATCGCGGTCTCGAAGAGAACGTTGCCGACGAGGACGGAGCCGCCGAAGACGACGGCGCCGGCCATCACAGCCGCCAGCGGAAGCGGCCGGACGAGCATGAACGGCGGCAGCGCGCACAGCGTCCAGATCGCAAAGGCCATGGCCACCGGATGGCGAGGCCGGATGCGGTAGGAGAGGAAGCCTCCGAGCACGCTCCCGACTGCCGCTGAGCCGGAGATGAAGCCCCACGCGGGTGCGCCGCCGAGGTGCTTGATCGCGACGAACGATCCCACGACGATGTAGACGCCGACCCCGATGTTGCCGACGGCATAGCCGAGGAAGCCGGCCGTGAGCCAGCGGAGGCGCAGTACCTCGCGCCAGCCGTCGCCCAGGTCACGCCAGAAGCGCTGCGCCACGGGCCGTACGTGTTCCTCGACGCTCATCGCTGCGACGAAGAGCCCGCTGGCGAGGAAGCTCGCGGCGTCGATGGCGAAGACCCAGCCGGGGCCGGCCGCGGCGACGATCGCCCCCGAAACCGCGGGACCGAAGATGTTCGACGCGCTCCGCGAGAGCGAGACGAGCGCGTTCGCCTGCTGCAGGCGCTCGGCGCTGACGGTCTGCGGGATGAGCGCCGTCGAGGCCGGGTTGAACAGGCCCCCCGACGCTCCCGCGATCCCCTGTAGCACGGCGAGCTCCCAGACGTGCGCGGCGCCCTGGAAGAGGAGGACGGCGGTCGCGCTCTGGGTGGCGAGCCGGACGAGATCCGTGGTGATCATCACCGCCCGTCGCGGCAGGCGATCGGCCCAGACGCCGCCGGCGAGCGAGACCGCCGACCCTCCGAACAGGTTGCAGGCGAGCACCACGCCGACTGCCGTAGGGCTGCCGTGCAGGTCGTGGAGGACGGTCCAGATGATCGCGACGGGAATGAGCGAGCTCCCGATCGCCGAGCCGGTACGCCCGAGCCAGAGCAGCCTGAACGGGCGCTCTTTCAGCGGTCCGAAGCGACCGACCCCACGCACGGCTTCGAAGCGTACGTCTTGAGTCGTGCCATTACCATCGGAGTCCGCGGAACCCTCCGGTTCCGCCTTTCGTCATGGACCGTCCGGTACTCCACGCCTTCGTCACCGAGCTCGTCGAGGACGAGCGACTCGCCGAATTCGCGGACGCGCTGCCGACTCGTGCGCGCGTGTCGGAATCCGCGCTCCCGCTGCTGCTCGCCGCGCTGCACGAGCGCCTCGGCCGGGGCCTCGTCGTGCTCCTGCCGGAGGACGCCGACGCGCGCGACGCCGCCGATGCGGCAGCGTGGTTCCTCGGCGACGAGGTAGTCGGCCTGCTCCCGAGTCGCGGCGTGACGTGGGAGTCCGGGCTTGCGCCGCCGCCGCATCTCGTGGGCGAGCGCGCGAGAGCGCTCCACGTGCTCTCGCGCGGTGGGCTCGTCTGCGCGTCGGCCCGGGCGCCCGCCGAGGGTCTCCCCCCGCCGGACGCGCGGCCCGAGCCCGTCGAGCTGCGCGCGGGCCTCGAGCTGGGCGTCGACGGCCTGTCCGAGTCGCTCGCGCTCGCGGGCTACGAGCGGGTGGAGCGCGTGGACGACCGTGGCCAGCTCGCGGTGCGCGGCGGCATCGTCGACGTCTTTCCCACCACCGGCCGCGAGCCGCTGCGGGTCGAATTCTTCGGCGACGAGATCGAATCCGTCCGCGCTTTCTCGCCCTTCACGCAGCGCGCCCTTCACCCCGTGACCGAGGCGACGCTGTACCCGGCGGCGGAGCGTCGCCTGGATCTGGCCGAGCCGGGGCTCGTGGACGACGAAGAGGGCGAGGCGACCGTCGAGGTCCCGCAGGACCTCGTTTTTCCGCTCTCAGACCCGCCGGACCTCGTCTTCCAGCCGGACGACGTGCGGCGCGTCTGGGAGGAGGACGCCGTGCACGATGCGCCGTCGCTACACGGCTCGTCGGAGCTCGATCCGTTCCCGCAGGCGCAGCCGTTCGCGTTCGAGGCGCAGCGGCCCGCGGTCGCCGCCCGTGGGCTCGCCGAGGCCGAGAACGAGCTCGCGGCGCTGCTTCGCTCGGGCCAGCGCGTCGTCGTCGCCTTCCCGCATCGCGGCGAGGCGCTGCGCACTCAGAACCTCCTGCGCCGGGTCGAGGCGCGGGTGCTCGAGCCCGGGGAGGACCTGCCGGAGGAGCCGGAGCTGCTCTTCGCCGTGGCACCGGCCCGTCGCGGTTTCGTCTGGCGCGAGCTGGGTCTCGTCCTCCTGCCCGACCACCAGGTCTTTCGCCGACGCGTCCCCCGCGAGCGGCGGCTCGGCGGTCGCGCGCTGCAGTCATTCGCCGACCTGCGCACCGGCGACTACGTCGTGCACGAGGATCACGGCGTCGGCAGGCTGCTCGGCTTCGAGACGAACACGGTCGCCGGTATCACGCGCGACTACCTGCTGCTCGCCTTCCGCGGCGAGGACCGGCTCTACGTCCCGCACGAGCAGCTCGGCAAGGTCTCGCGCTACGTCGGCGCCGACGGCTCGGTTCCGGCGCTCTCGAAGCTCGGCGGCAAGGCGTGGCAGACGCTCAAGTCGCGGGCCCGGGAGTCCGTCCGCGACCTGGCGGGCGACCTGATCGAGCTCTACGCGCAGCGGCAGACACGCGAGGGAGTCGCGTTCGACCTCTCGAACGAGTGGCTCCCGCAGCTCGAGGCGAGCTTCCCCTACCGCGAGACGCCCGATCAGGAAGCCGCCATCGAGGCCGTGAAGGAAGACCTCGAGGCGCCGCGGCCGATGGACCGTCTCGTCTGCGGCGACGTCGGCTTCGGCAAGACCGAGGTCGCGGTGCGGGCGGCGTTCGGGGTCGCCGTGAACGGACGGCAGGTACTGCTCCTCGCTCCGACCACGATCCTCGCCGAGCAGCACTTCAACACGTTCCGGGAGCGCTTCCGGGACTTCCCCGTGCGTGTCGAGATGGTCTCGCGCTTCGTTCCGCCGAAGCAGACGAAGCAGATCCTCGCCGACTTCAGCGCAGGCAAGGTCGACGTCCTCGTGGGGACGCACCGGATCCTCAGCCGCGACGTGATCCCGAAGGAGCTCGGGCTCGTGATCCTCGACGAGGAGCAGCGGTTCGGCGTCGCGCAGAAGGAGCTGCTCAAGTCGCTGCGGCTCGAGGTCGACGTGCTCACGCTCAGCGCGACGCCCATCCCGCGCACCCTCCACCTCTCACTCGCCGGCATGCGCGACATCTCGATCATCGAGACGCCGCCGGAAGGGCGCCGTCCGATCCGGACGACCGTGGGCGAGTACGACGAGGAGCTCGTGAAGCTCGCGCTCGAGCGAGAGGCCGAACGAGAGGGCCAGGCCTTCTTCCTCCACAACAGGGTGGAGACGATCGAGGAGCGGGCGGCGCAGCTGCAGCAGCTCTGCCCGGGGCTCCGCTTTCTCGTCGCGCACGGCCAGATGCGCGAGAAGGAGCTCGAGGAGCGGATGCACTCCTTCCTGCGGGGCGATGCGGACGTGCTCGTCTCGACGACGATCATCGAGTCGGGGATCGACATCCCGCAGGCGAACACGCTCGTCGTCGAGCGCGCCGACACGCTCGGCCTGGCGCAGCTCTACCAGATCCGCGGCCGCGTCGGCCGCTCCGACGCCACCGCGTTCGCGTACCTCTTCTATCCGGACGCGCGGGAGCTGACCCCCGAGGCGCGGGCTCGGTTGGCGACGCTGGCCGACCACACCGAGCTCGGCGCGGGCTTCGCGATCGCGATGCGCGACCTCGAGATCCGCGGGGCGGGCGAGCTGCTCGGCGCCGAGCAGTCGGGCCACGTCGCAGCAGTCGGCTTCGAGCTCTACGTCGAGCTCCTCAACGAGGCGGTCGCCGAGCTACAGGGCTCCAAGCGGATCGCCGCGAGGCCGGTGCGCGTGGACGCGCGCATCGATGCCTACGTCCCCACCGCGTACGTCGACTCGGAGGCGCTGCGCATCGACGTCCATCGCCGGCTCGCGCTCGCGGAGACCGAGGACGAGCTACGCGAGCTGCAGGCGGCGCTCGAGGACCGGTACGGCCCGCTGCCGGAGCCCGTCGAGAATCTCTTCCGGATCCAGGAGGCGAAGATCAAGGTCGCGCTGCTCGGCGCCGACTATCTCGTCTTCCAGGGGGGCAAGGCCACCGTCGGCCGGCTCGTCCTGGGTTCCGGCGAGCTGCGCGAGCTCCGCGACCGGGCGAAAACGGCGGTATACGTCTCAGCTAAGCAGGAGGTAAGCATGCGCGGGCAGGAGCAAATTGCGCACGCGGTCGAGCTGGTCGATGCTATCTTGGACGCGCGCCGGGCGGCCTGAGATCGCTTTCGCCGCGCCGGCATCCCGCGACATCGACCTCACTGGATGGAAATGAAGACTCGCCTGCTGCCCTTCCTGTCCGTATCCGTTGCGCTCGTCGCCGTTCTCGCCGCATGCGGGGGAGGCGGTGGTTCCAGCTCCGTGCCGCCCAACGCAGTCGCCACGGTCGGCTCCGCCACGATCTCGAAGGCGACCTTCAACCAGCTGATGAGCGTCGGCTGCGCGCACTTCAAGGCGCAGGGCCAGCCGTGCCCGAAGCCCGGCACCGTGACGTACGGGCAGCTTCGCGACCAGGCCATCAGCTTCCTCGTGCAGACGAACGAGCTTCAGCAGGAGGCCCAGAAGATGGGCGTCACGGTGACCCAGCAGGAAGTCGACAAGCAGGTCGCGACGATCAAGAAGACCTACTACAAGGGCAACACGAAGGCGTTCAACGAGGCCCTGAAGAAGGACCAGATCACACTCGCCCAGCTCGAGCAGTTCAACATCCGGCCGAACCTCCTCAACTCGAAGCTCGAGGCCAAGGTGACGTCGAGCATCAAGGTGTCGAACTCCGCGGCCATGAAGTACTACGACCAGAACAAGTCGGCCTTCACCCAGCCCGAGACGCGCGAGGTGCGCCACATCCTCGTCAACAGCAAGAGCCTTGCCGACAGGCTCTATCAGCAGCTGAAGCACGACAACGGCTCGAACTTCGCGCAGCTCGCGAAGCGGTACTCGAAGGACACCGCGTCCGCTGCTCACGGCGGCAAGCTCTGCGTGGCGCACAACGGCACGAGCGGTAACTGCCAGCCGACCGTCACCCCGTTCGACAAGGTGGCGTTCTCGCTCAAGACGAACGGGATCTCGGCGCCGGTGAAGAGCCAGTACGGCTGGCACATCATCCAGGCGCTGACCCCCGTCAAGCCAGCACACACACAGACCTTCAACGAGGTCAAGACCCAGATCGAGCAGAACCTGTCTTCGCAGCAGCGGCAGACGGCCTGGCAGAACTGGCTCGCGAAGGTGACGGACGACTTCAAGGGCAAGGTCAGCTACCAGACGGGCTACGCGCCGTCGACCACCACGACGCCGACGGTCTCCACGCCGACGGTCTCGACGACGGGCTGACGTGGAGGGCCTGAAAGAGGCCCTCGTCGAGCTGCAGGATCTGACGGAGCGGCTGCGCCGCGACTGCCCGTGGGATCGAGAGCAGACCGCGGCCACCATCGTTCCGCACACGGTCGAGGAGTCGTACGAGGTCGCCGACGCCGCCCTCGCGGGCGACGACGAGAAGCTGCTCGACGAGCTCGGCGACCTCCTCTTCCAGGTCTACTTCCTCGCGCTCCTGCTCGAGGAGCGCGGCGCGGGGGATCTCGCCCGCGTCGCCCGCGGGGTGCACGAGAAGCTCGTGCGCCGGCATCCGCACGTCTTCGGCGACGTCGAGGCGAAGACCGCCGACCGCGTTCGCTCGAACTGGGAGCGGATCAAGCGTGAGCAGGAGGGTCGCGAAGGCATCTTCCACGACGTCGCCGAGGGGCTCCCCGGGCTCCTCTACGCGCGCAAGACCCAGCAGCGCGCGAAGGCGGTCGGCTTCGAGTATCCCGATCTCGCCGGTGCGCTTTCGGACCTGGCGGACGAGCTGCGCGAGCTCGAGGAGGAGCCGTCGGGCGAGGAGCTGGGGGACGTTCTGTTCGCGGCCGTCAACGTCGCACGCAGGCTCGAGGTGGATCCCGAGCTCGAGCTGCGGCGGGCGACGCAGCGCTTCCGCCGACGGGTCGAGGTGGCCGAGTCGCTCGCCGCCGACGCGGGGGAGAACTGGAGCGAGCTGCCGCTCGACCGGCAGGACGAGTGGTTCGACCGGGCGAAGGAGCGGGTCGAATGAGCCGCATCACGGAGGTTCGCGCGCGCCAGGTGCTCGACTCCCGCGGGAACCCGACCGTCGAGGTCGAGGTCGTCGCCGGGCAGAGCGGGCGGGCGATCGTCCCTTCGGGCGCGTCCACCGGCATCCACGAGGCGGTCGAGCTGCGCGACGGCGGAAGCGGATGGAGCGGCAAGGGCGTCTCGACGGCCGTCGCGAACGTCAACGGTGAGATCGCGGACGCGGTCCGCGGGCTCGACGTGGCGAACCAGGAGAACCTCGACCGCGTGCTGATCGAGCTCGACGGGACGCCGAACAAGGGCCGCCTCGGTGCGAACGCCGTCCTCGGGGTCTCGCTGGCCGCGGCGAAGGCAGGGGCCGCCAACGCGGCCGTCTCGCTGTTCAGCTACCTCGGCGGCGAGGAGGCGACGACCCTGCCTGTTCCCATGCTCAACGTGATCAACGGCGGCGCGCACGCGGACAACTCGATCGACCTGCAGGAGTTCATGCTCGTTCCGGCCGGGGCGGACTCGTTCGCAGAGGCGCTGCAGGTGGGCGTCGAGGTCTATCACGCGCTGAAGAAGCTGCTCACGGAACGCGGGCTCACGACGCTCGTCGGCGACGAGGGCGGCTTCGCGCCGAATCTCGAGTCCAGCGAGACCGCGATCGACCTGATCCTCGAGGCGGCGGAGCGCGCCGGTCATCGCGACCGGGTCGCGATCGCCCTCGATCCCGCGACGAGCGAGGTCTTCTCCGACGGCGTCTACCGGTTCGAGGGCCGCGAGCGCTCGAGCGGCGAGATGCCGGGGTTCTGGGCGGAGATCGTCGACCGGTATCCGGTCGTCTCGATCGAGGACGGTGCGGCGGAGGACGACTGGGGCTCCTGGGAGACGTTGACGCGCGAGCTCGGCCAGCGCGTGCAGCTCGTCGGCGACGATCTCTTCGTCACGAATCCCGTTCGCCTGCAGGAGGGAATCGACCGCGGCGTCGCCAACTCGATCCTCGTCAAGGTGAACCAGATCGGCACGCTGACGGAGACGATCGAGGCGGTGCGGCTCGCGCAGGAGAACGGCTACACCGCGGTGATGTCCCACCGGTCGGGCGAGACGGAGGACGCGACCATCGCCGATCTCGCCGTCGCACTCGGCACCGGGCAGATCAAGACCGGCGCGCCGGCGCGCAGCGATCGCGTCGCGAAGTACAACCAGCTCCTGCGCATCGAGGAAGAGCTCGGTGAGAAGGCGGTGTACCCGGGCTGGGGAGCTTTCCCTCGCCTGCGCCGCTAGTACTCTGAGCCGTATGGCGATCGACCGCCGCACGAAGATCGTGGCGACGCTCGGGCCGGCCTCGGACTCGCGCGAGCGCCTGAAGGCGCTGATCGAGGCAGGGGTCGACGCCGTCCGCTTCAACCTCTCGCACGGCACGCACGCCGAGCACTCGCAGCGGGCCTGGCTCGTGCGCGAGATCGCCGCCGAGGTCGGCAGGCCGATCGCGCTCATCGGCGATCTGCAAGGACCCAAGCTCCGCATCGGCGAGCTCGCCGAGCCGGTCGTCCTCCGCACCGGCGACCACGTGAAGGTGTGCGCAGAGGAGGCGGCATCGGACGGCGAGCTCCCCATTGCCCCGGCCGTGATCGGAGACGTGCTCGAGCCCGGCCACGAGGTGCTGATCGACGACGGGCTCGTCCGGCTGCGCGTCGACGACGTCGAGGGCGGCCGCGCGACCTGCGCGGTGGTCGTGGGCGGCCTCGTGAGCTCGCACAAGGGCGTGAACCTTCCCGGCGTGCCGGTGCCGATTCCCTCGCTCACGCGCAAGGACGTCGCAGATCTCGAATGGGCGGTCGAGACCGGCGTGGACTTCGTTGCGCTCTCCTTCATCCGCTCGCCCGCGGACGTCCGCGACCTGCGAGCACTCCTGGAGCAGGCCGGCTCGCACGCGCACGTAATCGCGAAGATCGAGAAGTCGGAGGCGATCGACGTCCTCGACGACGTCCTGGCCGAGACGGACGCCGTGATGGTCGCGCGCGGCGATCTCGGCGTCGAGATCGGGCCCGCGCTCGTGCCGCTCGTCCAGAAGCGGATCATCCACAAGTCCCTCGAGCGCGGGAAGCCCGTGATCACGGCGACCCAGATGCTCGAGACGATGGTGCACTCGCCCGAGCCGACGCGGGCCGAGGCGAGCGACGTCGCGAACGCCATCCTCGACGGCACCTCCGCCGTGATGCTCTCCGGCGAGACGGCCGTCGGTGAGTATCCGGTCGAGGCGGTCGCCTACATGGACAGGATCGCGCGCGCGGTCGAGCCGAGCCTCGACTACCGGCACGAGCTCCCGGAAGCGCACGAGAACCCCACGATCGGCCAGGCGATGTCGAACGCCGCGTGCGATCTCGCCGAGGCGCTCCACGCGAGGGCGATCCTCGTGCCGACCTTCACGGGCCGGACGGCGAACGCCGTGGCGCGCCTGCGGCCGCGCCGGCCGGTCGTGGCGCTCACGCACGTCGACTGGGCGATGCGCCAGCTTGCCCTCGAGTGGGGAGTGACGCCGCTGCTGATCTCCGAGACCGGCGACGTGGAGGAGCTCTGGCGCCTCGCTGTCGAGGCGGCGCGGGACGCAGGCATCGTCGAGACCGGCGACAGCGTGGTGATCACCGCGGGCACGGCGGTCAACATCCCCGGTACGACGAACGTGATCAAGGTGGACGTCGTCCAGTAAGCGCAGGACCGGCGGGCCGGCCGCAGAACTCGGACCGGATGGCCACGAGGAAGAAGCGCCGCCGCCGCCCCGGAGGACGTATCGCCCGCAGATGGCTGGCTGTCGGCGCGCTTCTGCTCGTCGGGCTCCTCTACTACCGGCCGCTGCACGACTACTTCGATGCTCGCGCGCAGCGCGCGGTCCAGGGGGAGGCGGTGCGGAAGCTGCAGAAGCAGCAGGCGGCGCTCGAACGGCGGCTCGCCCACGCGTCGTCGCTGGCTGCGCTCGCGGCGGAGGCGCGATCGCTCGGCTACATCCGGCCGGGCGAGCACCTCTTCATCGTCAAGGACATTCCGCAGTGGCGGCGCAGGCAGCATGGAGGGCGTCATGCTGCCTCCGGTGGTCACTGACGCCGACCGAGAGCTCGTAGCGCGTCAGCTGGGACGCGAGCCGCGCACGCTCCGGCGAGTCGCGGTCCGCTGCCCCTTCGGCGCTCCGGCCGTCACCGAGCAGAGCCCCTACGGGGTGGACGGCGAGCCGTTCCCCACCACGTACTACCTCACCTGCCGGCATCTCGTCGCCGCCGTCTCGCGGCTCGAGGCCGCCGGAGGGGTCGAGCGCTGGAGCGAAGCCGCCCGCGTCGAGCCCGGGCTCACCGCAAGCCTCGCGGCCGGCGACGACGAGCAGCGGCGCGTGCGGCGTGAGCTCGCCGGCGACGCGACCGGCAGCGACGACGGCGCCTCCATCGACTACGGCATCGGCGGCTCGCGGCGGGGCGGCAGCCTCAAGTGCCTCCATGCGCACGTCGCCTTCGCGCTAGCGCGCCCGGGCTACGAGCTGGGCGAGCGGATCCTGGCCGAGGTCGAGCCGCGGTGGCCGGAACGGTGCTGCTCGCAATGAGTCAGACCGAGGTCGCTCGCCAGGAGTGGGAGGAGGGGAGCCGCCGTCTCGAAGGCTTCCGCGACGACGGGCGCCGATATCGCCAGCTGCTCGAGCTGCTCGACCTCGTCGTCGACGAGCTCCGCAAGCGGATCGGGCAGACGTACACGCTCGGCCAGCTCGTCGCGGCGTACGGGGAGTCCGAGCGCTGGGCGCGCGAGCTGCTCGAGGAGCGTGCGCCGTTCCCGGGCTGGCCGCGCGACCTGACCGTTGTCCTCGCGGCAGCGTTCGACGCGTACCAGCGCGGGGCTATCGATTACGAACCATGAGTATGTGTGCGTAAACGCACATCCAGGTGTAATAAGTGTGAGTTTTGGTCAAATTCACGCTCATGGCCTACCGGGACGACAATGCGCGCCGCGAGCCCGAGTGGCTGACCCTCGGGCAGGCCGCACGCTTCCTCGGTGTCGCCCAGAGCACGATCCGCAAGTGGTCGGACCAGGGCCGCGTCTCCGCCTTCTACACGCCGGGCGGTCACCGGCGCTTTCGGCGCGGAGACCTCGAGTCGTTCCTTGCGCGCTCGGGGCCGGGGCGCCAGCAGTCGGGCCCGACGGTCCTGCTCGTCGACGACGACGAGCGGATGCGCGACCTCGTCCGGCTCGAGCTCGAGCGTGAGGGCTACGACGTGCAGGAGGCCGCGAGCGCGGACGAGGGCCTCGCCTCGATCGAGAACCGGAAGCCGGAGCTCGTCCTCCTCGACGTGATGATGCCCCACGTCGACGGTTGGGAGATGCTGCGCCGGATCCAGGAACGCCACGGGGCGGGCGCGATCCCCGTGCTGATGTTCAGCGGCCAGGTCGACGAGGCGGGCAGGCGGCAGGCCGCCTCGAGCGGAGCGCGGGGGTTCGTCGGCAAGGGGTTCGACCTCGACGAGCTCGTCGAGCAGGCCAAGGCGATCGTCCCGGTCTAGCTCTAGGGCAAGTCTTCAGCGGTTCGCAAGAGGCCTGCGCCGAGCAGGCCGAGCGCGGCGAGCAGGCTGAGATAGAGCCCGATCCCGCGGGCCGTCGAGACGAAGTACGTGTCCGGGACGGAGATCAGCCGCACGAGGACGAAGATCACGGCGAGGGCTCCGAGCGCGATGAGCGGCAGGCGGTCGGGGACGGCCGCCGGCAGCATGATCCCGGCCTCCCGCGAGGCTTCGAGGATCAGCGTGGCGAGCCCGACGAAGAAGACGAGCTTGCCCAAAGCTCCGGTATGCCAGCCGGTAACCGAGAGCGTCAAGCCGTTCGGCAGCGTCCCCGCGTACCAGTCGGTGAACGCGGAGATGCTGAGGACCAGGCCGGAGACCCATGCGAGCCGCACCCCCCAGCTTCCTGCGAGCGGCGTCGCGCGCTCCGGCCGCGACGGTCTCCGCTCGGGCCGCATCCGGAATGGGCGCGCTGGCTCGGGCGTTTGCACAGGAGCAGTATGGGCACAAAATCGCACCGGCGTGCACGGGGCACGCCTTCTCCGAGGACGAAGAGGCGGTGCAGAACGTAGGGGTGCAGGCCGAGAAGTCCACCGACGTGCCGAGCGCGCCGGCCGTGGTTCCCTCCGACGATCTGGTCTTCGACGACTCGGGCTTCGTGGACTTCGCGGTAGCGGGCACCCAGGTCTCGGGCGAGTTCCGCTGCACGGACTGCGGCTACGGGGCGGTCGTCCAGCGCGCGCTGCCGCAGTGCCCGATGTGCGGCGGCACCGTGTGGGAGAGGCTGGGCCCCCTCGTGCCACGGCTCGCTGACTGAGGGTCCCGCGGCTTCAACCGACGTCGTCCTGCCGGAATACTTCCGGCTGTGACCGGTCTCGTGGACCTCGAGTCGAGAGACGTGCGCGTGGGCGCCTCCTCGCTCGCCGCGCTCGTGCGCGCCGTCACCGCTGCGGCCGGCGCGACCAACGCTCCCGACGCGTTGCGGGCGCTGGCCGAAGCGGCGCAGGCGGTGTCGGGCGCCCAGATCGCGCTCATTCGCGCTCTCGACGACAGCGGCGAGCGGCTCGAGGCGGTGGCGATCGCAGCGCCGCGGACGCTTGCGGCCGAGCTCTACGGGACGGTCCTCCCGGTAGCGGAGCTCCCCGAGGTCCCGGTAGACGATCTCGCTCGAGCGCCGGCTGCGGTGCGCCGGCTTGCCGAGCACACCGGCGCCACGCGGCTGCTCCTCGTGCCGGGGCGTGCGGAAGGCTGCGCGGTCTCGGTCGAGCTGCTCCGTGCAGGCGACGCGTTCGGCGCCGAGCAGCGAATCGCCGCCGAGCTGTGCGCGGCGCAGGCCGTTCTCCTCCTCCGCGCCTTCGGCGCCGGAGGCGACGCTTCGTCGCTTGCGCGCCCCGCGCTCGAGCTCGCCGGCGAGGCCCTCGCGGTGGCACTGGAGGAGGATGCCGCGGTGGAGGTCGTTCGCCTGGCCGCCGGCGTCGCCGGCGCGTCGGCGGCGGTCCTGTGGGAGAGCCGGGAGGACGGGTTCGGCGTCGCCGCCTCGTGGGGGCTCGACGCGGCCGCCGGTCTCGCGGCGGGGCGCGAGCTCGCGGAGCGCGCCCTCACCGAGCCAGGACCCGTTCATTCGCAGGCAACCGGGCTGCCGCAGGGATGCGAGCGCTCGACGGCGCTCGCGCTCGGGAGGCCTCCGCTCGGCGTGCTGCAGCTCTTTCACGCCGAGGACGACGAGCCCGACGCCGCCCAGCTGGCACGGCTGGCGACCTTCGGCGTTCGTGCTGCCCATGCGCTCCGAACCGGTGAGCGGGCACGACTCCTCGCGCTCGAGCTGCGGCGAACGCAGGCCTTGCTCGAGGTGATCGTGCAGGCGACGGCCGAGCTGTCCGTCTCGCACACGCTCGAGACTGCAGTCGAGCGCGTCGCCGAGCTCCTCGGAGTCGACCGGGTCGCCGTCTATCTGCGCGGGGGAGCGGAGGGCGAGCTCGAGGAAGCGGCGAGCCGCGGTCTCGCAGGTCCGCACGAACGGGTCGCAGACAGGCTGCTCGACGTCGCGCTCGGTCCCGCTCGTGAGCGGGCCGTGCTCGAGGTTGCGGACCTCGTGCGAGATCCGCGGCTCGCCGTGGCGGAGCCGGCCGCTCGCGAGACCGGGATCGTGTCGGCGCTCGCCGTCCCGCTCATGGCCCGCGGCGAGGTCGTCGGCCTGCTGGCCGCCTACCCGGAGGGACCGCCGGCAGCGGGTGAGCACGAGACGGCGCTGCTCGCCGCGCTCGCCGGGCAGCTGGCCGTCGCGGTTCAGAACGCACAGCTCCACGAGCAGGCGACGCGCCTCGGGGAGGAGCGGGAGGCGGCTCTCGCCGCCGAGCGGGCCGCGGCGCGGCAGATCCGCGCGCTCTACGAGGTCTCGCGCTCCTTCGCGCAGAGCCTCCGGCTCGACGAGACCCTCGACGCGCTCGCGCGCACCGTCGTCGAGGTGCTGGATCTCGACGCCGCGGTCGTGCGGATGCCCGACGAGCGCCGGGAGCAGCTCCTGCCGCGCGCCATACACATCCGAGACGCACCGTTTGCGGCGCCGGTGCGCACGATCCTGGGCCAGTCCGTGCCGTTCGGCCAGCGGAACGTGCAACGGCTCTTCCGCGACCGGCGCACGTTTCGGCTGGGCCCCGGCCGCCCGCGCGGAGAGCAGTTCCTGCCGGCCCTCGTCCCGTTCCTCGAGAAGGGCTGGACGGCGGCCGTCGTCCCCGTCGCTCTCCCGACCGAGGTCGTCGCCTCGCTCGGGATCTTCTCCTTCCGGCCCGGTAACCCGCTCTCGCAGGAGACGGTCGAGGCGGCCACCGGTCTCGCGGCCCAGGCCGCGCTCGCGATCGACAACGCTCGCCTCTACCAGCAGCAGAAGCAGTTCGCCGACACGATGCAGCGGTCGCTGCTGCCGCGCTCTCGGCCGTCGATCGAGGGGCTCGAGGTGGGCGAGGTGTACGAGCCCTCGGCGCGGGTGGATGTCGGAGGCGACGTCTACGACTTCCTGGCGCTCGACGACGGGCGGCTCGCCGTCGTGCTGGGGGACGTGACGGGGCACGGCGTCGACGCGACCGCGGACATGGCGATGGCGAAGTTCGTCTTCCGCTCGCTGGCGCGGGAGCACCCGGAGCCCGCCGACTTCCTCGCCTCCGCGAACGAGGTGATCTGCAGCGAGATCGATCCCGGCAAGTTCATCAGCATGAGCTACGTCGTGGTCGACGGCGTTCGCGGGAGAGTGGCGGGCGCGAGCGCGGGGCATCCCGCCCCGCGCATCGTCCTGCCCGACGGATCGACGAAGCCGCTCGAGGCACATGGTCTCGTGCTCGGGATCGACGGCGACCAGGAATACGCGGAGTCGCGCGCGGATCTGCCGCCCGGCGCGTCGCTCGTCCTCTACACCGACGGCGTCGTGGAGGCGCGACGCGACGGCGAGCTCTACGGGGACGACCGGCTCGACGCGCTGCTCGCGGAGCGAAGGGAGCTGCCGGCGCGCGCACTTGCCGCCGCCGTCGCGGAGGACGCGCGCGAGTTCGCCGGCGGCGACCTTTCCGACGACCTCGCCGTCGTCGTCATCCGCCGGACGTGAGCGCTCCCTGAACGGAGGCTTTCGGCCCGAAAGCTAGAATCGAGGCGTTCCGTGGCCAAGCGCGCCGGCTTCATCCTCTGCCTCGTCGTCTGCGCCCTCGGCGTAGCAGTCGGCGGCGCGCGGGCGGATACGACTCCGGTGCCGGTGATCGCCACCGGCGTCCAGGTCGGAGTCGTCGACGTCGGCGGGATGAACGCCGTCCAGGCGAGGGCGGCCGTGCAGCAGGCGTACTTCGCGCCCGTCGTCCTCCACGTCGGGCACCGAGGCGTCTCCGTCTCGCCGCACCACTTCCACACGACGCTTCCTCTCGAGCCGGCGATTCAGGCAGCGCTCGCCGCTCCCGCGGACACGATCGTTCCGCTCAAGCCGACCCTCGACGCGAAGCTCGTGGCCAAGTGGGTGCAGAGCCTGGCCGCGCAGACGTATCGCGCGCCCGTCGCCGGCACGGTGCTGCTGCGCCACAGCCGCCCCTTCTTCACGCACGCTCACCCGGGCCGGGCGCTCCGGGCGTTCCCGACCCGCATGCTGATCCGCGACGCCATCCTGGCCGGCACGCGCTCGGTGATCGCCGTCCCGCTGCGCGTGCTCAAGGCGTCGGCCGCCAAGGCAGAGCCGATCATCGTCATCCACCGCGGCTCGAACCGGCTCTACCTCTACGACGGGGTGCGGCTCGTGCGGGTGTTCCCGGTGGCCACCGGCCAGGCGATCTACCCGACGCCCCTGGGCCGCTTCCAGATCGTCGTCATGTGGAAGAACCCGTGGTGGTATCCACCGACCCAGGACGCCTGGGCGCGCGGTCTCAAGCCCGTCCCGCCCGGGCCCGGCAACCCACTGGGCACGCGGTGGATGGGGCTGAGCGCGCCGGGCGTGGGCATCCACGGCACCGACGAGCCGTGGTCGATCGGCCACTCGGAGTCGCACGGGTGCATCCGGATGCAGGTGCTCGCCGCCGAGTGGTTGTTCAACCACGTGCGGATCGGGACGCCGGTGTTCATCATCTCGTCCTAGCGGCGCCGGTGGCGGGGCCAATCAAGCTCGGTACGCAGGCGCTCGCCGTGGCGGGAGTGGGGGTGCTCGCGAGCTTGCTCGTCTGGAAGCTGACGCATCCCACGCCGCCGCCGAGAGTCGGCGCGCGCGCACCCGCCTTCTCGCTCCCCCGTCTCGAGGGCAAGGGCAGCCTCTCGCTTGCATCGTTCCGCGGCAAGACGGTCGTGCTCAACTTCTTCGCGTCGTGGTGTGCCCCGTGCAAGCGGGAAGCGCCCGACCTCGAGTCCCTGTGGCGGCAGTACCGCGCCGACGGCGTCGTCGTCCTCGGAGTCGACAGCGGAGATGCGCGCGGCGACGCCCGGCGCTTTCTCGCAGCGCACGGAGTCACGTACCCGATCGTCTTCGATCCGGGGGAGAGGCTCGCCCAGGGGCCCTACGCCCTGCCCGGCCTGCCGGTGACCTACGTGATCGATCCGGCGGGGCGAATCGTCGGCACCCCGGTGCTCGGGCCGGTCAGCGACAAGGCCTACAGCGGGCAGTTCGTGCGTGAGCTGAAGGCGGCGCGGCAGGCATGACGAGGCGCCTGAAAGCGACCGTGCAGCTGGTCGCCATCGGCTGCGTAGCGGGTTTGCTCGCGCTCCTCGTCTGGCAGCTCGGGCACCAGCAGCACGCGCCGCCCGTCGGCGCCATGGCTCCCGCTTTCACCCTGCACAGGCTCGACGGCCCCGGCAAGGTCTCGCTCGCCTCCTACCGGGGAAAGCCGATCGTGCTGAACTTCTGGGCATCGTGGTGCGAACCCTGCAAGAGCGAAGCGAAGGTGCTCGAGCGCGACTGGACGACCTATCGCGGCCGCGGCATCGTCTTCCTCGGCGTCGACTACCACGACCTCAGCTCCGACGCGCGGCGCTTCGTGCGGGCGCACGCGCTGACGTTCACCATGCTCGAGGACGGCTCGGGGAGGGTGACCGGCAGCTACGGGATCTCGCAGGTCCCGGAGACGTACGTCCTCAACCGGCAAGGCCGGGTCGTCGCGCACCTCGCTGGCCCGATCACCGATCCCCAGTTCGCCGGCGAGTTCCGGAGCGCGCTTGCGAGGGCCGTCGCGTGAAGCTGATCGTGCGGTTCGCGGCGGTGGTGGGGGTCGCCCTCGTCTTCGCGGCGCCGGCCGCGGCCTGCGCTCATCCGCGCACGTCGCTCGCGTTTCTCGAGGGCCAGGTCATGTGCCCAACCTGCCACACGACGCTCGACCAGTCCGACTCGCAGGCCGCGCGGCAGATCGAGGGGTTCATCTCGCAGAAGATCGCCGCTTGCTGGACGGCGCAGCGGATCGAATCGGCCCTCGTCGCCAACTACGGCCAGGGAATCCTCGCGGCGCCCTCGCACAAGGGCTTCGACCTGCTCGCGTGGTGGCTGCCGATCGCGGGCGTCCTGGGAGGCGCGCTCGCGCTCGCCTTCGCCGTCTGGCGCTGGAGCCGGCGCGGCGAGCCCGGGGAGCCGGAGGCGCCCGCCGGGTCCGGGCTCGACGAGGAGACCGAGCGCCGCCTCGACGACGTGTTGGCACGCTTCGAGTGATGGGCGGGCGGCTCGGCATCTCATTTGCCGCGGGATTCGTCTCGGTGGTGTTGCCGTGCGTGCTGCCGCTCGTCCCGGGCTACCTGGCAGCGCTCTCGAGTGTCGAGGCCGGCCGGCTGGGCGAGCGGGGCACGGCGCGGCGGGTCGTCGTCTCGAGCCTGCCGTTCATCCTGGGCTTCACCGTCGTCTTCGTTGTGCTCGGAGCCGGTGCGGCCGCGATCGGAAGCGTTCTCTCGGGAACCGCCCGCACCCAGGTCGCCGGCTTCATCCTCGTCGTGCTCGGCCTGGCGTTCGTCGGCCTGCTGCCCGTGCCTGAGCGCGTCATGGCGCCCGGCCTGCTGACGGGGGCGCGGCGGCGGGGATCGGGCGCGCTCCTCGGCGGCGCGTTCGCGGTCTGCGCCGCGCCGTGCATCGGCAGTGTGCTCGGTGCCGTGCTCGTCCTCGCGAGCACGAGCGGAACGGTGCTGAAGGGAACCGTCCTGCTCGCGGCGTACGCCCTCGGGCTGGGAGCGGCGTTCCTCGCCGCCGGTCTCGCCTTCGCCCGCGCGATGGGAGCCTTTCGCTGGCTCCGCGACCGGTACACGCTGATCCAGGTGGCGAGTGGAATCGTGCTCGTCGCGCTCGGCCTTCTGCTCTTCTTCCACCGCGAGTGGTGGCTCCAGGTCGCGGTCAACCGCGCTCTGATCGATCTCGGCCTCACGAAGCCGTAGTGAGCTGCGGCGGGACGAGGTCGAGCGAGCCGTCGGCGACGCGGGCCTGCGCCGCCTCCAGCTGCGCCAGCACTCCCGCGACATCGACACCGCGATGAGCCGGAGCGAAGGGTGTGAGCCGGCGCACCGCCTTCTCCAGCTGTCGCCCGGTCGCGACGGGACGGCCGCGGCCGGCCTGGTACCACGCGACGGCGACGTGGACGAGCCCCTGGAAGAAGTCCCGCTCCTCTGCGGCCGCCGCGCGCCACGCTTCCTCGAGCTCCTCGTGCGCCTCGAAGTACCGGCCGTCGTGAATCGCCGCCAGTCCGCGCTTGAATGCCGCCTCCACCACGTTCTAACCTTCCCGGGTGGCGACGATCCTGCTGTGTGGGGTCGATCTCTTCATGCGGGGGAAGCTCGAGGCGCTCCTGCCCGGCCATCGTCTCATCACGGTCGACCACACGGAGGATCCGGAGCTCGTTCTCGCGGACGTCTCCCGCGTCGATCCGGAGGAGGTCGCGGACGCGTATCCGGACATCCCGATCGTCGGCTTCACCAATCACACCGACACGTCCGGCCTCCGCGCGGCGCACGGCGCCGGCTTCGACCAGGTGCTCGCGAAGTCCGCGCTCGGGGAGCGCCTCGGGGAGCTCGTGACGGAGCTGGTCGGACCGGCGCAAGCCTGACGGTTGGCGGCGCGTCCGCCCGGAGCCGCTATCTACAGTAGGGCGCTGTGACGTACATCATCGCCGAGCCCTGTATCGACATCAAAGACCTCTCCTGCGTCGACGTCTGCCCGGTCGACTGCATCCATCAGGCCGATCGGATCCTCGTCATCGATCCCGAGGAGTGCATCGACTGCGGCGCCTGCGAGCCCGAGTGCCCGGTGGAGGCGATCTTCCCCGAGGACGCCCTGCCGGACAAGTGGAACGCGTTCGTGGAGATCAACTACGCCTACGGCAAGGGGATGGACGTCGTCAACCAGCTCACGCAGAAGTACGCGGACGAGAACGACGTCCACAACGAGCCGATCGACTAACCGCCGCGCGCGGGGGAAAGAGCGCTCGTCATGAACCCGAAAACGCTCGACCATGTCGCCTTCTGGCTCGCCGACCGAGACGCGGTGGCCGACTTCGCCGTCGCGCATCTCGGCATGCATGTGATCGATCGCACCGACGCGTTCACCCTGGTCGGCGCCGACGCACGGCGCGGGAAGCTGACGCTCTTCGCGGCCGAGGGCCCGCGAGACCGTGGGGCGCTCGAGCATGTCGCTCTCCGTGTGACCGACCTCCAGCGGGCGCTCGGCGAGCTGCCGGACGGCCTCGAGATCGAGCGCCGGCGGGAGGGCGAGGCGTACCTCGAGCTGGGCGAAGGTCTCGCCCTCGGCCTCGTCGAAGCCGACACCGACCTCGACTACGACCTCGACCACGTCGCGCTGCGCTCGGCCGATCCGCAGGCGACGGCGGCCGAGTACGGCTCCCTGGGCTTCGGCGCGGCCGCGCCCGGCCCCTCCGGTTGCCCGCGGGTCGAAGTCGGGGGAGCGTGGATCGAGTTCCAGCCCGGCGAGCCGGGAGCGCCGGAACAGCCCCTGCTCAACCACCTCGCCGTCCTCGTCGATTCGGCCGAGGACCACATCGCCGCCGCGCGCGACCTCGGCGTCGAGATCGACAACGTCGTCGACGCCGCGAACACCCTGGCCGTCTTCGTCTGGGGGCCGGAGCGCGTGCGGATCGAGTACGTCGAGCACAAGCCGACGTTCTCGCTGACCTGACTTGCGCGTCACGGTCGCCGGCGCGGGGATGGCGGGCCTCGTCGCCGCGGCGCGCCTCCGCGAGCTAGGGCACGAGCCCCGGGTGCTTGAGAAGGGAACGCGGGTCGGCGGCTCGATGCTCCTGTCTTCCTGCGTCGTCTGGCGACATCTCGAGTGGGAGCGGTTCCGCGCGGAATGCCCGGGCGGCGACGAGCAGCTCCAGCGGCTGATCTGGGAACGGCTCGACGACGGGCTCGGCTGGCTCGAGTCGCTCGGGGCGGAGGCCGTGTGGCACGACACCGAGAACCCGCTCACGACCGGCCGTCGGTATGACCCGGGAGCGCTCACCGCCCTGTTCGCGGCGAAGGCGGGCGAGGTCGCGCTCGAGACGCCGTTGCCGGGCGACGCCGAGCCGCCGTTACTGCTCGCGACCGGCGGCTTCCCGGGCCGCCTCGCGCGCGAGCGCCGCCTGCTCCTACGCTCGAACCCCTGGAGCGAGGGAGACGGCCTCGACCTTGCGGTCGCCCGCGGCGCGTCGACGACGGCGGGCATGGACGAGTTCTACGGCCGCGTCATGCCGGCTCCGCCGGCCCGCATCCGCGAGGAGTACTTCGTCCCGCTCGCACAGCTCTACGGCCGGGAGGCGCGGGTCTTCTCCGACGACTGGGAAGAGATCACGCCGCCGCACGTCGCGTGGCACGAGAACGACCTCGCCCAGCTCATCGGCCCGCGGGCGTGGTACGTCGTGCGCGAGACGAACGAGCGCATCGAAGCTGCGCGCGCCGCGGGCGGCACTGTCGTCGAGCAGGAGAACGGGCTAGCGGTGCACGTCGCGGCCGCCGTGACCCATACGATCGGGGGGCTCCTGGTGGACACCGAGGCACGGGTGACCGGTACCGACGGCCTCTGGGCTGCGGGCGTGGACGCGGGCGGCGTCGCGACGGGTGGCTACTCGAGCGGCCTCGCGCAGGCGCTCGTGCTCGGTCTCGCGGCAGCGGAGTCGATCGCCGGGACCGCCTAGCCCCCGAGGTAGGCGCACATCCGGCGATCGCCGGGCAGAGGCGACGGGCCGAGCTTCGTCACCCGCAGCTGCTTCCCCTCGACCTCGACCTGCGTGCCGACCGACGGCGGATCGCCCTCCTGCTCGACGAGCTCGTAGCCCGAGGGCTTCCACACGAAGAGAAGATGCTGCTGCTGCCGCTGCTGCTGCTGCTGCTGCTGCTGCTGCTGCTGCTGCTGCTCCTGTTCCTGCTGCACGCCGTCGCCGTCCACCGGCGGAAGGTTAGTCGTCGCCGGTGGCCTGGCCGCGCAGCTCGAGGTTCATCGTCGTCCCGCCGACCTCGTGATCGAGCGTCAGCGTCGCGCCGAGGGTGCGCGCCCGCTCGCCCAGCACCTCGAGTGCCCGCCGGCGGCGCTCGGTCGGCGCGTCGTCCCTGATCACGAGCCGCA
>Ga0070739_10002011_pt1 | contig 28483 bp, 27 predicted proteins | sample Coa_R1_7_FD_66445 | JGI IMG/M metagenome (GOLD analysis project Ga0070739, IMG submission 66445) | Surface soil microbial communities from Centralia Pennsylvania, which are recovering from an underground coalmine fire - Coalmine... | ecosystem: Environmental > Terrestrial > Soil > Unclassified ...
CCCGGCGCGACGGGCCTCGAGGCGGCCGAGCAGCTCCGCGCGGAGGTACCGGAGTGTCGCCTGCTCATCCTGACCACGTTCGGCCGGCCGGGCTATCTGCGTCGCGCCATGGAGTCCGGGGCAGCGGGCTTCCTGCTCAAGGACGCGCCGGCGGCCGGGCTGGCCGGCGCCATCCGCCGCGCGATGGCAGGGGAGCGCACGGTCGATCCCGGCCTGGCCGCCGCCGCGCTCAGTCAGGGCGACAGTCCCCTGACCGCCCGCGAGCACGAGGTCCTGGCCGCCTCCCGCGAGCACGCCACGGTGGCTGACCTGGCGGCGGCGCTCTACCTCTCGCCCGGAACCGTGCGCAACCACATCTCCGCTGCGCTGCAAAAGCTGGGGGCGCGAAATCGCGCGGAGGCGGTTCGCCGGGCCGAGGAGCACGGCTGGCTTTGAGGCTTGGATGGTCGGCCCGCCACGCGGTCGGGATACGCTGGCGGGCATGAGCGAACTTCTCGACCCCGCCGCCGCCGACTACGCCCTCGAGCACACGACCCCCGCCGAAGGCCAGCTGGCGGAGATCGCCGCCTGGACGCAGGCGGAGACCGAGGCGCCGATGATGATGAGCGGCCTCGCGGAGGCGAGGCTGCTCGAGGCGCTGATCGTCGCGAGCGGCGCCAGGCAGGTGCTCGAGATCGGCACCTTCACCGCCTTCGGGACGCTGAGCATGGCGGCCGCGCTCGCCCCCGGTGGCCGCGTGGTCACGCTCGAGGTCGACGAGGAACGCGCCGCCGTGGCCCAGCGCCACATCGACCGCAGCCCGTGGGCCGATCGCGTCGAGTTGATCCTCGGCGATGCGTTGGAGACGCTCGAGCGGCTCGACGGACCGTTCGACCTCGTGTACATCGACGCCTGGAAGGCCGACTATCCGGCGTACTACGACGCCGTCGTGCCCAAGCTGTCCGAGCGCGGCGTGATCGTCGCCGACAACCTGCTGCGCGCCGGGCGCGTCCTCGATCCGGCCGCCGACGATGACGGCACGACGGCGATGCGCGAGTTCGCGCGCCGCGTGCAGGAGGACGACCGCGTCCACAATGTCCTGCTGACCGTTGGTGACGGCCTGATGGTGGCCTGGCGGCGACCGGCGTAGGCTGAGCGCGCCCGAGTCTCAGCACGGCCTCACCCTTTGGGCCCGATGAACGCATCGAGCGTTGCCACGTCGGCCTTGCGAGAGACATAGACCGTGTAGAGACCAGAGGTCGTCCAGTGGATGCCCAGCCGCTGACACGCGCGACAGAAGATGGCGCGGATGTCGTCGGAGCGGTTGTAGAACGAGTACCTCGGCCACGACCACTTGCGACCCGTACTCTGAAACCGGCAGCCGTCGGAATGGATCAGACCGCGCAAAAGTTGGCCTGGCCAGCGATCGACAAGCGCCGCCTGCCAGCTTTCCAGGTAGAGCTGGCGCTCGTGCTTTTTGCCTGCACCGTGCTGAGGGAAGAGGCAGGGCCACGCTTTCCAGTACGAGCACACCTGGACGCATGCTGTCTCGCATTTCACGATGTGAGCGTCGCGTCCCCTCACGTCACGGATTGCGCACACCGCTTCGTCGATGATGCCCGGATAGGCGGTGTCGAGGGTGATCCGCAAGCGGTACACGTCGCGGGCGTGCCTCGAAAGGCATCCATCGCCGAGATATAGCCCGAGGAGGTAGACGTAGCTATAGCGGAGCTCCTCGACTGGGTGGACGCATCCACAGCGGTCGCACGCCGGGCCAGCCTCAGCGCGAGGGACGCCTCCACGAAGCCAATCCCCAACCGTGGCACGCGGTACGTCTATCAGACGTGCAATCTGAGCCGCGGGCATGCCTGCCGCCGCAAGCTCGCACGCCCTACGGACCGTCTCACGACGGTGCAAGCCGACCCCGATGCGGCTGGAGGGACTCGAACCCCCAAGGGCTTGCGCCCACACGGACCTGAACCGTGCGCGTAGACCAATTCCGCCACAGCCGCGGGCCACCGCAAATTAGCAGGTCCACCGGTACGATTGCCGCTGACAGCGCAAACATACGTTCGATGCGAGGCTACAGCTCACGTCGGACGGGTGCGGTGGCGCGGCGCCTCGCCATCCGCGGTGCCAGCGTGGGTTCGCTACCCTCAGTCCGCGTTCCCCGCCGCTATCGTCTAGGGGACTAGGACGCCGCCCTCTCACGGCGGAAACCCGGGTTCGAATCCCGGTAGCGGTACTTCAGAAGCCCCCGAATCTCGGGGGCTTTTCGGGTTCCAGGGGGCGCGCGGGACAGTTTTCGGGACAGTCTTGGGGTAGTCTGCGAGGCATGTACGAACCGGGTCAGATGGTCAAGGTCAAGGATCCGCAGCGCACGGGCTGGCTCCGAGCGAAGTTCGGAGAGGTCGCCGTCGACCAGCCGAAGCACATAGACCACCCCGGGCTGAACGCGGGCGCCGGATACGACGTCGATCAGGCATGGGTCACCTACGAGGACGGTGAGCTGGCGGGGACATCGGGCCTGCACCCCATCAACGAGGAGATCCGCCCCGCCGACTGGGAGCCGGCGTAGTTCCATGACGGGTGACGCGTTCGAACCAGGACAGCGCGTGAGCGCGCCCCATCCCCAGTACCTCGGGACGCGCGAGGAGGCTACGTACCTCGGCCGTGCGCCGGACCACGTCACAGGGCCGTACATCGGCGGTGGGTCGCACCGGATTCCACAGGCGCGGGTCCGCTACGACGACGGGACGGTGCGAACGGTGCCTCTCGATGCGCTCGTGCCGGCCTGAGCTGCGGCCTGAGAGGACATAGACCGGACAGAGATTGGGCCTACCGCTCGCGGTCCACGGCCGGTAGGGTCGCCGGCGACAAGATCAAGCGGCCCCGCGACGCGGCGAACGTCCGGGGCCTGGCACAAGGAGACGTGACTCCCTATGCACTGCGACCGTACCACTGCCGTCCTGCTTGACCGCGTGACGGATCTTGAGGACAACCTCGCGACGCTCCACCAGTGGCTGCACGGGGCCGAGCCCGATCTACCGACGCTGGCCGAGAGTTTGGCGTACGCGGCGGAGGAGCTGGCGGAGATTCGCGTGCTCGCCGGCCGCTCAGTGCGCCTGGAGATCCCGCAGGAGGATCTCGGGCATCTCTCGGTGATCCTGCACGCGAGCCAGCTCATCCTTGGCCGGGTCGAGGAGGGTGAAGTGATGGACGATCCGCACGAGCGCCTGGCGGCCGTGGAGCGTGTTCAGCGGCGGCTCTCGCCGCGCTGGGCGGGGTAGGCCCGTTTACACGGCGCGCAACGGCCCCTCGGCATCCCGTCGCGGGTGTGGCCGAGGGGCGTCGCTCCTGTTCACTCGTGCGCGCTGCGACCCCCACCGCGCGCTGCGTGGGGGCGCGTGAGCGGTCGCGAGCCGCTCAGGCCGGGAGCGCCATCGGCCAAGCGTGTGCGGCGCCCTGCGATCCTCTATGCAGGGCGCCGCGTGCGAGCCGGCTGGGGACTCGCCAGCCGGGTCAGGAGAGCGAACCCGGCAAGTCAGTGCCGTTGCCGTAGCCGGCGGCCAGCCACCAGTCGGGGTCTTGGCTGTCGTCGGCAATGGTGCCGCCCAGCTCGATGGTCAGGCCGGCGGTCTGGGCGACGACCGCAGTGTGGGCGCAGCCCTCGCGGAAGCCGCCGAGTGCGGCCTTGGCGATGGCGGTGGAGAGGGCGAGCCAGTCGGCCTCGGTCAGCTCACCCTCTACGCGTGCTTGCAGCTCGTCCAGGACGCGGACGATGCGCTCCTGGAGGTAGGGGGCGGAGTCGATCTCGCTCATCGCCGGTTGGCCTTCTCGCGGTTGACGGTGTTCACCGAGCGGGCGATCATCTGGCCGTCGAGGTAGACCGGGCTATCGACGGTGATCTGCCATGCGCCGCTGATGTCGGTGCTGAGGCCGTCGAGGGTGGGTCGGGTCCGCCGGCCGGTGAGGTGCGGCAGCGGGTCTACGCGGGCTCCCTGCGGGAGGGACAGCAGCTCGGGGCCGGCCTCGCCGACCAGGGACACGCCCGAGCGATACACGATGCCGCCCGAGGCGAGCCCCGGAAACCGCGTGTCGGCCCAGGCGCCGTTCTTCAGGCGTACTGCCCACGGGTCCTTGCTTGGCCGGCGGGTGTCTGCCCAGTGACCACCGATCATGACCGCCCACGGATCCTTGCGCGGGCGGCGCACGTCGGCCCAGTGGCCGTTGGGCAGCAGCACGGCACTCTGGTCCTTGGGGGGAGCACCCTGAACCGGCACCGGCTTGGACTTCTTCTTGCCGCCACCGAACAGGCTATTGAACGCGTTGCTGACCCACTTCACGACCGAGTTCACCGCGTTGTGAAACGGCTTGATCGCGTCGTATGCCAGCACGAGTGCCCCGGTCAGCAGCCCGATGGGGCCGAGGAGCCCCAGGAAGCCCTCGCCGATCTCGGGCAGCACTTCAGCCATCGCGGGGAAGACTGTGGTGGCGATGGGGGCGATGAGCCGCAGCATGCTGCCGACGGTCATGAACAGCGTGCCGACGCCGTACAGGACCGGGCCGAGGACGATCAGCGTCGCCGCGATCTTCACCAGCGCGCTCTTGGCGCCCCTCGGCAGCCCGTTGAACCAGCCGGTGAGCGTGCGGACCACGCTCGTGACCTGGGTCAGGAGCGGGAGGAGGGTCGGCAGGATCGCCTGGCCGAGCGTGATCAGCGACTTGTTGATCTGCGCCCGGATCTGCGCCAGCTTGCCGGCGGCCGTGCTGTTCTGCTGGTTGAAGTGCCGACGGAGCGTGGCGGGTGAGGCGGCGCCGACCTTCGCCATGATGGCCTGCATGGTCGGCAGCGCGTTCAGCAGCGTGGCGATGTTGGCCACACCCCGGGACTGGCCGAACGCGGTCGCCAGGATGGCGTTCCGCTGGTCGGGGCTGACCGCCTGGAGGTGCTTCTTCAGGTCGGCAAGGGCGGTGATCAGGCCGTGCGGCTTGCGGAGGTCGTTCGCGAGCTGGAACTGAGTGAGCCCGATGGACCGCAGCGCCTTCAGCGCCCCACCGGTCGGGTCGAACATCTTGGTCAGCGACAGCTTCATGAGCCTGGCGGCCGTCTCGGCCGGGATGTTCATGCGGGTGAACGCGGCCAGGGCCGCGCCCACGTCCTGGAAGCTCATCCCGACGTCCTTTGCCATCGGAATGATCTCCGAGTGCATCGCCTGCATCAGGTCGGGCAGCCTCATCATGCCCGAGCCGACGATGGCGTCGAGGGTGCTCATAACACCCATCGGGTTGTTGGCACCCTTCAGGCCCGTGTTCATCACGCCCATCAGCGCCTGGGCGGTGTTGGTCACCGTGTCGATGCCCGCCTTGGCACCCATGGCGGCGGCTTTTAGGTCGTTCAGGGCGACCTTGCCGTGCTTGCCGGCCGAGACGATGGGGTACAGGCCCTGCGCGAGCTGCGTCGGGTCACCGAACGCGGCCGGAAGGGCCAGCACCTGCTTGGTCAGCCACGCGACGTCCCTGCCACTGTCCAGCGCCTGCGACTGGAGCAGCACCATCGCCTGCTGGAACCCGCTGAACGCCTTGACGCCCTGGTAGCCGATGTAGGCGATGGGCACCGACAGCGTCATCAGCCCTCGGCCGATGTTCCGCACCGTGGAGCCGAACTTCACCATCTTGCCGCCGACGCGGCTCATCACCGTGCCGGCGTTGCTTAGGGTGGCGAGCAGGCCGCCCTTCGCGTTGGCGCTTTTGTCGGCGTCGCCGATCCCTCGGATGGACTCTGCGACCTTCTTCGCGTCACGCTCGAACGCGGCGCCCCCGAGGAGACGAACGCCGACTGTGACCTCCTGTGCCTCCAGGGCCATCAGACGCTCACCTCCCGCCAGCGCATCCGCCACGTCCGGGCATCAGACCAGCGGCAGCCCTCGCAGAGGCGCAGCGAGCCGACGTCGGGCACGTCAGCGCGCAGCGGGCGCACGCGGACGGGCGTTGTGTGTCCGCCGCGTCCGCAGTGCTCGCAGCCACGCGGGTTCATGCGCTGCCTCACGCCGCCGCCTCGACGTCGACCGGCGTCGGGCGGACGTGAGCTGCGTACTCCGCGATGGCCTCGGGCGTCGGGACCGGCGGGGTGCCGTACGCGTTCGCGGGCACCGTGAGCAGCTCCAGCGTCTCGAAGTGCGACGGGTGGAACGGCGTGGTGCCCTCGGGCACGAGCGACCGGCGAATCTTCTGCTGATATCCGGCCAGCACGCTCACGCGCGCGTGGAGCTGGCGGTGCTTCTCCTCGACCGGATCGAGAAGCCGGCGCGCCTTCTCGTGCGCCTTCTGCCACTCGGCCGCGACCTCCTCGGCCTCGGACCGCAGCTCCTCCACCAGCTCCTCGACGTGCTCGCGGACAAATCCCTCGTACTCCCCCAGAGCGCTGATGTACGCGTCATAGGCGAGCTGGACGCGCGGCTCGTGAACCTCCGGGGTTGCCTTTGCCTTCGCGCGCTCATAGGCGAGGGCGAGATCGGCCTCCAGGTCCGCGTTGGGACGGGCTTCGCGGGCGCCGCGAGCGATCTCGGCGTCGAGCGCGGCCTTCGCCTCGCGGGCGGCCTCGCCGTCGCGAGTGACGTCACGGACCCTCTGGGTATGGGCGGCCGCGTAGCGTGCCACCTCGGCGTGAAGCCGCGCCAGCTCCCGCTGAAGCTCGCTGCTCGGCTGCTCGAAGACGAGCGCGGGGGTGTGCGCCTGGGCCGTGATGTCGACCGGGTCGGGCTCAAGGCGTGCGAGCTGCTGTGCCGCCAGAGCGGCGTTGAACTCAAAGGTCATGTCTTCTCTCCTGTGGGTTGTGGGTTACTCATCGACGCCCGCGTAGGGGTCGACTGCCGGCGTGTAGCCGTACCGCCTGCCGACGATCCGTGGCCGGCCAGTCATGGCCGGAATCAGCTCGTCGAGGAAGCTCTCTCGCGCGTCCTCTTGCCGTCGGGCATGGGCGCGGATATCGGAGCCGCGCCAGCCTCCGTCCATGCCGATGGCATGCGGGGCAGGCGGGTGAGCTGGTTTGGCGTCGTGGCTGGCCTCCTGCGCCGCCCCAGAGCCGCTCGGATGGCCTCCGAGGAGGCTTGCGACCAGGGCGCCATGCTCGCGGCCGATCCTGTCCCGACGCGCCGTCTCCCTCTCTGCGAAGCGGCCGTGCTCGTCGCGCGGCTGGTCAGGCATCGAGGCCCTCCCGGCGGATGAACTCGGCGCGGTCAACGTGTGAGAAACCCGCCCCCGGAAGTCCCAGCTCCGCGTAGCTGACGCGGTTCAGCGCATTGTGCGCCGCCCACACGTCGTCGAGGATCATCTCGGGCTGGAAGACCTCGCACCACTTCAGCAGCCGCTCCGGGTCCCGGCGCACCTCGGCGGGCGCGAGGTCGCCCTCCTCGCCCTCCCCGGCGAGGAGGTGAAGCCGGTCGTTCGCCGTGATCGTGACGTGACGCAGCATCCAGGCGTACACGAAGGCCCAGGCCTTGGCCTCCGCCTCCTCGTCTATCTCGATGACGGGTGCTTCACTGCGCTGAAGGCGACGATCAAGCTTGCCCATAGCGGCCCCTCCGCGCCGGCCGAGGTCGCTCCAGGCGCTCGCGATGACGGCGCTCGATGGCCTCTTGGCGATCAAGGGCCAGGTGGAGTTGCTGAATCTGCTTGATCGCGGAGGCTGCGGCTGCGCGCGAGCGCATCTCCACGTTCAGCATCGGGTGAGCATGTGGAACGCCGAAGCGATCCTTGACCTGAAGGCCCTCGGAACGCAGGATGCGCTGGGCCTGACGGGCGCGGTCGAGTGCCTCGGCCGCGAGCCGGACCAGCTCCAGTTCATCATGCTCGGTCAGCGCGTAGTCGGTGCAGACCTCGCGCCAGAACCGGGCGCCGGTCGCGTTGAGATGTCGGGGCGCCGGGGGCGCCTCGTAATCGGCCACGGGTGGCCACTCCTTTCGGTTGCGCGCCGGTCGGCAGCGGGCTAGGGTGCGGTGACCGGAGCGATGGACAACAGACGGCGCGGAAAAAAGCCTTTCCGTCCCGGGCACGAGGCCCGAGTCTTCAGTCAGAACGGGCGATTTGGCCCGAAAACGGCCTATACGTTCGCGATTTTTCGGCGCCGAGAGAAATCACAGTCCCCGCTGGCGGAGCAGCGCTGGACGTTCTAGATACCCCCCCACCCCTCCGGGAGGGTCTGGGTAGTCCCATGTTCCGAGACTCGCCGCGCGGACACTCCCACCCTCTCGCGTCGCTGGGCTCCGGTTGCCGGGGAGTGCTATCGGTGGGAGTGCTATCGGCGCCCGCGTGTTACCCGACCGTTCCGTCTGGGGGGCGGTCTACAACTCGCGTGTGGCCACGGGCACGCTTGAGACGATCACGCTTCGAGATAGCGGCCTTGACGACGTGTTCCTGTTCTGGCGCTACGGGAACCAGCGGCATGCAGTGATCACCGGGGATTACGGAACAGCTCGCGACTACCTCGACCGCCTGCTCACCCGATACCTGCACGCGGGCCACTGCGTTCGGAGCGTCCATGCCGGCATCGGTGTGCTACGCGAGTGCGGGACCTCCGTGCCAGTCGTCGTCCGAGAGCACTGTCTCGGACTCATGCGCCCGTGGCTGGCGAGCGAGGATGTTGACCTTGTCACTGCTGATCCGCCGTTCGTGATCGCATTTGAGCCGCGAGACGGCGCAATGCCGAGCGGAGCGATTCTGGCGGCGAATCGCGCGGAGTGTGTCCGCCTTGTCCGGCAGCTCCAGCAGGAACGCGGTGTCGATCTTCAGGGCTGGCGAGGCTACTCCTGCGAGCGGCTACGCGGCGCCCTTGAACGCTTGGTGCTCGACGTCGTGGACGGTCGGACGCCGAAGACGTTCAAGACCGAGCTTGAGCGGCAACTTGTGTTCGCGGAGTACAGGCGGCGCCGCCGCTAGCCTACGAACGCCGAGCCTGACGCGTGCCACTCGATACCGCGTCGTGCGGGCAGCCGCTGCGGAGGGCCGCTCGGCGCATCCCTCGGCCGTTGCGGCCTACGGTCGAGGTATCAGGCCGCGTGACGCGACGGATGGGCTGGTCGCCGGCCATGCCGACGCCGTCAGGATTGCTTCGCGTCGACTGCGTCATCAGACGCCCAGCTCCGCGTCGACCCAGCCGCTCGGCGTGAAGGTCGTCGGTGGGGCCGGCGGTGGCGCTGGCACGATAGGCGCGAGCGCCGGCTGCGCGCCGCCGCTCACCGGCAGGCCAGAGAAGCTGAACGGGAACGGCACCGCGACCCCGTCGATATGGCCGTCCGGCACGAGCAGGACGTGCGGCCAGCCCTGCGAGATGGGGACGTCGCCGGGGATGCCGATTTCGTTGCAGTCCAGGAAGCCCTGCGGCTGGCCAGCAGCGAACGGCACGGCCGCGCCCGAGGGCGCCACGGTCGTCGAGCTGTGCGCCGTCGAGTACACATTCACGGCCGATGCGGACATGCTGCCGTTCGTAGCGAACACGCGGAAGCGGCTCGGTGCCGGGTCGGCGGAGCTTCCCCGGTCGAAAGCCGCCTGGAGGTCTACCAGGCGAAAGAGTTCAGAGAGTGCGATGCGCACGAGAGTCTCCTGTGGTGGATGGAATGGTTGGAGGGTGAGTGCGTAGCAAGGTGAACACCCGGCTCGCTCACCCTCGCAGCCCAAGTCCGGAACTAGCTTCGGAGCGGCTCGGTCGCCTCCGGACCACCGCAAGGTGCCGCTCTCAGAAGCCCCGAAGTCGACAAAAGGTGTTAGAGCCGTTCTCGTTGCAGCCTCGTTGCTCTTACAGGCTCATCTGATGAGCCTCACGCCACGCCCGATTTGAGCATCACACTCCGGGTGTCGTGCTCGTCTGGTGAGCCTCACACTCCGTCGCTGCGCGGATCGCCCAGTCGGGCAACATGCCGGTCTGGGCGGTGCCCAGCTCGGGGATGATGAGCGTTCGGTGAGCCCGCGCCCTCGTCGCGCCGGCCGTACGGACGTAGCGCTTCTCGGTTGTGACCGCGCCCAGCTCCCCCAACTCGTGGAGGTAGCGCACGACACTCGCGCGCGAAACGCCGACCAGTTCGGCGAGCGTCTCGGCGTCGGGAAAGATGTTGGGGTAGTACGTGGCCAGGATGATCCAGGTCGCACGGAGATGGCGCGGCAGCGCCGGAGCCCAGTCCTTGGCGGCCCGCACCGCGTCGAGCGGTGTAGGCCCCCGGTCGCTGCCGGATGATGTCGGCATGGTCGAGCTTCTCCAGGTGGAACGGCGTGGAAAGTGTGGTGGGGGCGTGGGGGAGGCCGGCGGGCGCCAAGCGCTTGCAAGACGCTGGCGTGAGTCCCGCCGTCCCTTCGGGCTTTCCACGACCCCAGGAGGCCGCACGAGGCGGCATAGCGCTGCGAGGGACGCGAACCCTCGGCGCGGCCGAACCGCGTCAGCGCGTGGGCACTACGCGACGCGCGCGAGCGCCTCGACCGCCGGTCGCACGAACTCCGCGACGGTCAGACCGCGCGCTTCGGCGGCTGCGCGCAGCTTCCTGGCCTCAGCGGTCGGCAGACGGCACGCGACGGCGGTCGTCGTCGGTTCGCGGCGCGCGCCGTGGTCGCGACCACAAGACGTACACGTGGACAACGCCACTCCTTTCTACGAGATAACGCCAGGCGAGGCCTGGCAGGACGAGATGACCATCGCCCGACTTGAACGGGCTGGCACCCAAGACGTACGGATGGCTCGGATCGACTTTCACCCCGCTTGGACTGATCCGGCTCACCCGGGCGGCACTACCCGCTCACGAATCGAGGGCCAGTGGATCTCTCCACGTCTCGACCGCATCCCTTGGTCGGGGTTCCCTTATGGCCGGATTTGGTTACCGGAGGGAATCGGAGGTTTTCAGGGTGAAAGATCGTTGTAACGAGTTGTACCAGCCAGGACGGACGGATAATGACCTAGGAGAGCGCTGACTGTCGGTAATGCCTCAACTGGTCTACACCCTCACCCTCCAAGAGAGATGGTTCTGAGAGATGCTCTCTACCTGACAGCAATTGTCTTTAGGAGGTTTCCATCAGGGAAGCGGAGGCAGCGGACGGAGGATGACTGGCCATCGAACAGGACGTTCTCCGTCCTCATCTGGCGTAGCTTCCGGTGCATGCGCTCTCCGCTTCTCGCCGTCGGCGACGTCGAGTCGCCCCACTTCGTCGCACCGCGCCTGGCCCTCCAGCGAAAGGAAGCGGCAGCGGCTCTCAACGTCGGCGTAGACACCTTCGACCGCCACATCCGGCCGCACCTCCAGGTCGTCTATGTCGGAGACTTGCGCCTCTGGCCGGTGTCTGAGTTGCGCCGCTGGCTGGACGAGAGCATGCAGGCCGTGGGATGATGCCGCTCGACAACATAAGCGCCCTGGCGACCGTTGGCGCGGCCCCAGGGCATGGCACAGGAGGACACAGCTCCCATGCAACGCAATCGTAAGCCCGAGAAGGGCATCGAGGTACGCCACGAGGCCGACTGCCGCTCTCGCGAAGGTGGCCGCTGCAACTGCGATCCGAGCTATAGGGGCCATGTCTGGAGCGCGAGGGATCAGAAGCGGATCCGCAGTCCGTGGTTCGCGACCACGGCACAGGCGCGCAACTGGCGGCAGGACGGCCTCGTGGCGGTGCGCAAGGGCTCTCTCCGGGCTCCCGTGGCGCTCACAGTGGGCGAGGCCGCCGAGGACTTCATCACGGGCGCTCGGGAGGGCCGGATCCTCGACCGCGCCGGCACGCGGTACAAGCCCAGCTCGATCCGGAACTATGAGGGCTGGCTTCGTCGCTACGTGCTACCCGCGCTCGGGGACAAGCGCCTGGGCGACGTGCGCCGCGCCGACGTGCAAGACCTCGTGGACGCGCTCGTCGGCCGGGGCCTGGCAGGCAGCACAGTCCGGAACGCGCTCGACCCACTGCGCCGCGTCATGGACCGGGCGCTGAAGCGGGACCTCATCGCCATCGACCCCACGGACGGCATCGAGTGGCCGGCGACGTCGCGCAAGCGCGAGCGCGTGGCCGCACCAGCGGAGGCAGCCGCTCTCGTCGCTGCGCTCCCCGAGGAGGACCGCGCGCTGTGGGCCACGGCGCTATACGCGGGCCTGAGGGCCGGCGAGCTGCGCGCCCTCCGCGTCGAGTCCGTCGACCTGGACGCGAACGTGATCCACGTACGGGCCGGTTGGGACGACATAGAGGGTGAGATCGACACGAAGTCTGCGTCCGGCGACCGCGTCGTGCCGATCATCCCAGAGCTGCGCCCGCTCCTGCTCGCGCACTTGATGGCGACCGGGAGGCGTGGCAAGCCCGATGCGCTCGTCTTCGGTAGGACGGACTCTGACCCGTTCCTCCGCTCGACGCCTCGGAGCCGAGCGCGGAGGGCATGGTTCGCCGCCGGTCTGGAGCCGATCACGATGCACGAGTGCCGGCACACGTACGCCTCGACGATGATCGCGGCCGGCGTCGACCCCGGCGAGGTCATGCGACGCATGGGCCACTCGACGGTGGCGATGACGCTCGACCGTTACACACACGCGCTGCGTGGGAGCGAGGCCGAGACGTCCGCAAAGCTCCAGGCGTTCCTGGACCGCTCGCGCGCGTAGCGCTGCTCTGCTCGATGCCGAAGGGGGCGCGACGCCGTCGCGTTTCTCGGGGCGCTGGGCTGACTTGCGCTGGGACAGTTTCGGGACAGTCCGGACACCCCCCGGAGCGTTTCCGAGCGTTCCTGTGGCACGGACGCCCCGGCCGGATCCCCAGCGCTTGCGGGCTAAGCGGTCCCCAGCGGCCCGCTGGCATAGACGCGCTGGGCAGTTCGAATCCCGGTAGCGGTACTCCACAGCGCCGGGCTCTCCGGAGTCCCTTCACAGCGCCGGGCTCTCCGGGGTCCGGTCCAGACCGGTGCCGCACCGCTGCGCTCACGCTGTCGGGATTTGCGATGGCGCTCGGGTGCCGCCGCGGTCGTGGCGACGGCCGTGCCAGTGGAAGGCCGAAGGGGGGCAGTACCTCGACCGAGGCGTCGACCACCCTCAGCACGCCGCCGCACTTCGTGACGCGGCCGAACCAGGCGCGTAGTGTTGGCGACCTTGTCCTCGGTGCGTCAGAAGCTCACCTCCGTCGCGCTCGTTCTGGCCTGGGGGTGCATCGCCGAGGCTGCGCCACCTCCCAGGTACAGCCGGGACCGCGAGCAACGATCCCCGGTGGAGTTGCGGTGATCAGGATCACCAGCGCCGAGGGCCGGCAGCCGCCAATCGCGACCGCGACGGTATCCGCACCGCGCAGCGTGCGGGAGATCGTCACCTGGATCGACCAGATGAAGCCGGTCCGGCCGGGCGCGTACAGCTGCCCATACATGGCAGGAGTCGAACCGACGGTTGCGTTTCTGTTCCGCGCAAGCGCGATGGGGCGGGTGCTCGCGAGAGCGTCGGAGACCGACTACGGTTGGGGCTCCGGGCCGTGCAACGCGCTGTCCCTCACGATCCCGCGGGAGGGACGCCGCGCGCTGGTGGCCGGCCTGTTCCTCGAACGCGTCGAACGGCTGGTCAACGTCAATCTGGGCTTCGGCCAGGGGAAGCTCGTCAGCGCCCTGTCCGCCCCCGGCCGACCGCTGTCCCGCGCCGCCCTCGCGCGGCTCAGCGCGGACGCGAAGAACTCGTATTACGTCTGGGTCGCGGCTGATCCGACGATGTTCCCCAGCCGCGCCTTCCTCGGCGCGCCGGTGAATCGCGCCGGGCAGTTCAGCACCATCCTGGGCCCCGGCACATACCTGCTCGGCTGGGCCAAGTCCGGACACAAGGCTGCGTGCCCGCTGACGAAGGTGATCGTCCACCCCGGGCAGACGACTCACGCCGATGTCTCCGTGGGGTGCGCGACGAGGTGAACGCCGGCCGATCGGTGCGGCGCGAAGGTGCGGCCTCCGACTGGCATACGCATACCGCGCCGGCGGGTGCGGGCGCGTCAGAACCACCCGCACGGTCTAACCGGATCGTCCGTCCGTCCGCCACGCAGCCCCGAGCACCGCACCCGGGTGGAAGTGTGCGACCGGGATCTCCTGGAACTCGGCGTACTCGAGCCGGTGTTCGCCGGCCACCTCGCGGAGCGCGCGGGTGACCTGCGCGTCGTCGCTGACGAGCAGGCCGCTGGGCGCGAGCGTGCGAGCCGACCAGCCACTTCGACCACCAGCGCCGGTCGCAGCGCGCGCACGAGCGCGTACCAGCCGAGCCGCTTGCCGTACGGCGGCTCGCGTGCGCTCCACAGCCAGTGCCCGGCCGTGGCCCGCCGCAGGCGCGCGCGCAGCGTCTCGTCGAGCTGGGGCTCGGACACGTACGTGTCGGCCGCATCCCGATCGCACCGGGCCGCCGCGGCCGCCCATTGCCCGAGCTCGCGCTGGTTGGCGATCTCGAAGGTGAAGTTGTCGGGCTCCGGAGAGGCGAGGACGAAGGGCAGGTTCGCCATCACGCTGGCGCCGCTGCGGCGAACGGCCCGGGCCTTGTGCAGCCACCGCGCGCGGCGCAGGTGACGCGTGTCCACGCCGACCCGCTGGGCGAGCACGCGCGCCCGGGCCTGCCACGGCAACTTCGCGGTAGCGGGCCGGTCCGTCACCGCCGGTCCCCGGTGAGGTAGTGGGCGCCCGCACCCTGCGCCGCCGCCTCGTCGTCGGGGTTCAGCAGCGTGCAGCGGTCGATCGACAGACACCCGCACCCGATACAGGTGGTGAGCCGGTCGCGCAGCGCATGCAGCGCCGCGAGACGCGCGTCGATCTCGGACCGCCACGAGCGCGAGAGGCGCTCCCAATCCCGGCGGCTCGGGGTGCGGTCCGACGGCAGCGTCGCGAAGGCCGACCGCAGGTCCGCCAGCGGGATGCCCGCCGCGCGGCCGGCCTGGATCAGGGCGACGCGGCGCAGTGTGCTGCGCGCGTAGCGGCGCTGGTTGCCGGTCGTGCGCTCGGACGCGATCAGCCCCTGGGCCTCGTAGAAGCGCAGGGCCGAGGGCGCCACGCCGCTGCGGGCCGACAGCTCGCCGATGGTCAGCGCGCTCGCCACTTGACTTCAACAATACTTGAAGTTCTACGGTGTGCGGAGCCACCCCGAAGAAGGAGAGCTCATGGCCGCCACCGTCGCCCCTGAACGCCTCGCGCGTGTTGCCTCGCTCACCGAGCTGCGCTCCGCCGGCCGGCTCGTCGTCCACGCCGGCGGCCACTCGATCTGCCTGTTCGCCGACGGCGACCGAGTTCACGCCGTCGACAACCGCTGCCCGCATATGGGCTTCCCCCTGAACCGCGGCAGCGTGAGCGACGGGATCCTCACCTGCCACTGGCATCACGCCCGCTTCGATCTGTGCACCGGCGGCACCTTCGACCAGTTCGCCGACGAGCTCGAGCGCTTCCCGGTCAGCGTCGACGGCGACGATGTCCTCATCGAGCTTCGCGGCGAGCGCGATCGCTCGTCGCATCACCGCGAGCGACTCGGGGTGGGGCTCGAGCGCGACATCCCGCTGGTCCTGGCGAAGGCCGCCATCGCCCTGCTCGAAGCCGACCCCACCGGGATCGAGGTCTTCCGCGCCGGGCTCGACTTCGGCGTGAGACGCCGCGGGGCCGGATGGTTCCGCGGGCTCACCACGCTGAGCTGCCTGATGAACCTGGTCCCCCGGCTCGAACCCCGGGAGCGCGCAGCGGCGCTCTACCACGGCCTGGCCGACGTGGCTGGGGATTCGGTGCGCGAGCCGCCGCGCTTCGCGCTCACGCCGCTACCCGGCCGCACGGGCGATCAGGCCCAGATCGCGCGCTGGTTCCGGCAGTTCGTCGAGGTGCGCGACGCCGAGGGCGCCGAGCGGGCGCTCGTCTCGGCGGTCCGCGCCGGCGCGTCGCCACGCGAGCTGGCCGACATGCTGTTCGCCGCCGCGACCGATCACCGCTACCTGGACGGCGGTCACACGCTCGACTTCATCAACAAGGCGCTGGAGGCCCTCGACATCGCCGGCTGGGAGCGCTCCGAGACGGTGCTGGGCTCGCTGCCGATCCAGCTCGCGCAGGCCGAGCGGATGGAGGAGGCCAACGCCTGGCGTCACCCGGTCGACCTCGTGCGCCTGCTGGAGCGGGCGTTCGACGAGCTCCCGGACGCGCTGGCAGCGGGCGCTGAGCGCGCCGACCGCGAGCCGCGGGCCCCCCGGCCCGAGCGCCGCGCGCTCGTGGACACGCTCCTCACCGCCGAGCCGGCCGCCATCCTCGACGCGCTGCTGACGGCCCTGCGCGACGGCGCCACCCCGGTCGAGATCGCCTCGGCGGTCAGCCTCGCCGCCGCCACGCGCATCGCCCGCTTCCCCACCACCAACGAGTTCGGCGACTGGGACACCGCCCTGCACACGTTCACGTTCGCCAACGCGGTCGAGCAGGGCCTGAGGCGCTCGCCCTCGCCCGAGCTGGTGCGCGGGGTGCTGGACGCCGCCATGAGCGTGCACCTGGACCGCTTCCTGAACGTGCCCGCCAAGCGCCTGCCGCGGCCCCAGCCGGTCGACGATCCGACCGCGCTCCTGGACGAGCTGCCGCGGCTGCTCGATCGCCAGCAACAGGTGAGCGAGGCACGCGGCCTCGTGATCTCCTTCCTGGCCGCCGGGGGCGACCCGGCCGCGCTGGTGCGCGCGCTGGGCGCGGCGCTGCTGCGCGAGAACCGCAACTTCCACACCATCCAGTGCGTGGAGGCGGCAGTCAGGCAGCACGAGTTGTTGGCCGGGAGCGACGAGGCCGCGCTCCCCCTGGTGGCCGCCGCCGGATATCTGGCCGCTCACGCCACGACCACGCGCTCGCAGCGCCAGACCTTCGATATCGCGCTGCGCCTGCATCGCGGCGAGCACCTGTACGAGGACGAGCTCGCGGCCGGTCCCTGAGCGCCCGCGTCAGCCCGGCGGCAGGCGGGTAACGAGTCGGCATCGCCCCTGCGGCCCTCACGCCGGTCTCGCGCCGTGGCTTTCTCCAGGCGGCCGCTCGCGCTGCCGTCGACGGCGTGCCCAGACGCTGCGGCGTGCGGGAGCGGGCGGCCGGGACGCGAACCGTCTCAGGAACCGCCCAGCGCGTAGCCCGCGATGTCCTCGTCCAGACTGCCCTCGGTGTTGTACTGGCCGCTGTGCACCGAGACGACCTTGCCCGAGCGGTCGATGAAGATCGTCGTCGGCAGGCCCTGGACGATGGCCAGGCCGCTCAGCGCCGGCGTCGCGCTCTGATAGCTGGGATAGCTCACCGGATGCTGGCCCAGGAACGCCCGCGCGGCCTGCGGCTCGTCGTTGGCATTCACCCCGAGGAAGGCCACCCGGCGGCCGTAGCGGACCGAGGCGCTGGCGAAGATCCCGAACTCGGCCTGGCAGGGCCCGCACCAGGAGGCCCACACGTTGACGACCACCGGATAGCCGCGCAGCGCCCGCAGGCGCGCCATCAGCGCCGGGGTGCCGCCCAGCAGCTGGCCTGCCTGGGCGTGTAGGGCGGCGAGCGGGGGCGGTGAGCCGGCCAGCTGGGCGCGGATCGCGGTCTGGCTGGCGATGGCCGCGGGCTGGGCGAGGGCGGCGCGAACGTGGGCGATGAGCGACCGCGTGCTCAGCCAGCCCGAGGTGGCGACGTCGTAGTACCAGAGGATCTTGCCGCTGCCCGAGACGAGCACGTACCAGGGCTCGTCCTGCACGCCGTAGCCGTCGGCCAGCCGCCCGTCCCGGTCGATGCCGACGGGGTAGGGGAGGGGTCCAAGCTCGCCCAGGAAGCGCGTCAGGGCCGCGGGTGAGGGCTCGACGGTGGCCTCGTCGACGGCCACGAGGGCGGGCAGGCCTCGAGCCGCGGCCGTGCGGGCGTAGCCGCCGAGCGCCTTCAGCCGGCCCGCCAGGTCCGTGACCTCGGAGTCCCACGTGGCGAAGAAGGCCAGCAGCCGCGCCCGGCCGGGACCGAGCGCGATCGAGCCGCCTCCGGCCCGCGGCAGCTGCGCGTGCGCCGTCGGCGGCGTGGTCGGGATCTGCGCGTAGGAGACGCTGGTGGCCACACGCGGATGCCCGGGAAGGAGGCTCGCCACCTCCTGCGCCAGCAGCGCGGCCTGCTGCTCGACGGTCGAGTACGCCATCTGCGTTAGGTAGACCTTGGCCAGCCGGCCGCTGGGATCGATCACGTAGAGCGCCGGCGTGTGGTCGATCTGGCCACGCTCGATCGCCACGTCGATGCTGTAGGCCTTCCAGACCTGTTTGAGCTGGGCCAGCGACCCGGTCAGGAAGTGCCACAGGTGCGTCATCCCGTGCAGCTCGGAGTAGGCGCGAACGTCGGCGATCGACGTCGCGGAGGGGTTTGCGTCGATGCCGAGCAGCGCCACGTGCGCGGCGGCCGGGCCGAGCAGACGCTGGGCTTCGACCATTGCCGTCGTGGTCAGCGGGCACACCGTGGTGCACTCGGAGTCGTTGAAGGCCAGGATCACCGCCTTGCCGCGGAAGTCCCGCAGCGACACGGTCCTGTCGAACTGGTCGCGCAGCGTGAACGCGGGAGCGGGGCCACGCAGCGGCGTGCCCGGGTCGAGGTTGAGCGCGAAGTTCGAGGAGCGCGCCGGGCTGCGAGGCGAGGAGCGCGTGGCGCGGTAGACCAGGCTCCCGCCGATGATCAGCACCGCGGCGAGCAGGCTCATGGCCATCCAGCGCAGCGTCGTGCGGTTGGGACGGCTCACGGTGTCGGACTGTACGACAACCCTACACGCGCCCGGGCGCCTGAATCAGCTTATTCTCAGGGGGGAATAAGCTGATTGGAGTATGTCGCAGCTCTTCAGCTTCCCCAATCCCGTGAACGAGAAGGCGGCGCGCGTCGTCGCCGGAGTCGTCACCGTGACCGCCGTGGTGATCGTGGCCACGGGCTGGAACTGGCTCGTGATCCCGCTCGCCTACGGGTTCTGGGCCCGTGTGCTCACCGGCCCCACGCTGAGCCCGCTCGGATGGCTGGCCCAGCGCGTGATCGCGCCGCGCCTTGGGCCGAGCCGCCCCGTCCCCGGGCCGCCCAAGCGCTTCGCCCAGGCCATGGGCACCGCCTTCAGCACCGCCGCCCTCCTGCTGCTGTGGCCGGGAGGCGATGTCGTGGCGGCGCACGTCGTCCTGCTCGTGCTGGCCGCCGCGGCCTTTCTCGAGTCGGTGCTCGGCTACTGCCTCGGCTGCCGCGTGTTCGGCCTGCTCATGCGGGCGGGCGTCGTGCCCGACGAGGTGTGCGTGGAGTGCGCCGACATCAGCCGGCGCCTGCACCCGGCCCACAGAGCCTGAGCCCTACCAGCGCTCGCGCGAGAGCTGACAGCGGCTGAGCGCCCGGGCGTAGAAGCGCATGTAGCTCGGCCAGTGCGCCTGCCAGTAGGCGCTCTCGTGCCCGCCGGGCCACACGTGCAGCTGCACGGCCGCTCCCCGGGCGCGCAGCTCGCGCGCCAGCGCGGCATCGGCGGCGCGGAACGGGTCCTCGGAGCCGACGTCGAGCCAGACGGGCGTGCGCGCGTATGGATTGCTGTCCGCGGCCAGCGCGATCAGGTCGTGGCGGCCGAAGTCGGCGGCGTCGTCGAAGGCGCCGGGGGCGGAGTCGGCGCCGCGGAACCACAGTGCGGCCGAGTCGGCCCCCACGGCGCAGAAGCGCCCGGGGTTCAGGCGCGCCAGATCGAGCGCGCCGAAGCCACCCATTGACAGGCCGCCGATGGCCACCCGGCGCGCATCGGCGCCGGTCCGGGCCAGCGCGGCCGGGATCACCTCGTCAACGACGTACTGCGCCCACGCGCCGCCGGCGCGATCGTGCCAGTAGGAGGCCTCGCCGCCGTCGGGGAAGACGACGTCGGGCGCGCGCGGGCCCTGCGCGGCCAGGGCGGCGAACATGGCCGAGTTCAGATTGGCCTCCTCGCCGTCGTCGCCGCGCCCGTGCAGGAACACGAGCAGCGGGCGCCCGCGCCCGTTGCTGCCCGGCGGCACGACGAGCACCTCGGGCAGCGTCCGGTGCACATAGCGGCTGGCCAGCGAGAAGCGGATGACCCGCGCGCCGTGCCGGTCGGCCGGGGCGGCGAGGCCGGCCAGCGCGCCCTCGGCGAGCGCGATCCCCGCGGCGAGCGCGGCGGCGCCGGCGGCGCCGGCGGCGAAGGCAAGCGGGCGGAGCAGGCGACGGGCGAGCACGCGCTGACCATAAGCTGCGGGACTGGCCCCCGCACCCGCCCCTGGGGTGGAACCGCTCACCATGAACGAGATCCCGCTGATGGAGTTCACCGCCGCGCCCGCCGACGGCCGGGTGTTCAGCCAGGGCCTGCGGCCGGGGCTGGCCGACTGCGCGCCCTCGGGGCGGATCCGCCTGGACGCGCTGGCCCGCTGGCTGCAGGACGTCGCCTACGCCGACGTGGAGGACGCCGGCCTCGCCGAGCACGCGGTCTGGGTCATCCGCCGCTCCCGCGTGCACGTGCAGCGCTTTCCCCGCTTTCACGAGCGCTTCGAGCTGGCCACCTTCTGTAGCGGGCTCGGCCGGATGTGGGCCGAGCGCCGCACGACGATCGCGCGCGGAGGAGAGGTCGACGTCGAGGCCGTCGCGCTGTGGGTCCATCTCGACCCGCGCTCGCAGCGCCCGACGCCGCTGACCGAAGAGGAGCTGACCACCTACGGCAGCGGGGCGGCGGCGCACCGGCGCGTCACCGCGCGCCTGCGCCATCCGGCGCCCCCGGAGCGCCCGCCGAGCTCGACGCCCTGGCGCTTCCGGGCCACCGAGTGCGACCTCGCCGGCCACATCAACAACTCCGCCTACTGGCAGCCGCTCGAAGAAGAGCTGCTGGCCGGCGGCGAGCTGAACGCGATCGACATCGAGATCGAGTATCGGACGCCCGCCCAGCCGGGCGACAAGCGCTTCGTCGCGGACGGCGACTGGCGCTGGCTGCTCGACGAGGAGGGGCAACCCCACGCCTCGATGCGGATCCTCGACCGGGAGTGACCCGCGGGCGGGACGGCCGGCGCCGTCAGCCGGACGGGACGTCGGTGCGATCCGGAGGCGGCCGCTCGGTGCGCTCGGCCACAGCCTTCTCCGAGGCGATGGCCGTGGCCACGTCGGCCGGGTAGCCTCGCCGGGCCACGAGCAGGGCCACGCCGTTGAGGGCCAGCGGCACGAGCATGATCAGGAATGCGTACTCGAGCCCGCGCGTGGTGGCGGGCGAGACCTGGTGCCCGGAGGCGAAGGCGTTGCCTCCTCCGCCCAGCAGGTCGGCGAGCGCGCCGAAGAGCAGCGGGGCCGCCGCCTGGGCCGTCTGCCGGATCAGCGTGCGGACCGCCTCGGCGCGGCCCCAGAGCAGCGACGGCATGATGTCCAGGCGCGCCGCGTCGAGGGGCGGGTTGGGAGCCGAGAGCGCCGCTCCGGCCAGGATCAGGAGCGGGACGGCGATGATCACGGTCTTGATGATGAGGGGGGCGACCAGCAGCGCGGCAGCCACGACGTAGGAGATCGAGGGCACGAGGACGCGCGCGTCCAGGCGGCCACGGCGGATGAGGCGGTCGGCGAGGCGGCCGGAGATCAGCACCGCGGCCAGCGAGCCGAGACCGACCAGGAACAGGAACAACGTCGCGGTGGCCTGTCCGAGACCGAAGTGGCCGCGCACGAAGGCGAGCGCGAACGTGCGCATGCCGGCGAAGAAGAAGTAGCCGACGCTCGAGGCCGCGATCAGCCAGCGGATCGTGTGGACGCTGAGGATGTAGACGATGGCCCGGCCGAGGCGCATCCGCCGGGGATCCTCGGCGAGCACCTGGTGGTCGACCGGATCGACGTCGTGCTCGAGCACGGCGCGCCGGGCGGTCCCGGCCGCGGGGTCGTGGCCCTCGCCCACGCCGGCCGCCTCGCCCACGCCGGCCGCCTCGCCCGCGCGCGCGTCCTCGCGGCCGGCGTCCGGGTCACCCGCTTCCTCGCCGCGGGGGTCCTCGCCCGCCTCCTCCGCGGCGGCCACGTCCTCGGCGCTCACGATCTCCGTGTCGCCCGGCTCGAGCCGGCTCTGGCCCCCGCGCGCGGGCTCTGGGATCAGCCGCCAGATCGCCGCCGCCAGCACCAGCGCGGGGAGCGCGAGCACGCCGAAGGCGCCGCGCCACGAGAGCGCGCCCGCCACCGAGCCGCTGACCACGAAGCCGAACCCGGCGCCGATGAGCTCGCCGCTCAGGATGTATCCGTAGATGCGCCCGCGCTCGGAGGCGGCGAAGTAGTCGCCGGTGAGGGAGGCGACGAGCGGTCCGGCCGCGGCGGTGACGGCGCCCAGTCCCACGCGGCTGAGCAGCAGCCACGTGTAGCTCTGAGCCGTCGCGCTGGCGATCATGGCCACGGCCCACAGGGCGATCGCGCCGGCCAGGATCGGGACGCGGCGCAGGCGGTCGGTGACCGCGCCGACCGGCAGCGTGGCCACGGCGCCCACGAAGGTCGATATCGCCGCGAGCAGGCCGATCTGCGTGTTGGAGAGGTGCAGGGCCTTCTCGAGCTGGGGCGCCGTCGCCCCCACCGCCGCCAGGTCCGCGCTCTCGAGTGCGAGCACGCACGCGAAGGCCAGGACCACCCGGGTGCGGGCGGGCCCGCCGATGATGCTTACCAGGCGGGCCTTGACGTTCTCGGCCACCGCGCGCGGCAGCCGGAGCGCGGAGGCGGGCGCGTTCACCTCGCTCCACGTAGCCGTGCCCCGGGGCGGGCAAACGACGGCGGTCAGCGGGATGCCTGGCCGCCCCGCGGGCGGTCGGGGGGCGGACGCGGTGCGGTCGGGATCAGTCCTCGCGCTCGGGAACCAGACGCGCCAGCTCCCGGCGCCACAGGGCGGCCGAGCTGTCGCTCGGCGCGCGCCAGTCGCCCCGCGGCGAGAGCGAGCCACCCGAGCCCACCTTCGGAGCGTTCGGGATCGCCGAGCGCTTGAACTGGCTGATCTGGAAGAACCGGTAGAGGAAGACGTCGAGCCAGTGGCGGATCTCCGCGAGCTCATACTCGCTGCGGCGCTCGGGCGGGATCAGATCCGGCCACGGCCCGCGGTCGCGCCGGCCCCAGGCATGCCGGGCCAGGAACGCGATCTTGGCCGGCCGGTAGCCGAAGCGCAGCACGTAGTAGAGGAAGAAGTCCTGGAGCTCGTAGGGGCCGACGACCTTCTCGCTGCCCTGTAGCTCGTCCTCGCGGCCGTCGGCGCCGCTGGGGATGAGCTCCGGTGAGATGTCGGTGCCCAGGATCGCGTCCAGCACGCGCCCGGCCCGCTCGCCGAACTGGTCGGTGTCGATGGCCCAGCGCACGATGAACTGGATCAGCGTCTTGGGCACGGAGGCGTTCACGTTGTAGTGCGACATCTGGTCGCCCACGCCGTAGGTGCTCCACCCGAGCGCCAGCTCGGAGAGATCGCCCGTGCCCACGACCAGGGCCCCCTGGTGGTTGGCCAGGCGGAACAGGTGCGAGGTGCGCTCCCCCGCCTGGACGTTCTCGTAGGTGACGTCGTAGACCGGCTGGCCGTCGGCGGCGGGGTGCCCGAGGTCGCGCAGCATCTGCGTGGCCGACGGGCGGATGTCGATCTCGTGTGCGCTCACCTCGAGCGCCGCCATCAGCTCGCGCGCGTTGGCCAGCGTGCGCGACCCGGTGGCGAAGCCCGGCATCGTGTAGGCGAGCACGTTGGCGCGCGGGAGCCCGAGGCGATCCATCGCGCGGGCGCAGACGATCAGCGCGTGAGTGGAGTCCAGGCCGCCGGAGACGCCGATGACCACCCGTTGTATCCCCGTCGCGCGCAGGCGCGTCTCCAGGCCTCGGACCTGGATGTTGTAGACCTCCTCGCAGCGCTCGTTGCGGCTGGCCGGATCGGCGGGGACGTAGGGGAAGCGCTCGACCCGCCGGGCCAGGGCGACCGGCCGCGCGCGCAGTGGCTCGCCGAGCGCGAACTCGACCGTGCGAAATCCGCGCAGCGTCTCCCGGTGATCGTGGATCGCGTCGCCGTAACTGCTCGTGCTGGCCCGGTCGGAGTGGAGGCGGTCGAGGTCGACGTCGGCGGTGATGAGCGGCTCGCCGGCGGCGAAGCGCTCGGCCTCGGCCAGCAGATCGCCGTTCTCGTAGATCATGGCCTGGCCGTCCCAGGCCAGATCGGTGGTCGACTCGCCGACCCCCGCGGCCGTGTACAGGTAGGCGCCGATCGTCCGCGCCGATTGCGAGGCGCAGAGCAGATGGCGGTACTCGGACTTGCCGACCGTGATGTTGCTGGCCGACAGGTTGGCGAGCACGGTGGCGCCCGCCAGGGCCCCGTAGCTGCTCGGCGGGATCGGGCTCCATACGTCCTCGCAGATCTCCACGTGCACGACGAACCCGGGCAGGTCCGTGCAGCGGAACAGCAGCTCCGAGCCGAACGGGACGCGCGCGCCGAGGAGCTCGACCTCGCCGGCCAGCAGATCGCGGGCGGCGCGGAACTGGCGCTTCTCGTAGTACTCGCGGTACTCGGGCAGGTAGCTCTTGGGCACGGCGCCGAGCACGCGCCCTCGGTGCACGATCACGGCGCTGTTGAACACGCCCGCCTCCGCCCACAGCGGAGCCCCCACGACGAGCACCGGCGCGAGCGTCTGGCTCTCGGCCACGATCGTCTGGAGCGCGTCCAGCACCCCGTCGGCCAGCGCGTGCTGGTGCAGGAGGTCGTCGATGGCGTAGCCCGAGAGCCCGAGCTCGGGGAAGACGGCCAGTGCCGCTCCCGCCTCGTCGGCCTGGCGGGCGAGGGCCAGCGTGCGCTGCGCGTTGAACTCGGGCTCGGCCGGCCGCAGGTGGGGGACGGCGGCCGCCACGCGAACGAAGCCGTGGGTATAAAGCGAGCCGAATGCAGCTGATCTGGCGCTCATGGCCGTGCCGAGCTTATCCCGCCGCCCCCGGGCTCCGCTGCGCCGGCGGACCGGCGGCGGCGTACCGAGCGCCGCGGGGCGCGGCGCAACTCTGCCCCCGCACGGCGGTTAGGTAGAGCGTGATCGCGAGAGCACTCGAGGGGCGTCTGCGCGCTCGCGCGCTCATGACCGGGCTGGTGGCGCTTCTCCTCGCGGTCTCCGTGGGGGTGCTCGCGGGCACCGGGGCGGCCCAGGCGGCCGCCCACTGCGGGCGCAAGATCCCCACCGCCACCGGGGTCACGCTGGCTCTGGCGCCCGATCCCGCGCGCGCGGGCCAGCCCGTCCTCGCCTACGGCCACGTCCTCGGCGTCAACGGGAAGCTTCCGCGCTGCGGCGTGCCCGTGACGCTCACCGCGCGGCTGCTCGCCGGCCGCGGGACCCTGGCGGTTGTCCGTACGCGTACCAACCGCGCCGGCGCCTTCATGGTCGCGCTCCTGCCCCAGGCGACCAGTGCCAACGCCACCTGGGTGGCCCGTTCCGCGCACCGCGCGAGCCCGCCCGTCTTCGAGGGGGTGCTGGCCACGGTCACGCTCTCGAGCACGGCGACCTTCGCCGTGGCAGGCGACCGGGAGACGCTCAGCGGAACGGTTGCGCCCGCCGCGCCGGGCCGCACGGTGATGATCCAGCGCCAGGGCGCCGGGCCATGGCGGACCGTGGCGAGGGCACGGCTCGATCGCAGCTCCGCGTTCGCGCTGCCGGTCAGCCTCAGGAGCGCCGGCGACGATCGCTGGCGCGCGCTGCTGCCCTCCAGCTCGCGGCTCGAGGCCTCGAGCTCGGCGCCGGTGAGCATCCGCGTGGTCCCCGCGACCGGGATCCACAGGATCCGCCACGTCGTGATCATCATGCAGGAGAACCGGTCCTTCGACTCCTACTTCGGCACGTTTCCCGGCGCCGACGGGATCCCCGCGGGGGTGTGTGTCCCCGACCCGCTCACCGGAAGCTGCGTGGCGCCGTTCCACGACCCCTCGGACCTCAACTACGGTGGCCCCCACAGCAACGGCGCCGCCACGGCCGACATCGACGGCGGCGCCATGGACGGGTTCGTGGCCGAGGCCGAGCGCGGCATGGGGTGCGCGCCCGGGGGCAGCACGAACCCGAACTGCAGCCTCTGCCAGCAGGCGCCGCAGGCCGGCCCGGGACCGAGCCGCTGCATAGACGTGATGGGCTACCACGACGCGCGGGAGATCCCCAACTACTGGTCCTACGCCGAGCACTACGTGCTCCAGGACCACATGTTCGAGCCCAATATCTCCTGGAGCCTCCCCGCCCATCTCTACATGGTCTCGGAGTGGTCGGCCTTCTGCCGCAACCCCGGCAACCCGTTCTCCTGCCACACCGCCGTGCAGTGGCCGAACGCCGACTTCTCGGCCGCCACGGGCGGCATCGGCGGCCCCAACGACGGCAAGCCGCAGTACGCCTGGACCGACCTAACCTACCTCCTGCACGCGCAGAACGTCAGCTGGGGCTACTACGTCTTCCAGGGGACCGAGCCCGACTGCGAGAGCGACGCCGTGGTCACCTGCAAGCCCGTACAGCAGGGACCGCAGACGCCCGGGATCTGGAACCCGCTGCCCTCGTTCACCGATGTCCGCCAGGACGGGCAGCTGGGCGACATCCAGGGCCTGAACAGCTTCTTCACCGCCGCCCACGACGGGACGCTGCCGGCCGTGTCGTGGATCGATCCCAACGGGACGGTGTCCGAGCACCCGCCGGCGCTGGTGAGCGCGGGCCAGACCTACGTGACCGGGCTCATCAACGCGATCATGCAGAGCCCCGACTGGCCGAGCACGGCGATCTTCCTCTCCTGGGACGACTGGGGCGGCTTCTACGACCACGTCGTGCCGCCCGCCGTCGACCGCGGCGGCTACGGCCTGCGTGTGCCCGGCATCGTGATCAGCCCCTACGCGCGCACCGGCTTCATCGACCACCAGGTCCTCAGCCACGACGCCTACAACAAGTTCATCGAGGACGACTTCCTGGGCGGCCAGCGACTCGATCCCGCCAACGACGGGCGACCCGACCCGCGTCCCGACGTCCGCGAGGCCAGCCCGCTGCTCGGCAACCTGGCGGCCGACTTCGACTTCTCGCGCCCACCGGCGCCCGCGCTGATCCTGCCCGTGCATCCCGCGCCGGGCCCGGCCTCCGCGCCCCCCGGCTAGCCTCGCCTTCGCTTGGGCTCGGGCCGCCAGATGCCGATAACGGCTGCACAAGCAGCGAAATCGCGCCATGAGCCTGTTCAAGCGAGCCGCACACCCACGTCCGTCACGTCCCGCCGCTGCCCGGCTGGCGCGCATCGGCACCGGCTGGCTGCAGTCGCCCTACGGCCAGCGGGCGGCGGTGGCGATAACGCGCGAGGTCGACCGGATAGTCGTCGTGCAGATCCTCGTGGGCGCCGACCGCCAGCCCGTGCGCACCCCGGTGTACGAGGGGCGCTCGCCCCGCGAGGCCACGAAGGCGGCCAACGACCTGCTCCAGACGCTGCGCCTGCGCGGCTTCCGCGCCCAGCAGCCGGGCGGCGATGCCGGCTTCAGCGTCAGCGACGTGTGCCGCACGCTGAACGTCGCCCTCAGCTGACCGGGGCGGGCTGGGGGGCGCCCGGGCGGTGCTCGGCGAAGCGGTCGGCCGTGCGCCGCGCCGTGTGCTGCGCCCAGCGCGTGGTCGTGAGCACGCTCAGGCCCACGATGAGCAGCGCCAGGACGGCCACCGACCACCAGGCGGGGTGCGTGGCCACCGCGAAGCCGCGGCCGATGTGCCCGCCCAGCCCGCCGCCGGCCACGGCGCCGAGGGCCGCGACGCCCAGCGTCATGCCGATCTGGCGGCTCGTCGAGGCGACACTCGCGGCCACGCCGGCCTGGGAGGGCGGCATCCCGGAGACGGCCGTGTTGGTGATGGGCGGGTTCAGCATGCCCATCCCCAGCCCGAACAGGAAGTAGGCGAACAGCAGGTAGGGCGGCGAGGTGGTGGCGGTCATCTGCGTGAGCATGCCGGCGCCCGCGAGCAGGGCCAGGCCGCCGGCGGCCAGCGGCAGGCGCGCGCCCCGGCGCCCCACCATCCGCCCCGAGAGTGGCGCGCAGACCAGCATCATGGCCGCCATCGGCAACAGGTAGAGCCCCGCGTGCAGCGGCGAGAAGCCGCGCACGTTCTGGAGGTACAGGGTGTTCAGGAACAGGAAGCCGCCCTGCGCGGCGAACGTGAGCACGGCGATCGCGCTCGCGCCCGAGAACGGCGCGCTGGAGAAGAACCGCATCTCGAGCAGCGGCTCGAAGCGGCGCAGCTCGTAGACGACGAGCGCCACGAAGCAGACGGCGGAGACGGTCAGCAGGGCCACGATCAGCCCCGAGCCCCAGCCGTGCCGGGGCGCCTCGATGATCGCGTAGGTGAGGCTGGCCAGCGCGACGACGACCAGGGCCTGCCCGAGAGGATCGAGTCGTCGCGGGCGCGGGGCGCGCGACTCGGGCACGAACAGCGCCGTGAGGACCAACGCCGCCGCGCCCACCGGAACGTTGACGATGAATACGGCGCGCCAGCCGACGGAGTCCACGAGCGCGCCCCCGACGATCGGGCCGAGCGCGATGCTGAGCCCGAACACCGCTCCCCAGACGCCGATGGCCTGGGCGCGCTCGCGCGGGTCCTCGAACACGTT
>Ga0070739_10002013_pt1 | contig 28458 bp, 31 predicted proteins | sample Coa_R1_7_FD_66445 | JGI IMG/M metagenome (GOLD analysis project Ga0070739, IMG submission 66445) | Surface soil microbial communities from Centralia Pennsylvania, which are recovering from an underground coalmine fire - Coalmine... | ecosystem: Environmental > Terrestrial > Soil > Unclassified ...
CGGTGACGAGGAACCCGTCGGCGCCATCGGAGGCGACGACGGCGGTCGGGTGGAACTGCATCAGCTCAAGGTCGGCGAGTGCGGCCCCCGCATGGTGGGCGAGCAGCAGCCCCGATCCGGTGGCTCCGGCCGGATTCGTGGTGCGCGCCCAGAGCGCGGCGGCGCCGCCCGTGGCGAGGATCGTCCCCGGGGCGGCGATCGTCGCGCCATCCGCCAGGCCGACGCCGATGCAGCGCCCTTCGCGCGTGAGCAGCCGCGTGACCGGGCGACCCTCGAGCACCTCGATCGCCTCGTCCTCCGCCACCTTCGCCGAGAGCTGGCGGATGATCCGCCTCCCCGTGGCCGCACCACCGGCGTGGACGACCCGCCGGGCGCCGTGGCCCCCCTCGAGGCCGAGAGCGAGGCGCCCGTGCCGGTCGGCGTCGAAGCTGACCCCGAGCGCCGACAGGTCGGCCACCGCTTGGGGAGCCTCCTCGCAGAGCACGCGGGCGGCGGATTCCCGGACCGCGCCCCGGCCCGCGGCGATCGTGTCGGCGAGGTGCCGCTCGGGGCTGTCGTCGGCGGCAAGCGCGGCGGCGAGGCCGCCCTGGGCCCAGTAGCTCGATGACTCGGCCAGCGCGGTGGCGGAGACGAGCGCCACGCGGGCGCCCGCCCGCGACGCGCAGAGGGCCGCGTAGAGCCCGGCGGCACCGGCACCGACGACGATCAGCTGGTGGCGACTGCCGGATGTCAAGGCTCAGTACGGTACCTCCGCCATGGCGCCCCCGCCCGCGTTGTTCGCGCACCCGTCGTCGCTCGACCACGACACCGGGGGACACCCCGAGCGGGCGGCGCGGATCGTGGCGGTGATGGACGAGCTCGAGCGCCGCGAATGGCTCGGCTACGAGCGGGTCGAGTCGCCCGCGGTCGAGCGGCCGGTGCTCGAGCGCGTTCACCCGGCGGCCTACGTCGAGGCGATCGAACGGGCCGCCGCGGCGGGCGGCGGCCATCTCGACGCCGACACTCTGGTCAGCTCGGGATCGTTCATCGCCGCGCTGCACAGCGCCGGCGGAGCGGTGGCGATGGTCGAGCGCCTGGCAGCCGGGGGAGCCGGCGCCGTCGGCTTCAGCGCCCATCGGCCCCCTGGCCACCATGCGCTGCCGGCTCGGCCGATGGGTTTCTGCCTGTTCAACAACGTGGCCGTGGCCGCGCGGCACGCCGTCGATGCCCTGGGGCTGGAGCGCGTGCTCGTGCTCGACTGGGACGTACACCACGGCAACGGCACCAACGACGTCTTCCACGACTCAGACCGGGTGCTGTTCGTCTCGATCCACCAGTGGCCGCTGTACCCGGGCACCGGCCCGGCCGCGGATGTCGGCGAGGGGCCCGGGCGCGGGTTCACGGTCAACCTGCCGGTGCCGCCGGGTGCGGGGGACGCGGTCTACGTGTCGCTCGTGCGGGATCTCGTCGTGCCGCTCGGACGCCAGTTTGCGCCCGAGCTGGTCCTGATCTCGGCGGGGTTCGACGCGCACCGCGAGGACCCGCTTGCCGATGGCCAGGTGACCGAGGCGGGCTTCGCGGCGATGGGAAGCCTGATGCGCTCGCTGGCGCTCGAGCTCGAGGTGCCGGTCGGCGCGGTGCTCGAGGGCGGCTATGCGGTCGACGCGCTCGCCCGCTCGGTTGCCGCGACGATGGAGGCGCTGGCCGCCGAGGGCGGTTCGCTGTCGGCCGATCAGCCGCCGACGCCGGCCGCGGTCGAGGCGCGGTCGCGGCTCGCCGAGTTCTGGCCAGGCTTCCGCTGAGGATCAGATGCCGCCGGGTGGCGCGACCTCGACGGCGGTCGCGCCGGGATGGCCGGCCGCGGCGAGCCTCGCGGCGGCGGCCTGCGCGTCGGCCTCGTCGGGATAGCGTCCGGAGAACACCATCCACTGGCCCGGGCTCAGGTGCGGGTGCTGACTCGAGTCGATCACGCCGACGTGCAGTCCCTTGGCGGCGAGCTGCCGGGCAGCGGCCGTCGCACTCGTCTGGTCCTGCGTCTGGACGAGGACCACCGTCCAGCCGCTGAGGCCGGCCGGCCATGACGAGACAGTCGCGGCTGACGATGCGGTCGTCGCAGTGGCAGTCGTAGTGGTCGCGGGCGCAGTGGTCGTGGCGGCGCGCGACGACGTGGCCGCCGCCGGCGCAGGCGGCCTCCCGGCACCCGTGTTCGTGAGGTTGATGAGCGCGATCGCGAAGGCGACAAGCGCGCCCAGCACGATCGTCCCGACGAGCAGCGCCGGAATCCTCCAGTCCGGAGGGCTGCGGATGACGGTACGCGCGTCGCCACACTCCAGGCACCACTCCTGGTCGGGCTCCATGGGGGCGTGGCACCTCGTGCAGTGCACGCCCTCGACGTCGCTCGTGGCCGTCATGCCTCGCTCGAACCGCCCAGCGGCCGGCCGCAGGCGGCACAGAACCGGTCGGCGCTGCCGTGGACCGCGCCGCAGGAGGTGCAGGCGCCGCCGACGCCCGCTTCGCGCAGCTCGCGCGGGGTGACGCCTGCGGTGAGGGCGCGCTCGAGCGCGCGCAGTTCGCGGTCAGTCCGCAGCGCGCTCTCGATCTTCGCCTGCACGAGCTCGGGACGGCTGCGGCCGAGGCGGTACAGCTCGAGCGCGAAGCCGCCGATGTCGCGGAGCTGTATCTCCCGCAGCGTGCGCAGGTAGCGCGCGCGCCGGCGCATCCGCCCCCGGACGAGGAATCCGGGCCGGCCGGGGACCGGCTCCTCGCCGGGCGTGAGCTCGGCGGCGGCGGGCGGGGAAGGGGGGAGGAGCTCGGCGGCGGTCTGCGGCGCGAGTGCCACCGGCCGCGGCAGCGGCATCGCGATCAGCTCGTCCGGTGGCAGCCAGGTCTCGTAGCGCGCGACAGGCTGGGCGGGGAGCGACGGGAGGACCTGGGTCGGCTGCTCGAGCTCGGTCTCGGGCAGCGGCTCCGGCTCGGTCTCGGGCAGCGGCTCCGGCTCGGGCTCGGGCGCGGGTTCCGGCTCGGGCGCGGATTCCGGCCCCGGCTCGACTTCGGACGCCGGTTCAGGCTCGACCTGAGCAATCTCGACGGTCAGCTGCTCGTCGTCGCCCGCCGCTTCAGCCTCGGCCTCCGCCGCTTCGGCCTCGTCCTCCGCCCGCTCTGCGTCCGGCGGGGGCATCCACGAACCCATCGGCAGCGGCGGCCCCGACACGTGCCCGTTGCCGTTCGAGGTGCTCGCCGGCGGCCCGAGGCGCCTGCTCGCCGACGCCCGGCGCCGACGCGCAATAAGTTCCAACAGGCTGCTCATGGCGACTCCGCCGCCGAGTATATGTCTCGGTTCCCGCGCTTCCGGCCGAGGTTCCTACGGTTTGGGCGCTGCAGCGCCCAAACCGTAGGAACGTCCTCACGACCCGAGCGCTCCGCGCCACGCCTCGGCGACCCGCAGCGCCATCGCGTCCGCCGAGAACCGCTCGGCCCTCAGACGCCCCTCGACGCGCGGATCGTCGTCCGCCAGCCACGCGGCCAGCGCGCCCCGCCACACCTCGAGCGAGAACGGCGCGCACAGCGTCCCATCCACCCCGCGAAGCGCCTCCATGGCCACTCCGTGCGGAGTAGCCAGCACCGGCACGTCGCAGGCGAGCGCCTCCAGAACGCCCAGCCCGAACCCCTCGCGGTCGGACGGCACGACGACGGCATTCGCCGCGTTCACGTACAGCGGCACCCGCGCCGGCTCGACGCCGCCGGACAGCGTCAGCAGCTCCGCGCCGCACAGCGCGGCGAGGTCGGCCGCGAGGTCGTAGCGCTTCTCCGGTCGCGCGCGGTCGGCCGGGAACAGCAGGTAGCGCCCGCCCGGGTCGAGCCCGAGCAAACGCCGCGCCTCAGCCCGGTCCGTCCGCCGAAATCGCGAAACATCGACCCCGCACGGAAGCACCTGCACCGCCCGGGCGCCCCCGCCATGCCGCAGCGCCCATCCCGGCACCGAACCCGCCAGCTCGTCCGACACGACACCGACCAGGTCCATTCGCCGCAGCGCTGCCAGCGTGATCGCGCGCGACCGCGGGTGCGCCAGATCGGTCCCGTGCAGCGTCACCGCGCGCACCGAGCCCCCCACCGCCATCGCCGGCCACGCGCTCAGCCCGAAGTGCGCGTGCACCACGTCGAAGCGCGAGCCCCGGTAACGCCGCCGCAATTGCAACGCGGCGGCGGCGTAGGCGGACAGTCGGCCACCGGTTACGACCTCCACCTCGACCTCGACTCCGTCGAGACGCCGCAGCGCCTCCACCTGGTCGAACACGAAGCGACCGAACGCAGGGCGCCGGGGAGACGGATACATGTTGGTGACGACCAGCGCGCGCATCCTCCACCTGACACCATCAAACAGCATGGGCCCATCAGCAGCTCCGCGCCCCGACACCCCGGTGGGGGTGTTCGACTCGGGTGTGGGCGGCCTCACCGTCCTTCACGAGCTGCTCGTCTCGCTGCCGTCAGAGGACTACCTGTACCTCGGGGACACGGCCCACTTCCCGTACGGCGATCGCACCCAGGAGGAGCTCCGGACGTACTCGGTCCAGATCGCCGACCACCTGCTCGCGCAGGGGGCGAAGCTGCTCGTCGTCGCCTGCAACTCGGCGAGCGCGGCGGCGCTCGAGACGCTCGAGGCGCACCTCGAGCGCGTGGCGCCCGAGATCGACGTGATCGGGGTGCTGAAGCCCGCCGCCCAGCTGGCGGCCGTCGCCAGTCGCACGGGCCGGATCGGGCTGCTCGCGACGCCGGCCACCGTCGCCAACGGCGCATACGAACGGGCGATCCACGAGGCCGACCCCCACGTGCACCTGGAGAGCGTCGCCTGCCCCGACCTGGCGCGGATCATCCAATCCGGGTTCCCGTTCGACGAGCAGATCGTCGAGACCGTGCGCGCCTACACCAACCCCTTGCGCGAGGCCGCCGTCGACACGGTGATCCTCGGCTCGACCCACTATCCACTGTGCGCGCCGATGCTCCAGCGGATGCTCGGCCGCGGCGTCAGCCTGGTGTCGGCCGGCGCGGGAGTGGCGCGCTCGGTCGAGCGGGCGCTGTCGGCGCGAGGTCTCCTCAACCCGAGCGGCGCCGAGGGCGCCTACCGCTTCCAGTGCACGGGAGACACCGAGTCCTTCCACGAGGTCGGCGTGCGCTTCCTGCAGATGCCGTTCGGGGAGGTCGAGCACGTCGACCTTGCGGATAAGGTGGCGGCGTGAGCGAGAACACAGCCACCACCGAGCGCAGCTATGGCCGGGCGGCGGACGAGCTGCGCCCGGTCGCGATCCAGCCGGGATTCGTGCGCACCGCCTCGGGATCGGCCCTGATCGAGATGGGCGAGACGCGCGTGATCTGCACCGCGTCGGTTCAGGAGAGCGTGCCGCGGTGGCTGCTCGGTCGCGGTCGGGGCTGGGTGACTGCGGAGTACGGGATGCTCCCCGCGTCGACCGGCGAGCGCAAGCAGCGCGACATCAGCAAGGGGCGCGCGGACGGACGCTCGGTCGAGATCCAGCGGCTGATCGGCCGCTCGCTGCGAGGGGTGATCGACTTCGAGGCGCTCGGGGAACGGACGATCTACATCGACTGCGACGTGCTCCAGGCCGATGGCGGCACGCGGTGCGCGTCGATCACCGGCGGCATGGTCGCGCTCCAACTCGCCACCGACGCTCTCGTGACCCGGGGGCTCCTCGAGCGCTCGCCGCTCAATGGGTCGGTGGCCGCCGTCTCGTGCGGGATCGTCGAGGGCGCCGCGCTGCTCGACCTCGACTACGGCGAGGACTCGACGGCCGAGGTCGACGCCAACGTGGTGATGACCGGAGAGGGCGGGCTCGTCGAGGTGCAGGCGACCGCCGAGCGCACCCCTCTCTCGCGCGCGCACCTGGACGACCTGCTCGCGCTGGCGGCGCGCGGGATCGAGGCGCTGCGCCGCGTCCAGGCCCAGGCGGTGACCGCGGGGGCTTGACGGTGGAGGCCGTGCGCCGAACCGTGGTGCTCGCGACGCGCAACCGGCACAAGGTGCGCGAGGTGGGCCGGATGCTTGCGAGGTGGGGCATCTCCGTCGAGCCCCTGCCCGACGACGTGGTGCTGCCGCCCGAGACGGGCGAGACGTTCGAGGCCAACGCGCTTCCCAAGGCGCGCGCTGCTGCCGGGGCGCTCGGGCGGCCCGCGATCGCGGACGACTCCGGCATCGAGGCCGAGGCGCTCGACGGCAGGCCGGGCGTGCGGTCGGCACGCTACGCGGGCGAGGACGCCTCCGATGAGGCGAACCTCGACAAGCTGATCAGCGAGGCGCCCGCCGGAAGCGCGCTTCGCTACGTGTGCGCGCTGGCCTACGTCGAGCCCGCCTCGGCAGATGAGTGGGTCTTCTTCGGGGAGTGCCGCGGGCGGCTGGCGCAGGAGCCGCGGGGCGAGCGCGGCTTCGGCTACGACCCCGCCTTCCTGCCCGAGGAGGGCCCCGACGGACTGACGATGGCCGAGCTCGAAGACGACGACAAGGACGCGATCAGCCACCGCGGGCGCGCCGTCGCCGCCTTCGCCGAGTGGCTGACCGCGGCCGACAGCCGATGAGCGTCCCGGACCTCCCAGGAGTGCCAGGGCTCAAGCGGCGCACGGCAACCCTCTCGGTTGCCTCGAACTGCACGCTGATCCTGCTGAAGGTGATCGCGGGGACGATCACCGGCTCGGTGGCGATCCTCACCGAGGCCGTTCATTCGAGTGTCGACCTCATCGCGTCGGTGGTCGCGTACTTCTCGGTGCGCAAGGCCGATGAGCCCGCCGACGAGACGCACCGCTATGGGCACGAGAAGGTCGAGAACCTGGCGGCGGCGATCGAGGGCGTGCTGATCCTCGTCGGCTCGGTGGCGATCGCGTTCGCGGCCGTCCGCCGGCTGATCAACGGCGGCCGGACGCAGACGGTGGGGCTCGGCATCGCCGTGATCGCCGTCTCGATGGTCGCCAACCTGATCGTCTCGACCGTGCTCGCGCGGAACAGCCGGCGCACCGGATCCCCGGCCCTGGCCGGGGACGCGACGCATCTGCGCACGGACGCGGCGAGCTCGGGAGTCGTGCTGCTCGCGCTCGTGATCGTGGACGTGAGCGGTGAGCAGTGGGTCGATCCGGTCGCGGCGCTGCTAGTCGCGTGCGTGATCGTCGTCAGCGGCCTGCGCCTGCTCACGCGAGCCGGGCAGGTCCTCGTCGACCAGTCGCTGCCGGCCGAGGAGGTCGCGGCGATCCGTGTGGCGATCGAGTCGTTCGGAGCCTCGCACGGGATCGTCGGCTACCACGAGCTGCGCAGCCGCAGCGCCGGCTCACAGCGCTACATCGACGTGCACATCCAGTTCCGCTCTGGCACCTCGCTCGAGGACGCGCACCGCACCGCCCACCAGCTCCAGGACGCGATCGCGGGGGCGGTCGGTGGCGCGGACGTGCTGATCCACCTCGAGCCCGAGGATCGGGTGCGGCCGGGCGAGACGCTCCGATCGAGCGCGGGGGGCGTGACGAGCTGAGGCGACGCATCGCGCGGCGCCAGCGCTGCGCTCAGAACAGGTTGATCGCGGCGGCCAACGCCACCGCCAGCGTGACCCCGGCGTAGCCCAGGTCGCCCCGCAGGAACAGGACGAACGCCGCGACGAGGAACCCGAGCGTGGCCAGCGACCAGCCGATCCGCGCAAGCTCGAGGCTCGCGTCCCCCGCCTCGTTGAGGCGCTCGTCGGCGTGCTCGAGGGTCGGCTCCACGCGGACATTGTCGCGGGCGGGCGGGACGGCCTCGCGGGTGGGCGGGACCGCCTCCGGGGTGGGCGGGACCGCCTCCGGGGTGGGCGGGACCGCCTCCGGGGTGGGCGGGGCGGCCTCGCGGGCCGGTGGCACGGCCTCCGGGGTCTCGGCGCCTCCGGCCTCGCTGTGTGCCTGCGCGGGCGGCGTACGGTGAGCGGCTGCTTCTTCGGTCACACGACTAACTGGTTGATCGGATCAAAAATGGCACCAATCCGTCCGGCTGGCGCTGTAGAAACCCCCTTGCGGCATGGGTAGCGGCCGATTTCGGTCAGTGCTCAAGCCGGTGGAGGTGACAGGTGAGACGCCCGGAGGTCATCTTTGAACATGGATGTTGCGGGATTTTGCGGGGCGGGCTGCCGATTTCGGCCGCTCGACGTCCGCGGTGCCTGTTAGCTTCGACGTTTCCTACCACCTCGAAGGAGGGAGCACAGTGACGAAATCGGAGTTCATCGACCAGGTGGCCGACCGTTCCGGTCTCAGCAAGCGGGACGCTTCGGAGGCGGTCGAGGCGGTCCTCACGACGATCGAAGACGCGCTCAAGCGCGGCAGCGACGTGACGTTCTCGGGATTCGGCAAGTTCAGCGTCTCCCAGCGGAGCGCCCGTGAGGGTCGCAACCCGGCCACCGGCGAGCGGATCCACATCGCCGCGTCGAAGGCCCCGAAGTTCACGGCCGGTGCATCGCTGAAGAAGTCTGTCAACGCCCCCAGCTACTAGAAACGACACCCGCTCGGGCGCGGTCACGATCGGTCGAGCCGAGCGGGAAGAGGTGGAATCCGGAGAACGGGACCGGCTCGAGGCTGATTCGCCCGACGGGTCTGGCGCGAGCGCGCCAGGCGACGACGGCGGGGTGCGCTCCGACGCTGCCGGCGATGGCGACGGCGACGGCAACGGTGTGCGCGCCTTCGGCGACCGGCTCACCGAACTGGTCGAGCGCCGCGGCTCGCAGCTCGTGCTGGGCCTCGATCCAGACCCGGCGCGGCTCTGGCCGCGCGCGATCGAGTTCGCTGGTGGGGCGGGTGATCCGCCCGCTCCACCAGCGGCCCGAGCCGCTCTCGCGGTCTCGCTCCACTGCCGCCTCGCGATCGAGGCCGCCGGAGAGAGCTGCGTGGCGGTCAAGCTCCAGGTGGCGTGCTTCGAGCGCCTCGGCGCCCCCGGCTGGGCGGCGCTCGAGGACATCTGCGCGCGCGCCCGTGATGCCGGCCTGCTGATCATCGCCGATGCCAAGCGCGGTGACATCGACGTCTCCGCGGCGGCCTACGGCCAGGCGTTCTTCGGCGAAACCCCGAGCCCGTTCGGCACAGTCCAGGGACTCGGCGCTGACGCGCTGACCGTCAATCCGCTGCTCGGCCGCGACTCGCTGGCCCCGCTGGCGGCCGCGGCGCGGGCACAGGGGGGCGGCTTGTTCGCGCTCGTGCGGACCTCCAACCCGGGCGCCGCCGACGTTCAGGAGCTGGCCCTCGAGGGCGGCGGGACGGTCAGCGAGCGATTGAGCGCGCTGATCGACGAGCTCGGCGGCGAGGGCGTCGGCGACTCCGGGCTCTCCGACGTCGGCGCCGTCGTCGGCGCGACCGCCCCAGAGCGGCTGGCGCGGATGCGCGAGCTGATGCCGCGGGCGGTGTTCCTGCTCCCCGGCGTGGGCGCGCAGGGCGGCCGGGTCGAGGACCTGGCGCCCGCGTTCGCCCCGGGAAGGGCGGCCGGGCTGATCGCCGTCTCGCGGGGAATCGTCTACGCGCACGAGCGCGACGGCGGCGCCCCGGAGACGGCCGCAGCTCGCGAAGCCGCGCGTCTGCGCGAGCTGGCCTGGTCGCTGTCGGACTGAATCGACACCGGTGCCCGGGCCGCAGGCGGCGCCCGGGCCGCAACCGCCCGGGTCGCAGGCGGCGCCCGGGCCGCAACCGCCCGGGCCGCCGGCGGGCGTCCGGGCCGCCGGAGCCCGTCCGGCGCCCGGCTATGATCGCCCGGCGATGTACGAGCGTTCGCGCCCGCGTCGGAGCCCGATCCGGTACCTGGCCCCGCTGGCGCTCGCGGTGATCGCGATCGCCACGTACCTGATCGTCCAGAGCGGCCTCGATGGGGGATCAAAGCCGAAGCCCGCAAGCCATGTCAGCCGGAAGTCGTCACCTCGAGCATCGCACCGTCAGGCGGGGAAGCCCGCCGTGGTGAAGCCGGCCTTCTACGTGGTGCGCGCTGGGGACAGCCTGTCGGTGATCTCGGCGCGGACCGGCGTCCCGCTCCCGACGCTCGAGAGCCTCAACCCCGGCGTCTCGTCGAACTCGCTTCAGGTCGGGCAGCGCCTCAGGCTGCGCAGATGACCCGGCGCCTGTCCGGGCTGCTCGCTGCTCTCGCCATCGCTGTTGTCGCCTTCGCCGGCAATGCAAAGCCGGCGAAGGCGCTGGCGCCGCCGCGGCTGACGGTCACCGGCGCGAGCCTGATCGATGCCGACACGGGCCAGCAGCTGTACGGCGTCGATGCGACCAGGAGGCTGCCGATCGCGAGCACCACGAAGCTGATGACCGCGCTCGTCACCCTCCAGCACGTGCACCACCTCGGCACGGTCTTCGCCCAGAACGACTGGACGGCCGCGCCCGCCGACTCGCAGATCGGCCTCGTGCCCGGCGAGCGGATGAGCGTCCACGACCTCCTGCTCGCGCTGATGCTGCCGAGCGCCGACGACGCGGCCGAGGACCTCGCCTACAACGTCGGCGGCCGATCGGTGCCGCGATTCGTCGCGATGATGAACGCCGAGGCTCGCGCCCTCCATCTGCGCGACACGCACTACTCGACGCCGATCGGGCTGGACACCCCCGGCAACTACTCGAGCCCGGAGGACCTCGATCGCCTCGCCGCCTACGCGATCGCCCACTCGGCGTTCTTCCGCCGGATCGTCTCGCTGCCCTCCGCCGTCCTGCGCACCGGGCGCTACCGGCGCACCGTCACCAACCGCAACGACCTCGTGATCCGCTTCCCATGGATCGACGGCGTCAAGACGGGGCACACGCTCCAGGCCGGCTACGTGCTGGTCGTCTCCGGCCGGCGGAACGGTATGAGGCTGATCGGGTCGGTGCTCGGCACCTCGAGCATCCCGGCCCGCGACGCGAACGCGCTCGCCCTGCTCGACTACGGCTTTGCCGCCTTTCACGTGGTCGAGCCCGTCAGGGCCGGGCAGAGGCTCGCCCGGGTATCGGTCGACGGCGCGGATCGCCGTCCGTTCGCCGTCGTCGCCGCCACCCTCAAACGCGTGGTGGCGCGTGACGATCGAGTCCGCGTCGAGGTGCGGCTCACCCGCCACCTGGTCGCGCCGCTGCCGCGACACGCCGTCGTCGGGCATGCGGTCGTGCTGTCCGGCGGCAGGCCGATCGGCAGCGTGGCGCTCGTGCTCCCCCGAGCCGTGTCCGCTGTGTCGTCGATGACCAGGGTGATCCGCTTCCTTGATCAACCCTTTACCCTGCTCGTGGTGCTGCTGGCTGCGGGCCTCGCCTTCGCCCTTGGCGGGACGCGGCGCCGGCGGCAGATGCCGATGCAGAGAGGGCAGGTGGAGGAACGATGATCATCACCGTCACGCTCAACGCCGCTCTCGACAAGACGCTCGAGGTGCCGAACTTCACCCCGGGCCGGCGGCACCGGACCGTCGACCAGACGACGATGCCGGGCGGCAAGGGCGTCAACATCGCGCGCGCGATCAAGCGGCTCGGGCAGCCCGTGATCGCGACCGGTCTGACCGGCGGGGCGACCGGCGGGCGGATCGTCGAGGCGCTCGGCGACGAGGCGATCCTGGCCGCGTTCGTGCGAATCCGTGAGGAGTCCAGGACCAACACGGCGGTGCTGGACCCGACGACCGGACTGCATACGGAGATCAACGAGCGAGGCCCCTCGGTTTCGGCCCAGGAGCTCGACCTGTTCCGGGAGAAGCTCGTCTACCTGGCCAAGGGCGCGAGCATCTGCGTGTTCGCGGGCAGCCTTCCGCGGGGCGTCGAGCCGGACATCTACGCGGACCTGATCCGGGCGGTGCGCAAGCTCGGGGTGACGACGATCATCGACACCGATGGCGAGCCGCTGCGCCTGGCCGTGCGGGCCGAGCCGGAGGTCGTCTCGCCCAACGAGCTCGAGGCCGAGGAGCTGGTCGGCCACGAGTTCAACGACTCCGACGACCGCGCCCGCGCCGTCGCCGAGATCGCGAGGCTGGGGGCCGCCGAGGCGATCATGACAGTTCCGGACGGCTGCTATGCGCAGGTGCTCGAGGGAGGGAGCCCGATGCTCTACCGCGTCTCGGTCGAGCCGCTCGACGCCCGCTCGCCGATCGGGTCGGGCGACGCCTTCCTGGCCGGCTATGTCGCGGCGCGCTACAGCGGTCGCCCCCCCGTCGAGTGCCTGCGCTACGGCGTCGCCTGCGGCGCCGAGTCGACGCAGCACATCGGCGCCGGGATCCTCGAGCCGGCGCGGGTTGAGCGGCTGCTCGAGGGAGTGGCCGCCGAGCGCCTCGAGCTCCCCGCGCAGGTCGGTTAGATCGCCCGGGTAGAGCAGCTCGGCCTCCCCGCACAGGTCGGTTAGAGCGCGGTTTTTCTGGACGGGACACGCCGGTCCCGTTGCTAGAGTCGGACGGACCGATCGTTGCCGCCCACCGGGTCAACCGGACCCCTGCTGGAGGGATCATGAAGCCGTCCGCCCAACCACTTACGCTCCGCTGATGGAAGTCGAAATCGGACGTGGAAAGAAGGCCCGGAGGGCCTACGGATTCGACGACGTCGCGATCGTCCCGTCCCGCCGCACCCGGGACCCCGACGATGTCGACATCAGCTGGACGCTCGGCCCCTACCGGTTCGAGCTGCCGCTTCTGGCCGCCGCTCTGGACGGTGTCGTCTCGCCCGAGACCGCCGGCGTGATCGGCAAGCTCGGAGGCCTCGCGGTGCTCAACCTCGAGGGCATCTTCTGCCGCTACGAGGACGCCGACGCGCAGCTCGAGCGGATCGCCTCGTTCTCCAAGGACATCGCCACGCGCGAGATGCAGGACATCTACCGCGAGCCGGTCAAGCCGGAGCTGATCGCCCAGCGGATCAAGGAGATCAAGGCCCACGGGGTGGTCGCCGCCGCCTCGCTGACGCCGCAGAAGGTGCGCAAGCACTACGAGGTGGCGCTCGAGGCCGGTCTCGACATCCTTGTCATCCAGGGGACGGTCGTGTCCGCCGAGCACGTCTCGCGCGACGAGACGCGTCCGCCGCTCAACCTCAAGGAGTTCATCCGCGAGCTCGCGCCCACCCCGATCGTGGTCGGCGGCTGCGCTTCCTACCACACCGGGCTTCACCTGATGCGCACCGGCGCGGCCGGCGTGCTGGTCGGGGTCGGCCCGGGTGCGATCTGCACGACGCGCGGCGTGCTCGGGATCGGCGTGCCCCAGGCGACGGCGATCGCCGACGTCGCCGCCGCTCGCTCGCAGCACATGCTCGAGACCGGCGACTACGTCAAGGTGATCGCCGACGGCGGCATGCGCAACGGAGGCGACATCGCCAAGGCGATCGCCTGCGGGGCCGACGCGGTGATGCTCGGCTCGGCGCTGGCCCGCGCCTACGAGGCGCCAGGTCGCGGCTACAACTGGGGGATGGCGACGTTCCACCCGACGCTGCCCCGCGGGACCCGGGTGGTCACGACTCCCAACGGCACGCTCGAGGAGATCATCAAGGGCCCGGCCCGCGAGAACGACGGCACGTTTAACCTGATGGGTGGGCTGCGCACGTCGATGGCGACGTGCGGCTACCGCGACATCGCCGAGTTCAACCGCGCCGAGCTGATGGTCGCGCCCGCGCTGCAGACCGAGGGCAAGCACCTCCAGCGCGAGCAGGGCGTCGGGATGGGCGCGACCGGCAAGGCGGCGACCGTCGGTGTCGCTGACTGAGGCGGACCGGGCTCCCAACGCCGGCTATGTCGGCGCGCCGGAGCGCGACGTCCTCCTGGAGGCGGACGATCGCTCGCCCGAGGAGCAGCCGAGGACGCCGGCCGTTGCCAACGACGAAGTCGTCGTCCTCGACTACGGCGGCCAGTACTCGCAGCTGATCGCGCGGCGCGTCCGCGAGTGCGGCGTCTTCTCGACGCTGCTCCCCCACCACGTCGGTCCCGACGAGGTGGCCAGGCGCCATCCCAAGGGCCTGATCCTGTCCGGCGGTCCCGCGTCGGTGTACGCCGACGGCGCGCCGCGGCTCGATCCCGGGCTGCTCGAGCTGGGCGTGCCCGTGCTCGGCATCTGCTACGGGATGCAGCTGCTGGCCCGCGAGCTGGGCGGCCGCGTCGAGGGAGCCGAGATCGGGGAGTTCGGGCGCTCGCAGCTGACGGTGCGCAGCACCGGACGGCTGCTGGCCGGCACGCCGGACGAGCAGACGTGCTGGATGTCTCACCGCGACACGGTCTTCGACGCGCCGCCCGGCTTCGAGGCGCTCGCCTCCTCGACCGCCTCGCCGGTGGCCGCCTTCGAGTCGGCCGATCGCGCGGTCTACGGGATCCAGTTCCACCCAGAGGTCGTCCACACCCCCTACGGGCAGCAGGTCCTGACCAACTTCCTGATCGAGGTGTGTGGCTGCGACGGCGCGTGGAGCGCGCGTTCGGTGATCGAGGAGCAGATCGAGCGGATCCGGGCGCAGGTCGGCTCGGAGGGCCGCGCCATCTGCGGCCTCTCCGGCGGCGTCGACTCGAGCGTCGCGGCGCTGCTCGTGCACAAGGCGATCGGCGACCGGCTGACGTGCGTGTTCGTCGATCACGGCCTGATGCGCAAGAACGAGGGCGAGCAGGTGATTTCGGCCTTCCGCGACCACTTCGGGGTGCCGCTCGTCGCCGTCGACGCCGAGGAGCGCTTCCTGGGCCGCCTGAAGGGCGTCACCGACCCCGAGCAGAAGCGCAAGATCATCGGCGCCGAGTTCATCCGCGTGTTCGAGGAGGAGGCGGCGCGCCTCGAGGGGGTCGAGTTCCTCGTCCAGGGAACCCTGTACTCGGACGTGATCGAGTCGGGCGGCGGCACCGGAACCGCGACGATCAAGTCCCACCACAACGTCGGTGGCCTGCCCGAGGACCTCCAGTTCAAGCTCGTCGAGCCGCTGCGCTCGCTGTTCAAGGACGAGGTACGGGCCGTCGGCGCCGAGCTCGGCCTTCCCGAGCGCCTCGTCTGGCGCCAGCCGTTCCCCGGCCCGGGCCTGGCGATCAGGATCGTCGGCGGCGAGGCGACCCGCGAGCGGCTCGACGTGCTCCGCGAGGCCGACTCGATCCTCCAGGACGAGATCCGCAAGGCGGGCCTGTACCGCGACCTCTGGCAGTCCTTCTGCGTGCTGCCCGACATCCGCACGGTCGGGGTCCAGGGCGACGCGCGCACGTACGGCAACGTGATCGTGATCCGCGCCGTGACGAGCGACGACGCGATGACCGCCGACTGGGCGCGGCTGCCCTACGACCTGCTCGAGCAGATCGCCAGCCGGATGATCAACGAGATCCGGCCGGTCGGCCGGGTCGTGCTCGACATCACGAGCAAGCCGCCGGGCACGATCGAGTGGGAATAGGCTTGGGGGCGCCGCTCGCTGTGGCCGGCGGCGCTGATCGACAATTTCAGCGCCGCCGGACGGTCGTCCGCGCCAGGATCGGGATCACGTAACGCGCCAGGTCGGCCGGCAGCTCGGCGCGCTCGAACCATCTCGCCTCGAGCAGCTCGCCGCGGTCGAGGGTGAGCGCAGGCGAGGCGATCTCCGCGCGGAAGCAGTGCAGCGTGTCGCGGCGCCGGCCCTCCTCGATGTGGAGCTCTCCGATCGGCTCCCAGTCGACGGCGCCGAGGCCGAGCTCCTCGGCCATCTCGCGCCGGGCGGCGTGAACGGGCGGCTCGCCGCGCCGCACCGTGCCCCCGGGCAGGTCCCAGCTGCGGTGTCCGTAGCTGTGGCGCACGAGCAGCAGCGCGTCCACGTCGGTGATCAGGCACTTGACTCCGGTGAGATGGGCGCGGCTCAGGAACCAGACGATTTGGAGGACTCGGTAGCCGATTCTGTAGATCAGACGCCGCAGCGCCACGGGCAGCTTCACGCGTCGCAGCGTACGGGCTGGCCCGTCGGCGATCGCCTATAGTTGGCCTCGCCGCGCGAAGCTCGCGCGGCTTATGCGTGCCATGAAGACCTACGTAGCCACACCCGCGAACCGGGAGCGAAACTGGCTCCTCGTCGACGCCACCGGGCAGACGCTCGGGCGCCTCGCGACGCAGATCGCCGATGCCCTGCGCGGCAAGCGCAAGCCGACCTACACGCCGCACGTCGACACCGGCGATTTCGTCGTCGTCGTCAACGCGGAGAAGATCGCGGTGACCGGCAACAAGCTCGCGGACAAGCGCTACTACCGTCACTCGGGCTATCCGGGTGGGCTCAAGTCCCGGACGCTGGCCGAGATGCTCGAGCGCAGGCCCGAGGAGGTCATCCGCATCGCCGTCAAGGGGATGCTCCCCCGTAACCGCCTGGCCCGCAAGCAGCTGACCAAGCTGAAGATCTACGCGGGCCCCGAGCATCCGCACGCGGCCCAGCAGCCGCAACCGATGGAGATCCAGTCGTGACCGAAGATCCGAAAGACGTCTCTGAGGAGACCTCCGACGTAGACGCCTCCCCGGAGGCGCACTCGAGCACCTCCGATGAGGCGTCCACGCCGGACGTCTCGGACGCGGCCGGTGCAACCGCTGCCGACGAGGCGCCGCAGGCCGAGGCCGAGGAGCCGGTGACGGACGAGGGCCCCGCTCCGGAAGCGCCGCCGGACGTGGAGGAGGCTCCGGCCGCCGAGGAAGCGCCCCAAGCCGCTGAGGAGGCTCCGGCCGCCGAGGAGACCCCGGCGCCGGCCGCCGAGGAGGCCCCGGCTCCCGTGGCCGAGGAGTACGTCGACGAGACCCCGCGCGAGAAGCCGGTGATCCCGGGCGCCGACCTGATCCCCGACATCATGCCCGAGGGCGATGAGTTCCTCGACGCCGAGGCTCGCGCCGCCGCCGAGGCTGAGGCCGAGGAGGCCGCCGCCCGCGCCCGCGACGAGGAGCCCGAGGTGGAGGCTCAGCCGATCGCCGACGCCGCGATCGATCTCGCCGCCGGCGCCCGCTACACGGCGACCGGCAAGCGCAAGACGGCCGTCGCCCGCGTGATCTTGAAGCCCGGCACGGGCACCTACTCGATCAACGGCAAGACCCTCGAGCAGTTCTTCCCGCGCGAGACCCTCCAGCGGATGATCCGCCAGCCGCTCGAGGCGGTCGGCTACGACTCCCGCATGGACGTGGTCGCGCGGATGCACGGCGGCGGCGTCTCGGCCCAGGCCGGCGCGCTGCGGCACGGCGTCTCCCGCGCCCTGATCGTCGCCGATCCGCACCTGCGCGGGGAGCTCAAGCGCCGCGGCTTCCTGACCCGGGACCCGCGGGTCAAGGAGCGCAAGAAGGCCGGCCTGAAGAAGGCGCGCAAGCGGCCGCAGTTCTCCAAGCGGTAGTCCGCCCCCGAAACCCTGCCAGCACCGCGTTGTCCCGTCAGCTCTTCGGCACGGACGGCGTCCGGGGCCGCGCCGGAGAGTTCCTCACGGCCGACCTGGCCCTCGGGCTCGCCCGCGCCGCGGTCAGCCACGGTGGCGCTGAGCGGCCGCAGGTCCTGATCGTCCGGGACACGCGCGAGTCCGGGGAGATGCTCGAGTCCGCGTTCGCGGCGGGCGTCACGGCCGCCGGCGGCGATGCGCTGCTCGCCGGCGTCCTGCCGACGCCGGCCGCGCCACTGCTCGTGCGCCGGCACGGTCTCCAGCTCGCCGCCGTCATCTCGGCCTCGCACAACCCCTACGAGGACAACGGGATCAAGCTGTTCGGCGCCGACGGCTTCAAGCTCGACGACGACACCGAGCACGCGATCGAGGCCGAGCTCGAGCGGCCGGCCGAGGCTCCACCGAGCATCGGCCGCGTGCGCCGCCTGCACGGCGCCCTCGAGGACTACCTGCGCGAGCTCCACACCCGCTTCGAGTCCCTCGACCTGGGCGGCCGGCGGATCCTGCTCGACTGCGCCAACGGCGCCACCTACCGCGCCGCCCCCGAGATCTTCCGCCGGCTCGGTGCCGACGTCGACGTGCTCGCCGATCAGCCCGACGGGCGCAACATCAACGACGGCTGCGGCTCGACGCATCTCGAGCTGCTCACCGAGCGGATGGGCGAGGGCGGCCACGACGCCGGGTTTGCCTTCGACGGGGACGGGGATCGGGTGCTGGCGGTCGACCGAGCCGGGTCGGTCGTCGACGGCGACGAGCTGATCGCGCTGGCTGCCGTGCACATGCGCGATCGCGGTCTCCTCGGCGGGGGCGGCGTCGCCGTGACCGTGATGACCAACTACGGCTTCCACACCGCGATGGGGGAGGCCGGCATCGAGGTCGCGACGACCGCCGTCGGCGACCGCTACGTGCTCGACGAGCTTCGCCGCCGTGGCTGGACGCTCGGGGGCGAGCAGTCCGGGCACATCATCAACCTCGGCTTCGGGCCGTCCGGCGACGGCATCGCGAGCGCGCTCCTCACGCTGGAGGCGCTCGCCGGTCGCGACCTCAGCGAGCGCAGCGCGATGCGCAAGCTGCCCCAGCGGCTCGTCAACCTCCGCGCCGCCGACCGCGACAGCCTCAGCCGCGCGATGGAGGATCCCGCGGTCCAGGAGGCGATTCGCAGCGCCGACCGGGACCTCAGCGGCCGCGGCCGGGTGCTCGTGCGCGCCTCCGGCACCGAGCCGCTGATTCGCGTGATGGTCGAGGCGCCGAGCCAGGAGGAGACCGACCAGGTCTGCGACCAGCTGGCCCAGGCGGTGCAGGCCGCCCTGCAAACCTGAGCATTCCGGCAGGCACGGCCGCGGGCCGTGGCGAACACCCCGGTAACATCAGGATTTCGCTCGCCGGGCGCGTTTGGTGAGCGCGGGCCGCCGCTGCGGCCCGACCGTGACCAGGACTGGAGCTTCCATGTGCGGCATCGTCGGCTACGTAGGACCGCGGCAGGCCCGTCAGCTGCTGCTCGCCGGGCTCGAGAAGCTCGAGTACCGCGGCTATGACAGCGCCGGCATCTCGGTGCTCGAGGACGGCCGGATCGACGCCGTCCGCGCCGTCGGCAACCTCTCCGCGCTGCGCGGCGCGCTTGCCGCCAAGGGCCACGCGCCCGATCAAGCCACGGGCCGCGGCCCGGCGGTCGCGGTGGCCGACCGCCCCGCCACGCACACCGGGATCGGCCACACCCGCTGGGCGACGCACGGACGGGTGACCGAGGAGAACGCCCACCCGCACTTCGACACCGAGGACCGCGTCCACATCGTCGTCAACGGCATCGTCGAGAACTACGTGACGCTCAAGGAGGAGCTGCTCGCCGAAGGCGCCGTCTTCACCTCCGAAACCGATGCCGAGGTGATCGCCCACCTGGTCGCCCGCTATGACGAGGGAGATCTCGTCGAGGCCGTCCGCCGCGCCTACGCGCAGCTGCGCGGCCACTACGCCTTCGTCGCGATGAGCGCGGACGAGCCGGGGCTGCTGGTCGGGGCCCGGAAGGAGTGCCCGCTGATCGTCGGACGGGGGGAAGGCGAGCAGTTCATCGCCTCGGCGATCCCCGCCTTCCTGCGCGAGACGCGACGAGTTCAGTACATGAACGACGACGAGATCGTCGTGCTGCGCCCAGGCGGCGTCGAGTTCCTGACCGCGGACGGCCGCCCGCTCGAGCGGGCCGTCGAGGAGATCGACTGGGACGCCGACACGGCCGAGAAGCAGGGCTACGAGACGTTCATGCTCAAGGAGATCCACGAGCAGGCCGACGCCGTCGCCGAGACGATCGGCGAACGCGCGGCACGCGAGGACGGCATCGACCTGGGCAGCCTCGGTCAGGTCACCGACGAGACGCTGCACGCGGTCAAGCGGATCGTGATCGTCGCCTGCGGCACCTCCTACCACGCGGGGCTGATCGGCCGCTACGCGATCGAGGAGTGGGCGCGCGTGCCCGTCGAGGTGGATATCGCCTCCGAGTACCGCTACCGCAACCCCGTCGTCGGCCCGGGCGATCTCGTGATCGGCATCTCGCAATCCGGAGAGACGGCCGACACGCTCGCCGCGATGAAGACCGCCCGGGGCAAGGGGGCGGCCGTCCTCGCGGTCACGAACATCATGGGCTCGCAGGCGACGCGCGACGCCGACGGCGTCCTGCTCACGCGCGCCGGACTCGAGATCGGGGTCGCGGCCACCAAGACGTTCGTCAGCCAGGTCGCGGCCATGTACCTGCTCGCCCTCCGGCTGGCCGAGCTGCGCGGCACCCTGACCGCCGGCGAGCTGACCCGGCTCGTCGCCGAGCTCAAGCGGCTTCCGCACCTGATCAGCGAGATGCTCGCCACCTCCGAGCAGGAGCCCTCCCGTGTGGCACGCGCCCTTCAGGACGCCGACTTCTTCCTCTACATCGGCCGGCACGTCGGGCTGCCGGTCGCGCTCGAGGGCGCTCTCAAGCTCAAGGAGATCTCCTACATCGCGACCGATGCCTACGCCGCCGGGGAGATGAAGCACGGCCCGATCGCGCTGCTCGACGAGAGCACGCCCGTCGTCGTGGTGGCCACCGAGTCGCCGGTGCTCGAGAAGGTCGTCTCGAACATGCAGGAGGTCCGCTCCCGCGGTGCCCGCGTGGTCGCTGTGGCGAGCGAGGGCGACGAGCAGATCGCCCTGCACGCCGACGAGGTGATCCGCATCCCCGCGACGGATTGGATGCTCGCGCCGCTGCTGGCGGTGATCCCGCTGCAACTGCTCGCCTACCAGATCGCGCAGGCGCGGGGCCTGAACGTCGACCAGCCGCGCAACCTGGCTAAGACGGTCACGGTGGAGTGACGGCGGGACCGCCGGCAGGGATCGGACTCGACCTCCTGGAGATCGCTCGTCTCGAGCGTGCGCTGGAGCGCCGGCCGACCCTGGCGGCCAGGCTGTTCACGGAGACCGAGCGCGCCTATGCGGCAGACCGGGCCCGGCCAGGCCAGCATCTCGCGGCCCGCTTCTGTGCGAAGGAGGCGGTCGCCAAGGCGCTCTCGCTCGACGGCCTCGAGTTCCTCGACGTCGAGGTGGTCAACGACGCGAGCGGGGCGCCTGCGGTGGTGCTACGCGGGGCCGCGGCGGAACGCGCGCAGTTGCTGGGCGCCCAGGTGATCGTCTCGCTCACCCATACGACCACCGAGGCTGCGGCCGTCGCCCTGCTGGTGTAGAAGGCTCTCCGATGCACCTGCCCGAATGGCTCGAGCCGCTCCCCGACGCCGCCCAGCAGCGCGCGCTGGACACCTGGGCGATCGAGGACCGCGGAATTCCCGGCGAGCGACTGATGGAGCGAGCCGGCCGCGGGCTGGCCCGGGTTCTCGCAGGGCTCGCCCCTGAGGGCCGGGTCGCGGTCGTCTGCGGCAAGGGCAACAACGGGGGCGACGGGCTCGTCGCCGCGCGCCGCCTTCGCGAGGCGGGGCGGGAGGTCGACGTCCTGCTCCTCGGGGACCCCTCCGAGCTTCACGGCGACGCGGCGACAAACCTCGAGCGCCTGCCGGGCGCCGCGCCGGCGGCGTTCTCGGCGGACGGGCTCGACGGCGCGAGCGCGGTCCTCGACGCGATCCTCGGCACCGGCTTCTCCGGCGAGCCCCGCGAGCCGGCGGCGAGCGCGATCGCCGCGATCAACGCGGCGGGCGCGGCGGGGGCGGTGGTCGTCGCCTGCGACGTGCCGAGCGGCGTCGACGTCTCGACCGGCGAGGTGGCTGGTGAGGCGGTGAGAGCGGCCGTGACCGCCACCTTCCACGCTGCCAAGCCCGGTCTGTGGATCCACCCCGGCAAGGCGCATGCCGGCGCCGTCAGCGTGATCGAGATCGGCATTCCCGAGGGCGCGGGCGAGGAGGCGACGATCGGGCTGATCGGCGACGGCGTCCTGGGCACGATCCCGCGTCGGGCAGCCGACTCCACCAAGTTCAAGGCCGGCAGCGTGCTCGTCTGCGGGGGCTCGCCGGGGCTGTCCGGCGCGCCGACGATGGCGGCGATGTCCGCCGCCCGCGCGGGCGCGGGATACGTGACGGTGGCCGTTCCCGCCTCGGTGTTCGCGGTCGTGGGAGCGAAGCTCCTCGAGGTCATGCAGGTCGAGCTGCCCGAGTCCGACGGGGCGCTGGCACCGCAGGCGGTCGACCAGGTGCTCGAGCGGAGCGAGCGCGTCCAGTGCCTGGTCCTCGGTCCGGGCCTCGGCCGGTCCGCGGCCGCGCTCGAGTTCGCACGTGAGGTCGCGCGGCGCGCCGAGGTGCCGCTCGTCCTCGACGCCGACGGTCTGAACGCCCACGCCGAGCGTCTTGGCGAGCTTCGCGCCCGGCGCGCGCCCACCGTTCTCACCCCGCATGCCGGGGAGCTCGGGCGCCTGCTCGGAATCGGCAGCGACGAGGTTGGGGCGGCGCGCCTTCGCCGGGCGAGGGAGGCGGCCGCGGCCTCCGGGGCGATCCTGCTCCTCAAGGGCGACGATACGATCGTCGCCGAGCCCGAGGGACGGGTGGGGATCAGCCGCGGCGGGTCCTCCGCGCTCGCGACCGCGGGAACCGGCGATGTCCTGTCGGGCGTGATCGCGGCTTACCTGGCCAAGGGGATGGAGCCGTTCGCCGCGGCATGCGCCGCCGTGCAGGTGCACGCCGCCGCCGGCCGGCGCGCGGCCGCCGAGATCGGCCCCGAAGGCGTGATCGCCGGCGACGTGATCGAGCGGCTTCCCGCGGTGCTGGAGCGCCGGGAGGGCTGAGCGCCGATGCCGCGGCGGGCCGTTGCCGAGGTCAATCTGGCCGCGATCGAGCGAAACGCCGCGCGGCTGAGGCGCGGGCTGCCGGGCGGCACCGGTCTGTGCGCCGTCGTCAAGGCGGATGGCTACGGTCACGGGGCGGCCCCGGTCGCGGCGGCCGCTCGCGCCGGAGGGGCGGAGATGCTCGCCGTGGCCACCGCCGAGGAAGCCGGCGAACTCAAAGTCGCCGGCGACGAGGCCCGCGTGCTCGTGATGGGCGCGCTCACGCACGAGGAGCTGCCCGTCGCGATCGACGCCCGGGCGGAGCTGGTCGCCTGGGATGAGCGCTTTGTCGCCAGGGTGGCTCGGCTGGCCGGGCGCGGGGTGGCGCCGGTGCGGGTGCACGTCAAGCTCGACAGCGGGATGGGAAGGCTCGGGACGCGGGACGAGGGCGAGGCGCTGGCTGTGGCCGAGGCTGTGGCGGACGCGCCGGAGCTCGAGCTGGCCGGCGCGATGACCCACTTCGCGACCGCCGACGGCGACCTCGAGTTCGTTCGCCACCAGCTGAACGCGTTCGTGCCGTTTGCGGACGCGGTCCGGCGGCTGAACCCGGCGGCCGTCGTGCACGCGGCGAACAGCGCGGCGGCGCTGAGGGTGCCCGAGAGCCACTTCGACCTGGTGCGCTGCGGGATCGCGGTGTACGGCGCCGACCCGATGAACGAGGACCCGGATGCGCATGGGCTCGAGCCGGCGCTGTCGCTCGTCAGCTACGTGGCCGCTGTGAAGCCGGTCGCGCCGGGCGAGAGCGCCGGTTACGGCCGTCGGTTCGTGGCCTCGTCGCCGACGTGGCTGGCGACGCTGCCGATCGGCTACGGCGACGGCGTCCCCCGGCAGCTGACGAACAACTGCGACGTGCTGATCGGGGGGGTGCGCTACCCGCTGGTCGGCACCGTGAGCATGGACAACGTCACCGTCGACGTCGGGCCCGAGCCGCGCGTCGAGGTCGGCCAGCGGGCCGTGCTGATCGGGACCGACGGAGACGAGCGGCAGACCGCCGAGGACGTGGCGCGCCGGCTCGGCACGATCAACTACGAGGTCCTGTGTGGGATCTCCAGACGTGTGCCGCGGGTCTATCACCGCGACGGGAGCGCGGCGTGAGGGCGGAGCCGCTCGAGGCGCTGGGCGCGCTGACCGACGCGGCGTGGCTGGTCGGCGGCGCCGTGCGCGACGAGCTGCTCGGTCGCTCCACGCAGGACTACGACGTCGCCGTGGCCGGCGATGCCGGTGAGCTGGCCCGCGACCTGCGGCGCGTCACGGGCGCCCACACGTTCGCGCTCTCGGAAGCGTTCGGCGCCTGGCGGGTGCTCGACCGCGATCGTCGCTGGCAGGTCGATCTGACCCCGCTGATGGGGGCGACGCTCGAGGAGGACCTGGCGCGGCGCGACCTGACGATCAACGCGATCGCCCGGGGGCTCGGGGCAGAGGAGCTGATCGACCCGTTCGGAGGTCGCGTGGACCTGGAGGGACGGCGGCTGCGGATGGTCGGGCCCGACGCTTTCAGCGCCGATCCGCTGCGGGTGATCCGCCTCGCGCGGTTGGGGTCCGATCTCGGCTTCGAGGTGGAGGCCGCGACCGCTGACGCGGCGATCGACGCCGCGGGCGGGCTGAGGTCGGTCTCCGCCGAGCGAGTGTTCGCCGAGCTGCGGCTGATCGTCACCGGTCCGGCGGCCCCTTCGGGACTGCGGGCGATGGAGGCGCTCGGGGCGACCGCGGTCGTGCTGCCGGAGCTCTGCACCCTGCACGGCGTCGACCAGAGCCACTACCACCATCTCGACGTGCACGACCACACGATCGAGGTGCTGGAGCGGGTGATCGAGCTCGAGCGCGACCCCGAGGCGCTGTTCCCCGGCTGCGGGGAGGAGATCACCGCGGTCCTCCTGGAGCCGCTCGGAAGCGAGCTCAGCCGCGGCGCCGGGCTGCGCTTCGGCGCGCTGCTCCACGACGTCGCGAAGGCGCAGACGCGCGCGGTCACGACCGAGGGCCGGGTGACGTTCTTCGGCCACGACACCGAGGGGGCCGAGACGGCGCTCGCCGTTCTCGGCAGGCTCCGCGCGGGCGAGCGGCTGGCGGCCCATGTCGCGGCGCTCACTCGCCACCACCTGCGTCTCGGCTTCCTCGTGCACGAGATGCCGCTCGACCGCCGTGCGGTCTACCGGTATCTGCGCGCGTGCGACCCGGTCGAAGTCGATGTGACGCTGCTGAGCGTCGCCGACCGTCTGGCGACGCGCGGGCGGAACGCCGACCGGGCGATCGAGCGCCACCTCGAGCTTGCCCGCGAGATTCTCCCCGACGCGCTCCGCTGGCACCGCGACCGGCCGCGGCCGCCGTTGCGCGGCGACCGGCTTGCCGCGGAGCTCGGGATCGAGCCGGGGCCCGAGGTGGGACGGCTGCTCGAGGAGCTGACCGAGGCGGCCTTCGCCGGTGAGGTGCGCAGCGAGGCGGAGGCGCTGGCGTGGGCGCGCCGTCGGTAGGCTGCGAGCCGATGGGCGAACCCGACTGCATCTTCTGCAAGATCGTCGCCGGCGAGCTCCCGGCGCAGATCATCGACCAGGACGAGCGGACGATCGCCTTCATGGACATCGCGCCCGGCACGCGCGGGCACGCCCTGGTGATCCCGCGCCGCCATGCCCGCGACCTGTGGGAGATCGAGCCCGAGGAGCTCGACGCCGTGGCGCGGGCGGCTCAGCGGCTGGCCGGCCGCGTGCGCGAGCGGCTCGGGGCCGACGGGGTCAACCTGATCAACTCGTGCGGCAGCGCCGCCTGGCAGACGGTCTTTCACTTCCACATGCACGTGATCCCCCGCTACGAGGGCGACCCGCTGAAGCTGCCCTGGCAGCCAACCCCCGGCGATCCCGACGAGATCGCCGCGGCGGCGGAGCAGCTGCGGTGAGCCCCGGCGCCGGGCCCGTGCGGTTGGAGCGCGAGGAAGGGCTCGCCGTCGTAACGTTCGACTCGCCGCCGCTCAACCTGTTCGACGCCGCGATGCGGGAAGGTCTTGAGGCGACCGTCGGCGAGCTCGAGGAGTCCGCTCCGAGGGCCGTCCTGTTCCGCGCCGAGGGCCGGGTCGTCAGCGCGGGGGTGGACGTGAGCGTGTTCGCGGCGCAGCCCGACGTTCAGCACGCGATGGCGCTGTTCGAGGGCCTCGTCGAGATCGAGCGGCGCGTCGACCAGCTCCCCTGTCCGACCGTGTTCGCGGCGCACGGGCTGTGCCTGACGTGGGCGTTCGAGCTGGCGCTCGCCTGCGACCTGATCGTGGCCGCCGAGTCGGCGGCGTTCGGGCTGGTGGAGAAGGTCGTCGGGCTGACGCCGGCGATGGGCGGAACGCAGCGCCTGGCCGAGCGCGCGGGCGGCGGCCGGGCCCGGGAGCTGGTGATGACCGGGGTGCCGTATCCGGCGGCGACGCTCGAGCGCTGGAACGTCGTCAACCGGGTGCTGCCGGACGCGGAGCTGGACGGTGCGGCGCTGCGGCTCGCCCGCGAGCTCGCCGACGGGCCGACCGTGGCGCACGCGGCGACCAAGCAGGTGATCCGGGACTACCTCGAAGGCGGCGTCAAGCAGGCCGATGAAAAGGTCCCGTCGGTGGCCGGTGAGCTGTTCGACACGGCCGACCTGCGCGGGGCGGTCGAGTCGTTCCTGGCCGAGGGCCCGGGCAAGGCGACCTTCTCCGGTCGCTGAGCCCTGCTAGGTTTCCCGGCGTTGGGTCGGGGCCCGCCGGGCCGCCCGACTTCAAAGACGAGCAGTCCGAAGGGGAAGACACATGGCTACGGGAACCGTGAAGTGGTTCAGCGACGACAAGGGGTTCGGGTTCATCACACCGGATGACGGCGGGCGCGACCTGTTCGTCCACTTCAGCGGCATCGGCGGCGACGGCTATCGCTCGCTCGCCGAGGGCACCAAGGTCTCCTACGAGGAGGAGGAGGGGCCGAAGGGCCCCAAGGCCATCAACGTCACCAAGCTGTAGCCGGCCGCCGGGGGGCGCAACTGCCGCCGCCCGGTCGTGTTGAATGGGTCTATGAACCGCATCCTGCTTGCCCTGTCCGCTGCGGCGCTGGTCGCCGGCGCTGTGCCCGCCACCGCCCTCGCCGACGAGATCGAGCTGGGCAAGACGTCCTCGCCGCTGGTCGCGCCGGTCTGCCCGGCCGGGGTCTCGGCCGCGAACTGCACGATCGTGCTCACCCAGGTGACCGCGCTCGAGACGATCCGCGACGGCGTCAACTACCCGACCACGGTGCGCCACTCGGGGGAGATCGTCGCGCTTCGTGTCGGCCTCTCGTCGATCAGCGCCAACAGCAAGACGCGGCAACAGGACATCTCGTTCCTCAACAGCACGTACGGCGGGCCGCCGTCGGCCGAGGTCACGGTGCTGCGGCCGATCGGCCGCCACGCCGACTTCGGCTGGCAGGTCGCGGCGACCAGCCCGGCGATCCAGCTGCAGCGCTACCTCGGGCAGGTCGCGCAGTTCCCGCTCGCCAACCCGCTGCCCGTCGTCCCCGGTGAGACGATCGCGCTGACGGTGCCGACCTGGGCGCCCGTGCTCTCCTTCGATCTGGCTTCGAGCAAGTTCGCCTATCGGCAGAGCCGGCGGGCCAACTGCAACCACCCGGCCGGTGCGATCCAGGCCCAGCTGACGATCGGAGCGCGGGCCCACTACCGCTGCAACTACGGCGGCACGCGGGTCGAGTACAGCGCTACCGAGATCACTTCGCCGTCGCCGACGTCGTAGTCGCCGGTCAGCCCGGGTCGCCGACCTGCTCAGACGGACAATCTGGCCGCCAAGGGCCGGTTTGTCTGCCAGAACAGGTTTTTCCTGCTCGAGCAGACAATTTGTCGCCGGAGTGGGCGGATTGTCCGACTGAGCATGGCCAGCGGCCCCGCGCGACGCCCTCAGCAGGCCGCGCGACCGCCCTCAGCAGGCGCCGGGGTTCTGCGCGCAGAAGGCGGCGCCAAGCCCGGCGCCCCCGGTCGTCGAGGTCGGCTGAGCCACGGTGGTTCCGCCTCCGCCGCCCGTCGCGCCCGTGCCCCCACCCGTAGCGGCGCCGCCGGTCGCGCCGCCGGTCGCCGCCGCTCCGCCGCTCGACGAGACTCCCGAGGACGAGCTCGCCCCGGAGCTGCTCGTGCCGGCTGTCGTGGAGGTGGAGGTGGACGAGGTGTTCGTGCTCGAGGACGACGCGGGAGTCGGCGAGCCGACCGGAGGCACGGTCAGGGGCGGCGCTCCCGCCGTGTCGGTCGTGCTCGAGCCGCCGCTTCCGCAGCCCGCCACGCCGAGGCCGAGCGCGGCGACCGCGGCGACCGCGATCGTGCGGATGCCGGCCACCCGCGCCTTCCGGCGCCTCCTCCCCTGAGCCGACACCGTCAGTCGCCGAGCGCGGCCATTCGGCGGCCGCAATGAGGGCAGTCGTTGAGGTCCTTCTGGGTGAGCTGATCGCAGTGGCTGCAGAAGCGCAAATTCTCCACGGCCCACGGCAGCTCCGAGGCCGTCGGGGCCAGCGGCAGCAGCTGGGCGACGACCTCCAGCCGCTCGCCCGTCTCGCGGTCGACGTACTCGACGCCCGGCTCGGCCTCGATGATGACCTCGCGGCCGGTCGAAGGCGTCCTCATCCGGTACTTCTGGCGAATCCGCATGCGAAAGGGGCGCTTAGTGGTGGTGTTCTTCGGGAAGGGCTGCGACGTCGCGTACGGTGTCGCGGATCCAGAGCCAGACCGTGATGATGAAGATCACGCCGCCGATGATCGTCCAGATCCAGTCGATCGTCGTCCCGATCACGATCAGGGTGATGCCGATCGCGCAGGTGACCGGGATGAACGACGGCCCCGGAAGGTGGATCTCCTCGCCGACGGGCGGCGCCTCCTGCTCGGTGTCGAGCGGCTGTTCGGTCGTCGCGGTCACGGCCACTAGTGGAGGTAGATC
>Ga0070739_10002014_pt1 | contig 28457 bp, 21 predicted proteins | sample Coa_R1_7_FD_66445 | JGI IMG/M metagenome (GOLD analysis project Ga0070739, IMG submission 66445) | Surface soil microbial communities from Centralia Pennsylvania, which are recovering from an underground coalmine fire - Coalmine... | ecosystem: Environmental > Terrestrial > Soil > Unclassified ...
AGCACACTGCCGAGCGCGTCGGTGAGCAGGAAATAGGTGCCGTTGGCGGTCAGGTCGCCCAGGAGCTGTCCGCCCAGGACGTAGTAATAGGTGTTGGAGAGGTTGCTGCCACTGGCGCTATAGAGGTGCTCTTGCAGGCCGAAGGGGTAGACGGTGTAGGTGGTGCCACTGCTGTTGGTGGAACGCTTGAGGACGCGGTTGCCGTTGGCGTCATAGGCGTACCATTCGTGGTTGGTGGAGCCGGCATTCCATTCCACGAAGCGGTTGAGGTGGTCGTAGGAGAGGGCCGCCGTGGTGCTGCTGGAGGTGCGGCCGGTGACGTTGCCCCAGGGGTCGTAGCTGCTGGCATAGCCCTGCCCGCTGGAGTTGGAGCAGGTCGAGCCCAGGGCGTAGAGGCCGCTCAACTGGTGCGGTGCGCTGCCCCCATTCAAGGGACCCTGCCACAGGTGGCTTAGGTGCGTGTAGACAGAGTGAGAGCCATTAAGCCTGTTACTTGATCACTTTTGAGGAGTATGAGCTTGGCTCATACTCCTTTCTTACATCCTGAATATATTCCGTCTTTCAGAGACTACCATTTCAAGTCCTCAAAAGCGGCAAGGCACTTTTCCATCTGCTCTTTTGTGAATCCATACTTCTCGGTAAGCACCTCTCCAACCCGCTTATAAAGTGCAGGCTTGATCCGCAGCACACGGGTAAATACCTCTGGATAATCTAGATGCGCATGCAGATAGCCTAAAGCCAGGTGGACTTTCCAACTTGAGAGTACGGGTTCTGTTGCGTCAAGTGCGGCAAGGATATCAAATCGCCCGAGCCAACCTAGCGCATACATCACTTTCCCTTGACAGTAACGCCAATAGCGCCTCGCAGTCCTGATAGATTCCGGAATGAGTTGCTCTATCTGCCTATATACTGTTAACGCCTCCAGAAGAGCAGGGACTGCCTCTGGTTGAGCCCATTCTGCCAGGATCAGGACGATCAATTCACGCCAACTATTGTAGAGCCAGAGGCCATCGCCCATGGAGCTTGGCCATTCTTTGGGTGGCAAAAACTCCGTGAGCATAGCGAGAAGCAGGGGAAAGGCCTGCTCGTCTTTCATCTTACCAAGTTCCAAGGCACTAGCCCATCTCTCGCGAGGATGAGGGCTGTGTAAGAACGGAAGCAAGAGTTCATGCGCCCAGGCTGTCCTATCATGGCCTAGCGCGAAGATCGCCACAACTCGCTCATCATCCTGTCCCTCGTTCAAGGCACGAGCGAAAGCCTCTAGTTCCAATCCCCCCCAACGGTGAAGAAAGGTCTCTAGCACTAATTCTTCAGCAGAGATGTCGTCGTAGCCCGCCATACCAAAAGCATATCGCACATATTCAGGTAGATCAAATAAATCAAACATACTTTCTCCTTTCTACGAACATACTCAGATTTTAAAGTAAAGATAAGGATCTCCTTCATCGGGATAGTGCCATATCTCAAGATTGACACTCAGCCCTGCAGCCGCATCCAACCTACTTTCCCAAACTCCCCAAAACAGTTTCAACTGACACAATTGATCTGCGCAAGGTCTATATTGTGTAACCATTTTCAGTCTATACTCAACCTCTTGGCCAAACATATCTGTGAGTCCAGGTAATTCTCTTTCGCCCCATTGGATGGCTAACTCCTCAGCGTGTGCATTATCACCATTACTCACAAAGTCCTCAGATATCCTATGCAGCAAGAGGTCATCGGATGTAATGTCGATATTAGCACTTACAACATTTGGCGTATGATTTTCCGGAGTCCACCTCGGTCCAAGGTTCTGATCTTCACGTACCTGGTCTGTCCTGGTCGCCATCTCCTGAACATCGGATGGAACCCCATCAGCGGGCACGGCACAATTATGGACCACCCACTGCCCCTCACCTACCGTGAAGGTATGATCCTGGGCTACTTCCAAATTGTACATCCGCTTGCTGCCAGGCACAACCTTCCAGCCGGTAATCTCTCCGATACTTCCATCCGCCCGCACAACATGCATGCCCACGGTGATCTTGCCGACGGGCAGGAATCCCTTTTCTACTGTCAAGAACGGATGCTTCTTATTGGTATGTACTACTTCACTTATTGCTGGCACCACTTTTCCGTGCTTCTGATGAGCAGGTGCCGTGATCGTTAGATCCACCAGATCATTATCTGGATGAATCCACACATGCAGAATGGGTTGGAGTTCCATTTGGTGTGTCTGAGAATTGTATGCCCAGACCTTCTCACCTGCATGAAGTTTCCCAATCTCCTGTTCTCCATGATCGGTAGCTACTTCTGTCCTGGCAGTGAAGCTGCAACCACCCTCGGCCGGCCTGTCGCCCTCATCGGCGGGATCGCCGGCGCAGAGCGGGGTCAAGCATCCCTCGATAATGGAACTGGCCGTCGTATTGATCGGCCAGGTCACCTGGATGCTGCCCCCATCCCCTCCTCCGGCACAGCCACCCACGCCGATGCCAATATCTCCCGGCCCGATGCCAATACTGAGCCGGCCGCTACAGAGGACTCCTGAGTCGTCAGGCAGCGGGACGTGCAGCGTGATCGTGCCTTGCACATGCTGCTGAGCGTTCCAAGTCCCTGCCATACAGTCGATTTGACTCACCCCCAAGCAGGAGTTCTGCGGGCCGGAGGCAGGAGCATAACTGTTGAGAAGATGCTGCCACTGCTTTCCCGATTCCTGGCCATTATTGGGGTCGGGCACATACATCTGCCCGGAGGGGTCGGCATAGGTTTCGGGGTTCCCCCCCACATAGCCATACGGGTTCATCCCCGACGCGTTGCCTTGCACGCTATCGGGCGAGAGGAAGACCCCGACCACCGGGTCATAATACCGGGCGTTGAAAGAGTCCAACCCTGTCAGGCCATCGTTATAGTGCCCCGTAAAACCCCTGGCCGTGGTGAGATTGCCGGCCTAGTAGCGCCCCTTGCCATAGGGGCCGAAGAGCTGGTTGCCCTGCACCGAGGCGCCACCTGCCGGCCAGGTGATCTCGGAGAGCACACTGCCCAGGGCGTCGGTGAGCAGATAATAGGTGTTGTTGGGGGTAAGATCACCGATCAGTTGCCCACCGAGCACCTAGTAATAGGTGTTGAACTGGTTGCTGCCGCTACCACTGTAGACATGCTCCTCCAGACCAAAGGGGTAGACCGTCATGGTCGTGCTGCTGCTGTTCGTCGAACGGCGCAGGACGCGGTTGCCACTGGCATCGTAGATGTACCATTCCTGGTTGGTTGAGCCAGCATTCCATTCCACCATCTCGTTGAGGTTGTTGTAGGAGAGCGTGCCGGTCGTGCCGCTAAAGCTCCGTGTTTTGACGTTGCCGGTCGAGGGGTCGTAGCTGGTGGCGTAGCCCTGGCCCGTTTTGTTGGTACAGGTCGACCCCATGGCGTAGAGGCCACTCAGTTGGTGCGGCGCATTGCTGGTGCAGTAGAGATACTGGTACTGGGTGCTACCTCCGTTTAAGGGGCCTTGCCACAACTGGCCCAGGTGCGTGTAGACAAACGTGTTGATGTAGGCGGCGATGTTGCCGGATACCCCTGGCGTGCCGTTGCCAGTGCAGGAGGGTGTACCCGTATTACCCGACCAGGTGAGGCGATTCTGTTCATCGTAGCAAAAGACCTGGGTCTCGCTGCCGCCGGAGTTGCTGTAGCCGGGGACACCAGCCTGTGTGGTGGTGGAGCTCGTGACGTTGCTGGTCGGGTCGTAGCCGATGCCCTGGGAGTAAATGGTGCCGCTCTGCCCGCTGCCACCCTGCCAGGTGGCCGTCATGCTGGTCGGGCGCAGGTCGCCATCATAGCCGTATTGTTCGGTGGCCAGGGCCGAACCCGTACTGGTCTGCAAAGCGATGCTACCCACCAGCGCGTTGACGTTGTAGGTGATGCTGGCCAGGTTGGGGGTCGTGGTATTGGTATTGTTACTCATCCCCAGCAGGCCACCATTCGTTGGGTCGTAGATCTGCGTGCTGGTAAAGCCGAGACCGGAGGGACTGGCGCTACTGGTGGTCGTGGTCTGTGACTGGTCGGCATCCGTGTAGGTCTCACTCAATTTGTAGGTCGGCAAGGCTGTGCTGACGCCCCAGCTATTGGGCAGGCTGAACACCAGGTTCTCCTGGAAGAGCCGCCCGCGCTGGTCGTGGGCAAACTTCTCGGTAGCCGTGGCCGAGCCTCCTTCAGGGAAATAGGTGGTGGCCACACTCTTGGTGAGCTGCCCGACGGGATAGTCGCTGCTGCCGCCAATCACCGAGCTATCGTAGGTGTTCTGGATGAGGGGATTGCCCCCGCTGCAGGCCCCGGTCGCGTTGGCCGAGGTGGGCGGGACGGCATCCTGCAGGCAGCCCAGGCGGCCCAGCAGGTCGTAGTTGTAGCCCAGGGTCTGGCTGCCGGCGACATCGGAGGTCAGGCGGCTGTCCGCGTCGTAGGTATAGGTATGCGTGCCCGCGTCCGGGTCCAGCAGTTGCGTCAGGCGTCCCAGGTTGTCATACTGCATCGAGACGGTGGCGCTGGTGAGGATCTGCCCGCTTTGGGGCAGCAGGTCGGTCGTCGTGACCTGGAGCGGCTCGCCCAGCACGTTGAACTGTGTGGCGATCAGTTCATTGGGCGTGAGGATGCCACCGTAGGTGCCACTATCATAGCGCACGTAGCGCGTCTCGCCCAGCACATCGCGCAGGCTTTCGCTGGCATGATTGTCGGCATCGATGCTCACAGTCGCGTCGTAGGTGTTGCTGTCGCCGTTTACGGTATCCAGCTCGTAGATGGCACAGGTGGTCGCGTTGCCACCCAGCGAGGGGCAACTGATGCCAGGCACACCGGGTGGGTTGAAGAGCGGATCCTGCACAGCGATCACACGGCCCATAGCGTCATAGAACGTCGCGGTGCCGGTGGGAGTGTGGCCATTCTTGTCGGTCGCGCCGTTGGGATCGATCCAGCCGGTGCCGCTGGCGACCTCGAAGGGGATGCTGGTAAAGCTGCTGTGCTGCTGGTCGTTGTAGACGGTGAACTGGATGGTATCATCGGCGCTATCGGGTCCCGGTGTGCGCGTCTCGGTCACGCGCCCGTGCGCGTCATAGAACGTTTCGGCCACCGCGCTGGGATAGAGCGCGGCATTGCTTTTGGTCTCAGCACAGGGCAGGCGGCTGCTCTGACTACAGGTGGAATAGCTTGTCGCTTGCTCCGTGTAGGAAAACTGCTGCTCATTCGGCTCGGTGGTTTGGACGGTGAGGTTGCCGTATTGATCGTAGGTGTAGGTCAAGGCGGTGACCTGGTGATTGACATCGGTTTCGCTGGTGGGCAGATCGCCTTGCCCAGGATCATAGGCAATGCTGGTCGTTTGTCCAAAAGCGTTGGTGCTGCTGGTGGGCAGATTGCTGGTGCCATCATAGATGGTGCAGGTGGTATAGGTTCCTGCATTCCAGGTGGTATTGTAGATGGCAGGCGCTCCACTGAGGGTGCAGCCATTTTTGTTGCTGGTGCCCCCGCTGCCATAGAACGAGGCATGGGCGGTGCCGAAGGCATCCACGGTCATCAGCTGGTTGCCGCTCGTGTCGTAGCCCGCATACGTGGTGAGTTGCGGCGTGCCGAAATTGGGCGAGGTGCAGGCGCTTTGTTGATACCAATTGACGGTGGTGAGAAAGCCTGCTGCTGGCGTGTGGACGCCCTGAGCGGCGTTCTCATCATAGCTGAAGGATTGGCATGCCAGGATATCGCCCACGCTATCATCAATTTCGCTGTGCGCGACTTTATTGACATCATAGTAGACCCAACCGTCGATGGTGGTGTCGTTGGTCTGGTAGGTCCACTTCCGAGTGAGATAGACACTGGGATAGGCGGGTGATAGATAGGGCCCGGCGATAGTCTGCTGTTGCAGGTTGTGATAGCTACCCAGTGCCGGACTCTGATGAAAATCACCCAGTCCGCTACTGTTGCGATAGTCGTCAAAGGTGGAATCCTGCTCCACCCAGGGGGCATTGGGATTGGAGGGACTGGTGCCTTCATACTGGGTGGTACGGCTGCTGATGATCATCACCTCGCAGGGCGTGTAGATGCCACTGTAGTTGCCGTTGCACGAGTTGGCGGTATTGCTGTTATCCCACCAGGGATAGCCGGCGTAGATATTCTCGGTCTCCTGCAACAGTGGACCCGAGCTACTGTTGCCCTGGTAAACATACTGGTAATCCAGCGCGCCGGAGGTATAGTTATGCGGGAATCCTTCTTGCGTCCCCCAGCCATCGGTTGAGGCATATTGCTGCACTGTCAGGTCATTGGATGGGCTGGTGATATCGACATAGGCAAAGCCACGAAACTCACTGTGGTAGTAGTCCAGAAAATCGTTGTCACTGGGTGGAATCCAGTTGTCGCCCACGCAGACCCCATTGCAGCCGCTTTGACCGGTCTCGGCCAGTTGATAATGATAGGTGGTGATGGCAGGAGCGAGTGATGAACTACTGCTATCGGTGCCGTTGACAGTGATGGAGGTGACGGATTGCACCGCCCAGGCCCGGTCATCGGGCCAGGCATAGCTGCCGGTACAATCGGAGGGATAGAGCGAACAATACATGGGGTCGAAGCGATTATCGCTATGCGCATCGGGCGTGCCATGCGTATTATTGTAGGCTTCCAGATAGGCGACGCTGCCCCCGGTCCCGCTCGCCAGATTGTCGTAGCTAGTCACATACTGCCAGTAGGTCTGCACATTGTAGTAGTCGCCTGGGTGACCTGGAATCTGCTGGGTGCTATCGTAGTAATCATCGCGTAGTGCCCCGCTGTAGCCGACCACCAGCCCTTTGAGTTGCGTGCCAGTGCCGTGCTGGTAGACGGTGGGGGTGATGCTCTCGAGCAGGTGTTCGCCCGCGCAATACATCTGCAGTTGCGTCCAATCGTCCCAGCAACTGCTGTAGCCGGACCCACCAAAGGAGAAGCTGTAGCTGTAGTCTTGATTGCCGGGGCTATCGGTTCCGACGTAACTGGTGATCGAGAGGGGCGTAAAAGTCGCCATCACCTTGGGCGCCGGCAGCCCTGGAGACGGGAAATCGACGGGATCGTCACAGCGCAGCGGTTTGCATGAGCCACTGTAGGCATGCACCCACGACCCATCATCGTAGGGTCCCTGGTAGCTGAAGTCCACGGTGCCCGAGATTGTCGAGCCGGTGCCATAGGTGATCTGCTTGATGACGGCGTCGCGGATGGTCGTGTAGCCATAGGGCGTGGTTTTGTCCTGCTCGTAGGTGACGCTCAGGAAGCGGCCCGACGTTCCCGGCCCCTCATTGGCCGGGATGACCTGGTCAAGGTCCCAGGCATAGTTGTGCCGTGTGCCGCTCGAGTCGGTATTGTATTGCAGCGAGTCAGCAGTACAGCCAAAGATAAATTCGGTACCGGAGGTATCCCAGACATCAAAGCAGGGTTGGCCATTGACGGTGACCTGCTCGATCTTGAGTTGGGAGATATGTTCGGTCAGAAAGTTGGTGGGCGACTTGGGATTGGGCACCAGCAGGTCACTGACGTGGTCGACTCCGCTAATGGAGTACCAGGTGCCGCCGTTGTTGCGATACTCGTCGGCCGTGATCGCTCCCAACGAGAGCGACCAGCCCTCGCCAAAGTCGTCGGCGGGCGAAGCGCGATTATGCCGGCCATTCGTGGCGGCGCTCGAATAGGTCAGCAGGAGTTGGGGCACAGTGCCCAGCGGCCCGGGAGCAACCGTCAGCGGGTAGGAGTAAACGAACTGGCCGGAGTTGCCCTGCATCGTGCCAAGCAGTGGTACCGGTGGGCTGGCGTTATCGGTATTGCCTCCTCCCTCGTCGAATGGACTATTGGCAATCACGGTCGTTTGCCCAGACAGGGTATGCGTTTTGGGATTGTCTTGCAGGGCGATGAGATAGGGGCGCAACGACTGGTGATTCGTTCTGGCGGCAGATGCCAGCGCCGGCCAGGAGAGGAAGAGTTGTGCGGGATCCAGGCCCATCTGCGCGATGACCTGTGGATCATAGTGATACAGGATGCTGATGGGGTGCTGCAACTGAATGCCCTGAACCGGGTTGTTATGCGCGTCGGTGAGCAGTACCGAGTATTCGCCCAGTGTATCGAGCTGCCCCAAAAAATAGCCGTGGTTCTCGGTAATGGTCAGGATGAGCGAGGTATCCTTGTTGGCAGGGACTCCTTTGCTGGTGGTAGCATGGGAGAGATCAAAGGTAGCCGGTTGAATCTGGAGTTCGAGCCGCTGATCGCTGCTGAGTAGATCGAGTGGTTGGGGAGTGTGTCCAGGTGGATTCCCCACCAGAAAGGCGCGGTCCAGCACCTGGCGCAGTGGTTTCATCGTCGGCGGTTCCGCGCTGGGCGGCAGGTGTTGGTAGTCGGCCAGGTGTTCACCTTTGGCCAGTTTGAGCGATGGGGGATTTTTCGGGAACTGGAACGGGCCATGGTAGATCGAACGGTTTTGTTGCTCATGGAGGAATTGCTGTAACGTCAGGTGACCTGGGATGGCACGTGGTGGTTTCACAGCGGCATCGGCAGCGGGAGCACTGGCGGCCCAGTTGCCTAGCACACCCGAGAGCAGGAGCAGGCCGAGCAAGGCGGAAAGCAACAGGCGGCGAGGCGACGTTGATGCCATCCGTCGCGAAGGGCCATGGTCGTATGAAGAAGCAGAAGAACGCGAAAGACCCTGGGACATGCCAGCACTCCATTTCTTGTCAATGACCATCAGCAACACACTACATACGGCTATAGCGACCTGGAGATATAGGCATAAGTACATCAATATGACAGTATGAGCATGAAAGATAGTTTGTGATGTAACGCGCTTTCATGACCATAAAGTTATACTGAGAAAAGGTAGTTTGCTATAGAACGCGCTACAGTACACGATTGGACAAGATCAGGAGTGATCTGCACCCAGGTAGTATTACGAAGGAGTTGTAATCCTGTCATCCGATCCCCGTCGGTGGCAGTCCAGCTTACTAAGTAAGTATACCTAACGGTTCAGGCATTTGTCAAGGTTTTTAACAGCTTTTCGAGAAAATGGTTGTAGGAAACAAAGGTTGGTTATCACGAGCAGGATATTCGAGAAAGACAATTCTGGTTAGTTCGGGTGAGGGTGGATGAAAATATTATGTGAAAACGTGTACTGCGTATGCGGGAGCAAGGAGCCATAGACTCAACACACGCCTTTACTGATTGATGAAGTTTCATCATCGAAATCGGTAAGCACCCCCTCCCATGTCATTCTGGGTGCAGCGAAGAATCTCCGTCCTTGGGCCCAGAGATTCTTCGCTGCACTCAGAATGACATGGGGAGACTGTTCTGCTTACTGGTTTACCAATTTCGGTAGTGAAACTTCATTAATCGTTGAGTAACAGCGACAGCGATGGTGGGGGCACCTCGTGATCTTCTTTAATGGGGATGACGGCGGTACCAACAGCGAAAAATTCGATAACGTGCGAGCCCCAGCCGTGGTTGCGCTCGCTGATCTGCGTGCCCACGATACCCTGCGCGTTCAGGCTGACAGCCTCGGCCTGCATGCGTTCCATCGCCAGTTCGCGTGCGTCGTAAAGCGCCTGGGTATAGTTGGCCATTTCGACATTCTGCCCGACCTGCCGCATCCACTGCCCAATACCTTGCTGGGCAACGTGATAGACGCAACTGCCCATCACCATGCCGACAGGACGATAGCCGGTCTGGAGTAGCGTCCAGAAATCCTGGCCCGAGAGATCAGACGTGAACGGCATGCCGTGCGCATTGCGGAAGTTCTGGCCACTGCGCGAGCGAATAGCCGTGCCGATGGCGACAAATTCAGCCAGCGACTGACCCCATTCGTGCCGGGTTACTTCCAGGCGCACGCCGACGATACCATCGGCTCCAAGCTCGTTGGCCTCCTCTTCCATGCGCGTCATCGCCAGTTCACGCGCGTGATACATGGCCTGGCTCAGAACATTCACCTCCTGGTTCTGCCGCCAGCCAACAAATTGAAAGCCAATATGGTAAATTGAACTTCCTACCACCAGCCCGACGGGATCAAAACCGGCCTCGCGCACAAGCAGGAACTCGTTGACGCTGAGATCGCTGGTGAAAAGCCCATGATGTTTGGCGTCGCCGCGCATAGACCTGAGCCGCTCACGAGCATGAACCGGCAAATCGTTGCCCTGCGGCTGCGGTACTTGACTGGACATATGAAAACTCCTTCTATTTAGCATTATTAACTTTAGCAATCCCGGGCGGTGCCAACTATTCTCGGAAAGTCAGCTCCTGCACTTCCCCACGCCGCCCGGGTCGCAGATCGGTAAAGGTGAGCGTGAGTTTTGGGGATGGTATCACGTGATCGGGTCTGCGAGCGATAATGGCTGTGCCAATAGCCGAGAAATGTATCATTAAATCGCGATAGGTTGTCGGGTCATTTTCGCGTTCGTACTCATTTTCCTGTCTATCGAATCCAATGTGCATGCCGACGACTCCAACGGCATCGAAGCCGCGGGCCATTGCTTGCAGGCGACTCATGGCGAGGTGGCGAGCAGTATAGATGGCCTGTGTGTAGTCCGTCACCTCTATATTGTTCCAGCTGCGCATAACCTGGTTGAGTTGCCAACCGGAAGAGATGCAGTAGGAGCAATAGCCCATGGCGATGCCGGTGGGTAAATAGCCAGCCTGGAGCAGCGTCCAGAATTCCTGGCCCGAGAGATCACTGAGGAAAGGACGTGGGAACAAGGGCGCATTCGGCAGTCGGATGGCCGTGCCGATAGCCGTATACTCCACGAGATTGGAACCCCATTCGAAGTTGCGCAAGCCGAAGCGCACACCGATCACTCCATGCGCCTTCAGCAGCGAGGCCTCCTGTTCCAGCCTGCCCAGGGCAAGTTGCGCCGCATGCAGGTGCGCGTTGGTCAGGTTAGTTAATTCATAAGCAACGGTCATACGCGGAAAGCGCGTGGTATATTGCCAGCCAACGTGGTAGATCGAACTGCCCATCACCTGGCTCAGAGGCTGGTAGCCGCTGTTGCGGGTGAGCGCGAACTCCTTGATACTCAAATCGCTGCTGAACAGTTTATGGTCTGCTTCGGTCTCTTCTCGCAAGCGGCGTTGTGCCTGGAGTGGCAATCCACCCTCCTCCAGGGAGCGCAGGCTGGCCTCCGCCTCCTGCTGCGCCTGTAGTCGCTGCTGTTGTTCTTCTGGAGAAGAGCGTTTCCAGAAGGGCATAGTCGCCTCCTTCTATCCGGGGCAAGGGCGTCGCGACTCGTCCATGCTCTATAATAAAAATCTTTCAAGGGCGGCGCGAGCCTGGGTGCTTTGTCCGGCCAGCTCGACGAGGGCTTCCGACAACTCGTCAATCCATTGCTCGACCGGAATCTGCTCGGTCTTCAGCACGATGCCGCGCACGATTTTTGCGCGCTGTGCGATCAGTGGTCCCTGTCTATCGCGGCCAATGCGGTACTGGTAATCGCCCAGGGATACAGCAATTTCCTTTACGGGATGCTCGCGAGCAAACATGCCGCCCTGGCGAGTGACGGTTGTCTGACCGGGCAATGCGCCTTCCAGCTTGGTAGCCAGGGCCTCTAAAAAGGCTTTGACGTCAGTGTTGTCGGCACGCAGTGACGCGGCGAACATTTCCATGCGCAGCGGCTCACTGAGTTCGTCATGCATAGTCGCCTCCTTTTTATATGTACGATTGTAGCGCGTTAGAATAAAATATGGGAGATGAAAGGCTTCAGATCATCCACTATTCGCATCCTTATGATATCATAGCTGTGGAAGTGGCATTCTTACAGAGAAAGCTGTAAAATACAGGAAACTTATCAGTAGGGTATGTTCCTAAAGAGGATATGTTCTTTAAATTAAGGAGGCAGTCAGATGGGCTTTTTTTCACGCCTCGCCACGTTGTTTCGTATTCGCGCGAACGCGGCCCTGGATAGGGCCGAGGACCCCGGTCAGGTAATGGATTACTCGTATACAAAGCAGCTCGAGCAACTGCAACAACTGCGGCGCTCGATTGCCGATGTGGTGACGAACGAAAAGCGGCTGGAGATGCTTCGCTCCCAGCTTTTGCAGCAGAGCAATAAGCTGGATTCGCAGGCGATGCAGGCGCTACAGGCGAATCGCGAGGACCTGGCGCGTATGGCCTTGCAGCGCAAAGAGACATTGATAGTTCAACTCAATAGCTATGAGCAGCAGATTGCCCAACTGAAGGAGCAGGAAGAGCGACTGATCAATATGGAGCGCACAATCTCGGCCCGCGTCGAGGCTTTCCGCACGCAAAAGGAGATGGTGAAGGCGCAATATGGCGCGGCACAGGCGCAGGTGAAGATCAACGAGGCGGCCACGGGCATTTCTCAGGAGATGACCGAGATGAATCTGGCAATGCAGCGCGCGCAGGATAAGGTATTGGCGATGCAGGCGCGTGCCAATGCGATGGAAGAGCTGATCGAGCAGGGAACGCTCGGCGAGCAGGGTATGCTGGGACCGGGGCAGGGCGATACGTTGGACCGCGAGTTGCGCCAGATCAGTTCCCAGCAGAACGTCGACGCGCAGTTGCAGGCAATGAAACAGCAATTGCAACTCGGTGGTCCCGGCGCAGGGCAGCGGCAGCTACCGAGCCAGACAAGCGATGATAATCAGGTCAATAGCTAGAACCGGTTGCCACAGCTTCGCTGTGGCAACCGGTTCTAGCTATTGACCTGAATTTTGTTCCTTATTCCGATTGATGCGCAGGATTTTGAGCATATATTGCTCAGAATTCAAATAGTAGGGGTTGCGTTTGATGTACTTGCCCACGACGGCGATGGGATGCAGCTTGAGCATCTCTACGACCAGGCTGGGAATTAATTTACTGTGGTCGTAGTGCATCAACGCGATGATGGGCGCGTTCTGGAAGGTAAAGACGGCATCCGAGGCGGCCTCGTACTTCAGAATCTGTTCCGGGGACGCGATATCCTTGGTGAGCCAGGTCATATCAATGGAAATACGTACCGCCTGCCATCCCTCTCGTAGGGCCTGGGCAATAAATGTCTGGTGGGAAGAGAGTAAGGCATAAGGGTCGAAGCGCTTGCCGTTGGAGAGGAAGATCTCGCGTTCGTCATGCAGCACCAGTTGTCCCGCCTCGATTGCCGCATCGACATCGATCTGTAACTTCTGCAGCTCTTCGCGGAACTCTTTCAATTGTGCCGGAGCGGCAGCAAACATGCACTTTTCCGAAAGCGAAAGGCCCACACGCATCAAGCGCGCAGTGACACCCGGAATCTCTGTCACTTTACTATAGAGTTGGCAAATATGCGAGCCGGGCGGAATACGCTCCGATTTACCTTCAACACTTAGATCCATTGCAACCTCCATGGTCATTACTGGCTTCTTTCAGCCTTCCATGCCTGGCGAATACGAGCAGCTCTGTTGCTCATGCTGACAACTACCCAACCCAGTAGACCGAAGATGAACACGCCCGAGAGAAAGGCGACGACGAAAAGCAGGATCGTCCTATGCAGGGTAAATGACCCGATTACGGCTATTACCAACGTGATAAGCGACATGGTGAGCGGAAAAAACAGCATCCATGCTACCAATACGCGCAATCCTTGCTTGCGAGTAAGCGGCTGCTCCCCACTGTAAGGGAAGAGCAAACGCCGGAAGAGCGAATAACGCCGCTGGCTTTGCATCTGACTAATGCCGTCCTTCCTGATCGCCGCGGCGGTCCTGTAACCAACGGTGCAATACTTCTTCCGCCTGGTAAAGGATATTCACCTCATTCTGATACGTCAGGCGGCGACTGGCCTCGGCAAAAGGAAACCATTCCACGACATCGTATTCGTGGTCATGCAAAGACGTATCGCCTCCGATGGCCTCGAACAAGAAGTGACGTACCTGTTTTTGGTACCGTACATGGTCGCGCACAAACGAGTAGGAGATGCTCCCGATATAGGCAATCAGGCGCACCTGCAAGCCGGTCTCTTCCTGCACTTCTCGCACAGCAACCTGCTCGATTGTTTCTCCAGCGCGTGGGGTTCCCTTGGGTAAAGCCCAGATGCCGGGGTGACTCCGTCCCACGAGAGCTACCTCTACTATTGTATCACCGAATTGCCCCGACCCCCACAAATCCAGATCCGTGACCATCCTGTTCTGCGGACTATCTATCGGAACAAGACGAAAAACAACTCCTCCCGCGGAGTAAGCTCGCATTGTTCGATATCGCTCCATACTGCTTGAAATCTATTTATCCAGTCAAAAAGAATTGGGCGCGACCCCTTGTCGCGCCTTGCAATTGCCCTCATTGCTTCTGGGTTGACCTGTGATGACCACCTGCCCGCCACATAATACCGCTTTGTCCCTGTCGAAAAAGTATAGCTAATGTACTTCAGCGTGTCAAGAGAGGCGCCGCGAGTGAGCATTATGCCGGTGCGGGCAGGCGTCAAGCCCTGTTCCTGCGGGTTTCGCGCGTCAAGAAAGCACGCTGCGGATGGCGAGCAGGTTTTCCGCGGGCGTCTCAGGCGGAATCGAGCAACCGGGCGCAAGCAGAAAATGCCTTCCGCCGGTCAGTTCCAGCGCCTTCTCGACCTCCTCGCGCACCTGCTCCGGTGAGCCATTTTTCAGCACGGTTTTTTCGCTGATCCCGCCCATTACGGCTTTATCGGAGCGCAATTTGCCCTCACCCAGGTCAGGATTGCCCTCGACGGTGGCCGCCCAGTTGATGGCCTGCACCGGGTAGGTCTCAAGCAGGTCAAAGTAGATGTGAGAGCCGCAGTTGTGCAGGATATTGAATTTGCTCCTGCTCTTAATGGCATCCAGGAACTCCAGGTCATATTGCTCGCCGAACTCGCGATACTGATCCGCGGTTAACATGCCCTCGCTCGCCCAGCCATTGGTGGCATAGAAGATGCCGCTGGCGCCCTCTTCCAGGCAGGCGATGGCGTAGTTGATGAATGTTTCGGTGATAACGCGCAGGGCCGCGTGCATGGCGTTGCGGTCTTCAGCGATAGTCTGTAGCACAGGTTCGTTTTTGTTGCCCGCCAGGTACTTTGCAACCCCCAGGGGACAGAAGATGGTCTGGACGAAGTAGGCGTCGTAGCCGATGGAGTGGTTGATCAACTGCAATGCCTTCAACTGCTCGCCCAATGCGCCCTGGTCGGGTTCGAGGGGTCGCAGTCGCTTCCAATCCGAGGCGCTCCTGATGGGAGTATCTTCTATGATGGGCGCTTTGTATTTCTCCCCTGATGGACGCACCTGGACGCCCCATCCCTCGACATGATAGCAGGCGCGTGGGTTGACCTTCATATAATCCCAGTCATAGCGGGTGAAGTTCTCAACCATCGCCTCGGCCAGCGATTGCGGATGCCATTCCCGTTCGAAGTCGTGTCCCCACATGCTGGCAGGAACTCGATCTACCGGGTCTCCTCGTAGCGCTGCATCTACACGTTCCTTTTTGTTCATAAATATTCCCTTTCCTTCTAGCTAGTTCCTTCCTGATGTCTTCCTTGAAAGGGCCGATGATGTTCTTTTTGTCAATTCATCATCGACTCTAACCAATTGTCGCGCTCACTTGATAATGGGCCAGTAGTGTCGTCTCGGGAGCATTGGCCGAGACGATCAAGACAACTCGCGTGGCCTGCGTACCAAAACCTGGAATGATCAGTTTGCCCTGGCCGCTCGCAAGATCAACCGGCATTGGCACCACCCGAAAGGTTGACCCTGAGTAAATGAGCGCCTGCACATCGTAGTGTTCTGGCAACACGTTATTCGAACGTATGAAACCCTTGCTTACCCAGCCATTATCGCTGTCAACCGCATCCTGAAAATTGAGCTGTGGTATACGAATTTGATCGATGGCAAAGCCCTGAAGACTGACAGCGTCGTCCGTGACTGTTTCAAAACGCACCTGAATATTTTTACCGCTGTAAGGTGTCAGGTCCACGCTCTCCTGCACCCATGAGGGAGTGCTGCCGCCGCTGGCAGCGGTATAGCCATTGCCCCAGTTCAAACCGTTCGGATTGCTATTCGTCGTATAGTTCCCCTTGAGCGTAGTCCAGTTCGTACCATCCGTTGAGACTTCGACGAAGGCGTAATCATGGTCTTTTTCCAGGTCGAACCAGGTAGCGAATTGCAGCGCGACATGCTTTCCCTTCAAGCTCGTCAGGTCGAAGCTGCGCGTTAGCGTGCTGTCCATAGTATCATAGCTGTTACTCCACCATTCAGCGGGCGACCCGAGCGGGTCATTACCAATAACACGAACGGTAGGGGTACCTTTGAGACTGATTGCGAGCGTTCCGCGTCGCCCTTGCGGTTGAAAATCATAATACTCGGCTGCATATTGATGAACCGCGTCCGTTTCGGTGCCTGGATAATGAGTGATGGAGTGCTGTGGATTGACGCCGGGCAGGTCTATAGAAAGATAGCCGTACTCGCCCTGATCAACGTTGGGATCTTCCACGTAATTGGCGATGAGCCACTTGTTGAACACATCCATGAAGCGATCAGTATAACCATGCTTGGCCAGCACGTCGTCAAAATTGGTAGGAGGCGTCGCGGGGTCCTGCAATAGCTCCTTGAGCACACTATAACCGCCGTAATGTTCCGCGAAATAGTCCATAAAAAGGTAGCCCGCTCCATAGTGAGGCAGCGCGGCATTGATATCATTGCTCCAATCGTTGAGCTGAGTGTCGGGCGATTGCACGAATGCGAGATCAACCCCTTCCGCCGGATATCCATTGATCTGCTGCGCCAGGACTGACATGCCTTCGTTCACCCAGCCTGGATCGGAGGGATGCAGGTGCCAATGAATCATGAGCTGGAACTCATGCGCGAGTGTGCCATTGTAGTCCGCGCTGCCGGGAATAGTGCTATCCAGGTTCACATAGAACATTTCGCGCTCGTTGCTATAAGGGTTCACACTGGTTGGATATTCGTCTATCTCAGAGAAGTACCCACCGGTATTTGTTCCTAAGCCGGCGGCGTTGAGTATTGTCAGATGTACATCATCGTCGATGCCAGGACTCCACTCGCTGCCAAAATTTGCGCGCTCGGTGGGATAAATCTGCTTTTCGAAGATAGTGGCAGATGATGCAAGGGCGGCCAGATTCACCTGTTGCCCATCTTCTACATACATATACACATGCGGAGTGATGTTCACCAGCTTTGCGCGGATACGCGAGTATGTATCGCTATCAGAGTTATGGAGCCAGAAGGAGTCTTCCTGTCCAGGATGCGCATTGAGCGGCTTTGTACGCCCCACATGTGGGATCGGCGACGAGGTATGCAATTTCAGTCTCTGCGCAAGACTATACAGGTCCCGCACGGGATGCGGCGTCATTAAAAGTAGCTGTTCCGTTTCTAATATGTCCGGCAGATCCACCACTGTAGGCGCCGGGAGATTGCTGCCCGGTACCTGGGTAGGAGTTGGTGTAGCAATACTCATTGGCGGACCGCCACCTAATGAACAGGAGGAAACAAGTAGCGCGAGCAAAAGCAGCACAAAGTAGCTGGTCGTAGTATGGCCAGCTACTTTATGCTGCTTTTGCTCATGCATATTACTGCTCCTCGATTTCTTTAAAGCGGTAACCCACGCCGCGTTCCGTCAGGATGTATTTAGGATGCGCCGGATCGACCTCGATCTTCTGGCGCAGGTAGGTGATGTAGAGGCGCAGGTAGTGCGCCTCATCGCGGTATTCACGCCCCCAGACCTTGGAGAGCAGCGTTTCATGCGTCAGCAGCTTCCCGGCGTTATTGACCAGGTGATACAGGAGCCGGTACTCAGTTGGTCGCAGGACGACTTTCTTGCCGCGCACAATCACTTCACGCTTCGAGAAATCAATTTTGAGATCGGGATCGACGACAATCTCTGTCTTGCGGGCCGGAGGAGCCATGAAGGAGCGGCGTAACAGCGCCCGGATGCGCGAGAGCAGTTCGCGCGGGCTAAAAGGTTTGGCAAGGTAATCATCGGCTCCCAGATCAAGCCCGCGAATCTTATCCTGCTCGCTCTGGCGCACGGTCAGCATAATGACGGGCACGGTTGAAACCTCGCGAATATTGCGCAGCGTCTCAAAGCCGTCCATTTCAGGCATCATTACGTCCAGCACGATCAGATCTGGCAGGTGCTCGCGCAGTTGTTCCAGGGCCTCGATGCCATTGCTCGCTTCCAGGACGGTATAATGCTCCAATTCCAGATTCATCCGTATGAAATCGCGGATACGCGGCTCATCATCAACGATGAGAATGGTCATATCGCGCGCGTCAAAAACTTCCTTCTCCATCAAAACACCACCATCGGTAAATAGGCTTTTTCTTCACGTGGCAAACTGAACGAAAATGTCGAACCCTGGTGCAGGGTGCTTTCGACCCAGATATGCCCACCATGCGCCTCTACTATAGCGCGGCTGATGTATAAGCCGAGTCCTGCCCCCTGGGTTGAGCTGGACATGCTCTCTCCTGCGCGATGGAAACGATTAAAAATTTGTTCCTGTTCGCGCAGTGAAATGCCCATGCCAGCATCGCTCACGCTCACAATTACTTCGTCGCCCGTCGCGCGACAGGCGATAGTCAACTCGCGTCTATCCGGCGAGTATTTAATAGCATTATCCAAAAGATTTTGCAACACCTCTTCAATACGATCTCTATCCGCCATCACTGTGGGCAAGTTAGGCGGCAGATTCAGTTCGACTTTCACATCCGGGCTTTTCACGCGCAGGCGATGGACGACGCTTATGATCAGGCGCGCCAGGTCAAGCGGGGCGATATCCATTTGCAGGCCACCTGCCTGGATGCGCGAGGCATAGAGCAGGTTCCCCACCAGCTTATTGAGGCGGTCAGCCTCCTCTTCTATCGCGTTCAGCCGCGAGCGCAGGCTCTCCGCGTCAAACGTAGCGTCCGCGCGTGCCAGCGTCGAGGCATAGCCCTTGATGATAGCGATAGGCGTCTGCAATTCGTGCGAGATCACCGAGATAAAGGTCGAACGCTGTTCCTCCTGCTCGCGCTCGCGCGTAATATCGCGGATCGTCAAAATACCGCTAACTGGCTCACCTTTCGCCGAGCGCACGCACGAGGCCGTGACGCTGACATCGAAGCGCTGCCCATCGCGAGCCGAAATGACAACTTCGCGATTGACGACCCTCTGCCCGGCAAAGGCCTGCAGGATGGGCGACCCCTCCAATCCCAGTTCGTTGCCCTGGCGGTCTCTTGGGCGCAGGACTTCATAATAGAAGCGCCCCAACACTTCACTTTCAAGCCAGCCGGTCAGCCTCTCCATAGCCGGGTTGAAGTCGATGATACGCAGCGCCGTATCGACCGTCAGGATACCCTCGTCGCTCTGCTGGAAGATCGCCGCTAACCGTAATTGCTCCTTTACCAGCGATTGCGATTTTAAAGCCGAGCGCAGGCCGGATGCCAGGTGCGTGATGAACAGGCGTATTGTACCACCTGGCTCTTCGGCGCTCTCGAAGCAAGAGCGCGCTCCGGCCAGGCGCACGGCATGCAGCATACCGAGAACGCCCGCGTGATCGTACAGGAATAGCGAGCAGCGTTCGTAGGCCGGCGGTTCCCTACCCGCTTCCAGGGATTCATCAGCTATTCCAAATTGCAAGGTCAACGCCGGCGGTAAGGTATCGACCAGCAGAGGGCAGGCCGAGTTCGGCTGCTTGCGCTCGCGTACATATGCTAATAAATCTACGCAGGCAGCCTCGTCCAGGTTGTATAGCGTATATTCGGTACTACTCTGCGGGTCAAACGCTTCGTTGGATACGACGAAGACCCCGGCAACGCCGTTGAGCAGCCTCACAGCGCTGCCAATCAGAATAGTCATTTGATCATGTAAATCCTGGGATTGTTGTATCTGGGACAGGGACATGCTTCCTTCGACCTCAAAAACCACTTGCTAACACGAGGCAACAATGCTATTGTAACACAAAACGCGAGAATTGGCGTACCAATAGCGAGGTTTCTCATGCATTTCGACATCTTTACGCTGTTTCCCGACATGTTCCAGGGGCCATTTTCCGAAAGCATTCTCAAGCGCGCGCAGGAGCGCGGGCTGCTCAGCATTGCCCTGCACAATATTCGTGATGCCACGACCGACAAACACCACATTGTTGATGACTATCCCTATGGCGGCGGGGCTGGCATGGTGATGAAGCCGGAGCCGATTTTTGCGGCGGTCGAGGCCGTCTACGCGGGCGGGCCAATCATCCTGCTGACGCCCCAGGGCCGTTTATTCAACCAGCACATCGCGCGAACGCTGTCCCAGGAGCCGCGTGTAACGTTGATCTGTGGCCATTACGAGGGCATCGACGAGCGCGTGCTGCAACACCTGGTGACCGATGAAATCTCGATTGGCGATTACGTGCTGACCGGAGGCGAACTGGCGGCCATGGTGGTGGTCGATGCGACGAGCCGCCTCATTCCCGGCGTCCTGAATAGCGAAGAATCAACGCAGGAAGAATCGCATAGCGGCAACCTGCTGGAGTATCCACACTACACGCGCCCGCCGGAGTTCCGCGGCTGGAAAGTTCCCGACGTGCTGCTTTCAGGCAATCACGCCGAGATCGCGAAGTGGCGCCGCAAAGAGTCCCTGCGCCGCACGAAGCAGCGCCGCCCTGACCTGTTCGCGAAATTGGATTTAAGCGATAAGCTGGATGCAAGGTTGGTGAAGGAGTTGGAGGAGGATTCTCTACAATAAAAGGGACGGCGCCCACTAGGAGCCATTCCCCTGCCCCTGCGAAGGCCGATTCGCATTCATGGCCTGTTTCTTCAGGAACTCCTCGCGGGCCTTCTCCTCGGCAATGATGTCAGCGGCCTCGTCGGCCATCGTCCTGCCTTCACCGCGATTGCCATTGCCGCCATTTTTGAACGGGCGGTTATCGTAGACTTCGCGCGGGCGACCACCCGGTTCGGAACGGCCTATCACGCCTCGCTCCTCCAGCAGGTCGATCAGGCGAGCGGCACGCGAGTAGCCGATGCGCAGGCGGCGCTGCAAGAGCGAGATGGAGGCGCGTTCGTACTCGTGGACGACCTGCTCCGCCTGGTCCAGCAACTCATCGTCGAGTTCGTATTCATCGGAGATGCGCTCGCTGACCTCCCAACCGGGTTCGACGGGCAATGGGGAAGCTGCCGCTCCATTCCCGCCATTGGCTGCCGCCGCTGCCGCGGCATGTTCTGTTGCCTGCTGCCGCCAGTAATTGACCAACCTTTCAGCTTCATCGTCGGCGACGAAGGCGCCCTGGATGCGCTCGGGTTTGCCCGCGTCCGCCGGGAGATAGAGCATATCGCCGCGCCCAAGCAGGCGCTCGGCTCCTCCCATATCGATAATCGTGCGCGAGTCCACAGCTGAGCTGACCATAAACGAGATGCGGGTGGGAATATTGGCTTTGATCAGGCCGGTGATGACATCGACGGAAGGGCGCTGCGTGGCAACCACCAGGTGAATGCCGGTGGCGCGTGCCAGTTGCGCGAGGCGGCAGATCAGTCCTTCAACCTCTTCGGGAGCGGCCATCATCAGATCGGCCAGTTCATCGATGATGATCACGATGGCGGGCAGGTTCTTCAGGACGTTATCGCCACGAGCAACACGTTCGGCCCGCAGTTTGCGGTATCCATCCAGGTTGCGCACGCCCAGCTGTGAGAAGAGACGATAGCGTTTCTCCATCTCGCTAATCGCGATTTTGAGCAGGCCCACGACTTTGTCGACTTCGGTGACGACCGGCGAGAGCAGGTGCGGGATGCCATTGTACATGTTCAGTTCGACCATTTTGGGATCGACCATCAACATGCGCACATCATCGGGCGTGGCCTGGGTCAGGATGCTGCAAATGATGGCGTTAATGCTAACCGATTTACCAGCCCCTGTCGCTCCGGCAATCAACAGGTGCGGCATGCGTGCCAGGTCACCCACACGCACGGCACCCGCCACATCTTTGCCCAGCGCCACGGCCAGCCTGGATTTTGCCTTTGCTGCCTGGTACTCCTTGCTTTCCAGGATTTCTCGCAGGGTGACGAGGCGGCTGTTCTTGTTCGGAATCTCGACGCCGACGTAGGGGCGACCGGGCACCGGCGCCTCCATACGGATATTTTTCGCTTCCAGGACAAGCGCGAGATCATTTTGCAGGGCCATGATACGGCTGACGCGCGTGCGCGATTCATAGACGATGTTACCGGCAGCATCTTTGATGGGCACCTGTCGCCCCTTTTCATCGACCTTCATGGCCGGTTTGCCCGTTGGTCGAATGCCGAAACGGATCACCGTGGGGCCAATGCTGATATCTTCGGGCCGCACTTCTGCCTCGACGCGGAAACTACGCAGCGTATCCTGGATTACCTTCGCCAGCGAGGAGGTATCATCGCCGAACAACTGCAATTTGACTTCTTCAGGATTGTTCAGGATGTTGGTATCGGGTAGTTTCCAGGGCGATTCAAGGCCGGGTTTAGCGGCCTGGGCGGCTACTTTAGGCGGCCTGGCGCGCAAAGGATTGGGGGCAAGCGGCTCCATCTCGTCTTCATCGTCGAGAGCGTTATTGTTCGCGGCATGCCTGCCGTTCCCGGTCATCTCCTTAAAAGGCAAAGGTTGCTGGCGCGCGCCCTGCACAGCGGCTTTATGCTCTTCGCGATCCAGTGGCTGGGGAGAACGCGCCCCGCGTGGAACAAGACCTACCTGCTGCTTATGCACGTTAATGTCGTTGTCCGGGTCGTCATCATCAAAATCGGCGTTGAATTCAATCGGGCCTGAATCTTCTTCCAGGTCGTCCTCACCAGCGTTGGGCCGCATTCCAGAGCGGGCCGGCGCTCCCGCCGGTGCCGGCGCAAGGCTACTGGCGTAACGGCTGTACTGCGGGCGCTGGCCAAGAAATGGCGAGGGCCGGTTGCCATAGGAAGATGGCCGGCGCGCGCCAGAAAAGGTTTTGCCGAAAAAGCCGGTGACGATACGTACATGTCCGAGTGTGATGCGGAATGTGAGAATGGCCGCGATGATGAACAACCCTATAACCAGCACGTGCCCGGCCAGGGCAGGCCAGCCATTCAATGGCGCTACCAACAATTGGCCGACGATACCGCCGGTTCTCCCATGGCCGATGAGCTGGCTTTCAGCAAGTAAGAGCAGCAAGAGGACAAACAGGCCGAAAACAAGGGACATACGAATGAAGCGCGCATTGCGCAGGCCCTCAAGAAAGTGCGCGCAGGCGAATATAAAGAGGCCGAATGCCAGCGGATAGGCCGACCAGCCAAAGAAGTCAACAAAGAAGTTCGAAAGCGGGCTGAACAGGGCAATCTTATGCCATATGGTAAGGCTGAAGATCAGCAAGACCGAGAGTCCGATCAGTACAAGCCCATAGATGCGCTGCTGGTGATGCGGCTTCAGATTATTCCAGCCTCTGACCATCCTGCCGATGAAGCGCACATCAGCGGGCGCCGGAGTGGAGGCCTTAGGAACAGGGCGATTAGCAGGCGCTGCGCCCTTGGGTCCCTGCTTCTGGCCGCGTGATTGCCCCTGGCCTTTGCGATTAGGAGCACTGGCACGCTGTTTCATCACATTGCCTCGCTGCTCGACGCGCATGCTTTCGGAGCCAATGCTGCCTGCTGCCTTGCTGACGCGGGAATTTTTATTCGCGTCTATGCTAGGCCCCACTCGCCCCGCAAGCCGCGGCGCCTTCTTCGAATCGTTGCCTGCCATACGCTTGTACTCCTTGCTGAAGAGCCACCAGGACAAATGTATCATAGCGCATTTGTTCGACAGAAGCAAGGGGTATAGCCTATGGCCTTTTCCACAATCTCAAGATATAATAAAGCAATTGCACGACAGTTTTTCCAGGGCAGGAGCAATGTTATGATAGACAGGCATCATTTTCGAGTTCGCTTCTGGGGTGTGCGTGGAAGCTATCCCACCCCAGGGCCGGGCACCATCCGCTACGGCGGCAATACGACGTGTGTCGAGGTAGAGGCCGGTGAGCACACACTGATCCTTGACGCCGGCAGCGGGATCATTGGCCTGGGAAAAGATATATTGCGCCGCGCCGCGGAAAAGCCGCTGTTCATTACGCTGCTGCTTACCCACGGTCATAACGACCACCTGCTTGGCCTGCCTTTTTTTGTACCACTTTTTGAGGAGCGGGCGCACATTGATTTCTTTGGGCCGCGTTTAGGGGGAATGAATATTGAGCAAGTTGTAACCCCGGTGATGGCTCCTCCGTATTTTCCAGTGGATATGAGGAAATTACCCTCGCGACGCGCGTTTCATACGATAGGCGAAGAGGAGCAGATTATCTGGTGCAAGGGCGAGAGAAGACCGGCTATCCTGCTTGCAGGAAAACAGGCCGCGGGTGAAGCAGAGGTGAGTGTCACTGCCAGGCTTACGAACAGTCATCCCCTCGATGGGGCGGTCGTCTATCGCATCGAATACGCAGGCCGGGCAGTGGTTTTTGCCACCGATGTAGAATGGAGGGAACAGCTTGACCCTGAGTTTCTTACATTCGTGGAGGGGGCAGATGTGTTGATACATGACGCGCAATATACCGTGGACGAGTACGAACATGCCAGGCAGGGCTTCGGCCATAGTACTATCGAGATGGCAACGACAGTGGCGCAGGCCGCCCACGCCGGCAAATTAATCCTCTTCCATCACGAACCAACATATGACGATGACAAATTAGACAGTATTCAGGCGGAAGCGCAAACCCTTTTTGCCAATACATATTCAGCCTTCGAAGGCATGGAAATTGATGTGTAACCGCATCCTGCATGGATGCGCTCAAGAAATGAGTGAGGATAAGCATGTCCGCAAGCGATATAAATGTTGTTCTGGCAATCATGATCATTGTCTCATTTTTAGTGGCGATTATACTCCACGAGTGCGGTCACGCGCTGGTCGCCTCCTGGCTGGGCGACCCTACTCCTCGCCGCGAGGGAAGACTGAGCTTCAACCTGTTCGCGCATCTCGACCCGGTAGGAACGCTGCTGGCCGTAATCCTGGCCTTCTTACCGGTAGGAGCAGGACCGGTAGGCTTAGGCTGGGGCAAGCCGGTCAAGTCCGACCCCTGGAAGCTGCGCGGCGGCCCGAATATGGGGACATTGTTTGTAGCGCTGGGTGGCATCGTTACCAGCCTGGTTGTGGGACTGGCTTTCGCCGTCGTGCTGCGCTTTGTTTTTCCCCTACATTTTTTTCAAAATGATGTCGCAATTCGCCTGCTGCAGCTGATCGCGGTCTTCGCCAGCGTCAACATCAGCTTAGCCATCTTCAACATCATCCCGCTGTATCCACTCGACGGGTATCAGATACTCTATACGCTGCTGCCCAGCCGGCAGGCGGTACAATTCGCCAAATCCGCTCCCTACGGCCCTTTTATCATCCTGGGGCTTTTGTTTCTACTACCTTTCTTAGGACAGTTGTCAGGTCTCGGCGGCTTTTTCCTTTTCCATATTCCTTATTACATCCTGCTTGGCTCTCTCAATATCATCGGGCCTGTATCTGGCCTGCCGGTTGACGTTGTCACAGCTCTCTATGTGTTTAACTTCCCATTACTCTGAACGATGAAAACGCTTTTGCATGCGCTGGCCTATCGCCTCTGGCAGGTAGGCCAGCAACTCGGGTTCGTAGCTCCGCTGACGGTTGAGGAACATGAGGAGGTTGCTCGCTGGCTTCCTTCTTCCGCTCTGCCCCTCTTTCAAAGCATGTCTGCTGCCGACCAGCGCCATTCACTGAGAGTATGCCGGGGCTTGCAGGCACGTGGCTGCCAGGATGAAGATATGCTCGCGGCAGCATTGTTACATGATATTGGTAAAGCAGGCGGGCGCGTGCCTTTCTGGACACGCCCGGTCATCGTGCTGGGCAAAATGTGCGCGCCACGCTTACTGGCGAGAGCGGCCCTGGATCCACGTATATATGGGGATGTGATACTGGGGGCCGATAATGAGTTTACACCAGCAAAATCGGGAAGCATATGTGACTCATGTCATTCTGAGCGCAGCGAAGAATCTCTGGCGCGCTGGACACAGATTCTTCGCTGCGCTCAGAATGACACGGCCAGGACCACTCGAATTGCCGATGTTGGTCATGAAACTTCATTATCGGCCCCATCCCCCCAAAAACGCTATCATCTGATCCCTACGCATTTCATACGTTCTATAGTAATGAGATGGCGTCTTTCACTGGGTTATGCCTGGTTTCACGCCGAAATTGGCGCTGAGCTGGCGGCTGAAGCTGGCCTGTCGGAGCGGACCGCTCTTTATATTCGCACGCATCACCAGCCACACGGCCCGGCGGCGGAGTTGCATATCGTAGACGAGGCTTCCTGAATCATGCTCGATCAGACAGAACAATTGCATGTTGACGAGATAGTGCCCATCAATGGCCAATCGACCCGCTACGTTGTGCGCCTGCCGGTTTTTGAAGGCCCGCTTGACCTCTTGCTCCACCTCATTGAAAAGCGCCAGATGGAGATCACCACCATCTCGCTGGTAGCGGTGACCGATCAGTACCTCGAATACCTGCGGCAATGGCAGGAGCCTGATGGCATGCCGCTGGCGAATATGGCCGCGTTCATCTCTATCGCCTCGCGCCTGCTGTTCATCAAATCGCAAAGCCTGCTGCCGCATACATCTAAAGAGGAGATGACCGGCGAGATGGAGAGCGCGGCGGCGATGGCGGAAGAATTGCGCGCGCACCTGCTCGAATATAAGCTGGCAAAGGAGATCGCCGGCTATTTACGGCAGCGCGAGGAGGCCGGCCTGCAAACCTACGGGCGTTCCGGCTTACTGGCCGGTATCGAGGCCCAGCTGGATTGGGCGCCTCCCATCCTCCTGGGGATGGAGGTTCAGACGCTGGCCCAGGCTTTCCAGCGCTTGCTGGAGATACACGCCAGAGAAGAGGCCGGCAAGAGCGTGTTGATGCCGGCAGCGCGCGTGCGCGTGAGCGAGCGTATTGCCGCGATTGTAAGCCTTTTGAGCGCGCGCCCCAGTGTGCTGCTCGCAGAACTGATCGAACACGAGCAATCCCGCCTGGTCATCATCGTAACCTTCCTGGCCGTCCTGGAAATGTGGAAGCGAGCGCGTATCATCGTGCGGCAAGAGGCGCTCTTCGACTCAATTGTGCTAGAGCGTGGAGAGCGCTGGGGCGAGGAGATGGACGTGGCGGAGGTGGAGGAGTAGTGTGAGCGTCTGTACGCCTTGTTGCTCTCGCGTTGCTAGCCGGAGAGGGACCGGTCTATTTCATTACCTACTGATCTGAACATGGGTGTTTGCTCATGCTGAGCCTGCGTTTTGCCGCCTGCTGATGCCAGCACTCACAGGAATCGTGTGCCCTAACCAGGGAATAGTGGAGGTATCCTTTTTTCCTGTGTATATGAGCAGGGTGGTCCCTGCTACTTTCAATCGTGAGTTGTTTCTGGCTCCTGATGTGCAAAGTACCATTCTGCTACAGGACTGTCAAGATGGTTAGCAAGGTCATAAGGCTGTGCCTGGATACGCAAATACAATGCTCTCCCGCATTGGGGGCAACGTACCAACGTCTCAGGAATGCTGAGGCCAACGATTGAATGCGCATGCAGCGTTATAAGTGGCACACTATCAGGATGGTGGAACGACCATTCCAGGTGGCAATAATCACACACCTTCTTGATAGTGATGTCAATTTTATTCATTTGTCATCTTCCTTTCCCATACGCTTTACTGTTTATCGTCGCTGATATGCCCCGCTTCGTCTTCGACCATTATAGCAGTGTTAAGTAACATCCTGCACACTATCGCCAGACAGACACGAGATGCAGCCCGCCCCTATTCACCGACTGAGTAGTAATTGACCTGAGCAATTCTCGTAGCGGGGGTGGGGTAGGGCTAAACGCCTTTCTCAAATGCACGAGCAACATTTCGCCCGCGAACGATATATTTGGTGCTACCCGCCAGCGCATCAAGCAAGAGCAGCGGCGAGCGCGAAGCGCGTAGCTAGCGTGGGTGGCGGAGTTGCGGCGTGGCGGCAAGCGGCGCGGGGGCTTATCAGCAAGCTACCTACCAGTCCTCGAGCCTGCTGAGCCAGACCATCAACACCTATCCCACCACCTCCAATGCCTGTGTGAGCGGCCCTCCATCCAGCTGGAATCCCTACGATGCTTGCACCATCGCACTCCTCAGTAGTGTCACCACCGAATTCGATGGCAACAGCACCAGCAATGCCCCCTGGATCGAACACGACTACACCTACGACGACTACAACAATGGCCTCAACACCAACAACACCTATCACAATCTGACCAAGGAAGTCATCAAAGGCTCCAACCTGCCCAGCGCGCCTCCTACTCAGCTCTATCCGCTGACCGAGACCTGGAGCTATACCGTCAACAATAACAACGGCCAGGGGGCTGGACCTACTACACGGTCGATACCGTCACCCACAGCGAGAGCGATGATGCCGCCGGCAACAAGTGGCTGTGCCAGTCCACCACCTATGATGAACACCCGGGCACTAATAATCCCACCCCTGCCGCTGGCAGGACTATACTGGCAAGGCGCCTGGGGGCACT
>Ga0070739_10002015_pt1 | contig 28445 bp, 26 predicted proteins | sample Coa_R1_7_FD_66445 | JGI IMG/M metagenome (GOLD analysis project Ga0070739, IMG submission 66445) | Surface soil microbial communities from Centralia Pennsylvania, which are recovering from an underground coalmine fire - Coalmine... | ecosystem: Environmental > Terrestrial > Soil > Unclassified ...
GACCACCTCGACCGATGGCGAGGTGCGCGCGATGACATCCGTGCGTTCGTCGACCGCGAGTGCTGGTCGGACACGCGGGGCAGCTACACGATGCACGCCGGTACCGACGCGCTCGACGCGTCGTGCCTGCTCGCCTCGCGCGCCGGCTTCCTCGCCGGGGACGACGAGCGCATGACGGGGACGATCGACGCGGTCCGCGCCGCGCTCGCCGAGGGGCCGTTCCTGTACCGCTACGACGAGATGCGCGGGCAGGAAGGGGCGTTCCTCGCCTGCTCGTTCTGGCTCGTCGAGGCGCTCGCCCGGGCGCACCGCTTCGACGAGGCCGGCGCGCTCATGGACGAGCTCCTCCAGGCCTCGAACGACGTCGGGCTGTTCTCGGAGGAGATCGACCCGGCGAGCGGCGAGCTGCTCGGCAACTTCCCCCAGGGACTGACCCACCTCGCGCTCGTGAACGCGGCGTCCGTCTTCAACGAGTGCAAGCAACACTCGTAGCGGTGTGCCGTGCCGCTGCGTCGGTCGGGGTAGACATGTCCGGTGGCGGAACGGCCCGCTCGGGTGCCGCGGTGGCTCGACGTCGGGGCGTCGTACGCATGGCGCGCCCTGCTCGTCGCGGGCGGGATCTACCTGGTGGTGCTCGCGATTGCGCGGCTGCGCGTCGTCGTGCTGCCGCTCGTCGTCGCGCTGTTCCTCTCGACCGTGCTCGTCCCGCCCGCGCAGTGGTTGCGGAAGCGGGGGTGGCCGCCGCTCGCCGCGACCTGGGCGGTGTTCGTGGCCGGGATGCTCGTCGTCGCCGGGATCCTGCTGTACATCGTCCCGTCCGTCACCAACCACTTCTCCGCGCTGCAGCACCAGGCCAACCAGGGGATCAAGCGGATCCAGGACTGGATGGTCCACGGCCCGCTGCACATGTCGCGCAAGCAGGTCAAGCGGGACTTCCACAATTTCGGCAAGGAGATCCAGAAGAACCGGACGAAGCTGGTCGAGGGTGCGCTCCAACAGGCGACCGTCGTCCTCGACCTCGTCGTCGGCGGGATCCTGAGCATCGTCTTCGCGTTCTTCTTCGTGAAGGACGGCTCGGTCATCACGAACTGGTGGCTCGGGATCTTCGACGACGAGCACGCCGCGGACCTCCGCGCGATCGGCGACCGCGCGTGGCGGACACTGAGCGGCTACATCCGGGGCACCGCGATCAACGGCCTCGTGAACGGGACGCTGATGTTCATCGCGTTGCTCGCGATCGGCGTACCGCTCGCAGGTCCGATCGCGGTGTTGACGTTCGTGGGCGGGTTCTTCCCGATCGTCGGCGCGCTCCTCACCGGCGCGCTCGCCGCGCTGCTCGCGCTCGTCGCGAAGGGGCCGCTCGCCGCGGTGCTCGTCATCGGCGTGACGATCGTGATCCACAACGTCGAGGGCTACCTCGTCGGGCCCGTCGTGCTCGGGCGCGCGGTGAAGCTGCACACGATCGTCGTGCTCATCGCGCTCACGGCCGGCGGCGCGCTCGCTGGCATCCCGGGCGCGTTCGTCGCGGTGCCGTTGACGGCCGTCGTGCTGACGATCATCGACTACTACCGTCTCAAGGGCCGCGAACCGGCTGGTGAGACCGCGGCCGAGACACCACCGCCGCCGACGGCGCTGCCGAGGAGGCCGCCGGTAGGGTGACCGCTCGATGGACCGCCGCCACGCGCCGCTGGCGCTCGCCGTCCTCGTCGCGCTGTGCGTCTGGGCGGTCTGGCCCGGCGGGTCGGGGCGGGGGACGACCGCGATCGTGCACACGGCGTCGCGCCCGTCGCGCACCGCCGCGGACCACCGGCACGCGACGACGCGCCCGACCGTCGACGCGACCGCGCTGGCGAGCTCGAGCGCGCCGACGGCGTCGTGGGTCGAGAAGGAGAACCGCAAGCCCGGCACCCGCGACTGGGCGATCACGAACGCCGGTGCGACCCACGCGATCGAGGGCTACGCGGACCAGGTGAGCGTCCAGCAGGGCGACACCGTCCGCCTCTTCGTCTCGACCACGGCGCCCGCGTTCGACGTCGAGGCGTACCGCATGGGCTACTACCAGGGTCTCGGCGGTCGGCTGGTCTGGCGCTCGGCGCAGCAGCAGGGCGTGAAGCAGCCCGATCCCGTCGTCGTCCCACGCGTGAACATGGTCGAGACGCACTGGCAGCCGTCGCTGTCCGTCACCGTCGACAAGACGTGGCCGCCGGGCGAGTACCTGTTCAAGCTCGTCGCGTCGACCGGCGCGCAGCGCTACATCCCGTTGACGGTGCGCGACGACGCCAGCCACGCCGCGTACCTGATCCAGAGCTCGGTCGCGACGTGGCAGGCGTACAACATGTGGGGCGGCTACGACCTGTACCTCGGTGGACCCCCCAGCCATCCGAGCTTCGCCCAGCGCGCGCGAATCGTGTCGTTCGACCGCCCGTACGACCACGACGGCGCGTCGGAGTTCGTCGGCAACGAGCTGCCGCTCGTCTGGCTCGCGGAGTCGAAGGGCCTCGACGTCACGTACTGGACCGACGTCGACCTCCATCGCGCGCCGCAGCTCGTCCTGCAGCACAGGGTGCTCGTCACGCTCGGCCACGACGAGTACTGGTCGACGTCGATGCGCGCCGGCGCCGAGAACGCCCGCGACCACGGCGTCAACCTCGTGTTCCTCGGCGCGAACGCGGTGTTCCGCCACATCCGGTTCGAGCCGTCGACGCTCGGACCCGACCGGCACGTCGTCGACTACAAGAGCGCGAGCGAGGACCCGACGACCGACAAGAGCGAGGTGACGGTCGACTGGCGCGCGCCGCCGCTCGACCACCCGGAGAGCACGCTCCTCGGGGGTGAGTACGAGTGCAACCCGGTCGACGCGGACATGGTCGTGCTCGACGCGTCGCAATGGGAGTTCGCGGGCACGGGACTGCGGAACGGTGCGCATCTCCCGCATCTCGTCGGGAGCGAGTACGACCGGTACAACCCGAACCTGCCCGGACCGAAGAACGTCACGGTGCTCGCGCACTCGCCGGTGCGGTGCCAGCGACGGCCGAGCTACGCCGACATGACGTACTACACGGCCCCGAGCGGTGCGGGTGTCTTCGACACCGGCACGAGCATCTGGGTCGCCAACCTGACGGGTCCGTGCCCGCAGGGCGGGTGCCTGCACAACGACGCCGTGGTGACCGTGACGTGGAACGTGCTCGAGGCGTTCGGCCGCGGTCCGGCCGGCCTGCAGCATCCGTCGGTGTCGAACGCGCAGCAGCTGCCGAACGGCGGTGCGCCGTTGCCGGGCGAGGTGTCCAACCCGCGCGGCGGTCGGGTCTCGTCCGGCGAGTGACGAGGCGGCGCAGGCGCGTGGGTCACGCGTAGCGCAGCGGCTCGTCGTCAGGATCGTCGACGACGCGCTCACACGTCGGGCAGTACCAGCGCGCCTCGAGCGCGCTGCCGCACGCGTCGTGGTGCGGCGTCTCGCCGGCGTCGCCCTGCCGGGCACCCCAGTCTGCGAGGAGGGCGAGCGCGCCCGCGAGCTCGCGTCCTTCGGCCGTGAGCTCGTACGCGTTCCGCAGCGGTCGCGTCGAGTAGGGGCGCGCGACGACCACGCCGGCCTGCTCCAGCTGCTTCAGGCGCTGGGACAGGACGTTCGTCGCGACGTCGCCGAGGTCGTGCTGGAGCTCGGTGAAGCGACGCGGACCGCCGAGCAGGGCGTCGACGACGCGCAGCGCCCACCGGTCCCCGACGCGGGTGAGCGCGAGATCGAGTCCGTCGCCGGTCCGGGCCATCGGCTCCATCTTCCCTGCTCGCCTCCTTCCGTGCCCGGCCCCCGAATCGCGCTTGCATTCCCCGGTCGGTCGGTTGTAGCTTGCGATTCACAAGTTACTTGCTTCTCGCAAGTCAGGATCAGGAGGAAACGAATGAGCCTCACCGAGGAGCTCGAGCAGGCGGCCGGCCGGGCCGCCCAGGCGGCGGGACCGTCGGTCGTGCGTATCGGCCGCGGCCGCGGCCGGGGCGCGGGCGTCGTCGTCGGCGACGGCGTGGTGCTGACGAACGCGCACAACCTGCGCGGCACCGAGACGACGGTGACCTTCGCCGACGGGCGGGTCGTGACCGCGTCGGTGACCGCGGCGGACGTCGACGGCGATCTCGCCGTCCTCGCCGTGGACACGGCCGGCGCGCCCGTGATCGCGTGGGCGCCCGACAGCGAGCTGCGTCTGGGCACACCCGTCTTCGCGCTCGCGAACCCGGCCGGCCAAGGGGTGCGCGTCGGGTTCGGCACGGTGTCGGCTGTCGGCCGGTCGTTCCGTGGGCCGCGCGGCCGACGCGTGACGGGCAGTGTCGAGCACACGGCGCCGCTCGGACGCGGCTCGTCCGGTGGTCCGCTCGTCGACGTCGAGGGGCGGCTCGTCGGCGTCAACACGCACCGCCTCGGCGAGGGCTTCTACCTCGCGCAGCCGGCCGACGCGACGCTGCGCACGCGCGTCGACGAGCTGACGCGCGGCGAGGTGCCGTCGCGACTCCGACTCGGCGTCGGGCTCGCCCCCGCGTTCGCGGCACGGCGCATGCGCCGCGCCGTCGGTCTGCCCGAGCGCGACGGGCTGCTCGTGCGCGTCGTCGAGGCCGACCGTCCCGCCGCACGGGCCGGCCTCCGCGAAGGAGACCTCCTCGTGGAGGCGAACGGGCGTGCGCTGACGACCGCGGACGACCTCTTCGACGTCCTCGACGGCGCCCAGGGAGAGACCGGCGTGACGTTGCGCGTCGTACGCGGCGTCGACGAGATGGAGACGCGCGTCGCGTTCGTCGACCAACCGCAGACAGGCTCGGCGTGAACACGCTGGAGGACCGCCGCGCCGATCCGGACGTCGTCTCGGACGACGACGCGCTCGACGCGTACTCGCGAGTCGTCACGCGTGTCGCACGCGTCGTCACGCCGTCGGTCGCGAGCCTGCGGGTCCGGCGACGCGGTCGTGTCGCCGGTGCGGGATCCGGCGTCGCGATGACGCCCGACGGGTTTCTGCTCACGTCGGCCCACGTGGTCGACGGGTGTGACGGCGGGGAGGCCGGCTTCGCGGACGGGCGCGAGCTCGACTTCGACGTCGTGGGACGGGACCCGCTGTCCGATCTCGCAGTCGTGCGCGTGCACCTGTCCCCGTCCGGTGCGCCGCTGACCGCGGCCGTGCTCGGTGACGCCGCGCGGCTCCAGGTCGGACAGCTCGTCGTCGCGGTCGGCAACCCGCTCGGCTTCGAGGGGTCGCTGAGCGCGGGCGTCGTGAGCGGGCTCGGCCGCTCGATGGTTGCGCGTGGCGGCGCCGCGTCGCGGCTCGTCGAGAACGTCATCCAGACCGACGCCGCGCTGCACCCCGGCAACTCGGGCGGTGCGCTCGCGAACGGACGCGCCGAGGTCGTCGGCGTCAACACGGCCGTCGTCGGGCCCGGCATCGGCCAGGGCCTCGGGCTCGCGGTCCCGATCGACGCGACCACCCGCGCGATCGTCGGCGCGTTGATGCGTGACGGCCTTGTCCGGCGCGCGTATCTCGGCATCGCGGGCGGGACGCGACCGCTCCCGCCACGCGCGACGCGCATGACGGGACGTTCGAACGGCCTGGAGGTGACGACGGTGGTCGCCGGCAGTCCCGCGGCACGAGCGGGCCTGCGACCTGAGGACGTCGTCCTCGACGTCGACGGCATCGCGGTGGTGGGCGTCGGCGAGCTGCAACGGCTGATGACCGGCGAGCGCATCGGCCGGCCGGTGCCGCTGCGCGTGTACCGGAGCGGGGACGTCGTCGAGATCCCGGTGACGCCGACCGAGCTCGCGACCTGACCCGGTGCCGACGCGCGAGGATCCCCGGCATGCCGGGGACCCCGATCGCGACGGTTGCCGATGTCGTCCGCGTCCACGGTCGTGAGCGGCCGGATGCGCCTGCGCTCGTGTCGGGCGGCCGCTCGCTGACGTTCGCGGAGCTCGACCGCCGCTCCAGCCAGGTCGCGCAGGCGCTGCGGGCCGCGGGCGTGCGTGCCGGTGACCGCGTCGCGTTCATCGACAAGAACGGGCTCGAATGGTTCGAGGTGACGTTCGGGCTCGCGAAGCTGGGCGCGGTCAACGTGTCGGTGAACTGGCGCCTCACGTCCGTCGAGATGGCGCAGATCATCGACGACGCGCACGCGACCGCGGTGTTCGTCGGTCCCGAGTTCGTGCCGCACATCGAGAAGATCGAGCACGACCTCCCGCGGATGCACACCATCGTCGCGATCGGCGAGCACGGGCGCTGGCCCGGCTACGAGGCGTGGCTCGCGCAGCACGCGCCCGACGACCCGGGCTTCACCGGCACGGGCGAGGACGTCGCGTTCCAGCTCTACACGTCGGGCACGACCGGCCTGCCGAAGGGCGCGATGCTCACCAACGACAACTTCTTCGCCGGCGTCGCCGGGCTCGCGGACCAGTGGCGGTTCACCGACGACTCCGTGAACCTCGCGATGATGCCGCTGTTCCACATCGCGGGCGCGGGCTGGTCCATGGTCGGGCTCCATCGCGGCTGTCGCACGGTCGTGCTGCGTGAGGTCGATCCCGCCGAGATCCTGCGCGTCATCCCCGAGTTCGGCGTGACGAACGCGTTCATGGTTCCCGCGGTCATCCAGTTCCTCCTCGCGACGCCCGGTGTCGAGTCGACCGACTTCTCGACGCTGCGCGCCCTCGTCTACGGGGCGTCACCCATCACCGACACCGTGCTCGTGCGCGCGATGGAGACGATGGGCTGCGAGCTCATCCAGGTGTACGGCCTCACCGAGACGACCGGCGCGATCACGCAGCTCGACGGGCGCGACCACGACCCCGTCGCGAAGCCGCACCTCTTGCGATCGTGCGGGCGGCCGTATCCGTGGGTCGAGCTCCGCGTCGTCGACCCGCAGACGGGCGAGGACCGCGCGCTCGGAGAGGTCGGCGAGCTGTGGACGCGCTCGCACCAGAACATGGCCGGGTACTGGAACAACCCGGACGCGACGGCGGCCGCGATCACCCCCGACGGCTGGTTCCGCACCGGCGACGCGGGCTACGCCGACGACGACGGGTACCTGTACCTCCACGACCGCGTGAAGGACATGATCGTGTCCGGCGGCGAGAACGTGTACCCGGCCGAGGTGGAGAACGCGCTGATGGCGCACCCCGCAGTCGCGGACGTCGCCGTGATCGGCGTGCCCCACGACACGTGGGGCGAAGCGGTGAAGGCGATCGTCGTGCTCGAGCCCGGGACGGACGTGACCGGCGACGAGCTGATCGCGTTCGGCCGCGAACGCCTCGCGGGCTACAAGCTGCCGAAGTCGGTCGACTTCGCCGCGTCGCTGCCGCGGAACCCGTCGGGCAAGTTGCTGAAGCGCGAGCTGCGCGATCCGTACTGGGCCGGTGTCGAGCGGCGGGTCGGCTGAGGTGCCCGACGTCGCCATCAGCGAGCGCACCGTCGCGACGCGCGACGGTCTCGAGCTGCACGTGGTCGACGCCGGCTCGGGCTTCCCGGTGGTGCTCGCACACGGGTTCCCGGAGCTCGCGTACTCGTGGCGTCACCAGATCCCCGCGCTCACCGCGGCGGGGTGTCGCGTGCTCGCGCCCGACCAGCGCGGCTATGGGCGTTCGAGCCGTCCGGAGGCGATCGAGGCCTACGACATCGAGCACCTGACCGGCGACCTGCTCGCGCTGCTCGACGACATCGGCGAGGAGCGAGCCGTCTTCGTCGGTCACGACTGGGGCGCGATGGTCGTGTGGAACCTCGCGTTGCTCGCGCCCGGGCGCGTCGCCGGCGTGGTCGGGATGAGCGTGCCGTTCGTGCCGCGCGGGCCGATGCCGCCCACCCAGATCTTCCGCCAGGTCGTCGGCGACTCGTTCTTCTACATGCTCTACTTCCAGGAGCCGGGTGTCGCGGACGCCGACCTCGGTCGTGATCCCGCGACGACGATGCGGCGCATGCTCGGCGGTCTCGCAACCGCGTCGGCGGATCCGGATGCGGTCGCGAGCGCGATGACGGGCGACGACCGCGGGTTCGTCGAACGGCTACCCGAGCCCGACCGGCTTCCCGAGTGGCTGCGCCAGGACGAGCTCGATCACTACGTCAGCGAGTTCACCCGCACCGGCTTCACCGGTGGGATCAACTGGTACCGCAACCTCGACCGCAACTGGGCGCTCACCGAACGGCTCGCCGACGCAAAGGTGACGATGCCGTCCCTGTTCGTCGCCGGCGCCCTCGACCCCGTGCTCGTCATGATGCCGCCGGCGGTCATGGACGGTTGGCTCGACGACCATCGCGGCACGGTGATCGTGGACGGCGCCGGCCACTGGGTGCAGCAGGAGAAGCCGGCCGAGGTCAACGAGGCGCTGATCGACTTCGTGCGCGCCGTGCGCGACGCGGAGGGCTCGCGATGACGACGCTGCCGCTCGAGGGACGGGTCGCGCTGGTGACGGGGGCGGCACGTCCGCGTGGCATCGGGCGCGCGACCGCGCTGCGACTCGCGTCGCTCGGCGCGGACGTCGCGTGCCTCGACATCGCGCGCCCATACGAGGACGCCCCGCTGCACGGAACGGCGTCGAGCGACGATCTCGACGACGTCGTCGAGCAGGTGCGCGCGTCGGGCCGCCGCGCCGTCGCGCTGCGCGCCGACGTGTCGGATGCCGACGCGGTCGAGCGCGCGGTCACCGAGGCGACGGACGCGCTCGGCACGATCACGGCCGTCGCCAACGTCGCGGGCGGGAGCGGTCCGGGCTTCGGGCTCGGCCCGCTCGTCGCGATCCCGGTCGAGGAGTTCCGGCGAGTCCTCGACGTGAACGTGATCGGCACGTGGCTCGTGTCGAAGGCCTGCGCGTCGAGGATGGTGGCGGCCGGGGTGGGCGGGCGCATCTGCAACGTGTCGAGTCAGGCGGGCAAGCGCGCCTTCCCGATGCTCGGCGCGTATTGCGCGGCGAAGTCGGCGATCATCCTGCTGACCCAGTGCCTCGCCTTGGAGCTCGGTCCCGCGGGGATCTCCGTCAACGCGGTCTGCCCGGGGACCGTCGACACCGATCTCGTCAACCGCGACGGGATGTTCGAGCAGCTGATGGGAGGCAAGGCGGGGCTCGACGCGTTCGTCGAGCGCGAGATCCCGCTGCGCCGGCTGCAGACCGCCGACGAGATCGCCGCGACGATCTGCTGGCTCCTGTCGGACGACGCCGCCGCGGTGACCGGCGAAGCGGTCAACGTGAGCGCCGGGCAGACGATGGTCTGAGCGGGCGGCGCGGGATGTACGAGCAGATCATCTACGAGGTCGACGACCCCGTCGCGACGATCACGCTGAACCGGCCCGACGTGCTGAACGCGTGGACGGTGCGCATGGGCAGGGAGGTCCGTCACGCGGTGGCACGCGCGGAGCGGGACCCGGCCGTCGTCGGCATCGTGATCACGGGCGCTGGTCGCGCCTTCTGCTCGGGCGCGGACCTCGGGGTGCTGTCGTCACTCGCGAGTGGTGGAGGCGCCGGCGACGCGGGAGACAGCGACGCGCTCGACGTGCGACGCGACCCACCGCTGCCCGAGGACTTCGCGGGCGAGTACACGTACCTGCTCGCGACGCCGAAGCCCGTCATCGCGGCGATCAACGGGGCGATCGCCGGGATGGCCGTCCCGATCGCGCTCTGCTGCGACCTGCGGTTCATGGCGGCCGACGCGCCGTTCATCACGGCGTTCTCGCACCGCGGTCTCGTCGCGGAATGGGGATCGAGCTGGCTCCTCCCCCGCCTCGTCGGGCCGGCGATCGCGCTCGACCTCCTGTTCTCGTCCCGCCGGATGACGGGCGAGGAGGCTGCGCGTCTCGGCGTCGTCAACGCCGCGCTCCCGGCCGACGAGGTGGTGGACCACGCGCGCGCGTACGTGGAGGACCTCGCGGCGCACGCGTCGCCGACGTCGCTCGCGATCATGAAGCGTCAGGTGTACGAGCAGCTCCACGCGGGACTCGGCCCCGCCGAGCGTGAGTCGCAAGAGCTCATGGTCGAGAGCTTCGGTCGCGCCGACTTCGCGGAGGGCGTGGCGTCGTTCCTCGAGAAGCGCCCGCCGAGGTTCCCCCGCCTACCCCGCGAGTAGCCCCCACGCTTCTGTGAAGCATGACGGCCGGCATGCGGCCGGAACGCTTCACAGAACGGAGCGGGCGTCAGACCTTCAGCTCGCTCTTCGTGCGGCCGTAGCGTGACCACCAGTCGCTCCGCCCCGCGAGGCGGAACGGCTCGGGCTTGTCGTCGTCGCTCAGCACGTCGGTCTCGAGCCAGAGCCGCTTGAGATGACGGATGCGGCCCGACGGCCGGTCGTCCACGTACGCGTCGCGGGCGTGGAGCACGTGGTAGTTGTCCACGAACTGCATGTCGCCGGGCTGCATCGTCATCGACGCGTGGAAGCGCGGGTCGGCGCAGAGCTCGTCGACCCGGTCCATCGCGGCCCGTGCCTTGTCGGACGGTCGGGGCGCGTCGGCGTGACGGCGGGCGGCTTCGATGTACGGCCGGATGTAGCGCACGAAGAGCCGGTCCCCGCGACGCGTGAACACCGGCATCGTGTACCAGGGCTTCGTCCCCGGCGCCTGCTCGCCGCGGAAGTCGTACGCGAACGGCGCGTACAGCTCCGCCGCGAGATCGGGCTCGGTGCGGACCATCTCGTTGTGTACCGCGACCGCGTTCGCGACCAGGCTCGCGCCCCCGCTCGCGCCCGCGTCGAGACAGAACAGCCCGACGAGATCGGACCCGTCGGAGTGGAACGGAAAGGCGATGCCGCCGATCTCGTTACCGCGCGACGTCGGGTCGCTCGCGGCGCGGCCCTGGTCGGTGACGTCACCGAGCAGGTGGCCCTTGGCGTTCTGGGGCCAGGGCCGGCCGAGGTGCATCCCGACACCCCAGTAGATCTTCGACGCCCGCTCCTTGCCGTACCGCTCGACGGGCACACCGCGGATCAGCACGACCCCGCGCCCGTCGATCAGGTCGCGCGCGACGCGGTCGAGCTCCGGTGCGAGGGTCGGCAGCGGGAACGAGTCACGCGTGATGTCGAGGACGTCGTCGGTCACGAACTCGGCATGGCGCAACGCGGCGTCGAGCTCGTCGACGTGCGCGTCCGTGAGGTGGAAGACATAGCCGTCGCCGAGCTCGTCGCTCCGCCACTCGCAGTGCGTCTCGAGCGGCGTGAGCGTCGCGGGATCGGGGATCGTCGTGGCGGTCATCGTCAGCGCGCCTCCGTCGTCGGTGCCGGCCGTGGTCCGCGGAGCAGACGGCCGGGCAGCGGTCCGGTCGCCTCGCCGTGCTCGTACGTCGGGACGCCCCCGGCGATCGTCGTCACGTAGCCGTCCGCGCGCTGCACCAGGCGTCTCCCACCCGCGGGCAGGTCGTGACGCATCTCGGGCCGGCGCGCGGTCAGCCGGTCGAAGTCGATGACGTTCACGTCCGCGCGGTAGCCGGGTGCGAGCACGCCCCGGTCGTGCAGCCCGACGGTGCGCGCGGTGGCGCTCGTCTGCCGCTGCACGAGGAACGGTACGTCGAGTCGCCCGTGGTCGCGGTCGCGTCCCCAGAGCGTGAGCAGCGTCGTCGGGAAGCTCGCGTCGCAGATCGTGCCGACGTGCGCGCCACCGTCGCCGAGACCCACGACCGTGTTCGGGTGGGCGAGCATCTCACCGGCCGCGTCGAGGTTCCCGTCCTCGTAGTTGAGGATCGGCACGTACAGGAACGCGTGCCCGTCCTGTTCGACGAGCAGGTCGTACGCAAGGTCGAGCGGCGCGCGGCGTTCGCGTACAGCGCGCGCGGCGATGCTCGACGACGCATCGGGCTCGTAGTCGGGCGGGTCGCCGAGCTCGTACACGCGGTCGAACGCGTCGATGACGCGCCCCGGCTTGTGCTCGCCGGCGGCGTCGAGCACCCGCTGCTTGAACGACGGGTCGCGCATGGTCGCGACGCGCTCGGCGAGCGGGAGTGCCGCGATCTCGCGGTAGACGTGGTTCGTGAGGAGCGGGTGCAGCGTGCACTCGAGCCCGAGCAACAGGCCGACCGGCCGGGGCGCGACCTGGCCCGTCATCCGGACGCCCTCCGCGTTCGCGCGCTCGAGCAGCTCGAGCTGCCGGCGCCACGTCCCGGTGCGCGTCTGCAGCAACGTGAACGACAACGGTCGCCCCGACTCCTGCGACATGCGACGGAAGATCGCGAACTCGGCATCCACGTCGGCGAAGTCCGACACGACCTGGAGGACGCCCCGACCGGTCGCGCCGATCGCGGTCGCGATGCCGACGAGCTCGCCCGCCTCGGCCGTGAGCGTCGGCGTCAGCTCGCCCCGGCTCGTGCGGTGGTTGAGCGTCCGCGACGTCGAGAAGCCGAGCGCGCCGGCGTCGACCGCCTCGGCCGCGAGCTTCGCCATCAACGCGATGTCCTCGTCGGTCGCCGGCTCGCGACGGGCCCCGCGCTCACCCATGACGTGCAGCCGCAGCGCACCGTGGGGCACCTGGAGCGCGACGTCGACGTCGAAGTGACGGCCGTCGAGCGCGTCGAGGAAGTCCGGGAACGATCGCCAGTTCCAGGTCAGCCCCTCGTGCAGCGCGACGCCGGGGATGTCCTCGACGCCCTCCATGAGCTCGACCAGCCGGTCGTGGTCGGCGTCGCGCACGGGTGCGAAGCCGACGCCGCAGTTCCCGGCGACGACCGTGGTCACGCCGTGCCAAGAAGACGGGATCATCCGCTCGTCCCACGACGCCTGCCCGTCATAGTGCGTGTGGATGTCGACGAACCCGGGCATGACGAGCAGGCCGTCGGCGTCGATGACGCGACGCGCGGACGTGTGCAGGTTCCCGACGTCGGTGATCGTCGACCCGTCGATCGCGACGTCCGCCGTGCGCGCCGGGGATCCCGTTCCGTCGACGACCGTGCCGCCGCGGATCAACAGGTCGTGTTCACTCATGCTTGCCCCCTCTCGGCGCTTCGCGCCGGGCCGGTCGGGCCACGCTCGCTGCTCGGCGGGATACCCGCCTCCCGACGCTCGCTCATGCCTTTGTCTCCTCGCGGACGGCGGGCAGCACCTCGCTGGTGAGGAGCTGGTACGCGGTACGGGCGTCGTCGCGGTCGGCGCCGAACGTCGCACCGGTGATGACGAAGCGGTCGATGCCGAGGCCCACGAGCGTACGGAGCCGGGCGGTGCAGTGCTCGGGCGGGCCGACGATCGCGAAGCGGTCGACGAAGTCGCGCTCGAGCGCGGCGTTGTGCGCGGCGGAGTTCCGGAGGTGCTCGTTGCTGTCGTAGCGGCGACCGACCTCCGCGACGACCGCACGGTCGTGGTCGTCGAGCCCGGCACCGGTCGACCCGGGCATCGCCGAGAAGTGGGCAAACGCGGACACCGCACCGGCGATCAGGCCGCGCGCGACGTCGACGTCCCGATGACACCCGATGTTGACGTACGCGCCGAACGAGAGCTCGGCGGGATCGCGGCCCGCGTCGGCGGCGGCCTTCCGCGCGAGGTCGACCGCCCATGCCACACGGTCGGGATTGGCGCCGACCGCGAACGTGACGCGCTCGGCGACCCGCGCCGCGAACGTGATGACGCGTGGTCCGGACGACGCGACGTCGAGCGGGACCTTCGGTTGCCGCGCGCGTGCCAGCCAGAGCAGGCGACTCGGTCGGCCGTTGCGCTCGACCGTCCCGCCGGCGAGATAGGTGTGCAGCTCCGTGACGCGCGCGGTGAAGGCGTCGACCGTCATCGGCTTGCGTCCGAGGTGGAACAGCGCGGTGTCGCCCCGGCCGATCCCGAGCACGAACCGCCCGCCGGACGTCTCCTGCACGGTGGCGGCAACCGTCGCGAGCGCGGCGGGATCACGGGTGGCCGCGTTCGTGACGCCGGTCGCGAAGCGGAGACCGGCGACGTGGTCGGCGGCGAGCGCGATCGCGACGAACGGGTCGCCCACGAGGTTCTGGCTGTCGGTGAACGTGATCCCGTCCCAGCCGCCGTCGGCGGCCCGCTGGGCCTGGGCCACGGCCGTGCCGACCTCGGGCATGCCCATCGTCCACAGCTCCACGCCTCATCCCCCGGTCTCGGCTGCGCCTCGCAACGCACTCTAGAATCGAACGCTGTTCGAATCAAACGACGTTCGATTTCCTCGGGGGTCGGTGGTGGCGGGACGGGCGACCAAGACGAAGTGGGGCGACCGCACGCGGCGGCGCGCCGACATCCTCGACGCGGCCCGGACCCGGATCACCGAGTCGGGGTACCTGTCGCTCAACATGCGCGACCTCGCGGCCGGTGCCGGGATCTCGCCCGCGACGCTGTACTCGTACTTCGCGACGAAGGAGGAGCTGTTCGCGACGCTCTACGCGGAGGCGATCCGCGCGCACACCGAGGTGCTGCGCGGGGTCGTCGACGGCGCGGGCGACCTTGCCACGCTGCTCGAGCGGGTGATCGGCGAATACCTCGAGCTGTACCGCAGGTTCGGCCGGCACTTCACGCTGTGGTCGACGCTGCGGCACGACACGCACGAGGAGCCGGCGCCGTTCCCACGTGACCTGATCGTCGAGCTGCGCGCGGCGACGCTGGCGAACAACGAGCTCTTGATGCGCGCGATCCGCGACGCCGCCGCGCGCGACGGCCGGCGCGTCGCAGACGACGAGCTCGTGCCCGCGTTGCTGTGGTCGGCGATGAACGGCCTCGCCGACCACTTCACGAGCGAACGCCGCGCGCTCGACCCGTTCCCAGCCGAGCGACTGCTCGAGTTCGCGGCCCGACGTCTCGCGATCGCGATCACCGACTGACACGCGCGGCCTCGGCGTTCGTTCGCTATGCCTCGGTCAGCTCGCCGGCGAGGAGGTCCATCAGCAGGCTGTCGTGCCAGGTCCCGTCCGTACCGCGCTCGGCCTCCCGCATGATCCCGACCGGCCTGAAGCCGACCTTCGTGTAGCAACGGATCGCGACGACGTTGTCGGCGGCGGGATCGATCGTGATGCGGTGGTGGCCGTGGTCGACGAACAGGTGGCGCGCGAGCGTCCGGACGGCGTCGGTGCCGATGCCGCGACCATGCAGCGCGGGGTCGACGTAGACGTCGATGCTCGCGTGCCGGTAGTCCGGCTCCTCCTCGGCCTGCCACTGGATCCAGCCGGCGACGCGCTCGTCGTGGAGGATCACGTAGCCGGTGCTGCCCGGCTCGGCGAGATCCGCCTCGACCGCGGCGACCATGTCGTCGCCACCGCGCCACCATCGGTGGACCTGCGGCGTCGCGCGCAGCCGGGCGAGGTCCGGCACATCGTCGTGCGTCGCGCGACGCAGCGTCACGAGCGCACCCGACAGGGTGGTCACGCGCTCTCGCGCCCGATCGGCGCGGCCACGGAGATGTCGGCCTGGTCCGCGAACACGCGTCCCGCGACCCAACCTTCGCCGTCGGACGCCGAGAGACGGATCGATCGGAGCTCCGAGGCGTCGAACGTCGCGTCGAGCGCGGCTTCCGCGGCCTCCGCTCGCGCTCGCAGCAGCGGCACGAGCGCCATGCCGGTGTCCGCCGATGCTGCCGCGACGGTCGCGTCGACCGTCTCGCGCAGCCGCTCGCCGATTCGGTAGGCGAAGGACAGCAGGAACGACCGGCGGAAGCGCGCGGTGCGATTTCGACCGTACGCGTCGGTCTTCGACCCGGCCCGGTTCAGGGCACCGGTCGCCTGGACGAGCAGCGACGTGAAGAGCTCGTCGACACCGTCGAGGTCGTCCGGGAAGCCGAACACCGTCGCGAACCCGAGGTGCTTCTCGAAGACGGCACGGCAGCCGTTCGCGCGTCCGATCTGCGCCAGGAGGACGAACTTCGGATCGGCGTACGGGTTGTCGATCCAGATTCGCCGACCGGCGGCCTCCTCGCGGGTGCCACTGTGGGCGTCGAGGACGGCGCGGTCGATGCGGTGACGCGCCATCAGCTCCTGCGCCTTCGCGGTGAACGCCTCGGCCTCCGCCTCGAACGTCGTCGACTCGGCCTTGGCCAGCAGCGCGCGCACCTTGTCCAGGAGCGCGTGCGGCAACGACGAGTCGTGGCGCTGCTGCCCGATGCGCCAGTCGCTCGGTGGCGGGACGAGACGGGGCAGCACGCGCAGCCGCTGCAACATCCCCGAGACGTGCACGGCCGCGACGAGCGCGTCGCGCCACGATCGCCCGAGCTGCACGAGATACGGACGCTCGGCGTCCCAACTGCGCACGGCGTCGATCGCGGCGAGCTGGGCCATCCAGTCGGGCGCGACGCGCCGGCCGAGACGCTCGTAGCTCGCCGACTCGGACGCGATGACCCACCGGAGGAGCAGCGCGGCGCAGTCGTCGAGGAGACGGTCGGCGAAGCGAGTGACGTCTGCCGGTTGCCAGCCGCGCGACCAGGCGGACACGACCGCGCCCTCGAGCACCGTGGCGATCTCGTGGGCGGTACTGCGGCTCGGACGCGCCGCGAGGCAGTCGACGAGGGCGTCGAAGCGACGCACGTCACCGATTCGCGCCGCGACCCACGCCTCGTCCAGCAGGTCGAGCACGTGATGCACGTCTGATCGCGCCTGCGTTTCCATGCGCACGTTGTACCGCAGGGGTGTGTCAGCGAACGGGCGACCCACGACTGCGTAGCCTCTCCGGCCGATGGAGGTCTGGCTGCACTCGTTCTCGTTCGCGCACCGGGTGGCACCCGCCGCAGCCGACGCCGAGCGGCTCGGTTTCGACGGCTTCATCCTCGCCGACAGTCAGAACCTCAACGCCGACATCTGGGTCGAGCTCGCGCTCGCCGGCGCGGCGACGTCGAGCATCAGGATCGGACCCGGCGTGACGAACCCCGAGACGCGCGACGTCGCGGTCACGGCGTCCGCCGCCGCGACGCTCCACGACGAGACCGGGGGTCGCGCGGTTCTCGGCCTGGGTCGGGGTGACTCGGCACTGTCGCAGCTCGGTCGCCGGCCCGTCCCGCTCGATCGGTTCGAGGACGCGCTCGTCGATCTGCAGGGGTACCTCGCCGGTGACGCGGTCGCGCGCGACGGCACCGACAGCAAGATCCGCTGGCTCCCCGACGACCGCCTGGCGAAGGTCCCGGTCTCGGTGGCGGCATCCGGACCGCGGGTGATCGCGATCGGGGCCCGTCATGCCGAGCGGATCGACTTCACCGTCGGAGCCGAGCACGACCGTGTCCGTTGGGCCGTCGGCACGGCGCGCGCGGCAGCACGAGAACGACCCGTCTCGCTCGGCGCCTTCGTCAACGTCGCGGTCCACGACGACCGGGCCGTCGCGCGCGACCTCGTGCGCGGCAGCACGGCGATCCTGGCCCGGTTCTCCGCGGAGGGCGCACCGCCCGACGGCCTCTCCGACGTGACGCGCACCGGCATCACGAGGCTCGCGGCCGAGTACGACCCGTCGCGTCACGGCGACGCGAGCGCACCTGCCGCGCGGCATCTCGACGACGACTTCGTCGACCGGTTCGCCGCGATCGGCCGCGCCGACGAGGTCACGGAGCGGCTCGCCGGGCTGGCCGCGCTCGGCATCGACCGCGTGATCGTCGTCGCGGGCTCGCTCGACGCGGACCCCGGCCTCGTCGCGGAGTCGAACGCGCGCTTCGCCGAGCAGGTCCTGCCCGCGTTGCACGACACGCGCTGACCTCCCTCACAAGGACGAGAGCTTCACCACCTCGGCCTGCGGCGTCTCGACGTCGCCCTGGGGGAGGAAGTAGCGCCAGAACACCGTGCCGAGGTTGCGCCCCTCGGTGTCGAGCCAGTTGGGCAGACCCGGATCGCGGTGCGCGAGCACCATCCGGAAGCTCCCGTCGGCCTCGAGCTGCGTGTTGGCACGATTCCGGCTGACCGACTTCGTCGTGTAGTCGTACATCTGGCTGAAGCGGTTCCACAGGCAGACGTTCGCGAAGCGGCACTCGGGCCAGCGACCGGTGATCACGAGCGCCTCGTCGTCCCCGATGTAGTACGGCGCGAGTGAGTACGCCGCGTCGAACGCGGCGAACGCCATGTTCCCGGGCGGGACGGGCTTCGGGAACTGGTTCGGGACCGTCGAGAGGAACGCGGGCTTGAGCTCACCGGGTAGCGGCGCGTCGAGCGTCTTGCCCCGCACGTGGTTCGTCACTCGACGGATCGCGCGCGCGACGGTCTCGTCGTTCCAGCGCGCCCTCGGACCCGCCGGTGGGCGCGCCTCGATCGACAAGGGGACGTGCAACGTCTGCGAGGTGGCGGCGGGCTCGGGCCACTCGAAGTAGTGGCGCGTCGTGATGCGGCCGCCCTCGGCCGGGATGCCGAGCCAGTTGCGGTCCGCGGGCGCGCCACCGAGACGGATCTCGTAGTTCCCGTCGGCGTCGACGTCGATGTCGGCGTCGTTCAGGACACCCGCCGTCGCGGTCGCGTACTTCCCCTCCACCGCGCCGGCTTCCATGGTGAACGACGTGTACACCGCGCCCGCGAGCGCGCCGCGCACGACGTATTCGCGGTCGGCGGCCACGGGCGTCTCGAAGTACAGCGCGTCCGGGTTGTCGCCCGTGAAGCTGCGCGTCGGCGACACGATGCGCCGGAACACCGGCCGCTCCGGGTCGAACTCCTGGTGCGAGTAGAGCCCGCTCTGGAGGATGTGCGTCAGGTTGCGCAGCCCCTCGCCCACGTCGTCGGGATCCGTGATCCCGCGTTCCTCGCCGACGCACCGCTCGCTCGCCTCGCGCAGCACGTCCAGCAGCTCCAGGAACGCGGCACGCGACTCCGAGTCCGCCATGTCCTCCCCTTCGTTCAGGTCTCCGACCGGACGCCGAAGCGCTCGCAGTACTGACGGAAGGCAGCGCGCCGCTCGCCCGCGTCGAGACCGAAGTCGGACAGCGCGTACGTGACCGCGCCCCACTTCCCGCGCGGGTGGTCGGCCATGAAGGCGAGCATCAGCTTCTCGACCTCGGGCGTGAACGGCTGATCGGCCAGGTCGTAGATCGCGCGCACCGTCGCGACGTCGTCGGCCATGAACTCGTCGAACCGGACGTCGAGCGACTGATCCGCCGGGAGCACGTCGCGATCGCGGCACGCGGCCGTGAGGAAGTCTTCGATGATGCGCGACCAGTACGCGCCGAACCGGTGCGGGTCGACACGTTCCTGGCTCATGCGCGCCGTGTACGTCACCATCGTGCAGAAGGACGCCGTGATCGAGACGGGATCGCGGTGCGTGACGACGACGGTCGCGTCCGGGTACGTCGTCATGAGCGGCCGGAACTGCTCGAGGTGCTGCGGGGACTTCAGCACCCAGCGCGTCGGGCCGCGCTGGTGCTGTAGGACCTGGAGGACCTTCGTCGTCCATTGGTAGAACGGCGTCTGGTCCGTCGCCTTGTACCACGCACGCCAGCTCGGGACCGGCGCGAGGCAGTCGAAGAACATGGTCGATCCTGCGATCGCGAGCAGGTGGATCTCCTCGTGCACGTGGTCCGGGTACATGTCGTGCATGCGGCGCATGTGCGGGATGACGACGTCCTGCATCGCGAGCGCGTCGGCGCAGCGCTGCCAGCGCGGATCGACGTCGAAGTGCTTCCCTTGCTCGCCGAGCGGCGGAACCGGTTCGACGCTCTCCCAGTACGGCAGCGACCGCAGTGCCGGATCCGCCGCGATCAGGTTGTGCAGGTGCGTGGTGCCCGAGCGCGGCATGCCCGCGATCACGATGGGTCGCGCGACGGGCGTGTCGAGCGCGTCCGGGTGGCGCTTCAGGTAGTCGACGACGAGCAGCCGGTTCTTCAGGAACCGCTTCAGCTGCTCGTAGGTGCTGAACCGGCCGAGCGCGCTCAGCTGCCCCTCACGCTCGAGCGCGCCGAGCAGCACCGTGTACGGCTCGCGGTAGAGGTCGTCGCCGAAGTCGTCGAGCCCGGCCTCGGCGACCGCGTCCGCTTCGAGCTGCGCGAGATCGAACCGCAGCGCGGCCGCCGCGTCGCGGACGCCCTCGCGCATCGCGACCACCGAGTCCGGCAGCACCGGTTCGGCGAGGTCGAGGATGCGGACGGGCGCCGGACGGGTCATCACACGGCTCCTTCGGGACAGGGCATTCAATCACCCCGTCGCCGGCGGGTGCCCACGCTTGCCTCGGGCAGGTGAGCGCGCAACCGTTCGGGTCGTGGACGAGCTCGCCGCCCTGCTCACCGACGCGCTCGGCGAGGACCGCGTCCGGACTGACATCGACGTCGACGACGACGTCACGCACGACGAGACGCTCGGCGCGCGACCGGTCGCGCCGGTGGCCGTCGTGGAACCCACGTCGGCCGCCGAGGTCGCGCGCACGCTGGCGTTGTGCACCGAGCGACGCGTGCCGGTGACCGCCCGGGGCACGGGGTCGGGCTTGTCGGGTGGCTGCATCCCGCACGCCGGCGGCATCGTCGTCTCGTTCGCGCGGATGAACCACGTGCTCGACGTCGACGCGGACACGCATCTCGCCGTCGTCGAGCCGGGCGTGCGACTCGACCAGCTCGACGCCGTCCTCGCGCCGCTCGGCCTCGCGTATCCCGTCTACCCCGGCGAGTACAGCGCCACGATCGGTGGCAACGTCGCGACCAACGCGGGCGGGATGCGCGCCGTGAAGCACGGCGTCACCCGCCATCACGTCCTCGGCCTGGAGATCGCGCTCGCGACGGGTGAGCTGCTCCGGACCGGAGGCCGCACCGTCAAGACGTCGTCCGGCTACGACCTCACCCAGCTGGTCGTCGGATCGGAGGGGACGCTCGCGCTCGTCACGGAGGCGACGCTCAAGCTCGCGCCGCGCCCCGCGCACGCCGCGACCCTGCTCGCGCCGTTCCCGACCGTCGACGGCGTCGCGGGCGCGGTGCCGAGGGCCATCACGAGCGGCGTGTCGCCGTCGATCCTCGAGTACGTCGACATGCTCACGATGGCCGCGATCGAGCGGGAGTACGACGTCGACGTCGGTGTGCCGCCCGACGTGAAGTCGAGCGCGCTCGCGTACCTCGTCGCGCGCATGGAGGCCGACGACGAGCGCCGACTCGAGGAGGACGTCCAACGTGTCGCCGAGCTGCTCGTCACGCTCGGTGCCGTGGACGTCTACGTGCTGCCGTCGCACGCGGCGATGCAGCTTGTCGAGGCGCGCGAGAAGGCGTTCTGGCTCGCGAAGGCGAACGGCGCGGACGACATCGTCGACGTCGCGGTGCCTCGCGCCGCGCTGCCGGAGTTCATGGCGACGGCGAACGAGATCGGGACGGCGCACGGCGCGTGGATCGCGGGCTGCGGTCACGCGGGTGACGGCAACGTCCACCTCGCGGTCTTCCAGCAGGACCGTGAGGCCCGCGAGCAGGTGATGCTCGAGCTGTTCCGCGCGGGGATCGCGCTCGGGGGCGTGATCTCGGGCGAGCACGGGATCGGCACCGCGAAGAAGCCGTACTTCCTCGCGCTCGAGGACCCCGCCAAGATCGCGCTGATGCGACGCATCAAGCACGCGTTCGACCCGGCAGGGATCCTCAACCCGGGCAAGATCTTCGACGTGGAGGCCGCGCCGTGAACGGTGGCGAATCGCTCGTGCGCACACTCGTCGGGTCCGGTGTCGAGACGTGCTTCATGAACCCGGGCACGTCCGAGATGCACTTCGTCGCGGCGCTCGACGCCGTCCCCGAGATGCGCGGCGTGCTCGCGCTCTTCGAAGGCGTCGCGACCGGCGCGGCCGACGGGTTCGCGCGCATGGCCGAGCATCCCGCCGCGGTCCTCCTGCACCTCGGGCCCGGTCTCGGCAACGGCCTCGCGAACCTGCACAACGCGCGCAAGGGCCACGTGCCCGTCGTCAACGTCGTCGGTGACCACGCGAGCCACCACAAGCAGTACGACGCCCAGCTCGAGTCCGACATCGAGACCGTCGCCCAGAACGTGTCGTCGTGGATACGACGCTGCGCGACGGCCGCCGACGTCGGCCGCGACGCCGCCGAGGCCGTCGCGGCCGCGCTCGGTCCGCCCGGTCAGGTCGCGACGCTCATCCTCCCGGCCGACTCGTCGTGGAGCGACGGCGGCTCGCCCGGTGCGCCGGTGACGCCGGCCGCGCGCCACCACGTCGACGCCGACACGATCGACACCGTCGCGAAAGTGCTGCGGAGCGGTGAATCGGTTGCGCTGCTGCTGGGCGGCACGGCGTTGAGCGAGCGCGCGCTCCACGCGGCTGCGCGCATCGCGGAGGCGACCGGCGCGCAGCTTCTGGCCGAGACATTTCCCACGCGCGTCGAGCGCGGCGCCGGACTTCCCGAGCCGACGCGGCTCGCGTACCTGGCCGAGTTCGCGTCGATGCAGCTGGAGCCGTTCCGTCACCTCGTGCTCGTCGACGCGAAGGCGCCGGTGTCGTTCTTCGCGTACCCGGGCAAGCCGAGCTACCTCGTGCCGGACAATTGCGAGGTGTCGTCCCTCGCCGGCACGACCGACGACGCGGAGCGGGCGCTCGACGATCTGGTCGAGGCCCTCGGCGCACCCGCCGTGAGCACGTCGGCTGCGGACGTCCGGCGGCCCGATCGTCCGACGGGCGCGCTGACGACCGACGCGATCGCGGCCGCCATCGGCGCCCTGCTCCCCGAGGGTGCGATCGTCTCGGACGAGGCGCAGACGTCGGGCCTGTCGAACCCCGCGGCGACCGCCGATTGCCCGCGCCACAGCTGGCTGTGCCTGACCGGCGGCGCGATCGGCCAGGGGCTCCCGGTCGCGACCGGAGCCGCGGTCGCGGAGCCCGACCGTCCCGTCGTCGCGCTCGAGGCCGACGGCAGCGCGCTGTACACGATCCAGTCGCTGTGGACCCAGGCCCGCGAAGGGCTCGACGTGACGACGATCGTCTACGACAACCGGTCGTACTCGGTCCTCAACATGGAGCTGAACCGTCTCGGTGCCGCTGCGGGACCGCGCGCGAAGGAGATGCTCGACCTCCACGGGCCGGAGCTGGACTTCGTGTCGATCGCGACGGGTTTCGGTGTGCCCGCGACGCGCGCGGAGACGGCCGACCACCTCACGACGCAGCTCGAGCACGCGCTCCGCGAGCCCGGACCGCATCTGATCGACGCGATCGTCCCCGCGATGTTCTGAACCGCGCGATGCCGCCTCGCGTCGACGGCGCGGGTAAGAACGGCTCGATGGCGTCGAACGAGTCCGGACCGACACCGCGGCGCGACTTCGAGGTGTCGCTGACGAAGCCGTCGGAGACGATCGACGTCGCGGAGTGGGCGGGATCGATCCCGCAGGTCGGTGGGACGCCGCCGCACGTCCGGGTGGGCCGGCGGTGGATCAACCTCCTCTGGTCGATCCCGATCGCGGTCGTGCTGGTCGTCGTGCTCGTCGCCGTCGCCAAGGGGTTGCGCAACATGCCGTCGGTGGCGCACTTCGTGCACCGGTATCCGGGGACGATCGCGCCGAACCCGCACCCCGCGTATCTCGGTCTGCCGTCGTGGCTGCGCTGGCAGCACTTCTTCAACCTGTTCTTCATGGCGTTCATCATCCGCTCGGGCGTGCAGATCCTCGCCGACCACCCGCGCCTCTACTGGACCCGCCACTCGACGCCCGGACGCGAGTGGCTGCGCTTCCAGAAGCCGGTCCCGCCCGATCCGATGTGGACCGCGAAGCAGGACTCCGTGAAGCTGCCGGGTCAGGTCGGGTTGCCGGGGATCCGGCACTCGATCGGTCTCGCGCGGTGGTGGCACTTCACGTTCGACGTCCTGTTCCTGCTGAACGGCGCGGTGTTCTACGCGTTGCTGTTCGCGACGCCGCAGTGGCAGCGCATCGTGCCGACGACGTGGAAGGTGTTCCCGAGCGCAGGATCCGTCGCGCTGCAGTACCTGTCGTTGCAGTGGCCGTACAACCACGGCTGGGTCGCGTACAACGGGCTCCAGCTGATCTCGTACTTCGTGACGGTCTTCGTCGCGGCACCGCTCGCCTTGCTGACTGGTCTCGGCCAGTCACCCGCGGTGTCGAACCGGTTGACCCCGATCAGTCACCACCTGAGCTCGCAGGTCGCGCGCTCGATCCACTTCCTCGTGCTGTGCTGGTTCCTGGTCTTCATCTTCATGCACACCGCGATGGTGTGGACGACCGGCCTGCTGACGAACCTCAACCACATCACGCTCGGCAACGACACGAGCAGTTGGGCGGGCTTCGGGTTGTACGTGGTGTGGATGGCGATCGTGGTCGCGGCGTGGATCGCGGCGACGCCGTTCACGTTGCGCCATCCGCGGGTCGTGCAACGCGTCGGAGCGACGGTGACGGGCCCGGTGCAGGGCCTGTTCGAGCACATCGATCCCAACCCGCGCCAGTACACGGAGGCCGACATCTCGCCCCACTTCTGGCTGAACGGGCGCATGCCCGACTCGGACGAGTTCCGGCGGCTCGTCGACACGCGCTTCGCGGACTACCGCCTGCACGTGTACGGCCTCGTCGCCCACCCGCGCGACTTCACGCTCGACGAATTGCGTTCGATGCCGCACCAGGAGCAGATCACGCAGCACTTCTGCATCCAGGGGTGGTCGGGGGTCGCGAAGTGGGGCGGCGTCCCGATGCGCGACCTGCTCGCGCTCGTCGAGCCGGCCGCCGACGCGCGCTACGTCGTCTTCTACTCGTTCGGTGAGGGGTCCGACGGTGGCACCTACTACGACGTGCACCCGCTCGAGCTGATGTACCGCGAGCTGTCGCTGCTCGCGCTCGAGATGAACGGCGAACCGCTCCCGGTCGCGCACGGCGCGCCGATCCGGTTGCGCAACGAGGTCGAGCTCGGGTTCAAGCAGGTGAAGTGGATCCGCGCGATCGAGGTCGTCGCCGAGTTCCGTCACATCGGCGGCGGTCACGGCGGCTACAACGAGGATCACGAGTTCTTCGGGTACCGCCAGGCGATCTGACGACGGCGCGTCGCTCGCTACAACGGGTGCTGCTGGAAGAACTGCCAGATGACGTCGTTCGCCGAGATCGAGAACGTCGTCCTTCCGACGATCGCGGCGATCGATCGCGAGAACGGGCTGCCCGGCCACGCGTGCCCGCCGTCGGTGACGCGGTACAGCTCGACGGTCGCGTCGGCCGGGCACCTCCACGTGAGGAGGGTGACGTCGCTCGCGACGGCGCGCTCCGCGGGCGGCGCGCTCGCGCACCCGTTGCGCGTCGCCCAGGCGGCCGTGATCTCGGGGATGGACGGGCCCTTCGTCTGCGCGGCCGCGGCGCCCGACTGCCCGAGCGTCTTGCCCGATCCGTCGGGCGCGGGCAGCGCGAGCGCCTTCGGTCCCAGACCGCCGTTGTAGGAGACGAACGGATCGGCGGTGCCGTGGAACGCGACGACCGGGACCGGACGCGCGAAGGTGCATCCGTCGATCTCCCGGATGCCTGCGACGGGTGCGGCCGCGGCGACGCGGTCGGCGTACGCGCACGCGACGGCCGACGTCATGAACGCACCGTTCGACAGACCGGTGACGAACACGCGGTTGTCGTCGACACACAAGGTGCGATCGACCTCGTCCAGCAGGTTCCCGATGAACGCGACGTCCGCGCCGTGGAGGTCGGTGTTCCACAACGCAACCGCCGTGCCACTTCCCTGCGGCGTGATCGTGACGAACCTGTGCGCGTCGCCGTACGGTCCGAGCCCGGACATCTTCGTGTGGACGACCGCACCTTCCTCGTAGCCGTGCAGGTCGAGGACGACGGGCATCGGCACGTGCGGGTCGTAGGACGGCGGTACGTGGCGGATGTACCAACGCGCCGCGCCCTGCGAGGTCGTGTTCACGCGGGTCTCGCCCGGTGCGACGGGTGTGCTCGCGCGACAGCCGGGCGACGGCTTCGCGGCGACGGCCTGCGTTGGCTTCGGCGACCCTCCCGTCGTCGTCGAACTCGCGCCGTGCTTCACTCCGTTGCTCGAGCACGCCGCGACGGCGACGACGAACAGCAGCATGAGCGCGCGCGACCAGGGCGGGATCCGTGTCGACATCGGGCGGCAGTGTTGCGCACCGAGTGCAGGAACACCAGGGTGATGGGCGACGGCGATCGGAGAGTGGGACGGTCCCAGATGCAGACACCCGACGAGATGTTCGACCTCACCGGCAAGGTCGCGGTGGTGACCGGGGGGAGCCGCGGGATCGGTCGCGCGGTCTCCGAAGGGCTCGCCGCGGCCGGCTGCGACGTGGTGATCGCGAGCCGGAAGCTCGACGCGTGCGAGAAGGCGGCCGCGGAGATCCGCGACGCGACTGGCCGGCGCGCGCTGCCCGTAGCCTGTCACGTCGGCCGTTGGGACGACTGCGACCGCCTCGTCGACGCGGTGTACGGCGACCTCGGACGGTGCGACGTGCTCGTCAACAACGCGGGCATGTCACCGCTCTACGACGGCCTCCCCTCGGTCACGCAAGAGCTCTACGACAAGGTGCACGCAGTGAACGCGCGCGGCCCGTTCCGTCTCGGCGCGCTGTTCGGCGCGCGCATGGCGGACGGCGACGGGGGATCGATCATCAACGTGACGACCGCGGGGTCGTTGCGCCCCGACCCGACGGACCTCCCGTACGCGATGGCAAAGGCCGGCCTGAACGCGCTCACCCTCGGGCTCGCGGCGGCGTTCGCGCCGAAGGTGCGCGCCAACCTCGTGCTGCCCGGCGCGTTCGACACGGACATCACGAAGGCGTGGGCTCCCGGGACGAAGGAGCGCGCGGCCGCGCTGAACCCGATGAAGCGGATCGGACGCCCCGAGGACATGGTCGGCGTGTGCGTGTTCCTCGCGAGCGACGCCGCGAGCTACGTGAACGGCGCGCAGATCCTCGTCGACGGTGGCCTGTTCCGGACGCTGTAGAAGGCGCGATGAGTTCCGCGCCGTCGGGGCGTCGGAGGTGACATGCGAATCGTCCTGAGCGACTTCATCAGCCTCGACGGCGTGGTGCAGGCACCCGGCGGCGCCGAGGAGGACACCGACGGCGGCTTCCGGAACGGAGGCTGGTCGATGCCGTTCTTCGACCCGGACGCGATGGGCCCCGTGGTCGGCGAAGGCCTCGCGCAGACGGAGGCGCTCGTGTTCGGCCGGCGCACGTGGGAGGTCATGGCATCCGCGTGGCCCGAGCGCGCGGGCGACCCGTTCGCCGACCGGATGAACGAGATCCCCAAGTACGTCGCGTCGCGGACACTGTCGGCCGAGGAGGCGTCGTCACGCTGGCGCAACACGACGTTGCTCGGCGGCGACGACGCGATCGGAGCGATCCGCGACCTGCGCGGCCGCCGCCGGGACGGCGTCCTCCAGGTCCTCGGGAGCTCGTCGCTCGCCCGCCAGCTCGTCGAGCGCGACCTCGTCGACGAGTACATGCTGATGATCGAGCCGATCGTGCTCGGGGGCGGCAAGTCCATCTTCCCGACGGACGGGCGCGCCCGCCCGCTCGAGCTCGTCTCGGTCACGCACGCGAGCACCGGCGTGTTGATCTGCACGTACCGCCCCGCCGCGACGTGACCTCGGGCGCGCCCGAGGGCCACGCGGTCAGGCTTGCGCGATGCGGACGAGGTTCCCCGAGGGGTCGCGGAACGCGCAGTCGCGCGCGCCCCACGGCTGGGAGGCCGGCTCCTGCAGCACCTCGGCACCCGATGCGCGCACCTTCTCGAACGTCGTGTCGAGATCGTCGGATCGGAAGATCGCGGCCTGCAGCGATCCTTGCGTGACGAGCGACAGGAGCGCGTCGCCCTCGGCCTGGGATCGACCGCCGTGCGGCTGGAACAGGACGATGTCGACGTCCTGCCCGGGCGCGCCGACGGTGACCCAGCGGAAGCCGCTGGACGCGACGTCCTGGCGCACCTCGAGGCCGAGCGCGTCACGGTAGAAGCCGAGCGCCTCGTCGGGGTCGTGGACGGGGATGAACATTGCGGAGACGTTGACTGCCATGGAGCGACCCTAAGGGGACCGGTCCGACGCGCGCTTCTCCGATCCTGCTCGGTGCGGCTCGAGCGGTCAGGCCGTCACCGGGCTGCGTCGCGGACGCGTCACGATCATCGTCACGCACGCCGGCACCGCCTCGAGCTCGCGGTGATCGCGAGCGCGGTACCGGGACGGCGCCTCACCGACGATCTCGGTGAAGCGCGCGCTGAACGACCCGAGCGACGTACAGCCCACCGCGACGCACGTGTCGGTGACCGACATCCCCTGGCGCAGCAGATGCTGGGCGCGCTCGATCCGTCGCGTCATCAGGTAGGAGTACGGGGTCTCGCCGTACGCGGCACGGAACTTGCGCGAGAAGTGCGCGGGCGACATCAGCGCCGCGCGCGCCATCGCGGGAACGTCGAGAGGCGCTGCGTACTCCCGGTCGATCAGGTCGCGCGCCCGGCGCAGGTGGGCGAGATCGGCGAGTTCCTCGGGCGCCATCCCGACGAACGTACGCGAACGAAGTCGGGAAGCGACCAGATCTCCAACATCGAAGCGCCTGTGGGCACCGGTGCTCTCGACGTCGGCGCGCTCGGAGGGACTCGAACCCCCAACCTTCTGATCCGTAGTCAGATGCTCTATCCATTGAGCTACGAGCGCGGGTTGGTGAAGGAG
>Ga0070739_10002017_pt1 | contig 28423 bp, 26 predicted proteins | sample Coa_R1_7_FD_66445 | JGI IMG/M metagenome (GOLD analysis project Ga0070739, IMG submission 66445) | Surface soil microbial communities from Centralia Pennsylvania, which are recovering from an underground coalmine fire - Coalmine... | ecosystem: Environmental > Terrestrial > Soil > Unclassified ...
TCGGGCACGACCACCGTAAGCGGCAGCGGAGCCTCGAGAGTGACCCCACGACCGACGGTCACGACGGTGGTGTCGTCCTCGAAGGCCACGGTGACGCCCGCCGGCAGCTCAGGCGCCTCGAGAGCCCAGAGCGCAACGTCCGCCTGCGGCGCCGTGCCGACCGTCGCCATCACAGCGGGAGTCGGCTCGTAGGCCTCGACGTCGAGTGCGGAAATGTCGGTGAACTCCCAGCCCGGGCGACCCTTGAAGGTGGGAAGGCCGCCGGCCAGCGGGCCGGGCAGGCCGGCGGCCAGCGGGCCGCCGGCGGCCACATCAACGGAACTATCCAATTGAACCCTCCATCTGCAGCTCGATCAGGCGGTTCATCTCGACCGCGTACTCCATCGGCAGCTCCTTGGTGATCGGCTCGATGAAGCCGTTGACGATCAGCTTGGAGGCCTCCTCCTCGGGGATGCCGTGGCTCATCAGGTAGAAGAGCTGGTCCTCGCCCACCTTGGAGACGGTCGCCTCGTGACCGACGTTGACGTCGTCCTCGGAGATGCGGATCGTCGGGTACGTGTCGGAGCGCGAGTCCTCGTCGAGCAGCAGCGCGTCGCAGACGACCTTCGACTTGGCGCCGTGGGCGCCCTTGGCGATCTCCAGCAGGCCGCGGTAGGAGCCGCGCCCGCCGTCCTTGGAGATCGACTTGGCGAAGATGTTCGAGGTCGTGTTCGGAGCGGCATGGATGATCTTGCCGCCCGCGTCCTGGTGCTGGCCGTGCCCGGCAAAGGCGATCGAGAGGATCTCGCCGTGGGCGCGCTCGCCCATCAGGTAGACGCTCGGGTACTTCATCGTCAGCTTCGAGCCGAGGTTGCAGTCGACCCACTCGACGGTGGCGTCCTCGTGCGCGACGGCGCGCTTGGTGACCAGGTTGAAGACGTTGGCCGACCAGTTCTGGACGGTCGTGTAGCGGATCCGGGCGCCGGGCTTGGCGATCAGCTCGACGACCGCCGAGTGCAGCGATGACGACGAGTAGGTCGGCGCGGTGCAGCCCTCGACGTAGTGCACGTAGGAGCCGGGCTCGGCGATGATCAGCGTGCGCTCGAACTGGCCCATGTTCTCGGTGTTGATCCGGAAGTAGGCCTGCAGCGGCATCTCGACGTGGACGCCCTCGGGGACGTACACGAACGACCCGCCCGACCAGACGGCGCTGTTGAGCGCCGCGAGCTTGTTGTCGTTGGGCGGGATCACGGTCGCGAAGTACTCGCGCACGATGTCCTCGTGCTCGCGCAGCCCCGAGTCCATGTCCATGAAGATCACGCCCTGCTCCTCGAGGTCCTTGCGCACCTGGTGGTAGACGACCTCGGACTCGTACTGCGCTCCCACGCCGGAGAGGAACTTGCGCTCGGCCTCGGGGATGCCGAGACGGTCGAAGGTCCGCTTGACGTCCTCGGGGACGTCGTCCCAGGAGCGGCCGGGCTTCTCGGAGGCGCGGACGAAGTAGTGGATGTCGTCGTAGTCGACCTCCTGGAGCATCGGCGAGCCCCAGGTCGGCTGCGGGCGAGCGAGGAAGTGGTCGAGCGCCTTGAGGCGGAACTCGCGCATCCACTCGGGCTCTGACTTGAACTCCGAGATCTTCTCGACGATCTCCCTGTTCAGGCCCTTGGGGGCCTTGTAGAGGTAGTTCTCGGCGTCCCGGAATCCGTAGCGCTCGTCGTAGTCGGAATTGATCTGGGCGAGCCGCTCGTTCTCGGTGAGCTCGCCGGTCAGGTTCTCGGCAGTGGCCACTACTCCACCTCCAGCTTGATCATGTCCTCGTCGATGATCACCGGAAAGGTGTCCACCGGCTCATATGCGGGCAGGCTCTTCGGCCGGCCCGTCTTCAAGTCGAATCGCGATCCGTGCCGCGGGCACTCGATAGTGCAGGCTGCCTCGTCGAGAGTGCCTTCAACCAGGGGACCGTCATCGTGTGAACAACGGTCCTCGATCGCGTACACCGTGCCGGCGCAGTTGAACACGCCGATCTCGAGATCCTCCCACTCGACGAGGCGCATCGCGCCCGGGGGAAGCTCGCTGGTGGGGCAGACTTCGACGATTTCCGGCACAGGTCAAATCCTAGCGCAGAGCTAGGTTTTAGACAGCTACGCGGGCCGGGCGCTGTCGGGCGTCTCGGGCTCCCACTCGGCCAGCGAGCCGAGGCCGGCGCTCTTGAGCACCTTCAGCGAGAGCATCGCGCACTTCATGCGCTGGGCGGAGATCTCGATCCCGAGCAGGTCGAGCACGAAGCTGCGGTCGAGCGACAGCAGCTCTTCGACGGTCATCCCCTTGATCTCGTCGGACGCCATCGAAGCCGAAGCCTGCGAGATCGCACAACCGTGTCCGGAGAAGCCGACCTCCTCGATCCGGCCCTCCTCGTCGACCGCCAGCTGCACCTTCAGCTCATCGCCACAGAGCGGGTTGAGATCGTGGGCCTCCAGATCGGCACCGGGAAGCACCTGGCCGGGCGCGAGCCAGTTGTGCGGGTGCTTGTAATGCTCGAGGATGTTCTCGCGGTAGAGATCGTCCATCACCGCAAGGGTAGCCCGCCGCCTCCGCAGCCCACGGAGTCACAATGGTGCATCGGATGCACGCGTGCATCCGCCGTGACAGCAGCGCGCGAAGCAAAGTCCGTGGCCCCAACCGAAACATCCGACCCACCGCCGCCGCGGGGAGACGTGGGCGCTGGCGAGCCCAAGCCGCCCGCTGGTTCGCGGCGGACGAAACGTCAGCGCGCCGTCTGGGGCCTGCTCGCGATCATCTTCCTCGTCGGTGCGGTCATCGGAGCGGTGCTCGCATCCCACCACCAGCGGCGTGCCTTGGCCGATGTTCCCCTCGGACCGGGGCAGACGCCCGTCCATCTCGTCCGCGCAATCGAAGCCACAGCTCCGACGGTCGATGCGGCGAACCGAACATGGATCCCTGATCCCTTCGCGCGCGGCGGACGATTGACCACGAGCGCGGCGCCGATCGGAAATACCGCCGCGCCTTGGCTCTACGACCACGAGCGGGTGGGGATCAGGTCGATTCGAGTGCCGCTGACCTCAGCCGGGCGCTACCGGCTGGTCCTCTACTTCGCTGAGACCGAAGGCGCGGAGCCCGGGGCGCGCGTGTTCAACGTCGTCGCTCAGGGCCGCACCGTCGCAAGGCACCTCAACGTCGCCAGGCTGGCTGGACCGGACGAGCCCTTCCACCTCGTATTCACCGTCAGGGCGCCGAAGCGTCTCGTCACGGTCAGGTTCGTTCCCGTGGTCGGACGGCCGATCCTGTCCGCGTTCGTCGTCGCACCCGCAGGTCCGATCGCCGACGCACCCGCGACGCACCTGGTGTGGGACGACGAGTTCAACGGCCCGCGGGGATCAGCTCCCAGCCGGCGCCGGTGGACTTACGACCTCGGCGGCCGGTTCGGCTACGGCAAGGAGCTCCAGTACTACACCGACCGGCGCCAGAACGCGTCGGTGGACGGCCACGGACATCTGCTGATCACGGCCCGGCGCGAGACATACCGCGGGCCCGATGGAGTCCTCGACCACTACACCTCCGCTCGCATCAAGACCCAGGGCCGCTTCGCGATGCTCTACGGCCGAGCCGAAGCGCGGATCAAGGTCCCGGCCCACGCCCATGGCCTGATCGCCGACTTCTGGGCGCTGGGCAGCAACGTCAACGTCGTCGGGTTCCCGCAGTCAGGCGAGATCGACCCGCTCGAGGCAGTGCTCAGTCAGCCGACCCGTTTCATCCAGGCGCTGCACATGCCGAGCAAGGGGAGCAACTACCAAGTCGTCTGGCATTTCCAGTTGCCGGAGAGCCTGGCCGCCCACTACCACACGTTCGGCTTCGAGTGGGATCCCGGCGTGGTGTGGTTTCTCGTCGATGGACGCCAGACCGCCTCACTCACACGCGCCGACGTTCCACTCGGGAGCTTCGTCTTCAGCCATCGCTTCTATCTGATCCTGAACCTCACCGTTAAGGGCTGGTACGGACAGCCGCCCAACGCCACGACTCGGTGGCCTTCGGTGATGAGGGTGGATTGGGTGCGAGTGTGGCGCTGATTCCAAGCGCTCACCGCTGAATCCAAGCGCTCACGGCTGATCCGGCCGCAAACGGACAAACGTCCGGCTTTGAGCTCGTTGCGCAAGCCCTCGGCGGCCTCGAACCGATGCCGGATACGTGGGAATTTCCCTCGGAAGACGGTTTGCATGGGCCGCGGCGGCGTTTGCCGCGGTCGCGCTCGCTCTCGGCGGCACACCCGCCGGGGCGCTCGCCTCCGTCGGCACGACCTCGTTCGTCGACGACTTCAACGGTCCGGCCGGCGCCAGCCCCAACCCCCAGACGTGGTCCTTCGACACCGGCGGCGAATGGGGATACGGGGCCCAGCTACAGTACTACACCAGCCGTCCTTCGAATGCCTCCCTCGACGGTCAGGGGCACCTGGTGATTTCGGCCAATGCCGAGACCTACGTCGGTCCCGATGGCGTGATGAGGCAATACACCTCGGCGCGACTGCAGACGTGGAAGAAGCTCGACTTCACCTACGGCAGCATCTCGGCCCGGATCCAGGTGCCGGCGGGAAAGGGACTGTGGCCGGGCTTCTGGGCGTTCGGAGATGACGCGTACTCATCCAACGATTGGCCGAACTGCGGCGAAATCGATGTGATGGAGTTCAATGGCGCGAATCCCAACCTCCTGCTCGGAACGCTCCACGGCCCCCAGACGGGCGTTCCGAACGGATACGCCGTCGGCGGCACCGAGCAGTCCGCCACCCCGTTCTCAGCCGGCTTCCACACCTATGAGGCAGACTGGGCGCCGACGGGCGTCAGGTTCCTGGTCGACGGCAGGACGTACGCGACGATCACGCCGAGCCAGCTTCCAGCCGGGAGTGGCTGGCCGTTCAACCATCCGTTCTTCGTCGCGCTCGACCTGGCGGTTGGCGACTGGGTCGGCGCTCCGGACGCGTCGACGCGATTCCCCGCGAAGATGCTGGTCGACTGGGTACGAGTCGCGCCGTCCTCATGGACTGGGCCGACGGGGAGCGGGCCGACGAGCGCCGGGACCGGACCTACGAGCACCGGGACTGCACCGAGCACTGCCAAGACCAGGACCAAGCGCGCCGTCGCCCGGGCAGCCGGGACGACCCGCACGGGTCACAAGAGCCACAAGCGCAGCTGCCGGCGCGGCGCGCGGTGTGCCCGCCGCCACAGGGTTCACCACCATCGGCGCCCGCACCGCAAGGATCACGGCCCGGTCGGCGACTGGGGCGCGAAGCCGATCAGCGCTCGGATCGCCTGAGTCCTCGCGGGCAGGAGGCGACGAGCGGCCGTTGACCGCGCCGTCCAGCTCCGGCCGAGGCGACTGGAACCTCCGCTAAGCTCGAAGCTTCCGAGGGCCGGAGCGACATTGCAGAGCAGATCGCGTGCATCCACGGGAGGCAAACGCGTTCGTGGGTGGAGTCGGGTGCTCGAGAACGGCATGAGAGCTGATCGCCAGTCCTCGAGGGCATGGCGCCGTCTGAAGGCCGCGTGGGATGACCCGCTGCTTCGGGGCGCCTACAGCCTGATGCTGAACACGGTGGCCACCTCGGGCCTCGGCCTGATCTTCTGGATCGTCGCCGCCCGCACCGAATCGAGCCGGGAGGTTGGCCTCGACAGCGCGCTGATCGTCTCGATGATGGCGCTGTCGAGCATCTGCCAGCTCAATCTCGCCAACGCGATTCCCCGCTTTCTTCCGCAGGCTGGACCGCGCGCACCGCGCTGGGTGCTGTCGTCCTACGGCGCCGCGGTCGCGGTGACCGCGGTCGGTGGCGTCGGGTTCGTAGTGCTCGCTCCGCTGGTGTCCAGCCATCTGCGGTTCCTGCGCGACGACGGTGTTCTCGCGGTGGTGTTCGTTGCCGCCACGACCGTGTGGAGCATCTTCGCGCTTCAGGACTCCGTTCTCACGGCGCTGCGCCGTACGCCGTGGGTGCCCGCGGAGAACGCCCTGTTTGGAGTGCTGAAGCTCATCCTGCTCCCGGTCTTCGCCGCCCTCGGGGTCGCGCACGGCGTGTTCGTCGCGTGGATCCTTCCGATGGCCGCTCTGGTCGTGCCGGTGAACTGGTTCGTGTTCGTGAACTTTCTGCGCCGGTACACCGAGGAGCACCCCGTGGGCCGTCCGGTTCGGCAGTCGTTCCGCCGCGGACGGCTGGCGCCATTCCTCGCACAGGACTACGTCGGTTCGGTGTTCAACCAAGCCGTGGCCGCGCTGCCGCCGCTGCTCGTCGTTGCGCTCCTGGGCAGCAGCGCCAACGCCTACTTCTACATCCCGTTCACGCTCTTGATCTCGTTCGACACGGTGTTCTCGACCGCCAGCATGTCGCTGGTCGTCGAGGGGGCCTTCGGAGGCGAGCAGCTCTCCGACCTGGTCAGGCGGTCAACGCGCCAGTTCGCCAAGCTTCTGCTGCCGGGAACCGCCGTCCTCGTGGCGGTGGCGCCGGTCCTCCTGTTGCCGTTCGGCTCCCGCTACGCCTCCGGGGGCACGAGCGTGTTGAGGATCCTCGCCTGTGGAAGCGTTTTCCGAGCGATCATCGTGCTGATGACGGCGGTGTGGCGCCTGGAGGGTCATGGCCTCCGCATCCTGCTCGTCTACGGGCTGCTGCTGGTCGTGCTGCTGCCACTGAGCTATGTGCTCAGTGGCACGTTGCACGCCGACGGCGTGGCGCTCGCATGGCTGGTGGCCAATGCAGGCGTGGCCGCGCTGGCACTGCCGTCGCTCGTCCGTCTGCTGCGCAAGGGTGGCCCGCGGACCGGCCTCTCCCCGGCGCCGGGCCTCGAGAGGGTGGACGACCGCTGACCCTCACGGAGGTGAGGTCGAAACAGATGCCGCGAGCGTTGAGCGGCATGAGCGTGTCGCTCGTGGCACTGGCCGTCGCCACCAGTCTCGGGGCTGTCGCCGTCGAGGCGATTCCATGCCCGGCGGGCGTCCGCTTCAGCGTGGTCCTGGCGTTCTTCTGCACAGGGCCGGGTACAGCGCTGCTCGGCTTGTTCAGGCGAGCCGAGCCGCACCCAGCCCTGGTCACCGCGCTCAGCCTCGCGATCATCGTGCTCGCGGCGCAGATCCTGCTCTGGGCGCACGCGTTCTCGCCCACGCCCGCGACCTACGCCGCCGCCGGTGCGTGCCTGTCTGCGATCTTCGCTGGGTTCGCGATCCACGCGCCGGGGATCGCCAACCCGGGCACCGAACGGGACGAGCGGTTCGCGAGGTCGCGCCGCCTCGTACGCGACCGGCTCGGGCAGGCACGGCGGGCAATGCCGACAACCGCCGTGCATCTCGTCGTCGTCGGCGTCGCGATCGGAGCCTGGGTCAGCGCGGTCGACCATGTCGAGCTGGGCCGCGTATCCGGCTATGGACTGCTCCCCGCTCTCCCAGCAACCTTCTATGCATCGCTCGCCGTGCTTGCGGCCGGATTCGCGTGGGCATTGTCTCGGTCAGCCCCGATCGCCGTGCTGGCTCTGTACGCGTTCGCACTCGTCCTCGTTCTTCACGGCGTTGCGCCGGTCGCCTATCCAGAGCCCAGGTACGCCTGGACCTACAAACACCTGGGCGTGACGGCCTACATCGCGCGTCACGGCTCCACCGATCGTTCGATCGACATCTACCAGAACTGGCCGGGCTTCTTCGCCCTCAACGCCTGGCTGGTCCGTGCCACCGGGCTCGGCGCCTTCACGTACGCGCCGTGGGCGGAGGTGTTCTTCAACGCCACCTACGTGGTGGCGTTGCAGTACCTGCTGGCCGGACTCACCAAAGACCGGCGCGTCGTCTGGTCCGCGATCTGGCTGTTCGTGCTCGGCAACTGGATCGGCCAGGACTACTACTCGCCGCAGGGTTTCGTCTTTCTGCTCGGCGCAGTCCTCCTCGCGCTCTGCCTCCGCTGCACTCCGGCGCCCGGGCGCCCACGTACCCGGCTCACGCGCTGGCTGGATCGCCAGCGGCGGCAACGCAGCCTGCCTTGGCTCGATCCGCCCGGCGAGGGTCCGCTCGCGCCCGCACCGGCGCTCCTGGCTGCCGGCCTGATCGACGCCGCGATCATCATCTCGCATCAGCTGACGCCCTTCCTCCTCGTCGTCAGCGTCGCTGCGTTCGCTTTCTCGAGCCGGCGCATTCCGGTCGCGGTGATCGTCGCGATGCTGGTCGCAACGGCAGCCTGGGTCGTGCCCGCGATCCCGCTTCTAAACGCGAAGTTCAACGTCTTCCAGTTCTCGCCATTCGAGACGCCCCGGCCGCCTGGTTTCGACGCCAGATATGCATTGCCGGGGATCCAGCTGGCATCAGCCACCTCGCTAGCGCTGATCCTCGCGCTGGTATGCCTCGCCGCGGCCGGGTTCATACGTCGCTGGCGCGCGGGCTCGTGGGATCTTCCGCTCGTCGCCACAGCGGCGGCTCCGCTCGTGTTGCTCGCGGCTGTCTCCTACAGCGGCGAGGGGGTTCTGCGGATCTACCTGTTCGCCCTGCCCTGGCTCTGCTTCCTGGCCGCAGCCGCGTGTCTGCCGGGCCGCCGGCTCGGGCGGCCCAGGATCGCCTACGGGATGCTCATCGCCGTCGTCTCCGCCGTCCTGACCGCGCTCAACCTGCCCGCCTTCTTCGGGCGCGAGAAGATCAACTTGATCCTGCCGTCCGATGTGGCCGTCGAGCGCTGGTATGAGACGAACGCCCCACCGGGGGCCGGGGTGGCTTACCTGGCGCCCAACGTGCCGAATCGGTTCACAGCCAGGTACGCGGCTCTGCAAGTGCCCGGCGGCTCGTTTGGCCCAGCGCTGACACTCGATCCCAGGTTCCGGGGACACCTCCTGGGGCCCGCGGACATACCCAACCTCGAGAGCCTCCTGAGGGCGATGCACGCGACCGCCGCCTACTTCATGATCAGTCCGAGCATGACCAGCTACGTGTCGCTGTTCGGAGTTCTCCCGACGGGATCGGAGCAGAGGCTGATCGCCGCTATCGAACGCTCGCCGGATTTTCAGCTCGTCTACGACAGACGAGGCGCGTTGCTGTTCCGCCTCGTGACCCCTGGACAGGTCGTGCGGCGCTTGCCGTCCATCTAGATGGTCGATTCGACGACGTCGGTCCGGTCCGCGGGTTCGAGCGTGAGCGCGATCGTGTGCGCCTACACCGAGGATCGCTACGGGCCTCTGACCGAGGCGATTCAGTCGCTGCTCGCGCAGAGCTCCCCCCCGCTCGAGATCATCCTCGTGATCGACCACAACGAGCGCCTGCTCGAGCGCGTGCAGGCCGCTTTCCCGGATGTCCGGACGATCCCGAACGAGGGCGACCGCGGAGACTCGGCCTCCCGGACGACCGGCGCCCGTCATGCCGGGGGTGAGATCGTCGCGTTTCTCGACGACGACGCGAGAGCCGATCCAGGCTGGGTAGCCGCGATTGCCCGGAGCTACGCCGATCCGCACGTGATCGGAACCGGCGGTCCGGTCAGGCCGAGATGGGCGACGGCCCGGCCCGTCTGGATGCCCGAGGAGTTCTACTGGGTCATCGGCTGCAGCTACCGCGGGCTGCCGACCACCCGCCAACCGATTCGCAACCCGCTCGGCACGAACATGTCGTTCAGGCGTTCGGTGCTCGAGGAGGAGGGTTGGTTCTCGCAGGAGATCACGTCGGTCGGGACGAGCACGCGTGGTTGTCAGGAGACCGAGTTCGCGATCCGCGCCTCGGCCCGGCGGCCGGGTTCGAGGATTCTCTTCATCCCGGAGGCGGGGGTGGACCATCTCGTGGAATCGCGACGTACCAGCTTGCGCTTCTTCGGGTCCCGGTGCTGGGGGGAGGGTCGCTCCAAGGCGCTCGTCTCCTCGGCCGTCGGGCCCACGGCCGCGCTCGCGAGTGAGCGTGCCTATGCGACGCGGGTGCTCCCGCTCGGCGTCGCGCGGGGCCTACTGGACGCCGTCAGAGGCGACCTCGGAGGGCTGGGGCGGGCGGGGGCGATCATCGCCGGACTGGCGATCACGGCGGCGGCCTACCTGTACGGACGAGCAACCGAGCTGCTCGGGACCGAGACTTGAGAGGGCCGCACGAGCCGTCGGTTCTCGGGATCCTGATCCCGCCGGGCGCGCAGGTACGCGGCCGGTCCGGCGAGAAACCCGCGCAGTTCCGCCCGCGAGACCCCGCTGCCGATGCCGCTCTGCGAACGCGCGGCGGCTGAGCGCCGCCCGAGCCTCACCGCGTGCCAGATGCCACGGGGCACCCTGATCAGCACCGCAGGCCCGGTCCGGGGAGAGAGCACGAACTTCGTCAGGTACGACGCGAGCCCCTTGCCGTAGGTGTAGAGCTGACGTTCGAGGTCCTCCTCGGACGCACGGTGCTCATGCCAGACGAGCGCGGACGGTTCGTAGGCAAGCGCGTGCCCCGACAGGAGGATCCGCACGAACGCGTCGAGGTCTGACCCCCCGGCGGATGGCGATCCGGTACCCAGCGCTTCGTCGAAACCGCCGAGTGCTCGCAACACCTCGACTCGAAACGACATGTTGGCTCCGGTGCCGAACAGTCCGGCGGTGTACGGGTGCCCACCTGCGTCGCCGGGTCCCGGCTGGGCTTCGAATATGCGGGGCTCGAAATGCGCCGACCACCACACCCGAGCATCGAAGTAGCGCTCCGCTGCGCTCTCGAGCGTCGCGCTGACGACCAGCCCGGTGACGCATGCGACGTCCGCCCTTCTGGCAAATCCGCGTCTGATGCCGTTGATCCACCGGTCATCGACGCGCACGTCGTCGTCGGTGAATGCAACGAAGTCAGCGCGAACCTCCTGAAGCCCGCGATTCTGGGCCCGGGAGAGGCCCTGACGAGGCTCCGCGACGAGGCGGAACCGACGGTCGCCACCAACCGTCTCCGCGAAGGCCCGCTCGGTCGCGTCGTCTCGCGAGCCGTTGTCGACGACCACGACCTCGAGGAATTCGTATTCGAGGGCGCGAAGGCTTGCCAGACAACGGCGGAGCTGTTCGGGCCGGTCGCGAGTGGCGACCACGACGGCGATGCTCAGAGGCGGGAGGACATCGGCCTGCCTCGGCAGGGGCTGGTGGGCCAGGTCGAGCCGATCGGATCCGGAGGCGCCACAGCTGGCGATGTACGCCTCGATCGAAGGCCCCAGCTGCTCGGCGATCGCCGCGAAGACGAGATCCCGGTCGAGACGACCCTCGTCCAGCTCCACGGTCGCAAATCCCAGCGGCGTATCCCCCGCGGTGACGAGGAACCGCGCCTGCGCGAACGGCACCCCAGAGGCGGTTCGCAGCTGGTCGGCGAGCACCATCGTGGATGAGAGGTCCAGTTCACCAGACCAGATGCCCGCCGTCAGTCGAACGGGGGGCTCGGGCGTCACGGCCGACCGCTGGCAGCGCGTCCCCAGTTGTCGGGATGCCCGTGATGCTCGAGGATGGTCTCGCGGTGGAGATCGTCCATGGCCGACAACAACGGTAGCGACGCGTTGGAGGAGCTGACCCTCCCGGATGCCGGCGCCTGGCGACGGTGGCTCGCCACGCACCACGCAAGGCCGGACGGAGTCTGGCTGACGCTGGCCAAGAAGGGGACGACCGAGCCGACGAGGCTCACCTACGAGGAGGCGCTGGAGGAAGCGCTGTGCCAGGGCTGGATCGACGGACAGGTGCGCCGCCGCGACGAGTCGACCTACCGCCAGCGCTTCACGCCACGGCGCCCGAAGAGCGCGTGGTCGAAGTCCAACGTCGCCCGGGTGCAGCGCCTGATCGAGCAGCGACGAATGCGCCCCGCCGGGCTGGCCCAGGTCGAGGCCGCGCAGGCCGACGGGAGATTCGAGGCCGCCTATGCGGGATCGGCCACGATCGAGGTTCCCGACGACCTCGCCGCTGCGCTCGCCGCCTCCCCGGCCGCCGCCGAGATGTTCGCGAGGCTCACATCGCAGAACCGCTACGCGATCCTCTACCGGCTCACGCAGGTCAAGCGCGCCGAGACGCGGGCAAAGCGGATCGAGACCTACGTCGAGATGCTCGCGCGCGGCGAGACGCTGCACCCCCAGCGGTCGCGCGACTGAGAGCCGTCCCGCGACCCTCTACAGGCGCATCACGCGCCGGACCTCGTCGAGCCCGGCGACGAGCCGCTCGATGTCGGCGGCGGTGTTGTGGACCGCGAACGACGCGCGTGTGGTGGCCGAAACGCCGAGACGGCGCATCAGCGGCTGCGTGCAATGGTGGCCGGCGCGGACGCAGACGCCCTCGCGCCCGATGATCTCACCGACGTCGTGCGGGTGCGCTCCCTCGAGCGTGAACGAGACGAGCGAGCCACGCTCACCGGCCCTCAGCGGTCCCTGCACCGTCAGACCCGGCACCGCGCTCAGGCGCTCCAGAGCTTCGCCGACGAGCGCCTCCTCGTGCTCGCGCACCCGCTCCATCCCGAGCGCGGAGAGCCAGTCGACCGCGACGCCGAGCCCGATCGCCTCGGCGATCTGCGAGGTACCGGCCTCGAACTTCCACGGCAGGTCGGTCCAGGTCGACTCGGTGTCGCCGACCCGCTTGATCATGTGGCCGCCGCCGATGAACGGCGGCATCTCCTCGAGCAGCTCGCGGCGGCCGTGCAGCACGCCGATGCCGGTCGGGCCATACGCCTTGTGGCCCGTCCACGCGTAAAAGTCGGCGTCGATCGCGGCCAGATCGACCGGGATCTGCGGGACCGCCTGCGAGCCGTCGACGACCACGACGGCACCCGCGGCATGAGCGCGCTGCACGATGTCGGCGACGGGGTTGATCGTGCCGAGCACATTGGAGACGTGGACCACTCCGACGAGCTTCGGCTCGCGCTCCAGCAGCTCATCGAGCGACTCCATGTCCAGATGCCCCTCGTCGGTCACGCGGACGTAGGCGAGCGAAGCGCCACGCTCGGCGCAGAGCAGCTGCCATGGGACGATGTTGGAGTGGTGCTCCATCTCGGTCAGCACGACGAGGTCACCGGCGCCGACGTTCGCCCGCCCCCACGAGTACATGACGAGGTTGATCGCGGCCGTCGCATTGGCGGTGAAGATCGTCTCCTCGGGGGTCGAGCCGAGCCACGCGGCGATCCGCCCACGCGCTCCCTCGAACGCCTCCGTCGCCTCGACCGCGAGCGGGTAGACGCCGCGGTGGATGGAGGCGCGATAGGTCGTGTAGTACTCGGTGATCGCATCGATCACGCACGACGGCGTCTGCGATGTCGCCGCAGAGTCCAGGTAGGCGACCGGCTCGCGCTGGAGGACCGGGAACTCAGCCGCTACGTCGCGTAGCCCGGAGACGACGGCCGCGCACATCGGCTACGCGGCGAGGTCGTCGTCGACCTCGTCCGTGATCCACCCGTACCCCTTGGCCTCGAGCTCCTCGACCAGCTCCGGGCCGCCCTCGCGAACGATCCGGCCCCGGTAGAGCACATGCACATGGCTCGGCTGCACGAGATGGAGGATCCGCTGGTAGTGGGTGATGATCAGCACGCCGAGGTCGGGACCGGTCACCGAGTTGACGCCCTCGGCGACGGTGCGCAGGGCGTCGATGTCGAGCCCCGAGTCGGTCTCGTCCAGCACGGCCAGCCGCGGCTTCTGGAGAGCCAGCTGGAGGATCTCCATGCGCTTCTTCTCGCCACCGGAGAAGCCGTCGTTCAGGTAGCGCCGCGAGAACTCCTCGGGGACCTTGGTCAGCTCCATCGCCTGCTGGACCGTCTGGCGGAACTCCTTGAGCGGGATCGCCTCCTCGCCGCGCGCCGCGCGATGCGCGTTCATCACCGTGCGCAGGTACTTGGTGACGGTCACGCCGGGCACGGCGATCGGGTACTGGAAGGCCATGAACAGCCCCATCCGGGCGCGCTCGTCGGGCTCGGCCTCCGTGATGTCCTCGCCGTCCCAGATGATCTGGCCCTCGGTCACCTCGAGTCCCGGATGGCCCATGATCGCGTTGGCGAGCGTCGACTTGCCGGAGCCGTTCGGCCCCATCAGGGCGTGCACCTCATCGGCGCTGACGGTCAACTCGACGCCGCGCAGGATCTGCTTCTCCCCGGCGGTCACATGAAGGTTCCGGATCTCTAGGTCGGGCATCTCAAGCTTTCAGTAGTAGGTCTGGTTCGCGCTCGGCTCGGCGCGAGAAGTCGACCAGCTCGGCGAGCGTGGTCGTCTGGAGCGAGCGGACGATCCCACCCTGGACGCGCGTCCAGAGCAGCTTGGTCGCGCACGGCCCACGGCCGGCGTCCGGCTGATGGGAGCAGACGACCCGTTCCATCTGGTCGTGCACGAAGCACTCCATCGGGGCGATCGCTCCCTCGAGCGCGCTCACCACCTCGTCCATCGTGATCTGCTCGGCGGGGCGCGACAGCCAGTAGCCGCCGTGCGCGCCTCGCGCGCTCATCACCAGGTCGGCCTTGCGCAGCCGGGCGACGACCTGCTCGAGATAGGCGAGCGGCAGCCCCTCGGCATCGGCGATCGCCTTGAGGCTGGTCGGCTGCTCCGGCGTCTGGCGGCCGAGCTCGACCATCAGACGCACGCCGTACTCGGCTTTCGAGGAGAAGATCACAGGAAAATCCTACCAATGCACTAGGTGTTCCCTGTCCACCCGCCGCCGAAGCTAGGAAAAACATGCGACGGCGGCTACTGTCAGACGTCGTACATGGAGGGCACCCTGTCCCGACCGACCCGCGCCGAGCTCGCCGGCGACGCCGACGTGGCGGCGTGCGCGCGCCTGGCGCGCACGAGCGGCCGCTTCGGGATCGACACCGAGTTCATGTCCGAGGGCCGGTACCGGGCGCTGCTCTGCCTCTCCCAGGTGGCTGTCGAGGATCCCGAGGAGCCGTCGGGGATCCGGACGATCCTGATCGACGGTCTCGACGACGTCGACATCACCCCGCTCGCCGAGCTGCTCGCCGATCCCGATGTGCAGATCGTCATGCACGCCGGCCGCCAGGACGTGGCGATCCTGCGCCGCGTCTGGAACACGGAGATCAACCACATCTTCGACACCCAGATCGCGGCCGGATTCGCCGGCGAGAGCGCGCAGTCGGGCTATGGGAACCTGATCGGCGCGATCCTCGGACAGCGCCTCGGCAAGACGGCCAGCTACACGCGTTGGGATGCCCGGCCGCTGACCACCGAGCAGCTCAGCTACGCCGCCGAGGACGTCATCCACCTGCTCGAGCTGGCCGACGAGCTTCAGCGCCGCCTCCGCGAAAGCGGTCGCCTCGAATGGGCGCTCGAGGAGTGCCGGCGCCTCGAGTCGGCCACCGACGAGCGCGATCCCGAGACCGTCTGGGAGCGGCTGCCGCGCGTCGGGCAGCTCGATCCCCGCTCCCGCGCCGTGGCGCGCCGCCTCGCCGCATGGCGCGAGCGGACGGCCTCGAGCGAGGACCGCCCGGTCGGCTCGGTGCTCCAGGACGCGCCGCTCGTGGAGATCGCCAAGCGCCACCCCGCACAGCTCTCGGCACTCGCCCAGATCCGCGGCATCCACCAGTCGGTGCTGCGGCGACGCGGCGAGATGATCCTCACCGCGATCCGCGAGGGACTGGAGGATCCGCCGATCCCGCGCGAGCAGCGCCGCGGACGAACCGAGCCCGCGGATTCTCCATTGATCGCGCTCGCCGAGGCGCTGCTGCGAGCGCGCGCGATGGAGGCGGGCCTCGCCTACGAGCTGCTCGCCTCGCGCGCCGAGCTCGAGCAGATCATCGCCGCGGCCCGCCAGAACGAGCCCGAGCCCGACGTCCGGACGCTAACCGGCTGGCGGCGCGAGCTGGTCGGATCGGACCTCGAGGATCTGCTCAGCGGACGGACGGCTGTCGCGGTCGGCGACCGGCGCCGGCTCGTCCTGCACGGCGTGGACGGCGCAGCGGCGCCTCAGCCGGGGCCGAGCTGAAGGTCGACCGCGAGGACGGACTGCTCGGCGAACATCGCGTGGGAGAGCGCGACGGTCACGCGGCGCGGACGCTTGACCCAGCCGAGGGCCACCGCCTGGAGCTCCTGACTGGCCGTGGCATAGGTGACGTGCAGCTTCTGGCCGGGCGAGTCGGCGGCCAGCTCCTGCCCGACGGGCGCGTTGACCTTCACCCAGTGGTGGTGGCGGAGCAGGCGCGTCTCGGCCCGCAGCAGGTCGCGGCCGCTGCGGTAGCCCTGTCCGACGAGCAGGAAGTCGAGCGCGCAGAACGCATTCGAGCCACGGTTGCAGGAGCGGGTCTGGACGCTCACCTGGGTGTGGGGCGCGAGCGGGAGGCCGCTGAGCGCGGGCGACCGATCGCCGCCGCCGCCGCAGCCCGTGAGCGCGGCGGCGGCGCAGCAGGCGGCAAACGCAGATCCGGCGCGTGCAAGCATCGACCGGGCCGAGGGTAGCCCGGGTAACCTCCTCCCGCCGATGTCGAGCACCGCAGACCATCTCGCCGACCCGGAACTGCTCGCCACCGAGTGGGACCTGACGCCGCTCGTCGACGGAGACGAGGAGTCCGGCACCGAGCGGCTTCTCGACTCGGCGCTCGAGCGCTCGAAGGCGTTTGCCGAGCGCTACGCCGGCCATCTGAAGGAGCTCGACGCGGATGGCCTGCGCGAGGCGATGCGCGAGCTCGCGCAGATCCACGACGAGATCGGCAAGGCCGCCTCCTACGCGTCGCTTCGCTTCGCCACCGACACCGCCGACGCGGCGCGCGGCGCGCTGCTCCAGCGGATGCAGGAGCGCGCGACCGAGGTCGAGACGCTGCTCTTGTTCTTCGAGCTCGAGTGGGTCGCGCTCGAGGATCGGCAAGCCGAGGCGCTCCTCGACGCGCCGGAGATGGAGTTCTGCGCGCACCACCTGCGCAACATCCGGCGCTACCGCCCGCACGTGCTCTCAGAGGCCGAGGAGAAGGTGCTGACCGAGATGAGCATCCCGAGCCAGTCCGCGTGGGCGCGGCTGTTCGGCGAGCTGATTTCGGCGCTGCGGGTCTCGCTCGACGACGAGGACGCCTCGCTCGAGATCGCGCTCAGCCGGCTTCAGTCCGCCGACCGCGACGCACGGCGCACGGCCGCCGAAGCGGTCAGCGCCGCGCTCGAGCCCGGCCTGCGCACGCGCGCGTTCATCTACAACACGCTCGTCTACGAGAAGTCCGTCGAGGATAGGCTGCGCCGCTACCCGCACTGGCTGGCCTCGCGCAACCTCGCCAACGAGGCGTCCGACGAGTCGGTGATGGCGCTGATCGAGGCGGTGCGCGGGCGCTTCGACATCCCCCAGCGCTGGTACCGGCTGAAGGCGAAGCTGCTCGGGCTCGACCGGCTCGTCGACTACGACCGCTCGGCGCCCGTGCTCGGGGTCGAGTCGATGTTCTCGTTCGGCGAGGCCCGCGACCTCGTTCTCGACACCTACGAGGCGTTCGCGCCGGAGGCCGGCCGGCTCGCGCGGCGCTTCTTCGAGGAGCGCTGGATCGACGCGCCGGTGCGGCCCAACAAGCGCGGCGGCGCGTTCTGCTCGTACGCGGTGCCGAGCGTCCACCCCTACGTGATGCTCAACTACACCGCGCGCCGTCGCGACGTGCTGACGATGGCGCACGAGCTCGGCCATGGACTGCACGCGGCGCTCGCCCAGCCGCGCGGCGTCTTTCACCACTCGACGCCGCTGACGCTCGCCGAGACCGCGTCGGTGTTCGGCGAGACGCTCGTGTTCGAGCGGCTGCTCGCCGCGGCGGGCTCGGACGAGGAGCGCCTCAGCCTGCTCGCCGACCGGATCGACGGGGCGATCGCGACGGTGTTCCGGCAGATGGCGATGAACCGCTTCGAGCACCTCGTCCACACGCGCCGGCGCGCCGAAGGCGAGCTCTCGCCCGAGCGACTGAGCGAGTTCTGGACCGAGTCCCAGGCCGAGCTGTTCGGCGACTCGGTGCAGATCACCGACGGCTACCGGGCGTGGTGGTCCTACATCCCCCACTTCATCAACACGCCCGGGTACGTGTACGCGTACGCATACGGGCAGCTGCTGGCGCTGTCGGCGTACGGCCGCTACGCCGAGGAGGGGAGCGCATTCGTGCCGCGCTACCTGGAGCTGCTGGCGGCCGGCGGCTCGCGCGGGCCCGAGCAGCTCGGCGAGATGATCGGCATCGACCTCGCCGACCCGGGCTTCTGGGACGCGGGGCTGTCGCTGATCGAGGGACAGCTGCGCGCCGCCGAGGAGCTGGCCGAAAAGCGCTAGGGGCGCTTGCAGGCCGGGGCCCGGGCTATTGCAATTGCCCGGGCCCCGCGCTCCGCGTCCACGGCTTGACGCTCAGGGCTGACCCTGGCGGACGCCGGGCTGGCCGGCCAGGTACTCGGTCGGGAACGAGATCCGCCTGCCGGGGATGTTCGGCTCGCGCTTGAACTTCCCCAGCGGGAGGATCACGCGGCGCCACGCGTTCTCGAGCATCGCCATCGAGCCGACGTACCAGGCGGCGCAGGCGCCGACGACGAAGAACCACGCGGCGACGTCCTCCCACGTGCTCGACCCGGCCCACAGCCCGATGCAGAACAGCCACGAGCCGACTCCGACCGTGAACAGCAGCACCCACAGCGGGATGTTGCCGTGGCGGCGGGACAGCGCCGCGACCGAGCCGAGGAACGTGAACGTGCCGAGCGGGATGAACCAGATCGCGAAGCCAGGCTGGCTCGACGCCAGCGGCGGGATCGTGATCGCCTTCGTGGCGCCGAGCGCCTGGAGCACCGCCCACGCCATCCAGAACGTGCCCCACATCGTCAAGAGCGACGAGGCGACGTAGTCGCGCGCCTTGAACGACCACAGGCCGGCGAGGAACTGCGCGACGCCGCCGAGCGCGCCGTTGAACACGAAGAAGAACAGCACCTGCTTGGGGTCGTGGCCGCCCCACCAGCCGAGGATCCAGGTGGACATGACCATCGTCGAGCCGAAGAATCCCCACAGCCCGAGCGTCACGGGCGGCGCGATCGGCTGGAGGAAAACGCTGGGGGCGGGCGGTCGATTGCCGTTTCCGTTGATCTGCATCTCTGTGAACCTCCTCTGGCCTACTGGCCGACCTTGACGCCGGGCTCGCCGGCCGCGTATTCGATCGGGTCGCCCCCGCCGAACATCGCGTGCAGCATCAGCCGCGCGCCCTGGACGATGAACAGCGCCGCCGCAGCGACGAAGATCCAGCCGGCCGCCTGTTGCCAGTCGGGCGATCCGGCGATCAGCCCCGCGCAGGCGACCGTCGCGGCCGCGGCCGCCGTGGCGTGGGTGAGGAACTGGTCGGGGCCCCTCGAGAGCGCGGCGACGGCGGTCGTCCAGGTGATCACCGCCATGTAGATGAACCACTGACCGAGCGCCTCGAAGCCGTGCCCGAACACCGGCAGCGTGATCACCTTGGCCGCGTCGAGCAGCCACAGGAATCCGTAGCCCATCCAGAAGCCGCCCCAGGCGCCATGGTTCGAGGCGGCGACCGCGTCGCGCGCCTTGTAGCTCCACATCGCCGCGCCGAGCTGGCCGATGCCCCCGAACAGCAGGATGAACGGGAAGATCGAGACGCCGGCCTTGGCCGGCGGCGCGCCGAGGCCGCCCGCGAGCCAGACGCCGAACAGCAGGAACGCGCTGGCTCCCGCGAAATCGCCGAGCACCGACGGGGCGGCGATCGGCTGGAGGAAGATCGTGGCTCGCACGCCGTGGGCTTCGCCGGGCGGCGCCGAGCGCGCGTCGATGGCACTCATCATCGGACCTCGCTTTGTGCGTTTGCTGGCTCACGTACCCGGGGCGCGAGGGGCGAACGGCGCGGCGGTAATCCTGCGACGCGGCTGCCGGTCAGTGCGGTGACCGAGGGGCGGTGCCGCGGGCGACGGCTCCTGCGCCCGGACCTGTTCAGACGGACAAACCGCGCGTCGCCGGCCTGATTTGTCTGCCAGCGCATGAAAAACCTGCTCTGGCGGACGAGCCACTCCACCCGCGGTCCGAATTGTCCGTTTGAGCAGGTCGGAGAGTCAGTGGTGCTTGGCCCGGCGCGTGCGCGAGCGCTCCTCCTGGCGCTCGACCACGTTGACGATCAGCTTCATCACCTGATCGATGCCGGTGGCCTTCGCGTCGCCGTGCTCGAAGGCGGCGCGCCACTCCTTGATGTGGCCCTTGGTCGCGAGCTCGTTGAACGCCGAGCGCGGGATCGACAGGGTCACCTTGGCGTCGGAGGGGATCGCCTTGGTCACCTTCGGCCCGGGCAGCTCGACCCGGTAGAGCTGCACGTCGCCGCGGCCGTGGAGCTCGAGCCCGGCCACGAGCTTGAGGGGCTGGAGCGCTGGCACCTCCTCGAGGAACCGCTTGACGGCGGTCTCGATCAGCGTCTTGGTGTCCGACGGAGAGGCCACCCGGGCGCGTCAGATCTTGTGGCGCTCGAGCAGCTTGCGGCCGATCACCATGCGCTGGATCTCGCTCGTGCCCTCGCCGATCAGGAGCAGCGGCGCGTCACGGTAGATCCGCTCGATCTCGTACTCCTTGGAGTAGCCGTAGCCGCCGTGGATGCGCAGGCACTCCTCGGCGCACAGCCGTGCCGCCTCGGAGGCGAACAGCTTCGCCATCCCGGCCTCGATGTCCGAGCGCTCGCCGGCGTCCTTCATCCGCGCCGCCCTGTGGGTGAGCAGGCGGGCCGCCTCGACCTGGGTGGCCATGTCGGCGAGCTTGAACTGGATCGCCTGGTGCTGGGCGATCGGCTTACCGAACGTGCGGCGCTCCTGGGAGTACTTGAGGGCGAGCTCGAGGGCGCGCTGGGCGAGGCCGACGCCGCGCGCGGCGACGTTGACGCGTCCGAGCTCGAGCGCGTCCATCATCTGCGCAAAGCCCTTGTTCAGCCCCGCCTCCTCGCCGCCGAGGATCTGGTCGGCGGCGACCTTGTAGCCGTCGAAGACGAGCTCGGTCGACTCGACGCCCTTGTAGCCCATCTTCTTGATCTGGGGCGGGACGTTGAAGCCCGCGTACTCGCCGGTGTTCTCGCTCACCCCGGGCTCCTTCTCGGCGATGAAGCAGGTCAGCCCGCGGTGCTTGGGCTCGGCGTTCGGGTCGGTGCGCACGAGCACGAACACGAGGCTCGCGCGCAGGCCGTTGGTGACCCACATCTTCGTGCCGTTGATCTCGTAGACCCCGTCGCCCGTCTTCTTGGCGCTCGTCTTGATCGCGGCGACGTCGGAGCCGAGCTCGGGCTCGGAGAGGGAGAAGGCGGCGCGCATCTCGCCGGTCGCCATCTTCGGCAGGTAGCGCTGCTTCTGCTCGTCGGTCCCGAACTTCATCAGCAGGTAGGAGCCGATGAAGTGGGTGTTGACGATCCCGCTGATGCTGATCCAGCCGCGCGAGAGCTCCTCGACGATCATCGCGTAGGTCGTCAGGTCGAGCCCCATCCCGCCGTGCTCCTCGGGAATCGTGACGCCGAACAGCCCGAGCTCCTTCATCTGCTCCACGATCGGCTCGGGGAAGCTGTCCTCGTGGTCGTAGTGCTCGGCGTTGGGGATGATCTGCTCGTCGGCGAACTGGTGGACCATCTCGCAGATCGCGCGCTGCTCGTCGGTCCGGTCGATGAGGGGGGTGGCGGTGGCCATGGGTTTCGGGGGCTCCTGGGCGCTTTTTAGGTGGCGCGCCGAGGATACCGGCGGCAGTCGCGATGCCGCCTCGATGACCCAGACTCGTACATTCGTCCATTTCGACGCAAATCGCTTCAGTTCGCCTTGAGAAGGCGCCCGCCGGCGCCGAGTAGATGGCTGATGGCGGTCACCGGTGCCGGCCACGGAACGCATCTGTTCGCCCATCCGCGCGAAACAGGGGCGCTGCACGGCATCTCGGAGGCGCTCGCCGCCACGATGATCGTCACCGCGCTGCCGGTCGCGGTCGTGTGGACGCTGCGCGCGCGCGGCATCGTGCGCTCGCCGGTGGTCGAGATCCTGCTCGCGATCGCGATCTCACTCGCCGTGGGCTGGGCCGGCGAGGTCCTCTGGGCACGTCACCGTCACGCGGACGGCGCTCTGTTCAGCGAGCTCTTGCTGTGGGGATGGCTGCGGCGGCGGCGCAACGAGCAGCGCCTTGCACACGCCGATCTACTGCTGGCGGAGCTGGTGCGCCCGCCCACCGGGCAGGCGCGGCGCGCGTCGGAGCGGCTGCTGCGCCAGCTCGCGGCTGCGATCGACGCCCAGGACGCCTACCTTGACGGCCACTCGCGCCGCGTGGCCCGCCACGCGACGATGATCGCGCGCGAGATGGGGCTGCCGCGCCGTGAGGTGGCGCGGATCAGGGCCGCCGCGGCCGTCCACGACGTGGGGAAGCTGAGCGTCCCGCTCACGGTCCTCGACAAGCCCGGACCGCTGACCACCGAGGAGTTCGAGCTGATCAAGCGCCATCCCACCGACGGCGAGGCGATCGTGGCACGACTCGAGGACGCGAAGCTCAGCGCGATCGTGCGCCACCACCACGAGCGCTTCGACGGGGGCGGCTACCCGGACGGCGTCGCGGGCGAGGCGATCCCGCTCGGCGCGAGGATCGTCGCCGTCGCCGATACCTTCGACGCGATCACATCGACGCGTGCGTACCGCCCGGCGGTGCCGCATCGCCAGGCCCTCGACGTCCTGCGCGACGTCGCAGGCACGCAACTCGAGCCGCGCGCCGTGCACGCCTTCCTCCGTCACTACGGCGGCCGCCGTCCGATCGCGCTGTGGACGTCGCTGACCGCGATCCTCTCGGAGGCGGCCCGGCGCACGGGCCTGAGCGCTCCGGCGAGCCCGCTGTTCTCGGCCAAGACCGTCGTCCTGGTCGCGGCGAGCGCGGCGATCGGGAGCGGAGGCCTGGCACTCGTTCCGGCGATCGGCGGGCCGCACGCCGTCCCGGGCGCAGTTCGCGGCGCAGGCGTGAGCGCGAGCAGCGCGTCCGACGCGGGACTGGCGGCCCTGCCGCTGCCGCTGACCGAGACGCTGGCCGGAGCCGCCGTGCCGCGATCGGCGACGCGGCGCCACCACCACGCGGGCACGCTCCGGCGACGGCACGGCGCGGACCGCCGCCACGCCGCGGCCCCGCGTCAGGTGGCGGCGGTGCGAGCCCACCGCGCTGCCCGGTACAGCGGCACCACTGCCTACCTCGCTCCGAGCCACACGACCCGGCCCGTGCACAGGCCGTCTTCGCACGGTGGCGGCAGCAGTTCCAGCGGGGCGTCACAGGGCGGCGGCGGCAGTGCGAGCACGACGACGACGGCCCCGTCGGGCGGCAGCAGTGGCAGCGGCAGCGGGGGTCCCGGATCGCAGGGGCTGGCGCACGGGAATGGCCCGAACGGCACCGGCCCACCCGGGCTCACCGGCCAGAACCCCGGCCAGAGCGGCGCGCCGCCGCCCGGCCAGGCCAAGAAGAGCCACTGAGCCGAAGCCGCCACGCGACCTCGCCGCCGGACCTCGCCGCGGGAGCGCTCAGCCGTTCGCGATCACGACGCCGCACCAGACGATCGCCAGCGAGACGACGAAGATCGCCGCATCGAGCGCGTGCCAGGCCGGCTTCTTGAGGTGGGCGGCGATCAGGCCGGCAGCGACGACGACGAGCGCGAGCTTGATGTGCAGCGTCGAATCGCTCCACTGGTGGTTGTGTGTCGCCATCGCCACACCGGTGCCGATCAGCACCGCGAACGCCCCGAGCGTCCCGTAGCCGAACCGCCGCGCGGCCGTCCTGAGCGGCGTCCGGTCGGACTCGTTGCGGAGCACCGGGACGACGATCGCCGCGAGCATCAGCTGGCCGCCGACGAAGAACGCCATCGCCAGCAGGTGCAGCCAGAGGATCGCGTTCCAGCCGGTCATCGGCGGCGATCCTGCCACACTCGCGCGCTGTGAACTTCGCCCGCGACGTGGTCGACGCAGCGCCGCCGGAGCGCCGCGCGATCGTCGAGCTCGCCCGGGACGGCTCGCGGCGCGAGTGGTCGTTCGCGGAGGTGTCGGCGGGCGCGGCTGGGCTGGCGGGCCGCCTCAGCGCGCTCGGCGTCGGACGTGGCGACATCGTGATGACGGTGATCGGCAACCGGCCGGAATGGGTGCTGACGATGGTCGCGTGCTTCCGGATCGGCGCCGTTGCGCTGCCTTGCAACGAGCAGCTGCGCGCCGGTGACCTGCGTATGCGGCTGGCTGCGGCCGCTCCGAAGGCGGTGCTGGCCGACGAGCGCAACCTGGCGGAGCTGTCGGCGGCGGCGCCGTCGTGCGAGGTGCTCGTGGTTCCCGATCCTTCGCTGTTCACGGGGCCGGTGCCGCCGTTCGTCGAGCTCGGTCCCCGCGACCCGTGCCTGATCACGTTCACGAGCGGAACGACCGGTGAAGCGAAGGGCGTCGTTCACGGCCAGCGCTACCTCCCAGGACAGGCGTTGCAGGCATCGCGGTGGCTCGGCGCCCGCGAGGGAGACCTCGTCTGGTGCACGGCCGCGTCCGGGTGGTCGAAGTCGGTCCGCAACGTCTTCATCGCGCCATGGTTGCAGGGCGCCTGCGCGCTCCTGCACGACGCCCGCTTCGACCCGTCCGAGCGGCTGGCGGTGCTCGAGTCCGAGCGCGTGAACGTGCTGTGCATGGCGCCCACCGAGTACCGGGTGATCGCCAAGCGCGTCGGCGTGCGCCCGGTGGCGTCGCTGCGCGGGCTGGTGGCGGCGGGCGAGGCGCTCAACCCCGAGGTTCTGCGGGCGTGGCACTCGGAGACGGGTCTCTGGATCCGGGACGGGTACGGCCAGACCGAGACCGGGCAGCTGACCGGGATGCCGATCGGCGGCGAGGTGCGAGCGGGCTCGATGGGACGGGCGCTGCCCGGGGTGGCGCTGTCGGTGTCAGACGATGGCGAGCTCGTGCTGGACGACCCTCTCTCTGACCCGACGTTCTTCGTGGGCTGGCTCGGCGGCGAAGCCTCCCCGGAGCACGAGCCGTGGCGAACCGGGGACCGGGTGCGCGTCGACGAGGACGGCTTCCTGTTCTTCGAGGGCCGCGCCGACGACGTGATCATCTCGGCCGGCTACCGGATCGGGCCCTTCGAGGTGGAGTCGGCGCTGGTCTCGCACACGGCGGTGGCCGAGGCCGCGGTCGTCGCGGCCCCGGACGAGGAGCGTGGCTCCGTCGTGCGCGCGGTCGTCGTCCTGCGCGACGGCGTCCACCCGGGCGAGGCGCTCGCCCGGGAACTGCAGGACCACGTCAAGGCGCAGACGGCGCCGTACAAGTACCCCCGCGTCGTGGAGTTCGCCGAGGAGCTGCCGAAGACGGCGAGCGGAAAGGTGAAGCGGGCCCTGCTTCGCCGCCAGGCCGGCCGCTAGCCTGGATGGCGGGATGAGCGACCCGCGGCCCGTGATCGGCATCGTGACCGCGCTCGAGCAGGCACGCTACGGCGTGTGGGACTCGTTGTGCGCGCTCTCGCCGTTCGCGTACGTGCAGGCGGTCCAGGCTGCGGGCGGGCTCGCCGTGATGATCCCTCCCGACGCCGAGCTCGCCGCCGACCCCGACGAGATGCTCGATCGGATCGATGGGCTGATGCTCGCCGGCGGCGCCGACATCGACCCGGGGGCGTACGGCGCGGTGCCCCACCCCGAGACGCGCGGCACCGTGCCCGCGCGGGATCAGGTCGAGCTCGGGCTGGCGCGGCGAGCGATCGAGCGCGACATGCCGTTGCTCGGGATCTGTCGCGGGATGCAACTGCTCAACGTCGCCTGCGGCGGGACGCTGATCCAGCACCTGCCAGATCAGGTCGGTCACGGCGAGCACCGCCGCAACCCCGGGACGTTCGACGGCTCAGAGCACGACGTTCGACTCGACGCCGGATCGCTGGCCGCCCGCGCGACCGGCGAGGAGTTGCACGTCACGAAGTCCCATCACCACCAGGGAGTCAACGCGCTCGGCGAGGGCCTCGTCGTGACGGGCCGGTCGGTGCTCGACGATCTACCGGAGGCGATCGAGGCGCCGGCCTGCGGATACGTGCTCGGCGTGCAGTGGCATCCGGAAGCGGACCCCGAATCGCAGGTGGTCGCCTCGCTGGTGGAGGAGGCGCGGGCGCGGCGGCTCGCGCGACGCTGAGCTTCGTTCAGCCGAGGACGCGCGGCTCCGAGTAGCCGGCGGCGCGGATCGCGTCGGTGACCTCGTGCGCGTGGGCGAGCCCCCGCGTCTCGAGCACGAGCTGCACCGCGGTCTCCCGGATGTGCAGGTCGATGCCCTCGCGTATGTGCTGTACGTCGAGCAGGTTGGCCCCCTGCGCCGCAACCAGCGAGAGGAGCACGGCGAGGGCGCCCGGGCGGTCGGGGAGGAGCGCCTGAAGGACGAGCCGGCGCCCAGCTTGGGTCTCGTGACGGCGCGCCACCTCGGCGAGCAGCCCCGCCCCCACGTTCCCGCCCGACAGGACGATCACGGTCGTGCCCGCGCCGGGCTCCAGCTTGCCGGCGAGCAGCGCCGCGACGCCGACCGCGCCTGCTCCCTCGACGACGAGCTTCGTGCGCTCGAGCAGGAACACCATCGCCTCGGAGACCTCGTCCTCGGAGACGAGCAGGATCTCGTCCACGAGCTCGCCGATCAGGGCGAGCGTCAGCTCGCCGGGGCGCTTGACGGCGATCCCGTCGGCGATCGTCAACGCCGACTTCACCGGGATCGGGTTACCGGCGGCCAGCGAGGCGGGGAACGGCGCGCACGACTCGACCTGCACGCCGACCACCCGCACCTCCGGCCGGGCGGACTTGACGGCGATGGCGGTGCCGCTGATCAGCCCGCCGCCACCGACGGGCACCACCACGCGAGCGAGGTCCGGCACCTGCTCGAGCAGCTCGAGCCCGAGCGAGCCCTGTCCGGCGATCACGTCGGGATCATCGAACGGATGGATGAAGGCCAGATCCGACTGCTCGGCACGGGCTCGCGCAGCGGCCAGCGACTCATCGACCGTCGCACCCTCGAGCCGGACGATCGCCCCGAGACCGGTCGCCGCCTCGATCTTGGCGATCGGCGCGCCCTCGGGCATGAACACCTCGCAGCGGACGCCCAGCGACCGGGCCGCGTAGGCGACGGCCTGGGCGTGATTGCCGGCACTGCCCGCCACCACCCCGGCGGCACAGCCATCTCCGAGCGAGGCGATCTTCGCCAGCGCGCCCCGGAGCTTGAACGACCCCGTCCGCTGCAGGTTCTCGGCCTTGAGGACGATCGTCGCGCCGGCGCGCTCCGAGAGCGTCCGCGAGCTCACGACCGGCGTGATCCGCACGACTCCCGCGCCGGCCTGCGCCGCCCGGTCGACGTCCGCGCGCCCGAGCCGGGCGCGGCCGGTGAGCGCCCGCTCAGGCAGGAAGCGCCACCACCGCGTCGATCTCGACGAGCGCCCCGCGCGGCAACGCCGCAACCCCGACCGCCACCCGCGCGGGCGGATCGGCATCGAAGAACGAGCCGTAGACCTCGTTGACCTCGCCGAACGCAGCGAGGTCGGTCATGTACACCGTCAGCTTGACGGCGTTGGCGAGGCTCGTGCCTGCGGCGGCACACACCGCGGCCAGGTTCTCGAGGCAGCGGCGCGCCTGCTCACCCGGCGTCGAGCCGACGATTTCGCTGCTGCGGGGGTCGAGCGGGATCTGGCCCGAGCAGAACAGCATCCCGGACATGGCGACCGCGTGCGAGTAAGGACCGACCGCCTCGGGCGCGCCGTCCGCCGAGACGGTCTTGGGAGAGGAGGTCATGCGGGTAGCGTATTGCCCGGATGGCCAATCGACTCGCGCAGGAGACCTCTCCCTACCTGCTCCAGCACAAGGACAACCCGGTGGACTGGTATCCGTGGGGCGAGGAGGCGCTCGCGCGGGCCCGCGAGCTCGACCGGCCGCTGCTCGTCTCGATCGGCTACTCGGCCTGCCACTGGTGTCACGTGATGGAGCGCGAGAGCTTCGAAGACTCGACCGTCGCCTCGCTGATGAACGAGGCATTCGTATGCGTGAAGGTGGACCGCGAGGAGCGTCCCGACGTCGACGCCGTCTGCATGGAGGCTTGCCAGGGAATGACCGGGCACGGCGGCTGGCCGCTGAACGTCTTCCTGACCCCCGAACAGCAGCCGTTCTTCGCGGGTACGTACTTTCCTCCGCACCAGCGTCCGGGGATGCCGAGCTGGCCGATGGTGCTCCAGGCCGTGGCCGAGGCCTGGCAGACCCGGCGCGAGGAGATCCGTCGGCAGGGGTCGCAGGTGGCACAGGCGCTCGAAGCGACCGCGCGCCTTCAGCCGGCCGAGGATCCGGTCCCCGCCTCGGTCGTGCAGTCGAGCGTCGACGCGCTGCGCCAGACGTTCGACACAGAGCACGGCGGCTGGGGCGGGGCACCGAAGTTCCCGGCCGCCTCGACGATCGAGTTCCTGCTCGCGGCGGGAGAGCGCGAGATGGCGCTCGAGACGCTGCGTGCGATGGCCGCGGGCGGGATCTACGACCAGGTCGGAGGCGGTTTCGCGCGCTACGCGGTCGACGCGACCTGGACGGTTCCGCACTTCGAGAAGATGCTCTA
>Ga0070739_10002020_pt1 | contig 28414 bp, 28 predicted proteins | sample Coa_R1_7_FD_66445 | JGI IMG/M metagenome (GOLD analysis project Ga0070739, IMG submission 66445) | Surface soil microbial communities from Centralia Pennsylvania, which are recovering from an underground coalmine fire - Coalmine... | ecosystem: Environmental > Terrestrial > Soil > Unclassified ...
ATCGTCGAGGCGTTCGGCTACCGCAACCTGGAGTTCGAGGGCTGGGAGGCCGACGACGTGATCGCGACGCTGGCGACGCGTGCGGACGCGCAGGGGATCCGCACCTGCGTCGTCTCCACCGACCGCGACGCGTTCCAGCTCTGCAGCGCGAACGTCTGCCTGATGATGACGCCGCGGGGCGTGGCCGACGTGCACGTCTACACGCCGGAGCGGGTCGAGGCGCGCTACGGCGTCACGCCGGAGCAGGTGCCCGACTTCATCGGGCTCAAGGGCGACACCTCGGACAACATCCCGGGCGTCCCCGGGATCGGCGACAAGACGGCGGGGCAGCTGATCGCGCAGTACGGCTCGCTCGAGGAGGTGATCGAGCACGCCTCGGACTTGTCGCCGGCCCGCGCGCGCAACATCACCGACAATGCCGACCTCGCGCGGCTCTCGAAGGAGCTGGCGACGATGCGTCGCGACCTCGACATCGACTGCGATCCGGCGCAGCTCGTGCTCTCTCCGCCCGACCGCGCGCGGCTGAAGGAGATCTTCCGGCTGTTCGAGTTCCGCGCGCTGCTCGGCCGCGTCGACACGCTCGACGACGCGGTGCCGAGCGCGCCGCTGGAGGTGACGGGCATCGACGTGCCCTGGCGCGAGGTGGCGGAGCTGCCGCCGGCGCGGGGCGTCGTCGGCTATGCGGCGGACGCCGACCGTGTGGCCCTGGCGACGGGCGACGAGGTGCTCGTCGCGCCGCGGGCGACCGATGCACTGCGCGACGCGGATCTCGTCGTCCACGACGCGAAGGCGCTTCGCCTCGAGGCACGCGACGACACGCTGCTCGCCGCGTACCTGATCGACCCCGGCCGGTCCACGTACGAGCTCGCCGAGCTCGCGGCGGAGTACGGCGTCGAGCTCGTCCCGACGCCGGCGGCCGACGAAGAGACGACGGAGCTCGTGCGGCGCGCCGAGACGCCGCGCCGTCTCGTCGACCCGCTGCTGGCAAGGCTCGAGGAGCGCGCGGTCACGCATCTGTACCGGACCGTCGAGCTGCCGTTGACGCAGGTGCTCGCGACGATGGAGGACGCGGGCGTGCGCATCGACACCTACCGCATGGGCGAGATCACCGCACGCCTCGCCGAGCGCGTCGAGGAGCTCGAGTCCCTCGCGTTCGAGCACGCGGGCGGGGAGTTCGTGCTCGGCTCGCCGCAGCAGCTCGGCCGGGTGCTCTTCGAGCAGCTCGGCCTCCCGGCCGGCCGCAAGGGCAAGACCGGCTACTCGACGGACGCGAAGGTGCTGCGCGGCCTCCGCGACGCACATCCGATCGTCGCGGTGGTGGAGGAGTGGCGGGAGTACTCGAAGCTGCTGAACACGTACCTCGGTCCGCTGCCGTCGATGATCTCGGAGCACGACGGCCGCCTGCACACGACCTTCAACCAGACGGTCGCCGCGACCGGCCGCCTGTCGACCTCGGACCCGAACCTGCAGGCGATCCCCGTGCGCACCGATCTCGGGCGCGAGATCCGCTCCGCGTTCGTCGCCGCCGAGGGCTGCCGGCTCCTCTCGGCGGACTACTCGCAGATCGAGCTGCGCATCCTCGCCCACGTGTCCGGCGAGCCGAAGCTGCGCGAGGCATTCGCGCGCGGCGAGGACATCCACACCGCGACCGCGGCGGAGGTGCTCGGCGTCGAGCCGGCGAAGCTGACGGGCGCGCAGCGGTCGATTGCGAAGATGATCAACTTCGGGATCGTCTACGGCATCTCCGCCTTCGGCCTGTCGGAGAACCTCGAGATCCCGCGCGAGGAGGCGCAGCAGTACATCGACGCCTATCTCGCGCGCTTCCCGCACGTGCAGGACTTCATCGCGCGCACGATCGAGCAGGCGAAGGAGGACGGCTACGTGACGTCGCTGCTCGGCCGCCGGCGCCCAGTGCCGGAGATCCGCGCCTCGAACCGGCAGACGCGCGGCTTCGGCGAGCGGATCGCGGTCAACTTCGTCATGCAGGGCTCGAACGCCGACATCATCAAGGTCGCGATGATCCGGATCGTCCGGCGCCTGCGCGAGGAGGGGCGGGGGGCGCGGCTCGTGCTCCAGGTGCACGACGAGCTGCTGCTCGAGGTGCCGGAGCCCGAGGTGTCGGCGGTGCGGGAGCTGGTGCGGGCCGAGATGTGCGGCGCCTACGACCTCGATCCCGCCCTCGCCGTCGACGTCGGCGTGGGCGACAACTGGGCCGAGGCCAAGGGCTGAAACCGTGAATGCGCGTCCTTAGTTCACGTAGTGAACTAAGGACGGGAGTCTGTTCGGGAGCAGGGGCCGCCGCAGCTAGGTGGCTATACTTCCCGGCCGCTTGGCTTCCAACGACCTCATGCAGCAGGAGCCCGGCGTCTGGGTGGAGGGCCCTGACGGCGAGCTGATCCCCGACTACGACTCCACCTTCCCCGAGATCAACGAGGGGCAGGTCGTGCACGGCACGGTCGTCCGCGTCGACAAGGACGAGGTGCTCGTCGACATCGGCTACAAGTCGGAGGGCGTGATCCCGGTCTCGGAGCTCTCGATCCGGCGCTCCGTGAACCCGGCCGACGAGGTGTCGGTGGGCGACGAGGTGGACGCGCTGGTGTTGACGAAGGAGGACGCCGACGGTCGGCTGATCCTGTCGAAGAAGCGCGCGCGGTTCGAGCTCGCCTGGAAGAACATCGAGCAGGCCGCGGAGTCGGGCGAGCCGGTGAACGGCCGTGTGATCGAGGTCGTCAAGGGCGGCCTGATCCTCGACCTCGGCGTGCGCGGCTTCCTGCCTGCGTCGCTGGTCGACATCCGCCGCGTGCAGGACCTCGACGAGTTTCTCGGCCAGGAGCTGCGCGCGAAGGTGATCGAGCTGAACCGCTCGCGCAACAACGTCGTGCTCTCGCGCCGCGCGGTGCTCGAGGAGGAGCGCAAGGAGCAGCGGCAGCAGATCCTCGACCGGCTGCAGCCCGGCGACGTGGTCGAGGGGCAGATCTCGAACATCGTCGACTTCGGCGCGTTCGTCGACCTCGACGGCATGGACGGCCTCATCCACATCTCCGAGCTCTCATGGTCGCACGTGAACCATCCGTCCGAGGTGCTCGAGATCGGACAGACGGTCGAGGTGAAGGTGCTGGACATCGACCGCGAGCGGCAGCGGATCTCGCTCGGCCTCAAGCAGACGCAGAGCGACCCGTGGCAGCAGGTGCTGTCGAGCTACAACGAGGGCGACGTCGTCGAGGGGACGGTGACGAAGGTCGTCACGTTCGGCGCCTTCGTCGAGATCCTTCCCGGCGTCGAGGGGCTCGTGCACATCTCCGAGCTCGCGCAGCACCACGTCGAGAACCCGCGCGAGGTCGTCTCCCAGGGGCAGCCGGTCAACGTCAAGATCATCGAGATCGACGGCGACCGGCGGCGGCTGTCGCTGTCGCTGAAGCGCGTCGAGGACACCGACCCGGTGCAGCCGCGCGCCGACGGCTCCGCATCGGTTCACCAGCGGCCGCAGCTCGGCCTCTCCGAGGAGGTCTTCGCGGAGGCGCCGGTCGTCGATGCACCCTCCGCCGCCGAGGAAGCGGAGCCCCTCGTGGACGACGCGGGGCCGGCGACGCCCGAAGCACCCGTCGAAGACGAAGAGCCAAGCGCCGACGAGTGAACCGTCCCGTCGCCGTCGCGATCACGGGCGGCATCGGCGCGGGGAAAAGCGAGGCGCTGGCGGCGTTCGCCCGGCACGGCGCGGCCACGGTCTCGAGCGACGAGATCGTCCACCACCTCCTGCGGCGGCCGGACGTTCGGGAGCGGATCGTCGGGCGGCTCGGCAACGGCATGGTCGGCCCGGACGGCGAGATCGACCGTGGCGCGCTCGGGACGGCGGTCTTCAACGACAGGGAAGCGCTCGACTGGCTCGAACGGTTGCTCCATCCGCTCGTGTCGTCTGAATACCTGCAGTGGCGAGAGAACCTGGCAAAGCTCCCGAACCCGCCTCGCATCTGCGTGACGGAGGTCCCGCTCCTCTACGAGGCGGGCGGGGAGACGCGCTTCGACAAGGTGGTGGCGATCACCGCGCCGTCGAAGCTGCGGCGTTCACGCTCGGCGGCCGCCGTCGAGGAGCGGGAGTCGCGGCTGCTGCCGCAGGAGGAGAAGGCGCGGCGCGCGGACTTCGCGTACGCGAATACGGGGTCGCTCGAGGAGCTGGACGCGTTCGTCGCGGCCGTGATGCGAGAGCTCGCAGACGCATGAGACGGCTGCTCCTCGTTCTCGTCCTCGCGGGCGCGGTCGCCGGCGGCGTGCTCTACGTGAGCAGGTCGACGCCGCCGTGGTTCGAGCGGCTCCGCTACCCGCTGCGCTACACCGAGTACGTTCGCGTGCACGCACGCGAGAACCACCTCGACCCGGCGCTGCTCGCCGCGGTCATCTACCAGGAGTCGAAGTTCCGCTCCGACGCGCAGTCCGACTCCGGCGCGATCGGGCTGATGCAGCTGACGCCGTCGACGGCACACGGCATCGCGATCCGCACCGGCGGCGGCGCCTTCCGCACCGACGATCTCTACAACCCGGAGATCAACATCCGCTACGGCGCCTGGTACCTCGCCAACCTGTTCGACAAGTACCACTCCGAGACGCTCGTGCTCGCCGCGTACAACGCCGGCCAGGGAAACGTCGACAGGTGGCTCGCGCACGACGAGGCGATCCAGTTCCCCGAGACGGCCTCGTACGTGCAGCGCGTGGAGCACCTGCAGCGCGTCTACCGCAAGGCCTGGCACTCGCAGCTCTACCAGTAGCGCGGTGGACTGGCCGCTCGAGCTCGCGGAGAACGCGAACACGTACACGCCGCTCGGGCCCGACGACGAGCGGATCGTCACCGAGCGCTACGTGCTCTGGCTCGGACGCGGCGACGAGCCGCACTGGAACGTGGCGCAACGGTTCCGGCTGCGGCGGGACGAGATCGAGCCGGTGCAGGAGGAGATCCACGCCCATCTGCGCGCGCGGAACCGCACTGCCTGCACGTGGGAGGTCGGCTCCCACGCGACGCCGCTCGACCTCGCCGAGCGGTTGCTCGCGCTCGGGCTCGAGCAGCAGGAGCTCGCGGTCGGCATGGTGCTGACGGAGCCCCCGGCCGAGACGCCGCCGGCGGTGGAGGTGCGCCGGGCGGCCACGCCGGAGGACCGCCTCACGGCCGCGTGGATCGCCGCCGTCGCGTTCGGCGGCCCCGATCCCACGGGGCCGCCGCCTCCCGACCCGAACAACGTCGTCTACCTCGCCTTCCTCGGCGGCGAGCCCGTCGCGAGAGCCTCCGCGTCCTTCTCCGAGCACGGCGTGACGCTCTTCGGCGGCGCGACACTGCCGGACGCCCGCGGCCGCGGCGCCTACCGCGCCCTCGTCGCCGCGCGCTGGGAGGATGCGGTTCGCCGGAGGACGCCCGTGCTCGTCACGCAGGCCGGTGCGATGTCGCGGCCCATCCTCGCTCGCCTCGGCTTTCACGAGGTCTGCGAGCTCCGCATCCTGCTCGACGCCTTCGGCGGATAATCAGGCGTGCGCGTCTCCGCCAAGGCCGACTACGCGATCCGTGCCGCGGTCGAGCTCGCCGCTGCGGGACCGGGGCCGGTGAAGGGCGAGCAGCTCGCGCAGGCGCAGCAGATCCCGCAGAACTTCCTCGAGAACATCCTCGCCGACCTGCGCAACGCGGGACTCGTCGCGAGCCGGCGCGGGGCGGACGGCGGCTACTGGCTCGCGCGCCCCGCAGACGAGATCGCGCTGGCGGACGTGATCCGGGCCGTCGACGGGCCGCTCGCCAACGTGCGGGGCATCCGCTCCGAGCAGGTCGCGTACGACGGCAGCGCGGAGCGGCTCCGCGACGTCTGGATCGCTGTGCGCGCCAGCTTGCGCGCGGTGCTCGAGAGCGTCACGCTCGCCGACGTCGCGCGCGGCAGTCTGCCCGCGTCCGTGGAAGCGCTCGCCCGCGACCCCGACGCGTGGCAACCCCATTGACGGTGTCTGACACCGTGAGGTGTCAGACACCGTCACGAAAGACGGTCGTGCGCGTCGGCCGCACGTAGACGATCTGGCCGGGCGCGAGCTCGAGCCGCTCGGCCTCGTCGCGGGAGAGCTGGAGGGCCACGCGCTCGCCGTCGTCGCGGACGAGCTCCGCGCGCACCTCGGGGCCGACGTGCGCGAGCCGCTCGATCAGCGCTTCACGCGTCCGCTCGTCGGGCGCCAGGGCGACCTCGACGTCGTGCGGGCGCACCCAACCGTCGCCGAAGCGGCTCGCCTCGCCGACGAACGACATCACGAACTCGTTGCTCGGCTGCTCGTAGAGGATGCGCGGCGTCGCCACCTGCTCGATGCGGCCGCGGTTCATCACGACGACCGTGTCCGCGATCTCCATCGCCTCGTCCTGGTCGTGCGTCACGAACACCGTCGTGGTGTGCGTCTCGTCGTGCAGCCGCCGCAGCCACGACCGCAGCTCTGCGCGGACGCGCGCGTCGAGGGCGCCGAACGGCTCGTCGAGCAGCAGCACGCGCGGCTCGGCTGCGAGCGCACGCGCGAGTGCCATCCGCTGGCGCTGCCCGCCCGACAGCTGCGCGGGATAGCGGTGCGCAAGCCCCTGCAGCTGAACGAGCTCGAGCAGCGCGTCGACGCGCTCGCGGATCTCGGCTCGCGGCCGCTTGCGGATCTGCAGCGGGAACGCGACGTTGCGCCGCACCGTCATGTGCTTGAACGCCGCGTAGTGCTGGAAGACGAACCCGACCCCACGCTGCTGTGGAGCGACGGCCGTCGCATCCACGCCGTCGAGCAGCACCTCGCCGCCGTCGGGCTGCTCGAGGCCGGCGACGATGCGGAGCAGCGTCGACTTCCCGCTGCCGCTGGGGCCGAGCAGGGCAGTCAGCGATCCGCCCGGCACCTCGACCGACACACAGTCCAGCGCGGCGTAGTCGCCGAACCGCTTGGAGACGTTCCGGGCCGAGATCGACATCAGGCAGCCGCCTGCCGCGGCTTCAACAGCGTCATCAGCACGAGCACGACGACGGCGATCGCGGCGAGCACCAGCGAGACGCCGTAGGCGCCCGCCTGGTCGAGGTTCTCGTAGTAGCTCTGGACGCGCAGCGTCGCCGTCTCGGTGCGCCCCGAGATGCTCCCGGAGACGACCGCGACGGCGCCGTACTCGCCAAGGCAGCGCGCGGTCGTGACGACGACGCCGTAGATCACCGCCCAGCGGATCGACGGCAGCGTGATCCGCACGAACGTCTGCCAACCGGAGGCGCCGAGCGTCCGCGCCGCCTGCTCCTGCTCGTCGCCGAGCTCACGCAGCGTCGGCACCACCTCGCGCGCGACGAACGGCAGCGACACGAACACCGTCGCGAGCACCATCGCCGGCAGCGCGAACAGCATCTGCACCCCGTGCGCCGTCAGCCACGGCCCGAACCAGCCGGTGCGGCCGTAGAGCAGGAACAGCGACAGGCCGACGACGACCGGGGAGAGGGCGAGCGGCAGGTCGACGAACGCGTTCAACACGCCCTGGCCCCGGAAGCGCCGGCGCACGATCAGGAGCGCGCAGACGACTCCGAAGACGGCGTTGAGCGGGACGGCGATCGCGGCGATCTCCAGCGTCACCGCGAACGCGTGCACGGTGTCCGGCTCCGTCACCGCGCTCCATGCCCGGCCGATCCCCTCCTCCTCGAGCCGCCACAGCAGCATCGCGAGCGGCCCGAGCAGGACGACGAGCAGGTAGCCGACCGCCGCGGTGCGCAGCGCGAGCCGCCTAGGCACGCTCGTGCCTCGTGGCGAGCCGGCGGAGGCCGCCGACGGCGAGCAGGACCGCGAGCGAGATCGCGAGCAGCAGGACGGCGACGGCGGCGGCGCCCGTGCCGTTGCCGCTCTGGGTCTGGTTCAGGATCCAGACCGACGAGACCTCGGTGTGGAACGGCCGGTTGCCCGAGACGAGCGCGATCGAGCCGATCTCGCCGACCGCGCGTGCAAACGCCATCGCGACCCCCGAGAGGATCCCCGGCAGGATGCTCGGCAAGACGATCCGCAGGAAGACGGTGCGGTCGGAAGCGCCGAGCGAGCGCGCCGCCTCCTCCATGTCGCGGTCGAGCTCGTGCAGCACCGGCTGCACGGTGCGAACCACGAACGGCAGCGTCACGAACAGCAGCACGAGGTAGATCGCCGCGCGCGTGAACGCGACGTGCACGTGCACCGGGGAATGCGGTCCGTACAGGGCGAGCACCAGGAGGCCCGCGACGATCGTCGGAAGGGCGAACGGGAGGTCGACGACCGCGTCGATGAGCGTCGCGCCTCGCGGCCGGTCGCGGACGAGCGTCCACGCGACGAGCGTTCCGAACAGCGCGTTCGTCAGCGCGACGAGCGCCGCCACGGCGAGGGTCAGCTCGAGGGCGGAGACGGCCTCGGGCTGCGTGATCCAGTAGCGGAACGTCGACCAACCCTGTGCGCGGGACGACCAGACGAGCGCCGCCAGCGGCAGCGCGACGACGATCGAGAGGAAGCTCGTGACGAAGCCGAGGGAGAGGGCCGCGGCAGCCCTCTCCCTCGCGCGGCCGGCGCCGCGCGCGGCGAGGGGCGGGAGGGCGACGTCAGCCAGCGCTCGGCCCTCCGACCGCCTGCTCGATGTGCGCCATGCGGCCGTTGCGCGGGTCGAACCACACCCGGTCGGCCTTGCGCCAGCCGCCGATGTACCTGTCGTCGACCTTGAAGATGCCGGGCCGCGCGGGGAACTCCTTCTTCACGGACGGCTCGGCTGCGACCTTCGGGTCGACCGGCCGGAAGCCGTAGCGGGCGAAGATCTCCTGGGCTGCGCTCGACTTCATGAAGCGGGCGAGCTGGCTCGCCTTGTCCCTGTTCGCGCTCTTCTTCAGCACCGCGACGGGCAGCTGGATCAGCATCGTCTGCCGCGGGATGACGTACTGGATGTCCTTGCCCTGCAGGCGGGCGTTGATCGCCTCGCTCTCGTAGGTGATCAGCACGTCGCCCTTCCCGGACAGGAACGTGTTCGTCGCGTTCGAGCCCGAGGTGTCCTGCGAGACGACATGGCCGAACAGCTGCTGCACGTAGGCCGTCGCCTGCTTGTCGGACTTGCCGAGCCGGCGCTCGGCGCCGTAGGCGGCGAGGACGTTCCACTTCGCGGAGCCCGAGCTGAACGGGTTCGGGGTCACGACCTGAACGCCCGGGCGGACGAGGTCGCTCCAGCCCTTGATGTGCTTCGGGTTGCCGTTCCGGACGGCGAAGACGACGACCGTATCGGCCGCGATGCCGTCGTACGACTGGCGGTCCCACGTCGGGCTGACGAGGCCGGCGTCGACGAGCAGGTTGACGTCGTCGCCGGTCGAGAGGAAGACGAGGTCGGCGGGCTGCCCGGCGACCACCGCGCGGGCCTGGTTCGTGGACGGCCCGTACGACTGCGTGACGTCGACGCCCGCGCCGTCGGGCGTCTTCTGCCACGCCTGGATGATCTTCGCCAGCGCGGGCTTCGGCGTCGAGTAGGCGACGAGCGAGAGGGACGTGCCGCGGGACGAGGCGGTCGCCGCGGTCGTCACCACGAGTGCGGCCGCGGCGGCGGCGAGCAGGACGATCTTGTTTGTCTTGTTCATAGGCATGGTGAAGAAATAGATAAAGAGAACTCATTTGTCAAATAAGAAGCGACGCTGATAGCGTGCGGGCCGCACGCGACGAAGGAGGAGCGCGATGGGCGCGACCGACGTTGCTGCGGCAGCCGGAGTGGGGGAACGGGCGCTGGCCGAGGCGTTACGCCACCTGGGCGTGCGCGAGTCGCCGCCGGGCTCGAACCGCACGCCGTTCGGCCGCTGGTTCGGCGTCGACGGCGTGCCCTGGTGCGCGATCTTCGTCAGCTACTGCTTCGCGCGGGGCGCAGGCAAGGTGCTGTGCCGGGGCTGGCACGGCGCCGGCGTCTACCCGCGCGGCGTCACCTACGTGCCGACCCTCGAGGCGTGGCTGAGAGGCACCCACCGCTGGCTCGACCGGCATGCCCCATCGCGTCCGGGCGACCTGGTGATCTACGACTGGGACGGCGGGCTGCCGGATCACGTCGGCATCGTCGAGCGGCCGCTGGCCGCGGGCAGGATCGCAACCGTCGAGGGCAACACGGCGGTCGGCAACGACTCGGACGGCGGTGCGGTGATGCGCCGCACGCGCTCGCTCGCGTCGGTGAGCGGCTTCGGCCGGCTTTGACGTGTCTCCGAAACTGTTTCGGGGACATGTCCCCGAAACAGTTTCCGGCGTGGGCTGCGCTACCCTTGACTGCACAAGCACGATGGCGACTGCGGCCCGCACCGAATCCCGTGAATCCCGGCGGCTGGACGCGTGGGTCTCGTTCCTGCGCTCGCATGCGGCGATCACGCGCGAGCTGTCGGCGCAGCTGCAGCGTGAGCACGGGCTCACGATCAGCGACTACGAGGTCCTGCTGCACCTTTCACGGGCCGACGGCGGCATGTTGCGGCGCGTCGACCTCGCCGAGCGCGTCGTGCTCAGCGCATCCGGGATCACCCGGCTGCTCGAGGGGCTCGAGCGCGCCGGCTGGGTGGAGCGCGCGAGCTGCAAGTCCGACGCGCGCGTCTCCTACGCCAAGCTCACGGAGAAAGGCCGCCGTAAGCTGCGGGAGGCGGCGGTGACGCACGTGGCCGGCGTCGACGAGCTCTTCAACGACCGCTACTCGGAGTCGGAGCTGGCGACGCTCGCAGGCCTGCTGGCCCGCCTGCCGCTCACCGGCGCCGACTGCAGCTCGTCGTCGTCCTGCGGCTGAGCTGCCTCCGCGCCCTCCAGATGCCGGGCGAGCCGGCGGAACGGCCCGTCCGCGGCGAGCAGCTCGGCGAACGTCCCGCGCTCCACGATCCGGCCGTGCTCGAGGACGAGGATCTCGTCCGCGCGGCGGACGGTCGCGAGGCGGTGCGCGACGATGATCGACGTGCGGCCGTGCAGCAGCCGGTCGAGCGCGCGCTCGATCAGGATCTCCGTCGGCCGGTCGATGTTCGAGGTCGCCTCGTCGAGGATGAGGATGCGCGGATCGGCGAGCAGCGCGCGGGCGATCGAGATCAGCTGCCGCTCACCGGCTGAGAGGCCTGCGCCGCCCTCGCGCACCTGGTGGTCGAGGCCCCGCCCGAAGCGGCGGGCGACACGGTCGACGCCGATCGCGCGCGCGACTTCCTCGACCTGCTCGCGCGTCGCCTCGGGCTTCGCGAAGCGGATGTTGTCCGCGATCGTGCCGGCGAAGAGGAACGGGTCCTGGAGCACGACGCCGAGCTGGCGGCGGTACGCACGCAGCTCGAGCGTGCGCAGGTCGTGACCGTCGACGCGGACGGCGCCTTCGTCGGGATCGTAGAAGCGGCCGACGAGCTTCGCCGTGGTCGACTTGCCGCCGCCGGACTCGCCGACGAGCGCGAGGCAGCCGCCCGCCGGGATGTGGATGTCGATCGCGTGCAGAACCGGGTCGCGGCCGTAGGAGAACGTCACCCGGTCGATCCGCAGGTCGCCGTCGATGCGGATCGCGCGTGCGTCCGGCGCGTCGTGGATCTCGGGCTCCGTGTCGAGCACGCTCGTGATCTTCTCCATCGCCGCTCCCGCCGACTGCACCTGCCCGTACAGGTCGGAGAGCTCCTGCAATGGCTGGAAGACGAGGTTGAGCACGAAGACGGCCGAGACGAGCGTGCCGATCGTCAGCGTGCCGCGGGTGATCAGGTCTCCGCCGACCCACAGCACCGACACCATCGCCGCGACCCCGAGCGCCTCGATGCCGGGGAAGAACAGCGAGTTGAGGTACTGCGCATAGGTGTTCGTCTCGCGGTTGGCGGCGTTGGCGACGTCGAACTCGGCGAGGAACGTGCGCTCGCGGTTGAACGCCTGGATCACCGCCATGCCGGCGACGGACTCTGCGATCTGTGCGGTCATCGCGGCGATCGTCTCCCGCACGCGCAGGAACGCCGCGTGCGACTTCACCTGGAACCAGCGCCCGAGCACCAGCGTCGGCGGCAGGATGACGAGCGCCACGCAGCCGAGCCGCCAGTCGAGGACGAACAGGCCGACGACGGCGGCGCACAGCGTGAGCGTGTTGACGACCAGCGTCGTGAGGCCCTGCGAGAGCACGTCCGACAACGCGTCCGCGTCGGAGGTGAGCCGCGCGATGATCCAGCCGGCCTTCTGCTCGCTGAAGTACCGCAGCGACAGCGTCGTCAGGTGGTCGAAGAGGTCGCGGCGGAGCCCGAGCACGACGTTCTGGCCGACCCGTGCGAGGCCGCGGACGAGCGTGGTCTGCAGCAGCCAGGCGCATGCGTTGACGCCGAGGTAGACGGCGACGTCCTCGCCGAGCCGCGTGCGATCGTGCGCGAGCATGCCGTTGTCGATCGCGTCCTTCACGATCAGCAGCGCGGCCACCGGTGCGGCCGCGCTGAGCACGCCGATCAGCGCCAGCGCGAGCACGCGCAGCCGCTGCCCGGGCAGGTAGCGGCCGAGCCGCGTCAGGCCGTGCCGGCGAGTCCTGGTGCGCCTAGCCATGAGTCCCTTCCTGAGCTGTCGAGCGAAAACCGAGCAGCCCAAGGACGCAGGAAGCGCCGATAGGTGCTCCTATCGGCGCGACCGAGGACGCCGGGATGCGAAGGTTTGCAGCCGGCAGGTCAGACAAGCGGATTCGTGGCTGGGCGCACCTACTACGCAACGGCCGACACCTCCTCGCCGAACAGCGCCCCGAACAGCGCTCCGGTCCGGAGCAGCTCCGCCGGCGGCCCCTGCTCGACGACGACGCCGTCGTCGAGAACGACGGCCCGGTCGGCAACCTCGACCGTCGAGAGCCGCTGCGTCGCGATCAGCACGGTGCGGCCCGCGAGCGCGGGACGCAGCGCCGCCACGAGGTGCCGCTCGGTCTGCGTGTCGACCGCCGACATCGGATCGTCGAGGACGACGATGCGCGCACCGGCGATGAGCGCGCGGGCGAGCGCGACCCGCTGGCGCTGTCCCCCGGAGAGGTTGACCCCGCGCTCGCCGATCAACGTGTCGTAGCCGTCCGGCAGCTCGGCCGCGAAGTGCGCCACTCCCGCCGCCTCGCACGCGGCGACGATCTCGTCCCAGGGCGCGTCCGGACGCGCGGCGGTGAGGTTGTCGCGCAGCGGGATCGAGAACAGGATCGGTCGCTGGGTGACGAGCGCGAGCGCCGAGCGCAGCTCCGAGAGGGAGACGTCGCGGACGTCCACGCCGCCGAGCAGCACGCGCCCCTCGAGCGGATCGTAGAAGCGCGGGAGCAGGTTGAGCAGCGACGTCTTGCCTGCTCCCGTCGGCCCGCAGACCGCGACGACCTCCCCGGCCGAAACCTCCAGCTCGACGCCGGAGAGCACCTCCGAGCCGCCGCCGTAAGCGAACCGCACGTGCTCGAACCGCACGTCGAGCGGTCCGGCCGGCAGCAGGCGCGGCGCCGCGGGCTCGGGGATCGTCTCGACGCCCTGCAGCCACGCGAAGCTGCGCGAGGCGGATGCGGTCGCGCGCTGCGCCAGCGACAGGATCCAGCCGAGCGCCTCGAGCGGCCACACCAGCTGCAGGAGCAGCTGGTAGAAGAGGTAGAACTGCCCGTTCGTCAGCTGGCCGCCGATCACGTCGTGCCCGCCGAAGAAGACGACGGCGGCGATCGAGATCGTCGGCAGGAACAGCATGCCCGGCAGGTAGGTCGCCTCGACCCGCGCCTGCCGCAGCACGCCGTCGCGAACCGCCGCGGCCTTGTCGCCGAAGCGCTCCTGCACGTCGCCCTCGCGGCCGAACGCCTGCACCATCTCGATGCCGACCACGGACTCGTCGGCCGCCTCCGTCACGTCCGCCTTCAGCTGCTGCACGCGCCGCGAGATCGGCATCACCTTCCGGCCGAACTCGAAGGTGAGGATCGCCACCGCGGGCATGGCGACGAGGGCGATCGCGGCGAGCTTCACGTTGACGACGAACAGGACGACCGCGATCCCGCAGATCATCATCAGGGACTGGATCCCCTGCGTCATCCCCCAGCCGATGAAGTACCGGATGGGATAGAGATCGTTCGTCGCGCGCGAGACGACCTGGCCCGTCGCGTGCGCGTCGTAGAACGCGCGCGGATACCGCAGGTAGGCCTGGTAGAGCAGCTCGCGCAGCCGCCACTCGACGCGGATGCCGGTGCGCGAGGTGGCGTAGCGGCGGGTGACGTTGATCGGGAAGCGGACGAGCGCGAGCGCGAGCACGACCACGAGGTACGGCCAGAGCGGGGACGGCTTCACGCCGGGCGCGGGCGCGATCGCGTGATCGATCGCCCGTTGGACGACGATCGGGATCGCCAGCGAGAGCCCGCTGTAGACGAACGCGCACACGAGCCCGACGACGACCAGCCGACCCTGCTCGCGCCACAGCGCCGCGAGCCGCCGGGAGGTCGCGCGGAAGCCGAGGTCCTCGGGATCGACGGAGAGGATCGCGCGCCCGTTCACCGTCCGAGGCTACCAACCGCGCTTTGCGCGGCCGCCTCGCCGATCGCTACCCGGCGGCGCGATCGAGCTGATGCGTCGTGGCCTCGCCGGGAGGCTCCGTCGCGTCGCCGGCGGCGGACGGAACCGGCTCGAGCGGCAGGTCGACCCAGAACGTCGAGCCGACGCCTTCCTCGCTCGTGAACGAGATGGCGCCGCCGTGCGCCTCGACGATTCGGCGCGTTACCGCGAGCCCGAGCCCGGTGCCGGGGATGCCGATCGCGGGGGCGCCGCCGCGGAAGAACTTCTCGAAGATGCGGTTCTGATGCTCGGACGAGATGCCGACGCCCTCGTCGGAGACGGAGATCCGCACCCAGCCCGGGCGCCGCCGCAGCACCACGCGCACGTGCCGGCCGTCGGGCGAATACTTGATCGCGTTCGAGAGCAGGTTGGCGACCACCTGCGCGATGCGGTCGGAGTCGGCGGTGACGACCACGCGCTGCTCGGGCACGTCGAGCACGAGCTCGTGCGTCCGCTCGTGCGCGAAGAAGAGCTGCGTCTGCCGGCGCACCAGCTCACCGAGGTCGATCGGGCGCACCTCCAGCTCGAGCCGCCCCTCCTCGAGCAGCCGGACGTCGAGAAAGTCCTCCGCCAGCCCCGCGAGGCGGCGCGCCTCGGTGTCGACGATCTCGAGGTAATGCCGGCGCTCGTCCGGCGGGAAGTCGCGCTGCAGCAGCAGGGTCGTGAAGCCGAGCACGCTCGCGAGCGGCGTCCGCAGCTCGTGGGAGATCATCGAGATCAGGTCGGTCTTCGCCTCCTCGCTGGCCCGCAGCCGCTCGTTCTGGGCCAGCAGCTCGAGCCGGCTCGACTCGAGCGCACGCGTCATCGAGTTGAAGGCCTGCTTGAGGATGCCGATCTCGCCGGTGCCGCGCTCGTCGAGGCGCGTGGTCAGGTCGCCCGCGGCGACAGCGGCGGCGCTGTCGGTAACCGTCTGGATCGGCTTCACGACGGCCCGCCCGATCCAGGCGCCGAACAGGAGCACGAGGAGCGCCGACGCGGCGAGCCCGACGGTGGCGGCGGCGAGGGCGTCGCGCTGGAGCGCCTTCGCCGCAGCGGCACGCTGGTGCGACCGCCGCGCCTCGACGTCGAGGATTCGCGTCAGCTGCGAGCGGATCGCGTCCACGCGCTGCTTCGCCTCGTCGCTGGCGATCTGCGCAACCGCCTCCGACGGCGCGATCTTCGCGATGTAGATCACCGGCAGGGCGTAGTCGCTCTGGTAGGCGGAGACGAGGTCTGCGATCGCCGACGTGCGCGCGCTCTCTTCGTGGTCGTGCGCGACCAACGTCCGCAGGTGCGCGAGCGCGCCGGGCCAGCTGCTGCGCGCCTGCCGCCACGGTTGCAGGAACTGCGGGTTGTGGCTGATGACGTAGCCGCGGATGCCGGTCTCGAAGTCGACGACGAGCGTCTGCGCCTCGAGGGTGGCGGCGACGACGTCCTTCGAATGGGTCTCGCGCGTGGTGGTCTTCCGCAGCGAGAGCGTGGTCGCGATCGTGACCACGAACGCGGCGGCGACGACTGCGGCGACGACGAGCACCGCCACCTCGACCTTCGTCGACAGCGACCGGAACCTCACCGGCCACGCTCCAGCAGCCGCGACACCGCCTCGGTCAGATCCTCGAGCTCGAACGGCTTGCCCAGGAAGTCGTCGGCGCCGGCGGTGGCGGCGGCCGCCTGGTCGTCCGGCGTCTGCCACGCGGAGACGACGATCACCGGGACGTCGCGCAGCCGCGCGTCGCCGCGCAGCGCCTCGAGCACCTCGAGGCCGCTGGCACCCGGCAGCATCACGTCGAGCAGCACGAGGTCGGGCCGTTCCGCACGGCACGCCGCGAGCGCCGCGTCGCCGTCCGTCGCCTCGACGTAGCGGTAATCGCCGCCGAGCGTCACCTTCATGAGCTCGCGGAGGCGGTCGTCGTCGTCGCAGACCAGGATCGTCGAGCGGCCGTTCTGCACCACTAGCCCGTCAGCCTGAAGAGGAGCAGGTCGCGTCTCGGCCGCAGTCTGAGGACGGTGTTGGTGAACGTGCCGCGGGCGTTGTCGTAGAGGCCGGTGCCGCCGACGATCGCGAGCTCGTAGAGCAGGCGGGTCGACAGCAGGCCGCTGACGACGATCGAGCCCCGCGGCAGCGAGAACGTGCCGGTGCAGCTCCGGAGCCGCGGGGCGACGTAGGTGCAGAGCAGGGCGGAGCTGCCGATCGACCGCGTACCCGGCTTGTAGAGCACGGTGCGCACGATCTCGCGCGCGCCGACGCCATCGCCGAGCTGCTTGTCGAGCACCTGGCGGTCGGTGATCCTGATCGTCGCGGGGCCCGTCGACGCGGATCCGGCGGCGGTGCCGACGCCGATGATCGCGGCCACGGCGAGCAGAGCCGCGACGGCTCGCCACTTCCTGGTCATCACTCCCCTTATCGACACGTTCCCGGGTCTGGACGAGCCCCAATTTCCTGCGGCCGGAGTCTCTCACAGTGGGTTTTCCTGCCGCTCTCGGCGGATCCTGCCCACGAGGTTGCGCCGGCCGCACGCGCCGGAGATGCTGCGCGCCCGACGTCGGATCAGCCGACGCGGTCGAAGAGGAGGCAAGCATGGCCGGGAAGGTGCTGATCAACCTCGCCACGGGGTTGGAGGATGCGGAGCGGGTGACCGTGGCGTTCCTGGTGGGCGGCGCGGCGCTGCAGCGCGGCGACGCTGCCGCGATCTGGCTGACGAAGGAGGCCGTCAGGCTGGCGCTGCCGGGGCACGCGGAGGCGGTGGCGTGCGAGGGCTGTCCGCCGCTCTCGCGCCTCGTCGAGCAGTTCGCGGCGGGCGGGGGAGAGCTGCTCGTCTGCCCGATCTGCTTCAACGCGCGCAAGCTCGCCGAGGGCGACCTTGCGCCGAATGCGCGGATCGCGGGTGCGACGCCGATGCTCGAGTGGGTCGGCGGGGAGCAGGCACTCGTCTTCAGCTACTGATCAGGCTGGCGGCGGGCCTGGTTGGCATGCTGCGAAGCGTGTCTGTCGACTTGCCGGAGCTGGTGGTGCCGGATGCTCGCGCGTGGCGGGAGTGGCTCGGTGAGCGCCATGACGAGTCGCCCGGCGTTTGGCTGGTGCTCGCCAAGAAGGGCACCTCCCAGCCGACCGGCCTCTCGTATGAGCAGGCGCTCGAGGAGGCACTGTGCCACGGCTGGATCGACGGCCAGGTGAGGCGTCGCGACGAGGCGACCTACCGGCAGCGCTTCACGAAGCGGCGGCGGCGCAGCGCCTGGTCGCAGCGGAACGCCGCAATCGCCGAACGACTGCTTGCCGAAGGCCGGATGCATGCGGCCGGGATCGAGGAAGTCGAACGGGCGAAGGCTGACGGCCGTTGGCAGACCGCCTACGCGGGGTCAGCCAGTATCGAGGTGCCTCCCGATCTCGTAGAAGCGCTCACCGCCGAACCGAAGGCGCAGGCGATGTTCGAGCGCCTCAGCCGCCAAAACCGCTATGCGCTTCCCTACCGGATCGCGACCGCGAAACGCGCAGATACGCGGGCTCGACGGATTCAGCAGTTCGTGACGATGCTTGCACGCGGGGAAACGATCCACGCGCAGAGCCGCATGCCCGACTCGCGGCGCGAGCGCCGGCGCCAGGGGCTTGCCGTAGAGGCCGCGGCGACTGAAAAGGATCCGCCGTCGTGACGTTCGTCGTCCGCCCGACGTCGAGCTCGACTCCTCCCGCGAGCTTTTCACCCGGATGTGGAGGTAGGCGACGAGCGGACGCGCGTCGTGTGCGAGATGGTCGACGCGCGGGCGCCTGCAACTCGATCTCGCCCGATCGACCGACCTGCGAGTTCGCCAAGCGTCACGTTCAGTGGGCGGGATCGAGTATTGCGCGAACCGGTGGGTCGAGTTGCCCGCCGCGCCTCGGGGTCGCGTGACACTTTCGTAGCACATTTCGTGCTACGGTTCGGGTGTGGCTCGGTCGCTCCACGTCCGTCTCGACGACTCCTCGGCGGCCGCTCTCGAGATCGTGCGCGGCGGCGAACTCAGCGATTCGGAAGCGGTTCGCATTGCACTCCGCGAGGCGGCCACGCGCCGTCGGCTCCGGTCCGCAGTCCGCGACGAAGTGCGCACGCTCGCCGCCGACGAGCGCGATCGCGAAGAGATGCGGCTCGTTCGCAAGCAGCTCGCCGAGCTCGCTCCGATCCCGAGAGACTGAGATGGTTCGCGGGGAGGTCTTCCGGCTCCCTCCACCTCGGCGTGCGCGAGGCCATGAACAACAACGGGCACGCTACGCGGTCGTGGTGCAGGCCGACGAGTTCCTCGGGTTGAGCACGGTGCTCGTCTCTCCCACCTCGACGAGCGCTCGCGCCGCAACCTTCCGGCCAACGATCACCGTCGAAGGTCGGGAAACGCGTGTGCTCCCCGAGCAGACGACTGTCGTCGATCCGGACAGACTCGGTCGATCCGCCGGACGACTCGAGGCGCACGAGCTGCGGGCGGTCGATGAAGCGCTCATGCTCGTTCTCGGGCTTTAGGCCGGGTCGTGCAATGCCCGAACAAAGAATCCCCGCACTTGCGGGGATTCGAAGGTGGAGCGTGCCGGGATCGAACCGGCGACCTCCAGCTTGCAAAGCTGGCGCTCTCCCAGCTGAGCTAACGCCCCGTGCGGCCGGAGTGTAGCCGCGGCAGAGCGCGGGGGAAGGTCGAGACGCCCCTGACCCCCCTCAGGGGCGCCTCATCACCGAAGCGGCGTCAGGCCGCCCGGGAAAGCCGCTCTTCCTGCCGGGCCCGCTGGATGATCAGCTCGCGGTCGCCGTGGCGGAGAGTGGCGCGGGCGAAGCGCTGCTCCTCCCAGAGCTGCGCGATCGTCTCCTCGAGCTGCTGGTGCTCGGCGGAGAGCCCGGCGTCGAACTCCTCCGACAGCGCGCGCATCACGTCGGCGCGCCGGTCGGAGAGGCGGTCGATCTCCTGTTTGATCTCGGTCAGCGTTCGCATATGTGTCGTCAACGTCGGTTTCCGGTCGTCCATTCCCTACCCACCTCGACGGGCGTAAACCGGCCCTCAGGTCCGGGGCTGGAGCGGCTGGCGCACCTGGAACAGGCGCACGGCGAGCACCCCGAAGACGAAGCCGCCCACGTGGGCCGCAAAGGCGACGCCGCCGCCTGCGTTCGGGTGCGTGACGGAGAAGCCGCCTTCCCAGAGCTGGAAGACGAACCACGCACCGAGGAAGAAGGACGCCGACAGCCGCCAGGGCAGGAAGCCGAAGAGCAGGGTGACGACGCGGGCCCCCGGCAGGAGCACGAAGTACGCCCCGAGGACGCCCGCGATCGCGCCGCTCGCGCCGACGGTCGGGACGCTCGCCGCCGTCACGCCGGCGTAGTGGAGCGTCACCCACGCCTGGACGAGGGCGGCGGCGTAGCCGGCGCCGACGTAGAAGACGAGGAACCGCAGGCGGCCCATCACGTCCTCGACGTTGTTGCCGAAGATCCAGAGGAACAGCATGTTCCCGAGGATGTGGACCCAGCTCGCGTGCAGGAACATCCCCGTCAGCACGCCCTCGGGCCAGGCGAGGTGGCCGTGGGCGGCGCCGACGCAGGGCCCGCTGACCGCGCACGGATAGAAGGCGTAGTCGTCGATCCGGCTGCCGCGGGCCTGCAGCTCCCAGAGCCACACCACCAGGTTCGCGGCGATCAGCGAGACCGTGACGAGCGGGAAGCGCCGGGTGGGGACGTTGTCGAAGAGCGGCAGCACGCCGGCGCATGGTAGTCTGGCGGCGATACTTGACAACGAGACGCTGAGGTTTTATCCTGTTGCTAGGTTCAAGTACCAAGAAGGAGGACTGAGGGAATGGCCACACTGGTTCGCTGGGATCCGTTTCGCGAGGTCGCGGCCGCCCAGAACGAGCTGAGCCGGCTGATGAACGGCCTGTTCGAGGGCAACGGCCGCCAGGAGCAGGCCTGGGTGCCGAGCGTCGACGTCTGGGAGACCGACGAGTCGCTCGTCTACGCGTTCGACCTGCCGGGCGTGCCGCAGGACGCGATCTCGGTCGAGGCCGAGGACGGCGCGCTGACCGTCACCGCCACCCGCGAGCGGACGGCGGAGGTCGCGCGCGATCGCTACCACCGCCTCGAGCGGCGCCACGGCAGCTTCTCGCGCACCGTCGGGCTCCCGCAGGGGGTCTCGGAGGACGCCATCAAGGCGACCTACCACGACGGCGTGCTCGAGATCGCCGTGCCGAAGCCGGAGCAGGCGAAGCCGAAGCGGATCGAGGTCAGCGTCGGCGGCAGCGAGCCGCAGACGATCGAGGGCACGACCTCGAGCTGAGCGCAGCGCACTCAGCGAACCTGGTTGGTGACGACGTCACCAACCAGGTTCGCTGTCTCAGAGCCCTTCGCTGATGCGGTCGACGACCGAGGCCATCTCGAGCGTGGCGCCGGTCACGTCGTGCAGCAGCTCGTCCGCCGTCGGTCCCTGGCCGAGCGACCAGAGCTCGCGCAGCAGGTCGCCGGCGTCCCGGCGCGCGAACCAGTCGTTGCCGAGCTCGCCGCGCAGGAACTCGCGCAGCTGCGCCTCGAACGCCCACGAGCGCAGATAGCCGATCACGTAGAAGCTGCCGTCGATGTCGTCGAGGTAGCTCTCGCGGTTCACGGGCAGCTTGACGGCGTCGCTGAGCAGCTCGAGGTAGCGCGGCTGCATCGATGCGGCGTCGTCCGCCTGGAAGAACTCGATCTCGTACAGCAGCTTCGCGGCGTAGCGCCGGACGATGTAGAGCTGCGACACTGCGCCGTCGTGAACGAGCTCCTCGACCCGCGGGACGTCGAGGCGGCGGTTGAGCCAGGCGGAGTCGGTGACGAGGTGCTCGAGCAGCGCCGCCCAGCCCTCGGTCACCGCCATGTCGCCGAGCCGCCGCGCCTCCATCGGTGCGTCCGCCGACGTGTGCGCGAAGTGCTCCGTGTGGCCCGCCTCGTGGAACAGCGCCTGCCAGTCGTCCTTGCCGCCGACGGGCTGCATCACCAGCATCACCCGGCCAGGCACCTCGATCGGCGCGCAGAACGGGCGCGGTGACTTCTGCGGCCGCTGCTCGAGGTCGAGGTGCACGTTCTCCTGCGCGCGGAGGTCGATGCCGAGATCGGTCAGGGTCGAGACGAGCGCGGGCAGCATCCGCTCGGACGGGAAGAGACGGTCGAGCTCGGGCGCCCGGAACAGCCGCGCGACGTCCCACGGCCTCGCCTCGTCCAGCCCGATGCCGAGCCGTGCGCGGAAGAGACGATCGCCCTCGCGCTCCCACAGCGACTCCGTCGCGTCGAGCACCTCGCGGCACTCGCTGGCGAGCTCGTCCAGGCGGAAGCCGAAACGCTTGTACAGCTCGTAGTAGTTGGGCTGACCGAGCGCGCCCACCGCCTCGCGGTCGATCCGCGCAGCGTCGAGGTAGATCGGGTTCAGGTGCTCGTCGAGCAGGCGGATCCGCGTCTCCTCGAGCCGCTGCCGCCGGTCGCGGTCGGGCTCGTTGGACAGCTCCACGCGCAGCATCCGGTACGGCACCGTCTCCCCGTCGACCGTCGCCTCGAGGCGGGCCTCGACGCTCGCGAGCCTGGCCTGGTGCTCGCGCGTCAGGTTGCCGAGGTAGCCCTCGCACGCGAATCGCCACAGCTCGGTCGGCGCGCCCTCGAGCGACCGCGCCGTCTCGAGCGACGTCAGATCCTCGTAGCGGGCGTAGATCTCCTCGACGTCGTAGCTCTCCTTGTGGCCGCCGTAGTGGAGGTACGTCTCCTCGTCCAGCTCGGCGATGAACCGGTCGGCGCGTTCGCGGAAGGCGTCGAGGACGCGGGTGGTCGGGGCTTCGACGGACACGGGCTATCTAGGATAGGCGCCCGTGCGGGAGCTGACGCTGACCACCGAACGGCGCACGCAGCTGGTGGAGATCACCGACCGTGTCCGCGAGGCGGCGAACGGCGCCGGCGGCTCGGCGCTGCTCGTGTACGTCCCGCACACGACCGCGGGCGTCGTGATCAACGAGCGGATCGACCCGGAGCTCGTCGGCGACCTGGAGCGCGCATACGGGCGCGTCGTCGACGACGGCTGGGAGTGGAAGCACGACGACGCGGATGGACCGAACGCGCCGTCGCATGCACGCGCGTCGCTCGCCGCCAGCCCGCAGGTGATCGTGCCGCTCCGCGACGGCGCGCTCGCGTTGGGCACGTACCAGGGCATCTTCTTCTGCGAGTTCGACGGTCCGCGCGAGCGCAAGGTCTACGTCACGCCGCTCGGCTAGCGGGCGCACATGGCTGCTCCCGTCGAGCGCGACCAGGAGCTCGAGCTGACGATCGAGTCGCTGGCGTACGGCGGCAACGGCGTCGCCCGTCTCGACGGGTTCGTCGTGTTCGTTCGACGCGGACTCCCCGGCGACCGCGTGCGGGCGCGCGTCACGAAGGTGCAGAGGCGGCATGCGGAGGCGCTCGCCACCGAGGTGCTCGAGGCCGGCCCGCAGCACGTCGACGCGCCGTGCGCCCATTACCCCGCCTGCGGCGGCTGCCGCTTCCAGGACCTCGGCTACGACGCGCAGGTCGCGGCGAAGGAGCAGTGGGTGCGCGACTCGCTGCAGCGGCTCGCGGGACTCGCGGAGCCGCCGCTCGACCCGATCGTGCCCGCGGTCGAGCGGTTCGGCTACCGCAACAAGATGGAGTACTCGTTCACGCAGCTCCCGGACGGGCCGACGCTCGGCCTGCACAAGGCGGGCCGCTGGGACGAGGTGCTCGAGATCGAGCGGTGCTGGCTGACCACGGAGTTGGGTAACGCCGTGCGCAACCGCGTCCGCGACTGGGCCCGCGAGGAGCGTCTCGTCGCCTACGACCAGGCCACGCAGGAGGGATACCTGCGCCATCTCGTCGTGCGCGAAGGCCGCAACACCGCGCAGGTGCTGGTGCAGCTCGTCACCGCGCGCGGCGAGCGCTTCGATCGGGAGCGGCTGATCGAGGTGCTCACCGAGCTCCCCCAGGTGCGCTCGCTCCATTGGTCGGAGAACCGCGGCGTCGCCGAGGTGACGAACCTGCCCACCGAGCTGCTGTGGGGGGAGGATGCGATCGAGGAAGAGATCGGCGGGCTGCGCTTCCGTGTGCGGCCGAACGCGTTCCTGCAGACGAACACGGCGATGGCGGAGCGCCTGTACGGGATCGCGCGCGAGCTTGCGGCGCTCGAGGGCGGCGAGACGGTCTACGACCTCTATTGCGGCATCGGCACGATCGGGCTGTCGCTCGCGTCGTCGGCGCTCACGGTCTGGGGTGTCGAGATCAGCGAGGAGTCGGTCGCGTGCGCGATCGAGAACGCCGAGCTGAACGCGATCGGCAACGCTGCGTTCTTCGCCGGCAACGTGGGCGACGCGCTGCGCGAGCTGCGCGAGCGCGCGGGCGATCCCGACGTCGTCGTCGTCGACCCGCCGCGCGCCGGCCTCGCGGGCAAGGCGCTGCGACGGCTGGGGGAGATCGGCGCGCCACGCGTGGTCTACGTGTCTTGCAACCCGACCACCCTCGCCGGCGACGCGAAGCGGCTCGCCGACGACTGCGGCTACCGGCTCGTGCGCGCGCGCCCCGTCGACATGTTCCCGCACACGCCGCACGTCGAGTGCGTCGCGCTGCTGGAGAAAGGAAACGGTGTCTGACACCTAACGGTGTCAGACACCGTGACGTAAGCGTGACCACCTGGCTGTGCAAGACGTGCGGGACGCAGTACCCGCCGAGCGAGCAGCCGCCGGGGGCGTGCCCGGTCTGCGAGGACGCGCGCCAGTACGTGCCCGCGGACGAGGGGCAGGTGTGGCTCGCGTGGGAGGACTTCCTCGGCGACCACCGGGCGGAGATCCGCGACGACCACGGCATCCTCGGCATCGGCTGCGAGCCCTCGTTCGCGATCGGCCAGCGAGCACTGCTCGTGAAGAGCGCGGCGGGCAACGTCCTGTGGGACTGCATCCCGTACCTCGACGACGAGATCGTCCAGCGGATCGCGGCCGAGGGCGGGCTCGCGGCGATCGCGATCTCGCATCCGCACTACTACGGCGCGATGGTCGAGTGGGCGCATGCCTTCGGCTGCCCGGTGTGGCTGCACGAAGCGGAGCGCAAGTGGGTGATGCGCCCCGACCCGCTCGTGCGCTTCTGGGACGGCGAGCAGAAGCAGCTCGGCGGCGGCCTGACGCTCGTCCGCTGCGGCGGTCATTTCGCGGGCGGGCAGGTGCTGCACTGGAGAGAGCGGAGCGCGCTGCTCTCCGGCGACATCGTGCAGGTCGTTCCCGACCGGCGCTACGTCGCGTTCATGTACTCGTACCCGAACCTCGTCCCGCTGCCGCCGTCCGCGGTCGAGCGCATCGCGGCGGCGCTGGCGCCGTTCGACTTCGAGACGATCCACGGTGCCTGGTGGGACCGCGTCGTCGCTCGCGACGGGTCAGCGGTCGTCCGGCGCTCGGCCGACCGGTACGTCCGCGCCGTCACGGAGCCGGGACTGCCCTCGTAGGCGCCGCCAGACGAGGTCGGCGTTCGGCACGAGGAAGCCGAGCGAGATGCCCGGCAGCGCCGGTAGGCCCGCCAGGTCGAACCACACGGCGCACGCGATCGTGCCGCCGAGAGCGGCGACGAGCGCGAGCCACGTCGGCAGGACCCGCAGCCGGAAGCGGGCGGCCGCGGCGAGGAAGAGCGCGAAGAACACCAGGTCCGGGACACCGAGGTTCGCCGCCTCGTGCCTGCCCGGCACCGGGAAGGCGAACGAGAGCACCTCGAAGACGTGCGGGTGGCGCGTGGTGATCGTCTTCGTGGGGCCTCGCCACACCGAGTACGCGTCGACCCACGGGATGATGCAGGCGATCAGGACGACCCAGCCGAGCGTCTCGAAGAAGCCGAGGAACCACCAGGCGAGCAGCGTCGCCGCCGCGAGCCGCGCGAAGTTCGCGCCGACGTCGAGGTTCGCGACCGTCAACACCGCCGCGAGCACCGCGAAGGCGATCCCGACGAGCAGGATCCCACGCGCGCGCCGGAGCGGGAGCGCGAGCAGGACGAGCGCGAACGTGGCGGGCATGAGGACGAGCGCGATCCAGGCGACGTCCCACCACACGCCCTCGCGCCACAGGTGCGTCGACACCTCGTCGTAGGCGACGAGCGCCGCGAGGAGCGCGAGGAACGCGGACGCGCGCCGGGTCAATAGGGCGGCAGGGCCGCCCACCAGCTGCCGACGGTCTTGAACGCGTTCCAGAAGGCGGTCTTCGCGGCCTGGTCGTCGAGCGAGGAGTCGATGTCCGGCACGACGAGCGCCTCGATCGAGGGCGTGAACCGCTGCGGCTCGGTGCCCTCCTCGACCTCGCGCGAGAGCGGGAAGTCGAGATCGTTGAGGAAGGCGAGCGCGTCCTCGCCCATCACCACCAGCAGCTTCGGCTCGACGATGCGGAGCTCGCGGCCGAGCCACGTCCGCGAGAGCGTGACGTCGGCGCCGGCGAACTTGACGCAGTTCGTGCCGTAGACCTCGAGCGGGTCGACGTGGAGGCGCTGCAGCGACTTGATCAGCGCGTTTCCCGCACGGCCGTGGAAGGCGACGCCCTCCTGCAGCTCCTGCTCCTGCGGCCCGTACTTCAGCAGGAAGATGTTCGCCAGCGGGTGGCCGGTCGGCAACGCGGTGGGGGCGCCGTCCGCCGCCCTCGCGATCTCGTGCGAGAGGCGGTTGATCTCGGTGATCGCCTTCTGCAGGTACCGCTCGTAGATCTCGTCTGCGGTCACGGCGGCCACGTGCACGGAGACCTTTCGGTCTTACCGCACCTTCTCCTTGACCTGCGCCACCCACTTCAGCGACTGCAGGTAGGCGAGCGACTTCGGCCGTCGCAGCACCTCGGCGGTGCGGAGCGAGATCAGGAACTCCTCGGGACCCTCGAACGCGCGCATGCGCAGCGCGCCGGTGGCGACGCCCTGCAGCACGTGCGCGTCGGAGCCGGCACCCATCGTCAGGTTGTACTTCTCCGCGAAGCGCAGCGCCTCGTCGTTGTACGTCTCGAACAGCAGGCGTGCGTTGTAGACCTCGAAGACGTCGATGTCGGCGAGGTGCCGGTGCAGCGTGCGCGAGTCCGGGATCGCGTGCATGCGGTCGAATGGGTGCGGCAGGTACACCAGCCCGTTCTGCTCGCGGATCGCGGCGATCGTCTCGGCGAAGTCGAGCCCGCGCGGGATCTCGCGCTCGAGGAAGAGGCCGATCACCTCGCCCTGCCCGGCAGTCTTGACCTCCTCGCCCCTGATCACGTGGAGACCGCGTCCCTCGGCGTAGTCGGCGGCCTCGAGCGCCCCGCCGAAGACGTTGTGGTCGGTGACGGCGATCGCGCCGAGCCCTTCGGCGAGGGCGTGGTCGACGAGCTCCGCCGGATCGACGCTGCAGTCGTGCGACCAGGACGTGTGCATGTGCAGGTCGGCAACGATCCACGGCCGGTCGGCGAGCGGGTCGGCCGGGGCGCGTCTGCGACGGCGAGCCCCGAGGCCGCCGTAGATCTCATCCAGCTCACGGGCGACCGCGTCGAAGTCCTGCGTCTCCGCCTCCGCACGAGCCGCGGCGCCTTCGCGTTCGCGCACGTCCGGATGCTCGGCGAAGCGTGCGGCCGCGGCCGCCGCGAGCTCGGGCTGCTCGCGCACGCCGCGGGGTCGCGCGATCGCGCAGCCTGCGGCAGCCGCCTCGAGCGAGACGCGCGCGAGTCCTTCGATGCCCGGGACGAAGATCGCGGCGTCGGCGAACAGCTCCGCACGCGACGCTCCGTCGCGGGCGGTCCGCACGCGCACCCGGTCGGCGAGGGCGCGCGGGATCGCCGGTCGGGCGATCAGCGGCTGCGTCCGCAAGAGGACGACCTCCCAGTCGGGCAGCGCGTGCAGCTCGTGCAGTACGCCGCGGGCAACGACGCGCTCGTTCGGCCGCAGCTCCACCGCGATCACGTTGCGTTTCGGCGCCGCCCGGAAGAGCGACAGATCGACGCCGGGCGAGAGCAGGCGGTAGTCGCCGGGAAACCGTTCCTCGGCCGCCTCGCGCACCTCGGGCGTCAGCGCGATCAGCGCGTCGAGCCGCGCCAGCAGCTTCTCGCGCTGTGACCGCGCGGGCGGGTAGCCGAGCCGGTGCGGCGACACGAACGTCGCCACGCCGAGGCCGGCCGCGTGGCGCAGCGCCAGGTACGAGAGCGACGGGAGCCCCGGCTCGAAGCCGTGGACGACGTCGAAGCGACCCTGCGCGAGCGCCTGTGCCAGGTTCGCACGCACGCCGACCGGGACTCCCAGCTGCGAGCGGCGCGAGACCGGAATCGCCGGCCCGACCGCGATCACGTCCGGCTGCTCGCCGCGCAGCAGCGCCCGCCGACCCTCGAGCAGGTCGGACGCCTTCGTCGACGGTGCGAGCACGGTCACGTCGTGGCCGAGCGCCCGCAGCCCGCCCGCCACGCCCGCGACGTGCTCGTTGACGTCGTGCGGCTGCGACCAGGCGAACGGTGTCACCAGGCAGATCCGCATGGGAACAGGGTAAACGGTGTCTGACACCTTCAAAGGTGTCAGACACCGTCTCGAGAGTCAGACCTCCGCGGGCGCGGGAGCCGGCACCTGCCGGCGGTTGCGCTCGATGAACTCCTCGACGAGCTCGACCGCGTCGTCGTCGGGGATCTGCCGCGGCGGCGACTTCATCAGGTACGAGCTCGGGCCCTCGAGCGAGCCGGCGATGCCGTTGTTCAGCGCCAGCTTGGCGAGGCGGACGGCGTCGATCACGATGCCGGCCGAGTTCGGCGAGTCCCACACCTCGAGCTTCATCTCCACGTTCAGCGGTACGTCGCCGAAGCTCGAGCCCTCGAGGCGGATGTACGCCCACTTCCGGTCGGTGAGCCACGGCACGTAGTCCGACGGGCCGACGTGGACGTTCTTCGCGCCGAGGTCGTAGTCGAGCATCGACGTGACGGCGTTCGTCTTCGAGATCTTCTTCGACTCGAGCCGCTCGCGCTCCAGCATGTT
>Ga0070739_10002021_pt1 | contig 28413 bp, 24 predicted proteins | sample Coa_R1_7_FD_66445 | JGI IMG/M metagenome (GOLD analysis project Ga0070739, IMG submission 66445) | Surface soil microbial communities from Centralia Pennsylvania, which are recovering from an underground coalmine fire - Coalmine... | ecosystem: Environmental > Terrestrial > Soil > Unclassified ...
GCAGAGAAACAAGATTTCCGTTGTTATTTTTATTGAGACATTCATATCTACAGATTGATACCTCAACAAGCTATGCCTCTGCGAAAAGTCGTGTTATAATTGCATATATTTATATAAGGAGGAACGCGCTCGTGATTCAGAAGATGGATACTCACAAGCTACTCTATCGCGCCCGCCTGTTCCTGGAAGAAGGGCGGTATGAAGCCGCCCTGAAAGAACTTGTGGCAATCGGTCCGGTGGATGAAAAGCAACAACGCGACACTGATTACTTGCTGGGGTGGTGCTACGTTCAACTGAAACAATGGAACGATGCTCTACGCGTATTGTCACCTCTGGTCAAGCAAATTTCTGAGCATGGCGAGCAAGGAGCGCTGCTTGAGCGCGAGCGCCTGGCCCTCCACCTCCTGCACCTGGGTATAGCCGCCGTCAATCTCAGTCATTATGAAGATGCCTCGCAGCACTTCGCGCTCTGCCTGAAAGTCCTGCATGATCGGCGCGTTCACCTGCCTGCGGTACGCATCAAGGCGCGCTACTCCCTGGGCATGACCTGTATTATGAGAGGGCTATATACGACTGCTGTGCGTCACTATGAAGAGGCCCTGCGCCTCTGCCAGCACTATCGTGATGAGGAGGAGCTTGCTCATATTTATCATGGTCTGTGCGAGGTCTACCGCGATATGGGAGATTTTGCGCGCGCCGACTTCGCAGGCCATGAGGCTTTGCGTCGCTATCAGGAGAGGGCGGACCGCTCAATGGAAGCACGCGTGCATCACTTGCTGGGACACAATTATTTCCTTGTCGGCGATTACAGGGCAGCTGAAGATCACTATACGACATCACTGAGGCTTGCGATGAACTACAATAGCCCGAAGCTGGTGATGCTGAACTATGCGGCCCTGGCCGATGTCTGCCTGGCCGAAGGACGCCTGCAAGATGCAAAATACTATTGCGATCTTGCCCTTGAGTATATGCAGCGTACCAACGACGCTCATATGCGCAGCAGAACCTACCTGGTCATCGCCAGAGTAAGCCATGCGACTGCCAGGCGCGCCGGTGGCCCCGCACGCCGTCAACTGCTGGAAGAGACCATCGCCTGGCTTGAAAAAGCGAAGGAGGAGCTTGCTCAGACGCAGGCGTATCCAGATATAGCCGAGGTCTATGAAAGTCTGGCGCTGGCGTGGGAGGATCTGGGACGCGTTGAGGAGGCCATAGCCTGCTGGCGCTCCGGCTATGAGAGCCTGTCACGTACTATAGAACTCAGCGACGTACCTCCACAGAGCCGGGGTTTCTACACGTTTGCCCGCGCCGATGACACACGAACCAACGTCCCCGATATGCATATGAAATGCCTCTACGGCCTCAAGGCTATTCGGGTTTGAGCCGCACCAGCATAATGCCGAGCCAGAGCGTCCAGAGTGCGAACAGCAGCGTCGCGGGCGTCGTCAGGGCGGCCTGTCCCTCGCCTGCCGCGCCGGCCACCGCTACGGCGCTGGCGCTCAGGAGAATAGCGACGGCGAGCGCGGCATAGCTAAACGCGATCCATATCCCCGGCCAGAGATTGCGTCCCCGCCTGGCGATCATCGCGCCGAAGAACAGCGTTGACAGCGCCAGCAGACCGGTTCCGGCTGTGTTCGCCATAATCGAGAAGAGGCCAGAAAGCGTGCCGGTGCTTGCGGGCAGGGGCGCGCCTGCGTGGAAGTTGCCGCCCACAATGGTAAGGTAGAGCGTACTTGCTACTGTTCCCAGGAGATAGAGCGCCAGACCGCAGATCCCCGCCCACGCAGCCAGCACAGCGAAACCCTTGCCACGCCATGCACCGGGCGGCATCGCGCTGTCTGAGACGCCTTCCTCCTCCTCGCCTCTATGAGCGATACCCGGTTCCGCCTCCTCCTCCCCCTGGGCTATGAGTTCCTGGGCGACGATAATGCGAAAAAGCGTGAATGGGAGTGTTAATAGCAGGGCGAAGGCGATCACAAGCAGTGCACGATAGATAAGGAACTCGCCGCTGTGAGCGCCGGTCCAGATAAGGTAGGTACTGAAGCGGCCCGTTCCCGTCTGTGCAAGCGCGCTATCGTAGCCCCGGGGCGTCAGGATGAGCCGTTGATAGAGTGGCACTATTACGACTAGCAGCAGCGTGCTTATAATATAGCAGGCACCATTGATGTGCAACCTGGTCAGTAAATTCTTTTTTCTCATAAGTGTACACCTGAACCGGGACCGCCCCGGTTCTTCATGTTATCCTGATAGCAGGGCGACCGCAAGAGTGGCCTCTGCTATAATGCCGAGGCGTCCCCGTGTATAGTAGGGGCAGGGGACCCTCTCTGGGCGGCAGGTAATGCCCCTGCTCTTTCTGATCGCCGATACTCGCGCTCGCTCCCACCTGCGGCGCTCGCTTTTGTAGTCTGGAGTGGGGCGGCAGGCGCTTCGCGCCTTGCCCCCACACTCCAGACTACAGCATCGCTCGGCTCCGCCGCGCGAAAATCCGGTACGAGAGGGCGAGGAGGGCGGGAAGCAGCAGACCACCCTCTGATAGAGATAGCGTAGCAGAATTGGACGATATTCACAACCGGGGGCTTCCTGAAAGCTGGCTGCCGGTGTTTAGAAATAAGGAGTATAAGAGCAATGCCAAGAGATCTCCCGCTGGGAAACGGTAGATTACTGCTGAATTTCGACAAGAACTACGAACTGCGCGATATTTACTGGCCGCACGTCGGGCAGGAATTACATACTGCCGGAGACGTTTCGCGTACCGGTGTCTGGATCAACGGGCAGTTCGCCTGGCTCGGTGCGCCCGAGTGGCAGCGCGAACTGCTCTATGACAAAGAGACGCTGGCGACTGCTGTCACGCTGCGCCACCCCGGCTTGCAGCTCCAGCTCGTCTTCAACGATATGGTCGATTTCAACCGTGCTATCTTCCTGCGCCATGTCACAGTGACAAACCTGGCCGCCGATCCGCGCGAGGTGCGCCTCTTTTTTCACTATGACTGGCACATCTGGAACTCCAGGGAGGGCAATACCGTCTTTTACTATCCCTATCGCCAGGCGCTTGTGGCTTATAAGCTGCGGGCCTACTTCCTGATGAGCGGGCAGATCAAGAACGGCGACCAGGTGACGAACGGCATCAGTAGCTGGGCCACCGGCATCAAAGAGTTCAATGGCGCCGAGGGAACATGGCGCGATGCCGAGGATGGCGAGCTGGGGCGCAATCCCATCGCCCAGGGATCGGTTGACAGCACTATCGCGCTGCATCTTCCGGCTGTGCCCGTGCAGGGGAGCGCCGAGGCGTATCACTGGCTCGCGGCTGGCCCGAGCCTTCCCTCGGTCCTGCAACTGGATGCGCTGCTGCGCGAACGCGGCCCGCAGGTATTTCTCCAGCGCACGCGCAACTACTGGCGCTCATGGGTGAATAAGGACGCGACAGACTTCGCCGACCTCTCGCCAGAACTGGTGGATCTCTACAAGCGCAGCCTCTTGATATTGCGCACGCAGATAGACCGTAACGGCGCGATTATCGCTGCCAACGATGCCGATATCGAGCGCTTTTCCGAGGATAGCTACAGCTATATGTGGCCGCGTGATGGCGCGCTGGTGGCCTGCGCTCTGAGCCACGCCGGCTACTCGGAGATCACGCGCAGCTTCTACGATTTCTGCAACGCGGTGCTGACGGACGGTGGCTACCTCCTGCACAAGTATAACCCCGATCACTCGTGGGGGAGTAGCTGGCAGTCATGGATCGACAGGGATGGCGAGCCGCAATTGCCCATTCAGGAGGATGAGACTGCGCTGGTCCTCTATAGCCTCTGGCAGCACTATAGCTGCTTTCACGATGTTGAGTTCGTCGCCCCTCACTTCCGCTCGCTGATTACGCCGGGCGCCGATTTTCTCACCAGCTATCGCGAGCCTCATACCCGCCTGCCGGCCCCGTCTTACGATTTGTGGGAGGAGCGGCGCGGTATCCTGTCGTATACAACCGCAGCGGTGTATGCCGGACTGGATGCAGCAGCAAACTTTACCACGCTCTTCGGTGAAGAGGAGCTAACCGCGAAATATCGCCAGGCAGCGGATGAGATCAAGGAGGCGGCGCTGCGTTACCTGTGGGATGAGGAACGTGGCTATTTTCTGCGTATGATTACAGTTGATAAAGATGGGCAGATCAGCAAAGATACGACGCTCGATAGCAGCGTGTGCGGCCTCTTCCAGTTCGGCATGCTGCCAGTGCAAGATGCACGCATGGAACGGACGATGCAGGCGCTGGAACAAACCCTGTGGACGAAGACGGAGGTGGGCGGCATGGCGCGCTACGAGAACGACTATTACCACCAGGTGACGCACGATCTATCACAGGCGCAGGGCAATCCCTGGTTTATCTGTACGCTCTGGCTGGCGCAGTACCGTATCGCGCGCGCCAGCAACGTCGATGAACTGCACCAGGCGCTGCCGCTGCTGGCATGGGCGCGTAAGCATGCGTTGCCAAGTGGTGTGATGGCCGAGCAGGTCAACCCTTTCACCAGCGAGCCGTTGAGTGTCTCGCCGCTCACCTGGAGCCATGCCGAATATGTGATGACTGTACGCTGGTACCTGGGGAAATATCGTAAATTCCATGCATAATGATAGATAACGATCAAAGGCGGGAATATCCTCGCGCCGCTGCGCCTGGGTGAGACTGCTATGTTCCCGGGTCATCAATAGCGATCAGGCTGCTCCATCTCATGCACTCCGTTCTGAAGGCGCGTCTCAAAGAACCAGAGCGTGAAGCCGAGCACGAGCACAACAGCGGTGGTGACGCCGAGTTCGATCATCGCGGAGGTAAACTCCGGTCCCGCGACCTCCCTCAGCAGGAGCAGCTTCGCTCCTAATGCGATAATAATGCGTATAGCTGAGATGATGCCAATAAAGAAATACGGGCGTAGAGACGTTACATGGTCTTTAAGATAATGGATTATAGTGCCGAGTATCTCAGCGATGATGAGCACAAGCAGAAGGTCGGCAGTGAGTTCGGCGATGGCACCGAAAATGAGCGTGGGCTGTTCTCCTTGCGCAAGAACTGATAAGTGGCTGATCTCGGCGATAAAGTACCAGAGACTGTAACCCAGGGTAAAGAGCGCCAGCAGCATAAAGCAGATGCCCGTCAGCAGATAAATCATGGTATCGCTGCGGTCCAGCCATTGTCCAGATACAACGGCGAAGCGTTCCGCAACCGGATGGCGCCCTGCCTGGCTGCCCGTTGACGAGCTTGCATTGCTCGTATTCTGATCGGTTTTGTCCTCTGCCATAAGAAGATCCTCCCTTGCAATTTTATCATAGCTTTAGTTTACAATCCGGGGTACAGAGGGCCAGCTCTGCAACCGTAGGGATAGAGCGAACGTAGTAACCTGAGATAGCACGACCAAATACTGTGGAATAGCCGGGGGGATTATTGATGCCGCGCTGGTTGTATTTTTTGCTTATTTTCGCCGTATTAGCTCCTATCCTTGATGCATTTCACATTCCGCCACTCGCGCTTTTCGCTATCGCGGCGCTGGGCATTATCCCGCTGGCTGCCCTGATCGGGCAGGCAGTTGAGGATATCGCGGAATATACGGGCGAGCAGGTCGGAGGGATCCTGTTCGCCACCTTTGGCAATGCCACCGAGCTGATTATCAGTATTTTCGCCCTCGCCCAGGGGTTGACCGATGTGGTCAGGGCGTCGATCATCGGCTCAATTCTTGGTAACGCCCTGCTGGTACTGGGTGTGGCCGTCTGTGTCGGCAGCTTCAAGCACGGGCGCCTGCGCTTCGAGACGCGCTCCGCCGGGCAGTACGCCTCTCTGCTGGCGCTGTGTATCGGCGGACTGGTGCTGCCAACTATCGCCAATCTTCATATTACCGCCACGCAGCCTTCGCGCATTGTGGAGGACGAGCTATCCGATTTCATTGCTATTGTCCTGCTGCTTGGTTATGTGGCATCGATCCTCTTTAGCGTCTTTCGCGTTGGCGACCGGGGTGCTGAGGACACCGGGGACAGGGAAGAGCTTGATCCGGTGCTGGGCGCGCGCTCCGAGGCCGCTATTACGCGCCTCCTCGCCTATCGCAGCCGCGTGGCGAAAACGGCCACACCTGGTAAGTCCGGCGTGCTGCGCCAGATTGACGGCGCGATTGATGCGCTGGTAGCTCCGGATCCAGCGGTGAGCGCGAAGGCGGATCCGCCAGCGGTGCCTGTTTCATCCCCGCCTGCGCAGCAACAGGCGCACCAGCAGACGCGGCGCCCGCCACTGTGGCGCGGGCTGGTGCTGCTGGCGGTGGCGACAGTGGGGGTCGCTATCCTCTCCGAAGTCCTGGTCAGCGCGATTGAACCGGTGGCGCATTCGCTGGGCTGGAACGAAGCGTTCGTTGGCCTGGTCTTTGTGCCATTGATCGGCGGCTTGCCGGAATATTTCAATACCATCTCAATGGCGCTGGACAGGCGTATTGGCATGGTGCTGGCCGCCTCCGCCGGATCGTCTATCCAGATTGCTCTGCTCATGGCGCCTATACTTGTCCTGGTCAGCCTGCTGACGCCGCAGCGCCTCGATCTGGTCTTCAGCATTGTGGAACTGGCGGTGCTGGCGCTGGCAACGTTTCTGTTTAGCGAGATCACAAAGGATGGCGAGCTTGTCTGGCTGGAGGGCCTGCTGCTGATCCTGCTCTATGGGATGATGGCGGGTACGATCTTCCTGTTCGGAGGATGATAATAAATAACATCATGTGCATGAGGGTGCACCGCAGGCGCACCCTCATGCACATGATGTTAGATAAATGCAGGGGGAGCGCCGGTTCCTCCTGCGCTCCCATTACAGGGGAATGTTGAGCACGCTATGCCCCTCTCGGCCCGGTGAAACCAGTGGCGAGACAAAGATCTCGATCACGAAGGGTTTCTCATAGAGCGGGTTGCGCTCCTCGTCCATAAAGAAGATCTGGAAGCGCTCGCGCCGCCCGGTAGAGCCTTTCGAGAGGGCCTGCATAGGAATCGTCACTTCCGCGATATAGCCACGTCCCGGGATCTGCACCTGCGCTCGCTGTACAACGTAGGCATAGTTCTGGAAGAGAGCCGAACGCACCTCGACGTTGACGAGATCGCCGCGCACCAGGCCACTCAGACCTGCCGGCGGCTCTCCATCTTCTCTGGGTACGGGCTGATCCCTTCCCATAAGCTGAATGCGCAGCACGTAGCCGCGCCCGGGCTGCACGCGCAGCGGGGCCTCAACCAGCGCGGCCTCCGTCGTGTTGTGCTGCTGCTCGCCAACGATAAAATGTCGCACGCGCGTGAGTAAGGTCTGCCCCCTCTGTATTAGCGGGTGCGACGGCAACTGGAGGGAGCGGCGATAGCGTCCTACCCCCGGCTGGATCAGGCGCGGCAGAACCGGCAGTATGCCGCTCAGTCGCTCCATAAGCTGCCGCTTCGAGAAGGTCTGTCCCTCGCGCTCCTGCTCTTCCTGGGCGATGAGCGCCTGGGGAGCGCGCAGCACGGGTAGATTGCGCTCGCGCTCGTTCTCTTCACCCGCCTCTTCCTCGGGAGATTGCTGCTCGACCGCTCCCTCCAGCTTTTCCTCTGGAGGTAGCCCGCTATCCGTTACGTTCGCCTCCTCGCGTGCTTCCTCAAGAGAAGTCCGCACGACCTGGACTTCCGCTGGAGCGCTGATCTCTCCGGCTTGCATCCCGGCATCGCCGGTACGCGGCTGCGAGCGCTCAGCCAGCCGCCGGACTTCCTGGGCCTTGCGCGGCGCGATAGAGATGGTTGCATCAGCCAGATCATCACTCGTCTCGCCGGTGCCGTCTTCGACGGGGAGGACCCTTGTCGTGCTCCCCCCGTTATGCCTGGCGGAAACTGTGTCCGCCAGTCGCGCCGGCGTGGTACTCGAACAGAGCGCAAGCAGCGCCTCCGACATTTCAGCGGCGCTCTGGAAGCGTTCCGCGCTATCGAGTGCCAGGGCGCGCATAACCACCTCATCCGCCGCCAGGCTGATCTCCGGTATCAATTCGTGCGGAGAAGGTAAAGGGCTGCGCTTGCGTATAGCGGGATCATCCGGTGGCAGCCCCGTCAGCAGCAGGTAGAGTATCGCCCCCAGGCTGTAGAGGTCAGAGCGCGTGTCCACGGTGCCGGAATCGATCTCTGGCGCGCTGAAGCAGGCCGCGTCGGCGATATCCGAGGCGAGCGAGGATGGCAGCAGATTGCGTATAGAGAGCGGGAGCCAGGAGACCATGAGGGCTGGCAGCCCATCGTAATGATCGTCGCTCACTACAATAGCGTGAGGATCAAGGTCGCCGATAACTATCTGGTTATTGTGCAAACGATTCAATGTGCGGCATATACGATAGGCCCAGGTAATAGCAACTTCTTCGCCGGGGATGCCAATACCGCTTTGCAGGAGATCATGCAGCGTGTAATACTGAGAACTGGGATTGCCTGTTTCTTTCTTATTGATGGCAAAGGGCCAGCCCGCAACAACGTAAAGATGGGCATTGACGTAGCGTAGATCAATCACCGGCATCACATCTGGTATGCGCCGGCTGCGTAAAAGGTCATACTCTTCCTGCACTGCCGCGATGGCCTGGGCGCGGCCCTCTTCATCCAGGCTACTGATATCGATATCGCGGATGATAACCGGGCGTCGATAATCGTTATCTATAGCAAGGAAGAGCTGCACGTAAGGGCGACGGCGTATCAGCGAGACGATACGATAACGTTCAGCGATATCAGTGGTATTCAGTGAGTGCGACCGGGTGCTCTTGTCAACGCGCTGCCCACAACTGCCGCAAAATGTTGCGTGCGGGGGCAAAGTGGTGTTGCAGTGGCTACACCGTAGATTGTCGGCCCGAGTTGACTCGGACCTTGTTTGTGTTACACTCATGCCTCTTCTACGCCTTTTCTACAAAAAGATGATCCGTCTGAAGGAGATTATAGCATACTGCAAGGTCTCACGTAAGCTTAGAAGACTCCCTGGTAGGGTGCATATCCATAATTTTTCTACGCAAAAATTGCTTTTTCTGATACGATCATGGGACCATTATAGAGAGCGTCTGGCTCTTAGCGCAGGCGCCACCACCCTGGTGGGACGGTTCGCGCGCAGGATCACAAAGGGCGCAGAGGGCAGGCGTCACCCCCCTGGTAGAACGGTTCGCGCCCAGGATCACAGACAAGGGTGCAGAGGCGCAGGCGCGAAGCGCCTGCGCCTCTGCACCCTTTAATAAGAAGCGAGCGCCGCAGGCGCGAGGAAGCTATTACCCTGGGCTGTGCCCTGACTTTTTGCTCTTGTCACTTAGCAAAGGTTTTGTTAGAATCCGCAAAGGGGTACAAACGTATCCCTTCCCCACGATGTGGCAAACTGCGTCGTGCTGTCATGGTAAAATATCAATAGATCGGTGCTTTTATAAAAGGATGTTCTCCTCTTGTCCAGAACTTTAGATTACGAGCCAACATAACCCGGAGGTAGATTTTTTATGGACTTAGCCACCCTCATTTTCTGGATCATCGCGGTGGTCCTGGTAGGGGCGGCGTTGATGGTTGTAAGTCTGCGCAACATCGTGCATAGCGCTCTGGCGTTGGTTGTGGTATTTGCGATGGCTGCCGGTATCTACATACTGCTCAACGCCGAATTCATTGCTATTGTACAGATCCTCATCTATGCGGGAGCCGTGACCATCCTCATTCTCTTCGCGCTCATGCTCACGCGCATCGGCGGCCGGGTGAGGACAAACCCCACGAACCGGCTGTGGTGGGTCGCGGTCATTATCTGCGCTCTCGTGGGGGCATGTATCATCTACGCTGCAACGTTCAGCAGCCGTGCGATTGCGAATGTAGGGAACGCGGCCGGCCAGTTGCCCGCAGGCATCAATAACGTTGTACGCATCGGACAACTTTTATACAGTCCCACAACGTATAGTTATGTGCTGCCCTTTGAAATCGCCTCGCTGGTGCTGCTGGTAGCCATCGTTGGCGCGATTGTCATTGGCAGGGAGGATTAACGGCATGCTCACGCTCAATCATTTTCTGGTGCTCGGTGCGATACTCTTCTGCATCGGCCTGTATGGTGCGATTAGCAAGCATAACGCTATTGCCGTGTTGATGGGCATCGAAATTATGCTCAATGCCGTCAATATTACAATGGTAGGTTTTTCTTTCTTTAATCAGGTCAAGCCTTTTTCTACTTACCTGACCGGTCAGATCTTCGCTATTTTCATTATCACTGTGGCTGCGGCGGAGGCTGCGGTTGCCCTGGCGATGATTATTGCTATCTATCGCAAGCGAGACACGGTGGATGTTAGCGAGATAGATATGATGAAGTACTGATTCAGACCAGGTTGCTCAAGAAAGGAGATGTGCGCCTTTCCTGTCACGTAGCAAGTGTTTATTGATAAAGGTAATGACAGTGTGCGCACAAAGATCGTATGGCTTTGTATCAATACTCCTGGCTGATTCTCTTCGCTCCGCTCTGCGCATTCTTTGTAATTGTCTTCGGCACCCGCATGTGGGACATCTTTAGCCGTCCACGCGCCGGGGCCGCGAGCGTTCATGGGGATGCCTCCACCGCCCACGCGTCAGACGCGCATGGGGCCACAGGGGAGGGGCACGGCGAAGGACCTGTCCAGGATCAAGAATATGACGATGATCCTACAGTACCCTCTTTAACAATGGGGGCCAGGGTAAGCGGCTATCTGGCTATTTTGATTATGGGCCTGGCCTGTATTTACTCCTGGGTAATTTTCGCGAATACGCTGGTTACTCCCATTCCCGCGAACATTAATCCGATTTTTACCTATAGCTGGGGCGTGCCCGGCTTCGATATCGCCTTCCACCTGGATAATCTGACGGTGGTGATGATGGTGGTGGTGACGACGGTTTCGCTGCTCGTTCAGTTCTATTCACAGGGCTACATGGGAAATTCGGCGGGCTACGCGCGCTTCTTTGCCTATCTCTCGCTTTTCGCCTTCTCCATGCTGGTCATCACCTTTGCGCAGAACTTCCTGGTGATGTTCATCGGGTGGGAGCTGGTCGGCCTCAGTTCGTACCTGCTGATCGGCTTCTGGATCAACAAGCGCGCCAAACCGGAAGAGCTGCGTCCCTCCCCGGCATCGGCGGCGCTGCAAGCTATGGTAACAACTCGTATCGGCGATGTTGGCTTTATCATCGGTATCATGATCCTCTTTGCCAGCACCGGTACCTTTGACTTCACGCAGCTTGCATCCAGGGTGCAGGGCATGGACAAGGCGGTCCTCGCCATCGCAATGATCCTGGTCTTCTGTGGGGCCATCGGTAAGTCGGCGCAGTTTCCGCTGCACGTCTGGCTGCCGCCAGCGATGGAAGGCCCGACGCCGGTGAGCGCGCTGATCCACGCTGCGACGATGGTGGCCGCCGGCGTCTACATGGTCGCGCGTACTTTCCCACTCTTCCTGGCGGCCGATCCCGCCGCCTTCGCGGTTGTGGCCTGGATTGGCGCCTTTACCGCGCTCTTCGCCGCGTCGATTGCCCTGGCGCAGAGCGACTTCAAGCGCGTGCTGGCCTACTCGACGATCAGCCAGCTTGGCTATATGTTTGTCGGCCTGGGCGTCGCCGGTCCCACGTTAGGTCCTGGCCCCGGTATGTTTCATCTCTTCACGCACGCCTTCTTCAAGGCCCTGCTCTTCCTGGGCGCCGGCAGCGTGCTTTATGCGCTGCACCATGCCACGCACAAAGAGGTTCAGGATATGCGTCTGATGGGCGGCCTGGGACCGAAAATGCCGATCACGGCGATTACCTGGCTCATCGCCACGCTCTCGATCTCCGGCTTCCCCTTCTTCGCCGGCTTCTATAGTAAAGATTCGATCATCGAGCTGACGTTGACCGAGGCGCACAACTGGCCGCTGTACATTATTACGCTCTTCACCGCAGGGCTGACCGCTTTCTATATGCTGCGCGCCTTCATCCTGGCTTTTGGCGGCAAGGGGGGCAAAGTGTTTGGCCTGTGGGGCGGCACGTATCGAGGCGTGGGCAATCCGAAAGAATCACCGTGGACGATGACAGTGCCGCTGATCCTGCTGGCGATCCCTTCGCTGCTGGCCGGCTACTGGCTCAACTTCTACACCTACCTCAGCCCGAAGGCGCCTGGTATCAACCTTGCCGACGTATTCACCTCCCCGTTTACGCTGGTCGGCGTGATCGTAGCCTTTATCGGCCTCGGCTGGGCATACTTCCTGTACGGCAACGTCGAGCTGGCGAAGCTCAACGCTATAGTTCAGGGCAATGCCTTCCTGCGCACGGTGCACCGTATTCTCTATCATCGCTACTACATCGAGGAGTTCTACGATCTGCTGATCCGCTACGTCGTGCTGGGCCTCTCGCATCTTGAGCAGGCTTTCGATGCCTATGTCGTGGATGGTATCGTCAATGGCATCGCTTCCCTCATCACGACCTTTGGCCGCGACGTGCGCCGCGTAGAGACAGGCCGCGTGCAGGCGTATATGGTCGCCTTCTTTGGGGGCGTTGCCGTGTTAGCTGTGATCGTCATCGCACTGGTCACGTTCGTGAGAGGATAACAAGGTCATGGCAATCTTCACAACTCCACTTACCTGGATTATCCTGCTGCCGGTGATCGGTGCGGTGGCAGTCTATCTTACGCCGGAGCGCATCGCGCGCTGGCTGGCGCTGCTCTTCGCGGCGGCGACGTTCGCGGTTTCTATCGTCGTGCTGGTAAACATTCTGGCCGCCGGGCAGGGCTTCGGCGATATTCAGCACTTGCCCGCTGCTGGCGGCGTCATCGATCTTCCGTGGATCAATTTCAGGGCTGGCGGCATCCAGCTCAGAATCGATTACGCGCTGGGCGTCGATGGCCTGAGCCTGCCACTGGTGATGCTCAATGCGCTGCTGAGCGGGCTGGCGATCATTGGCGGCTGGGAGAAGGTGCGCGTCAGGGAATATATGGCCCTGCTGCTGATCCTGGAGGCGGCGGTGATGGGCGTCTTTATGGCAACGGACCTCTTCCTCTTCTTCCTCTTCTGGGAAGTCGAACTGGCGCCGATGTTCCTGCTCATCGGCATCTGGGGTAATGAGGTTATGAAGCACGGCATGCCCGGGCGCATCTACTCGGCGTGGAAGTTCCTGCTCTATACCTTCTTCGGCAGTATCTTCATGCTGGCGGGCATCTTCCTGCTCTACTTCACCAATATCGCTAATGGCGGTACGGTGACGGCGAGCATGATCTACTTCGCGTCGCATATGCTTGGTGGGCCGGTAGTGGTCTTCGGCCTGACGATCAGCTTCCAATTGCTGACCTTCCTGCTGATCTTCGTCGCCTTCGCCGTCAAGATACCGATGTTCCCGTTCCATACCTGGCTGCCCGACGCACATACCGATGCTCCAACCGAGGTCAGCGTGATCCTGGCCGGCATCCTGCTCAAGATGGGCGCCTACGGGCTGATTCGTATCTGCCTGGGTCTCTTCCCTCTGGGCGTTCACGATTTCTCTGGCGTGCTCGTCGTGCTGGCGGTGATCAACATCATCTATGGCGCGGGCATCTGCCTCATCCAGTCGGACATGAAGAAGCTAATCGCCTATTCGAGCGTGAGCCACATGGGCATCATCCTGCTGGGTGTCGCTGCGGCGGCTGGCAGTGGAGATATAGCTTTCCGCACGGCGGCGCTGACCGGAGCGACGGTGCAGATGATAAGTCACGGCCTGATTACGGGGCTGCTCTTCTTCTGCGTGGGCGTGATTTACGACCACGCTCATACACGCGAGATCGCCGTCTTCGGCGGAGTAGCGAAGAAGATGCCGCTGCTCGCCACGCTCTTCACCTTCGCGGGCCTGGCATCGCTCGGCCTGCCGGGGCTGGCCGGCTTCGTCGCGGAGTACATGGTATTCACGAGCAGCTATCGCATCTGGTCGGCGGCGACGATTATCGCGGTCTTCACCATGATTCTCACCTGTGCTTATCTGCTCTGGATGCTCAAGCGCGTCTTCTACGGGCCGTTCAATACAAAGTGGCACTGGCTGCCCGATGCCTCGGCGCGTGAGGCGGTCCCGCTCATTGTGCTGGCCGTCTTTATCGTGCTGGTCGGTATCTATCCGCTGCCCCTGATCGATGCATTCAGGCCCAGCCTGGCGCAGATTATGCATGTGGCCGTGGCTATGATAAAGTAGGTGGGGCAAGGAGTTATAAATAAATGTTTAAAGTAGCTGATCTCTACCTGCTGGCGCCGGAGCTAACGCTGGCTCTGCTCGCGCTGGTCGTAATGATGGTGGATCTCTTCGTCAAACGCCGCGTCGTCACAGCCGCCGTTGCGCTGCTCGGGCTGATCGTGCCTTTCGGCTTCGCTATTTCTCTGGCTGTGACGCAGACGGGGACGCAGCGCGCATTCTTCAATATGCTGGTGATCGATCCCTATGCCATCTTCTTCGAGATAGTCTTCCTGATTATCGCGGCATTGATGATCCTGGCATCTTACGACTACGTGGGCAAGTACGTCAGGGCCGACGGCGAGTTCTACACGCTCATGCTCCTGTCGGTGACGGGCATGATGCTGATGGCAAGCACGGGCGAACTCATCACCATCTACATTTCGCTGGAACTTACCAGCATCCCGCTCTATGTCATGGCCGGCCTGATGCGCACCAGCGAGCGTTCGGCGGAGGCTTCGGTGAAGTATGTGCTGCTGGGCGCGATGTCCTCGGCGATCCTGCTTTATGGCTTCGCGCTGCTCTACGGCCTGACGGGCACAACCGACCTGGTAAGCATCGCCACGGCGGTCAGGCAGGGCGTCCAGCAGGGCAATGCGCTGCTCATCGTCGCGGTCATCCTGACCATTGCCGGTTTCGGCTTCAAGATCTCGGCGGTGCCCTTCCATATGTGGGCGCCGGATATCTATGAGGGTGCGCCAACTCCCTCGACGGCCTTCTTCTCGGTGGGTTCCAAGGCGGCAGGCTTTGCCGCGCTCATTCGCGTCTTCATCTACGGTGGTCTTGGTCAGGTGAACCTGACCTCGCAGATCATCGTGTTCTCGATTGTGGCCGTGCTCACGATGACGCTCGGTAATCTGGTGGCTGCCGTACAGTCGAACGTCAAGCGTCTGATGGCTTACTCCAGCATCGCGCAGGCCGGCTATATCCTGGTTGGTTTCATCGCCAGCCTTGCTACCGGCCGCCCGGAGGGCAATGCCTCCGTGCTGTTCTTCATTCTGGTCTACGTGATTACCAACCTGGGTGCCTTCTCCGGCATCATCGCGCTCGCCAATCTGACCGGAGGCGAGACAATCGATGATTTTCGTGGGCTTGGCCGGCGCGCTCCCCTGCTGAGCGCGGGAACGGCGCTGTGCCTGCTATCGCTGGCCGGCATTCCGCCGGTGGCCGGGTTCTGGAGCAAGGTCTTCCTCTTCACGGCCGCCTGGGAATCGGGGCTGCAATGGCTGGTGATTGTGGCTCTGCTCAACACCATCGTTTCGCTCGTCTACTATGGTCGCATCGTGAAGGCGATGTACTTTGATGCGCCTCCCAAGAATGATCGCCTGGTGGCGCCGGCGGGCCTGATGACCTCGATCACGCTGACCACGGCTGCCCTGCTGGTGATTACCGTGGCCGCGCAGGCGATCCTCAACGCGTCAACGCCTGCCGCCAGCAGCCTGCTGACCTTCCTGGCCGGGCATTGATCCGCGTGCGCAGCCAGGGTGGGGCACGGTAAAACCCGGGGGACAGGTCGAGACAAAGTGGGCAGGTAAAAGACGGGGCAGATCGAGCCAGGGTGGGGCACGGTAAAAGCCGGGGGGCAGGTCGAGACAAAGCGGGCAGGTAAAAGAGGGGGGCAGATCGAGCCAGGGTGGGACACGGTAAAAAGACGGGGGGCAGGTAAAAGACGGGGGCAAGCCCCGTCTCTACATTCACGAGGTGTAGAGACGGGGCTTGCCCCCGTCTGGGCCTGTCCCCTTCGTCTGGGCCTGTGCCCCCCGTCTGGGCCTGCCCATCCCGTCTGGGCCTGTGCATCCCGTCTGGGCCTGTGCATCCCGTCTGGGCCTGTGCATCCCGTCTGGGCCTGCCCTCGTCTTTTCTTAAAGATCTCAGAGTATCCACACCCTGATGTTGCTATAGTTCACGCGTGTCGCATTCGTAATATCCGAGGCGATGAGGCCGATTTCTCCGCTGGCGTAGGTGGTATCGGTAATGGAGGTCAGTTTCGTCTGGTTGGCGTACAGTTCTATGGTGCTGCCATTGGCGACAACCCCGATAGTATTGAGCCGGTTCGCTCCTGTAAGGATCGCGGAAGACGTATTGGTGATTAGCGTCGAAGAAGTGTTGTTATCCCTATAGACATAAAGATCATACGATCCGTCCGAGCAGACCTTGAAGGAATAGACCTTGCCATTTGAACCGTCGTTACGAAAAGCTATCCCGCCGCAATCGCCCTGCAAGATCGTCATCTGCACCTCAACGGCGAAATTACCGTAATGGGTAGCCAGGTTGCACAGGAAGTTATTGTGCGCCTTTGTCTCGCTGATCTGATAGACGCCATTGGCGAACGCGCAGGTACCACCAAAGGCTTTGTTGCTATACATCTCCCATCTGGGAGTGGCCTGATTGAGTGGATCATAGAGCGCGAGGGTGCCCTGGCCGCTCATATAAGAGGGATAAGGATTGGCCGTCGCCGCCGTTGCCGTCGCAGCGGCGTAGGTCGTTGCCGTCGCGTTCACCTGCGCGGTAGCCGTCGCGGCTTGCGCGGTGATCGCGGCCTGCGCCGTCGCTGTTGCCGCTCCTGCCTGGCCCGCGCCTTGCTGGCCCGAAGTAAGGCCGCGATACAGCAGATACCCCGTGCCCGCCACGATAATGAGCAGAGCTATAAGCGCCAGCAGCGCTTTTCTGGCGCCGGAAGATCCCTTACGCGGCGGAGCGGTAATAATGGCGGGCGGTGGCGGTGGCACGACGATGTTCATGCTCTGCTGAGAACCGCCCTGAGGAATGGGGGTCCGGCTCTCCTGCCATGCGGAGGGGGATGCGGGCAGGTTGCTGGGAGAGGTCAGCAATTCGCTGCTCTGTGGGAAAGGCAGATTCCTGGCCTCTTCGGTGGCAGCAATATTGATGGTGAGGATCAGGGCGCCGGGAGGGCCGCCATCGTAGTAAGGCTCGCCCTGCCCCTCCAGGCGCAGCACCTGTCCCTCCTGCACTCCTGCCGGCACCTGCGCCGTTACCCGGCGTCCTCCCGGCAGGGTGAGGGTGCGGCTGGTGCCGCTCAAAGCTTCGCTGCGACGAATGCTCAGTGTTGCCCGCAGATCGCCCTTTGATTGAGTGGCCTGCTGGAAGGCGCGGGCGAAATCGGCGATAGAGGGAAAGCGTTCCTCCGGCTTCTTCGCCAGGGCGCGCAGAATGACGGCATCGATGGCCGGCGAGACGCGCGAGTTGAAGATGCCTGGCGGCTGGGGCTGTGCCGTGAAGTGCTGGCGCATCACCTGCTCCATGCGTCCGATGAAGGGCGGGCGGCCCGTGAGCAACTGGTAAGCCATAATCGCCAGCGCGTACTGATCGCTGGCCGCGACGGGCCGGCCATCCCACTGTTCAGGCGCCATATACGTTGGTGTGCCGCGCACGCTCTGGCTAGTATTGGCTGTAGCGCTGGTGAACTTCGCGATGCCGAAATCGGTCAGCAGCAAATCGGGACGCTTACCGGCGCCCGTGCGGTCTCGGATGAGGAAGTTGGAGGGTTTGACATCCTGGTGCACGATCTGGTGATCGTGCGCATGCTGGAGCGCATCCGCTGCCTGAGAGAGTAGATCGGCAATCTCTTCCGGCGTGAGCAGGCTGCTATAGCTATGCTGGCGCAGCCAGTCGGAGAGCGATCCCTCCGGGCGATAGGGCATGACCATATAGGTCACAGGCGCGCCATTGACCTCTTCCTCGCCAAAATCGAACAGTGGGAGAATGTGCGGGTGGTCGAGTAAAGAGATTGCCTTCATTTCGCGCTGGAAGAGGCGTTCAGCCTCCTTCGTCGCCTCTGAATCGGGATAAGGCGTGGCCTCGTTGCGGATAACTTTGATGGCAACCTGGCGCTCGATGCGTGTATCTTCCGCCACGTAGACTTCACCCATGTTGCCGCTGCCAACCTGGCGTATCAGCCGATAATGACCAAGCTGCACTCCTGCAAATGGCATCTTAGCCCTCCCGATTTCGCAAGAAAAATGCTAGAGTAGCATTGGTGGAACGTGACAATACTATAGCACAGGTATTGCAAAGACGGAAGTAGCCAGGGACCAATATACAGGCATTCTCACTATTTGATATTACGGATTGCCGATCTTGAATGTTAAAAGCCACGATGCAGGACATACTACCAGTCGCCGCGAATTACATGGGCGATGCTGGAGGCGTGTGAGAGGACGCGGCTCATCGCCGTCAGCAGGTCGAGATGGATGGCGCTCGATTCGATGCTCACCGGGACTCCTGATTGCAGGCGGCGCAGGTGACGCAGGTGGAACTCGCGTTTCATCTGGTTGATCTGGCGCTTGCGGGCAAAGAATTCCTCCGCCAGCGCGGGATCTTGCGCCGCCAGGGCGGCCAGCGCCTGCTGCAAGGCCGTTGTTACCTCATGATGGTAGGTCAGCAGATCGTGCCAGCCCTCGTCGGAAAAGACAAGCTGGTTGCGCCGCTTGCGCCGCGCGAGCCGCATGCACTGCTTGTCGATGATGTCGCCGATAGCCTCAAGATCGGTGATGACATAGAGCAGCGCGGTCTTGCGGCCCCTCTGCTCCTCGCTCATGGCGCTATCATCGAGCTGCGTAAGATAGCGTTTGATCGCACCGTTCAGCCTGTCGAGCTGGTCTTCGAGCTTATCGATACGCATGGGCACCTTGCTGCCGCGATCCTCGAAGGCGTGGATGCTCAGTTGCAACATCTCGGTCACGAGATCGGTCATGTGCAGAACCTCGCGCGTCGCCTGCCCCAGCGCAACAGCGGGCATCGAAAGCACATCGGGATTGAGATAGCAGGGTTCGCGGCCCTCCTCGGAGGCGCGCTCAGGGAGCAGCCTCGTCGCCAGGCTTGCCAGTGGGGCTGCCAGGGGAACAAAGACGATAGCCAGCGCGAGATTGAAGCCGAGGTGCGTGAGTGCGACGAGTGCTGCCGGGGCCAGGTGCGGCATTGCCAGCAGCGCCGTGAGCGGGTTCAGCAGCGCCAGTGCGATCAGAGCGCCGAGCAGCTTGGTACCGCAATGGATGAAGGCGAGCCGCCGCCCGGCCAGCGAACCGCTGCTCAGGGCGGTAAGCAGCGCCGTGATCGTGGTGCCGGCGTTGCAGCCGAAGAGCAGAGCGAGTGCTGCCACAAGCGGCAATGCGCCGCTGGCGGACAGCACGATCACCATGCCCACGCCGGCAACGCTCGATGCAAACGCCATCGTCAGCCCGGCGCCGATCAACGCCAGCACAATTGGCGCTCTGACCAGCGCCTCGAAGACCGCTGCCGTGACATGACTGTCAGCAAGAGGAGTGCTGCCGGCTTTGAGCGCGGCCAGCCCCAGAAGGATGAGGCCAATACCAAAGGCCGCCTGCCCTGTTCCGCGCCGCGTTGTGCCGCGCGTGAAGAAGGCCGCGGCGGCTCCGATGCCGGCAAAGAGAAAGGCATAGTCTGTAATGTTGAAGATCAGCAGTTGCACGACCAGCGCGGAGCCTACGTTCGTTCCGAGCAGCGTAATGATGGCGACGGTCAGAGGAATAAGCTGCGCGCTCACCAATCCGACCAGCAGCGAGGAGGTGGCGCCAGAGCTTTGCGTGAGCGCCGTTATCAATACACCAACGCCAAAGGCGGCCAGGCGATGGCGGGTGAGCAGCATCAGTGCGCGGCGCAGTCGCATGCCCGCGTCCCGCTGCATAGCGTCGGTAATCAGATGCACTCCGTAGAGCAGCAGCAGTACGCCGCCAACGATCAGGCTCAGAACAATCGTAGGATTGCTGGTGTCAATCACTGATACGCTCCTCCCCGGACTCACGTTCTTCTGCGTGGCTGCGCGATAATGAGCTTTAATGCTCGAGGGAACCCTTCAAGTTCTCTCCTTCCCTGACAGCCCGGCGCCTGCGGCGCTTCGCACCTGTGAGGAGTGGTTATATGCGGTGCGGATGCAGCCCGCACCATATACAACCACTCCTCACAGATAGGCCGCAGAAGGCGGCAAGAAATCGGAAGAGTTATTGATCAAGATAAGGCATTAAGGGAATGTTAACAAAATGTTAAGGGAATGTTAAATACTATCATACCATGATGGCGCAGGGATTGCAAGGAGAGCCGTTGCGACCTGTTAAGAGAAAGGCGAGGGAGCGTCTCAGGTTCGCTGCTCGTCGGGCACATCCTCGATGAGCGCCGAAGGAGCGACCTCCAGCGCGTTCGCCAGGCGTGTCAACGTCGTCGTTGTAACCTCGACATACGGATCTCTGAAGATGCGCCGTATGGTGTTATAGGCAACTTCCGATTTCGTATGCAGCCGGGTCATCGATACGCCTCTGGCATCGGCTATTTCTTTGACTTTCAAGCGGATCTTCATAATAGAGGTCCTGGCCCACTCCAACTTATATAAGACACATACACTGGTAACTATTGACTGCTCATATTATAACAGCAATATTAAGATGCGAAAAGATGCTCATATGAGCGGAACAGTACCGGGCAAGCGACAGGCGTAGAAAATCATGGTCCGACTTTGCTCTCTTCTCTACGAAGCCGGGGAAATATTGACAATCATCAATATCTTCGCTATACTTTGGATAGAGGAAGAAGGAAGAATGGCCCAGAAACAGGAAATTATCCCGGTGAAAGAGCGCAAGAGACGCGTCGGTGCCGTAGGGGGCACCGCACCTTGCTGCCCGCCAGCGATACGGCCCGCGCTGCAATCGGAGGAGGCAAGCGTGATAGCTGCGCAGTTGCGCGCGCTGGCCGATCCAACGCGGGTGCAGATCGTAACGATGCTGGCCAGGCATGCCGGCGAAGTCTGTGTGTGTGACATTACCAGCAACTTCGACCTGGATCAATCGACTATCTCCCACCATTTGCGACTGCTGCGCCAGGCGGGGATTATCGATGTCGTGCGTTATGGTGTCTGGGCCTACTATTTCCTGCGCCCGGGCGCGCTGGCGCCGGTTCGCCAACTATTGCGACTGCTCGAACCTGCGCACCAGGAGGTTGAATCGGCCTGATTTTTTTTGCCATAGATATTGAAGATTATCAATGTCTCCTCGAAAGAAGAAAGGATAATCAAGCATGACCAATCATGACGAACAACTACGAAAGAGAGTGCGTAAGCGCTACGGACAGGCTGCGGTTCAGGTTTTGCAGACGGGAACAAAAGGTGGTTGCTGTGGCGGCGAATGCTGCAATAGTGCAGGCGATGCTATTACTCAGAACCTGTATAGCAGCACGGAGTTGCAGGGCATACCACTGGCAGCAGCCCTCGCCTCGCTTGGCTGCGGAAATCCCACCGCGCTGGCGGAACTGAGGCCGGGCGAGAAGGTGCTCGACCTGGGCAGCGGCGGTGGCATCGATGTGCTGCTCTCAGCGCGGCGTGTGGGGCCAAACGGTTTTGCCTATGGCCTGGATATGACCGATGAGATGCTGGAACTGGCCGAGCGCAACCGGGTGCAGGCAGCCATCGAGAACGTGCAGTTTCTCAAAGGCATCATCGAAGATATTCCCCTGCCTGATAATACCGTAGATGTCGTAATCTCGAACTGCGTCATCAATCTCTCCGCCGACAAGGGGCGCGTGCTGCGCGAGGCATACAGGGTGCTGGCGCCGGGCGGGCGCTTCGCCGTCTCGGATATCGTCGTTTGCGGTCAGATGCCTGAGAGCATTCGCGGCGACATGGAAGCCTGGGCCGGCTGCATGGCGGGTGCGCTCGAAGAGGAGACCTATCGCCGTCTGCTTGCCGAAGCCGGCTTCGTCGAAATCGCCATCGAGGTCACGCGCCGCTATACGTTCAACGATATGGTGGAAAGCGGCGCCGGTTCCTCCCTGGCGTCTCTCTCCGCCGAGGAGCGAGCCGCGCTGGAGGGGAAGGTCGTCAGCGCGTTTATCCGCGCGCGCAAACCGGCGTAAGCGCTCACACGGGCCGCGCCTTCAGTTGCAGGATGATCTGTCGCTGATCGTGTGGCTCGATATTGAGCCTGTCTTCGGGGCGGTTGAGACCATCTTCGCGCGTGACAACCGGCTCGAAGCAGACAAAAGCGTGATCGGGCGCCATCACCGGCTCCGACCAGACCTGCATCGTTGTCAGCGAATAGATGCCCTCGCTCGGCAGTTCGGCAATGGTCAGGGCGCCGCGATGGGGGATCTCGATGGTAACGTTGTGCGGGAAAGGATAAGGATTGTCGGGCGGGTTGGTGTCCCACTGGAAGGCCGCAACCTCAAAGCCGGGTGGGCCGTCGGTGACGATCCTGGCCTTGTCCCCCTGTGCCACGGCGAAATAGGGATGGAAGCCCGGCGCGATGGGCATCACCTCTTCGCCGCGATTCTCCATCGTCAGGGTGTAGGTCAGCGTGCCCTCGCTTGCGGCAACCGTGACGGTAAACGTAAACTCGTAGGGATAGTTGGGGCGCGTTGCATCGCTGCTCTGCAACTGCATCGTGAGCGCCGACGCGCCACGCTGCGTGACCGTCCAGGGCAGCAGGCGCCCGAAGCCGTGAATGGGCAGCGACGTACCCTTCTCCTTGAAGGTACCATCTTTGAGCCGCGAGAAGTTGGGGATCATCAGCGGCAGCCCCCAGCGCGCCACATTGCCGGTCTCCGCCGGGCGGTAGAGCACCTGCCAGGAGGCAACCTGGAAGTGCGAGACGAGGCCGATTTCGGGGATAACGCCTATGGTCGTATTGCCACTGGTAAGCACCACCTCGCGCTGTGTTGGGAAATCCATAAAACTAGCCATGAGTTTCACTCACCTTTTTTAATGATTCGTTAAGGCTTAATCCTATTGCGTTTTAGAGGCTACACGCTTATACTGTAAGATATCAGTCAAGGGGCATCGCGCGGCTTTGCCGCGCCAGGGATGGAGGTGTGGGGACCGGGCGCTTCGCGCCCGGTCCCCACACCACACCCTCTAAAGGCGAGCGCGCAGGCGCAATCAGATGCCCTGTGCTCTCGTCCTCGCGGGTTAGTTGTTTGCGTGGCTCCACAGCATCGCGGAGGTGTGGTGTGGTGAGACGAATGCGCTTCGCGCATTCGCCTCACCACACCACACCTCCAGCGAGCGCCGCAGGCGCAAGGCCATGATGGTGCCGGGAATAAGGCACGCAATTAATAATAAGTAGAGTGTTGATCGATCCTGCTTCCAGTTGCAGATGGGGGCCGCTGGGCTATGGAGGAACAATCGGGTAAAGAAGCCTCGGAGGCAAGAATACGACCAGACAGACTGGAAAAGGAGGAGAAGCAGTCTGTGCAAGGATCTATTGCTATCAAGGGAACGCGCAATGGCTTGCTTTTGACTCTGGAACCGGAAACTCCATTCGGCGAACTGCTTAATGCGCTCGCCGAACGGCTCGCCGAGGCTCCCACCTTTTTTCGCGGCGCCTCACTGACGGTTGATACCAGCCGTCGCAGTCTACGCGTGAGCGAGCGTGTCCAGCTGGAAAACCTCCTCGCGTATTATCAAATGTCGGTAACATCATTAGAAAAGGCGACACAGGCTCGCCAGGCAAAAACGATCACTTTGCCTCTTTCAGAATCATCCCCCAATCCTGATACCTCAATGGGCCAGGCTCAGCGTGATGCGCGCGAATCGGACGATACTCTCTTTTTGCGACGTACTGTACGCTCAGGGCAGGCGATTCACCATCATAGCAACATCGTGGTGCTGGGGGATGTCAATCCGGGAGCGGAGATCGTGGCCGGCGGAGATATAATCGTGTGGGGCGTGCTGCGTGGCATGGTACATGCGGGCTATCCCGATAATCAGAATGCCGTGGTCTGTTCGCTGCTTTTATCGCCCGTTCAGTTACGTATTGCTCACTTGCTCTCGCGCCCCCCGGAGGGCTTTGAGGCGCTACCACGCCCGGAGGTTGCCGCGATCAGGCACGGCCAGATCGTCGTCGAGACCTGGGTGAGCGGCCGCCCACCGCGTAAGTGATATGCAGTGCCGTGTTCAGGGATTGCGCTAGATTTTTTGGGGCCTGTTGCGTATACTAATTTCAGTATCCTCAAGCGGATCGATGCCTCACCACCAGCCAGACCGCTCACGCCTTGAGGATTGTACATAAGAAAGTCTGAATGGTCAAATGGTTTTGCGCTAAAAACCATACAGGCCATGAACGCAATATTCTCTTACTGGAGTCTGGACAGTTCTTCTTTATCAGGGGGTGAGCATGGAAAGCAGGGTAATTACCATCACATCAGGCAAGGGTGGCGTGGGGAAAACGACGACAACGGCCAATCTCGGCACCGCTCTGGCGATGCAGGGCAGGAAGGTTGCCGTGGTCGATTCGGATATTGGCCTGCGCAACCTTGATGCTGTGCTGGGATTAGAGAACCGCATCGTCTACGATCTGGTCGATGTTGTGGAGGGGCAGTGCCGTCTGCGACAGGCGCTCATCAAGGACAAGCGGCTCCCCGAACTTTATTTATTGCCTGCTGCTCAGACTCGCGATAAGAATGCCGTCAATAGCGTTCAGATGGAGCAGCTTTGCCAGCAACTACGCCAGGAGTTTGATTTTGTGGTGATCGACTCACCGGCTGGCATCGAGCAGGGGTTTCGCAACGCCATCGTGGGCGCCGATGAGATCGTGATTGTCGCTAACCCGGAAATGGCCTCGGTGCGCGACGCGGACCGCATTATTGGCCTGGTAGAAGCGGCGGGCAAGCCGGAACCCCGCCTGATCCTCAATCGCCTGCGCCCGGAAATGGTCAAGCGCGGCGATATGATGGATGTTGCCGATGTACTGGAGGTGCTCGGTATCGACCTGCTGGGCATTATTCCCGAAGACGAGACGATTATCATTGCGACCAACAAGGGCGAACCCGCTGTGCATGATAAGCGTTCACGCGCCGGGCGGGCCTTCCTCAACGCCGCGCAGCGCATCCTGGGCGAAGAGATCCCGCTCAATGAGGTCGAAGAATCTCCAACATTACTAGAACGTCTACGCCGCCTGGTAGGATTTGGTCCCCCTGTGGCTGAGAAACGTGTGCGCTCTCAGTCATCCTAAAAGGGCAAAAAATTATGGGTGTTTTTGAATTTATGATTGGTCGCAAGAAGCCAACGCCGGGTGAAATGGCGAAGGAGCGCCTCAAGGTGGTGCTGGTGCATGATCGCCTGAAGCTGAACCCGGAACTACTCGAACTCATCAAGTCAGAGTTACTGGCAGTCCTTTCGCGCCGCCTGGATGTAGATGAGAAGCAAATGCAGATCACTCTCGCCCACGAGGGTGGGTGGGATAAACTGCTGGCGAACGTTCCCATCAAGCGGCAGAAGGTCTCTTTCGAGTGGGATCCGCCCTCGTATTCCCCTTCAAGCAACGTGCTGCGTGGCAAACTCCACGTCGAAGACGCCGGCGAATCATAAGGCGGAGCGGCCGTGCCGCTTTCCTCTCACCAGGCAAGGCGCACCTGCGCACCTCAGGCTGTCAGTGCGAATAGCAGGCAGGGTGCGTGTGGCTGCGCTCAGAGGGGATGGTGAGGGGCGAAGTCACGATGGGTGGCAGAGCGCATATAATTATATATAGACAATTCAATAAAAGGTTAAGAAGATGAAAAGGAATTCGAGACTTCTTAACTGAATCTCCATCCCTTCATAACGCCAGGCAGCCTCCTCACGCCCTATAATTACGACTATAAAGCGCTGCTCAAAGGCAGTCGTAGTCGATTAGGATAGAGGGGTGGAGGTGTTTCCCCGCAAAGTAACCGCGACAGAAAAGTTCTTCTTTCTTTCATTATAAGCAGCATAAACAACAGCAAGCGGTATCGCGCCAGTGAAGTGCCGGTGTGTGAATATCACCGTATGCAGCGTCTGTTATCGCGCTGCGTGCGGCAAGAGGCCAGGATATGTGGAGGTGGCTTGCACCTGTCCGGGTGCGTAATATCTGGATGGCGGGGGAGCCACATGGCCGGGGCGAGAGGGGCAGCCTGTTCTGTGGAGAGTTGTCCCTGGTGGTGTTACGTGGTGGGGTGGATTTTTTGGAGCGCGGCGGCCATGTGGTGATGGGCGGTGGAGGTATACGCGCGCCCGCCAGGTGCAGGAGTTTGGAGGGGCCGGAAGATGTTGCACGCTGTGTACTGAAGGTAGCCGGTGTCATGCCGGCACTTCAGTGGCGCGATAATGCTTATACCTGTTCGCTATTTAGAGGGCATCTGATGCTCCATGGCTCGCCTCCTTGTGCCGGGCCTTCGCGCGACGGCGCTGGTGGGGGACCAGGCGCTCTCTGATGGGAAAGGGGGCTGTGTACCATTCTGCTCAGGGATGATGTGGTTGGGGGTCGATGGAATGAGTAGGGTGAGTCGGATACGTAGAGTAAGCAGAATACGCAGGTTACAGAAAATAAATACGATACGCAGAATGCGCGAACTAAGGCAGGCTGCCAGAAGAATTCAACTTTACAGGGCGCACACCTACAATGTGAGCAGGGCGCTCTGGCCTGCCCGCATGCGGCGTTGTATCGCCACAACCAGAGCGGCCCAGCGGCGTCGCATGATTATCATGAAGGGGATGTGGTGGTCGCAGGCCGTGCACGCGCCCTTGCTCTACATGCTCTTTGGAGCGCTGGCATCCACGCTGCTGGTAGGCTCTGTGATTATGGCGGCGCTTCTGCTGCAATACCGGGCCTTATTGCTGATTCTGGGCATACTCTGGCTGGCGCTGATCGTCGTTACGGCGCGCCTGCTCTCCTATGAGATGAGCCACTCAACGGCGCCTGTGCCATCACTCCATCCTGTGCGCCATACGCAGCCCGATCTACCGGCGACCCCGCTGCTTGAGTTCCCGCAAACGCCAGTGCCGGCGACGCCGCTCATCCGCGTGCTGGAGACCATCGATCTCTCGGCGAGCGATGTTGAACATTTCCTGAGCACGCCGCCCCCGAGCCAGTCATCGCCAACCCCAAAGAGCGAAGCCGGCCAGCCTGTCGATGTGCCAATGCCTGAGGAGAAGATATGACCTTCGGGTAGTTTCGTTGACCGTCACGCTCAGCCTGAGTATGATAGCTCCTGATAATAGTGGGATTATTAAGGGCGGTAGCCCTTCACCGGGGGCGCGGGGGTATTCCCCGATTCCCCCCTTTTATCGCACCGCCTGCGGCGCACATAACGCGGAAAAAGGTTTTGGCGAGGATTACCTGCCCCCGGGCCGGGTCCCTCGCGCTCCGGCAGGGGACTACCGTCCCCTGCATCCCTGTATTTGAGGAGGGTGCCGTTGTGAGCAATCAGCAAATTCAGAAGGTTAAAGTGAAGCGACTGGCGCATGTAGGACTGTGGGCGACAGACGTACTCACGCAGGCCCGATTCTATCGTCAGGTGCTCGGACTTGACCTGCGCCTGCCACCCGATAACGCTGTCGAGCAAGATACGGAGACAGGTGATGCCGGCCTGTTCCTTGCGCTGGGAGACGAATATCATTGCCTGGGACTGTTCAACGATACGCGTCCCGCGCCCGGCAATGGTCGCAGATCGGCCAGGCGAACGCAACTGCACCATCTCGCCTTCGCCGTTGATACCGATGCCGAACTTGCTGCGCTGGCGGCTCGCCTCAAAATCTCTGGCGTCGAGCTAACGATGAGTCCGCGCGATGGCGATAGCGACGCGGGCGATACGCTCTGGTTCAACGATCCCGACGGCAATCGCATCGAAATCCTGGTCCCGCCCGATGATGTGCTGGCACGAACGACGGCAACCAGTGGTGAGCGCTACACATCGCTGCGCCCGCTTGCCTTACAGCACGTCGCACTGCACACGCCGCACCTGGATACAATGGTCGAGTTCTATAGCGAGGCGCTGGGCTTCGATATCTCGGACTGGCTGCTGCGCGAAGCCGCGTGGCTGCGCTGTAACCACAACCATCACACGCTCATGCTCATCCAGGAGAGCAAGCAGGATGTCGATCATGTTGGCTACAGCATCTCCGACGGGCAAGAACTTCTGCGCTGGGGCGATCATCTCAGCCGGCAGCATGTGCCGATTTTGTGGGGGCCTGGCCGCCACGGAGCCGGCTCCGATCTGTTCCTGCGCTTCGCTGACTCCGAGGGGCTGCATATCGAGCTATCCGCCGGGCTGGAGCAATACTACGACCATGATGTGACCTCTCCGCCGCGCCTCTGGCATACCCGAGCGCTGGCGCTCAATCTGTGGGGCGCTATGCCCTCCTGGATGCGCGAAGAGATCCAGGTGTAGGGATCAGGCGCGGGTAAGGGTGCCCGCAATCAGGACGCTCGCAGCCAGGACGCTCGCAAGGGGCACCCCCAACCAAGAGGGGCTGCGATCAAATATAGAAGA
>Ga0070739_10002022_pt1 | contig 28407 bp, 37 predicted proteins | sample Coa_R1_7_FD_66445 | JGI IMG/M metagenome (GOLD analysis project Ga0070739, IMG submission 66445) | Surface soil microbial communities from Centralia Pennsylvania, which are recovering from an underground coalmine fire - Coalmine... | ecosystem: Environmental > Terrestrial > Soil > Unclassified ...
GAGCGCCTTCGCCACCTCGAGCCGCTTGCGGTCCGGGATCGTCAGCTCGCTCGCCGACTTGTCGCCGACCCGCTCCAGCCCGACCGTCTCGAGCAGCTCCTGCGCGCGGGCGAAGCAGGCCCGTGTCGAGCGCTTCGCGCCCTCGCGGCCGTACATCGCGCCGACCGCGACGTTCTCGCGGACGGTCAGGTTCGCGAACGGCTTCACCACCTGGAACGTCCGTGCGATCCCGAGGTGGCAGACCGCGTGCGTCGGGACGTCGGCGATCCGCGTCCCCTGGTAGAGCACCGCGCCCTCGGTCGGCTTGTAGACGCCGCTGATGACGTTCATCAGCGTCGTCTTGCCGGAGCCGTTGGGACCGATGAGTCCCAGCACGCTGCCGCGCTCGACGTCGAACGTCACGGCGTCGAGCGCCCACAGGCCGCCGAACCGCATCCCGACGTTGTCGATCCGCATCGCGATCTCGGCCATGCGATCAGGCCTTGTACGCGGTCAGCGTGGCGAGCCAGGCGCGAACGCCGCCGCGCATCCCGAAGAGCCAGACGAGCCCGCGCGGGAGCAGCAGGACCACGAGGACGATCATCGCGCCGAAGAACAGCGTGTGCGCGTTCACGAAGTAGCGCTGCAGCAGCTCGTTGACCCCGGCAAGGATCAGCGCGCCGATGAAGGGACCGCCGACCGTGCCGATCCCGCCCAAGATCGTCATCACGATCGGGAAGACGTTGCTGTCGGGCGAGAAGGTGATCGACGGGTCGATGAAGCCGTTCGCGACGCCGAACACCGCGCCGGCGGCGCCGGCCATCGCCGCGCCGATCGCCCACGCGGTGATCTTGTAGCGCGTCGGCGAGATGCCGAGCACGGCGGCGGCGTCCTCGTTCTCCCGGATCGCGACGAACGCGTACCCAAGCTTCGAGCGCGCGATCGCGTACGTGCCGAGAATCGACGCCAGCGCGACGGCCCACATCGCGTAGTAGTAGATCCAGAAGTGCGCGTTGTCCTGACGCACCGCCAGGCCGCTCGTCCCGCCGAGCGCGTCCAGGTTCGCGACGACGTCGGAGACGGCCAGGCCGACGCCGAGCGTGGCGATCGCGAAGTAATGGCCGCGCAGCCGCAGCAGCGGGAACCCGACGACGATCGCGAACGCGCCGGCGACGGCGACGGCGAGCGCGACGTCGGCGAGCAGGTTGTCGACGTGCGCCTGCGAGAGCAGCCCCGAGCAGTAGGCGCCGAGCCCGAAGAACGTCACGTTGCCGAACGAGACGTAGCCGGTGTAGCCGCCGATCAGATTCCATCCGTACGCCATCGCGGCGTACATCAGGATGTTGCGGAAGACGATGTTGAGGTAGTCGTTGTGCGCGAAGGGTACGGCGAGGAGCGCCGCCATCACGGCGAGCACGAACGCGAACGCGATCGGGCTCCCGGTGATCCCGCCGAGGCCGATGCCGCGCAGAGCTCGGTGCGTCGAGGACGGCGTCACGCGGTCGCGCGCCCGATGATCCCGGTCGGCCGCACGAGGAGCACGATCAACAGCACGACGAGGGCGATCGCATCCTGCAGACCGGAGCCGCTGATGTGCTGCGTCCCGATCGTCACGTCGAGCTGCGTCGCGAACGCCTCGACGATCCCGTAGACGAGCCCGCCGACCAGCGCGCCCTGCACCGACCCGAGGCCGCCGAGGACGCAAACCACGAACGCCGCGACGACGAACGGGTCGCCCATGGTCGGGGTGAGCGCGTACGAGAGCGACACCAGCGTCCCCGCGACGCCGGCGAGCCCGGCCCCGAGTCCGAAGACGATCGCATAGATGTGCGCGACCCGCACGCCCGAGAGTTGTGCGGCGCCGATGTCCATCGACGTGGCGCGAATCGCCCGGCCCATCTTCGAGCGCGTGAGCCAGAGCTGCAGCACGCCGGTGATCGCGAGCGCCGCGACGAGCGTGAGCAGCTTGGCCCACGGCACCGTCACGCCGGCGACCGTGAAGTTCGCGCCCGAGTACGACGTGGTGACGCCGCGGGTGTCGCCGGTCCAGATGATCAGCGCGATGTTGACGATCAGCAGCGAGAGCCCGAAAGTGAGCAGGAACGTCGTGAGGATCGGCGCGCGGGCGACCCAGTTGATCACGTAGCGCTGCAGCAGGTACCCGAGCACGAACAGCGCCACGAACGTGATCGGGAGCGAGAGAAACGGATCGACGTGGAGCTGCCGGAACAGCTCCCACGTCAGGTACGCCCCGAGCATCACGAACGCGCCGTGCGCGAGGTTGATGATGTTCATGATCCCCCACACCAGGGAGAATCCGAGGGCGACCACTGCCAGGATCCCGCCCGCGAGAATCCCGTTGACGAGATCCTGGGCCCACAGCTGCACGCTAGCGGCGATCCGTGCTCAGCGCTGACCCCACGGCTTCGCGGGCCAGATCACCGGCTTCTCCGCCAGCCCCTTCGGCCACACCGTGACCAGCTTGCCGTTCTGGATCTGGTTGGTGACCATCGGCTTGTACACGTTCAGGCCGCGGCTGTCGAACTTGATGATCCCGTAGAACGTCGTCACGTCGAGCTTGGCGAGCGCGTCGCGGACCTTCTCGGGATCGAGCGACCCGGCTTTCTCGATCGCGTACTGAAACGCGAGGCAGGCCGCCGTCGACTCGGCGTTGTGGTAGTCGGGCCGGTGGTGGTACGCGGCCTCGAACGCCTTCGCGTACTGCTGCGCGGTCTGGTAGAAGCCGGGAGCGCCCTTGTACTTCACCGCATCCGACCACTGCGCCGCGCCGAACACTTCGTTCGCGTCCTTGCCGAGCGAGTTCGCGAAGTCCGGGGTGTCCGGGCCGACGGTGTAGCCGTAGCCCTTCGCCTGGACGTTCTGCTCCTTGAGCCCCTTCTGCACCAGCAGCGCGTCCTGCACGTGGCCGGCGTTCAGCACGAGGTCGGGGTTCGTCTGCTTCAGCGCCGAGATGACCGACGAGACGTCGGTCGCCGTGTCGGGATACTTGTTGTTGTAGACGACCGTCATGTGGTGCGCGGCGGCCGCGGCGGCGGCGCCCTGCGCGACCTCCTGCGAGAACGCGTCGCTGGCCGCCGTGATGGCGACGGTCTTCGCGGCCGGCTTCTGCTGCGAAGCCATGTCGATGATCCCTTCGAGATACCGCTTCGCCGGCGAGAGGACGCCGAACGTGTAGCGGAAACCCTGGTTGAAGATCTTCTCGGCGGCGCCGTTGCCTTCGACCATCGGGATCTTCTTGCGTTCGACCATCTGCGCGACCGTGAAGCTAGTCCCGGAACCGTACGGTCCGAGGATGAAGTTCACGTGGTCCTGATCGATGAGCCGTTCGGCGAGCTGCGCCGACGTGTCGTTCTTCGACTCGTCGTCGTAGTACTTGATGTCGACCTTATAGCTCTTGCCGCCGACCTTGATGCCGCCGTGCGCGTTGATGTAGGTCTTCCAGAACTCGTAGCCTTCTTGCGTCAGGTGACCTTCCTTGGTCAACGAGCCGGTCAGCGAGACGGGAGAACCGAACACGATCGTGTCGCCGGCGGCGGACGCCGGCGTCGATGGCGCGGCGAGCGTACCGCACAAGGCCAGAACGACGAGCCACGCCGTGGGACGAAATTGCATGCGAGCCAACCTCCCGCGAATGAGAACGGAATGAAGTAGCGGACCCGATGCGGGTCCGCGCGAAACGATTCCTGCTACGTTCGTCGGGGCAGCGCCGCGCGCAGCGCCTCCGCGTACGCGCCCGCGCGGCGTGCGGCTTTCTCGCCGGCGCACCCGGCGTAGGCCTCGATCAGCGCGCTGCCGACGATCACGCCGTCGGCGACCGAGCCGACGGCCGCCACGTGTGCGGGCGTCGAGATGCCGAAGCCCACCGCGACCGGAAGCGCGGTGGCGGGTCGAAGGCGCTCGACCGTGGCCGCGGCCCAACCGACATCGGGCTCGCGGCGCGCTCCCGTCACGCCCAGGCGCGAGACGAGATAGACGAAGCCCTCCGATGCGGCCGCGATGCGCGCGGCGCGCTCCGGCGGCGTCGTCGGCGCGACCAGCAGCGGGATCGCCAGGCCGGCCGCGCGCAGCGGGGGCGCGAACGCGTCCAGCTCTTCCAGCGGCACGTCGGGCACGATCGCGCCGGCCGCGCCGGCGGCTCGCGCGTCGTGGGCGAATCGCTCGGGACCGTAGCGGTCGATCGGGTTCACGTACGTGAAGAACACGATCGGCGCCGAGCCGCGGCGGCGAGCCTCGGCGGCGAGCGCGAGCGCGCCGGCCGTCCGCATCCCGCCGTGCAGCGCGCGCTGCGCCGCGGCGGCGATCGTCGGTCCGTCGGCGAGCGGATCGCCGTACGGGATCCCGAGCTCGATGAGGTCGACGCCCGCGCGCGTGAGCGCGCCCAGAACCCCCAGGGTCGTCTCGCCGTCGGGATCTCCGGCCACGACGTAACCGATCAGCGCGGCGCGGCGTTCGGCGCGCGCGCGCGCGAAGACGCCGGCCAGGCTCGGCGCCGCGATCACCGCAGGTCCTCGGTGCCCTCGAGCGCGGCGACCGTTCTGACGTCCTTGTCGCCGCGACCGCTCAGGTTGACGAGAACCAGCCCGCCCGGGCCGCGCTCGACGGCGAGGCGCCGCGCGAAGGCGATCGCGTGGGCCGACTCGAGCGCGGGGACGATCCCTTCGCGCCGCGCCGTATGATGGAAGGCCGCGAGCGCCTCGCCGTCGTCGACGGCGACGTAGCGCGCGCGCCCGCTGTCCTTCAGGTACGAGTGCTCGGGACCGACGCCGGGATAGTCGAGGCCGGCGCTGATCGAGTGCGTGTCGCGCACTTGGCCTTCGTCGTCCTGCAGCACGTAGCTGCGCGAACCGTGCAGGATCCCGACGCTCCCCGCGTTCAGCGACGCCGCCGTGTCGATCGCGCCGACGCCGTGGCCCGCCGCTTCGACGCCCCACAGCGCGACGTCGCGATCGCCGACGAAGTCCTGGAAGATCCCCATCGCGTTCGAGCCGCCGCCGACGCACGCGACGACGTCGCTCGGCAGCCGTCCGTAACGCTCGAGGACTTGCGCGCGCGCTTCGATCCCGATGACTTTCTGAAACTCACGGACGAGCCACGGATACGGGTGGGCGCCGACGACCGAGCCGATGACGTAAAAGGTGTCCTCGACGCGCGCCGCCCACTCGCGGAACGCCTCGTTGGTCGCGTCCTTCAGCGTGCGCGTCCCGCTCTCGACCGGATGCACCGTCGCGCCGAGCAGCTTCATGAGATAGACGTTGAGCGCCTGGCGCTCGACGTCGACCGCGCCCATGTAGACGTCGACCTGCATTCCGAGCTTCGCGCCGATCGTCGCGGTCGCGACGCCGTGCTGCCCCGCGCCGGTCTCGGCGATGAGCCGGCGCTTCCCCATCCGCCGCGCGAGCAGCGCCTGCCCGACGGTGTTGTTGATCTTGTGCGCGCCGGTGTGGTTGGTGTCCTCGCGCTTGAACACGACCGGCGCGTGCGGTCCGTCGACGAGGCGCTCGGCGTGATAGATCGGCGAGGGACGCCCGACGTAGTCGCGCAGCAGCGCCTCGTACTCCGCCATGAACGCTGGATCGTCGAACGCCGCGCGCGCGGCGTCGTCGAGCCGCGCGAGCGCCTCGACGAGCACCTCCGGTACGAAGATCCCGCCGAACCGCCCGAAATAGCCGCGCGCGTCGGGCGAGCTGCGGCGCTGCGCGTCCCTCATGCCTCGTCGCGGGTGCGCAGGAGCTCGGCGTTCGCTTCACGCACCGCACGGACGAACGCTCGCACCTTGTCCGGGTCTTTCATGCCGCTCGTTTCGACGCCGCTCCGCACGTCGACCGCGTACGGCCGGATCGCGCGCACGCAGTCGCCGACGTTGTGCGGCGTCAGCCCGCCGCTCACGACGAAGCGCCGGTCGCCGCCGAGCTCGCGCGCGATCTCCCAGCGAAACGTCTGGCCGCTGCCCCCGCTGCGCCCGCCCGCGCGCGCGGTGTCGAACAGCCACGTCGCATGGTGGAACGGCCGGGCGAACGCGTCGAACTGGGCGGCGTCCGGCACGCGGTCCGCGCGCACGTGATACGCCTTGAGGTACGGTCCGGCGGCGAACGCCTCGCACGCGTCGGCCGGCTCGAACCCGTGGAACTGCGGTATCGCGCCGACCTTGAGCGCCTCGTCGACGAGCGACGAGGGCGGATCGACGAAGACGGCGACGAGCGTCATCAGCGCCGGAACGGCCGCCGCGATCTCGTGAAACTGCTCGATCCCCACGCGGCGTTCCGACTGCTCGGCGAGGATCACGCCGACCGCGTCGGCGCCGGCGTCCAGCGCGACCTCGACGTCGGCGACGCTGGTGCAGCCGCAGATCTTCACCCGCGTGCGGGCGGCACGGGAACCGGAGCGACTACGCAGGAACGGCCGCGCCTTTCAACGATCGGATCGCCTCGCTCTTGTCGGCCGCGCGCATGAGGGACTCACCGACGAGCACGCCGCGCGCGCCCCGGGCCACGATCCGCCGGACGTCGTCCTGCGAGCGTACCCCGCTCTCGCTGATGACCAGCGTCCCCGGCGGCACCAGCGGGAGCAGCTCTTCGGTGACGGCGAGGTCCGTCTCGAAGGTGCGCAGGTTGCGGTTGTTGATCCCGAGCAGCGTCGCGCCGGCGGTCAGCGCGCGCAGCAGCTCGTCCTCGGTGTGCACCTCGACCAGGACGTCGAGGGAATAGCGGCGCGCCTCGTCGAGCAGCGCGGCGAGCGCGTCGTCGTCCAGACCCGCGACGATCGCGAGGAACGCGTCGGCGCCGTATGCCGCCGACTGAACGACGTCGTAGCGCGTGCTCAGGAAGTCCTTGCGCAGGATCGGCAGCGCGGAGGCCGCGCGCACGAGGTCGAGGTAGGCGAGATCGCCGAGGAAGTGGTCGCTCTCCGTCAGCACGCTGACCGCGTCGGCGCCCGCGGCCTCGTACTCCCGCGCGATGGCCGCCGGATCGAGGTGCGGGACGATGAGCCCGACCGACGGCGACGCGCGCTTGATCTCGGCGACGATCGCCGGGCCGCGCGCGTTCGCGAGCGCGTCGCGCAGCCGGCGCCGCTCGGCGCGGCGTTGCTCGGCGCGCGCGCGCAGCATCTCCAGCGGCTCGCGCGCCTCGTCGGCGGCACGTGCCGCCGCCTTCGCCGCGTAGAGCTTCTCGAGCATGTCGGTCATACCAACTCCGTCTCGCGCTCGCCGCGGAGCGCGTCCAAGGCCGCGCGCGCGCGGCCGGTTTCGACCGAGGTGCGCGCGCGCACCATCCCGTCGTCGAGGTCGACCGCCTCGCCCGCGACGACGAGCGCGAGCGCGGCGTTGAGCAGCACGAGGTCGGCGCGGCGGCTGCGCTCGCCGTCCACGATCGCCAGCAGGATGCGGGCGTTCGTCGCCGCGTCGCCGCCGCGGACGTCGTCCGGCGTCGCGCGCACGCCGTAGCGCGCCGGATCGAGCGTCCAGCGCCGGACCCCGTCGCGATCGAACTGCACCACCTCGGTCGGCGCGGCGCCGGAGATCTCGTCGAGCCCGTCGCCGCCGTGGATCACGGCCGCCGCCTCGCCGCCGAGGGCGCGCAGCGCGTGCGCGACCAGCTCGACGTGCTCCGGCCGCGCCACGCCGACCATCTGTCGCGTCGCGCCGGCGGGGTTCGTCAGCGGCCCGAGGACGTTGAAGATCGTCCGCACGCCCAGCTCGCGGCGGATCGGTCCGACCGCGCGCATCGCCGGATGGTGCCGCTGGGCGAACAGGAACGCGATGCCGTGCGCGCGGAGCGCGCGCGCCGAGGCCTCCGGCGCGCGATCGATCGGTACGCCGAGCGCCTCGAGCACGTCGGCCGAGCCGCAGGCGCTCGACGCCGCGCGGTTCCCGTGCTTCGCGACCGGCACGCCGCAGCCGGCGACGACGAACGCCGCGGCGGTCGAGATGTTGATCGTGCGCTGCCCGTCGCCGCCGGTGCCGACGATGTCGAGCACCATCGGCAGCCCGTGCTCGACGCGGACGCAGCGCTCGCGCATCGCCCGCGCCGCGCCGACGACTTCGTCGACGGTCTCGCCCTTCGCGGCGAGCGCGGCGAGCAGCGCGGCCGCGCGGACGGGCGAGAGCGTCTCGTCCATGATCGCGCCGACCGTCGCGGCCATCTCCTCGGCCGTCAGATCGCGCCGCGCCAGCACGCCGCGCAAGAGCGCCGGATAGCCGTCGGCGCTCATCGCCGCATCCCGCGCACGACGTTCTCCGCCATCGCGCGCCCGGCCGGCGTGAGGACCGACTCGGGATGGAACTGCACGCCGGCGATCGGGAGCTCCCGATGCGCGAGCCCTTGGATCACGCCGTCCTCGCTGGCCGCGTTCGCGCGCAGCGCCGCCGGAAAGCCGTCGTGATCGACGCACAGCGAATGATAGCGCGTCGCACGCAGCGGCGAGGGGAGCCCGGCGAACGCGCCGCTGCCGTCGTGGGTGATCTCCGAGGTCTTGCCGTGCATCTGCCGCGGCGCGTGGACGACGCGCCCGCCGAAGGCCTCGCCGATCGCCTGCAGTCCGAGACACACCGCGAAGAGCGGCCGGCCTTCGCGCGCCGCCTCGCGCACGACCGCCGGCGTGCGGCCGGCGTCGGCAGGCCGCCCCGGCCCCGGGCCGACGACGACGCCGTCGTAGCGCAGCGTGACGCCGCCGGCGAGTCGCGGATCGTCGTTCCGGATCACGTCGACCTCGACGCCGTCGATCGCGCCGAACAGGTGCGCGAGATTCCACGTGAACGAATCGTAGTTGTCGACGAGCAGGAGCTTCACCGGACGGTACCCGGGATCGTGCGCGCGTTCGTCATAGCCCGAGCACGCTGCGGACGATCGCCGTCTTCGCGAAGACTTCGGCGTACTCGGCGTCGGGCCGGCTGTCGGCGACGATCCCGGCCGACGCCTGCCAGTACGCGCGGCCGTTCGCGCACGCGACGGAGCGGAGAACGATGCACGAGTCCATGTCGCCGTCGAAGTCGATGTGCGCGACGCTTCCGGCGTAGAAACCGCGCGCGACCGGTTCCAGCGCGTCGATGAGCTGCATCGCGCGGATCTTCGGCGCGCCGGTGACGGTGCCGGCCGGAAACGCGGCCGCGAAGAGATCGAGGGCGTCGCGGCCCTCGCGGAGCGTTCCGACGACGTTCGAGACGATGTGCATCACGTGCGAGTAGCGCTCGATCATCATCAGCTCGTCGACGCGGACGCTCCCCGTCTCGCACACGGCGCCGAGGTCGTTGCGCGCAAGGTCGACGAGCATCACGTGCTCGGCCCGCTCCTTCTCGTCGGCGAGGAGCTCGTCGGCGACGCGCTGGTCGTCGGCGGGGTCGGCGGCGCGCGGCCGCGTCCCGGCCAGCGGACGGATCCGCGCCGTGCGCCCGTCGAGGCGGACGAGGAACTCGGGCGACGCGCCGAACACCGCGCGACCGCCGTGCTCGACGTAGAACATGTACGGCGACGGATTGCGGGCGCGAATCTGCCGGTAGAAGTCGAAGGCGTTCCCGGCGAGCGCGCACGAGAAGCGGATCCCGACCTGCAGCTGGTACGCTTCGCCGTCGCGGATGAACTCCTGTGCGCGCGCGACGCGCTCGACGAACGCCGTCTCGTCGAGCGACGCGCTCACCGGGCCCTCGGCGCGCACGGCGCCCGGGATCGTCGGCGCCTGCGCGAGGAGCCGCGCGACGTACGCGTCCAGCCGCGCCTCGACCGCCGCCCGTTCGGCGTCGCCGCGCGCGAAGCCGATCAGCGTGACGCGATGGGTGAAGTGGTCGAAGACCAGCCACGTTCCGGGGATCACGACGACCGCGTCGGCGAACGCCACGTCGGCCGGCGGCGGCGGCCCCACCGGCTCGAGCACGCGGGCGGCGTCGTAGCTGAACACGCACACCGCGCCGCCCGGGAACGGCAGGTCGGAACGGTCGAGACGGTAGCGCCGCAGCACGCTCCGAATCGCGTCCAGCATCCCCGGATCGCCGTCGAGCGAGAAGCTCTCCAGGTAGTCGAGGCCGACGAACGAGAACCGGCTGATCCGCTCGGTGCCCTCGACCGACTCCAGCAAACACGAACGCCCCGGCTGAGCCAGGGCGAGGTACGCGGAGATGGGCGTGATGCTGTCGGCGACGAACGTTCGCGCGATCGAGACCAAACTCAGAGGGTCGTCAGCCGCAGAGACAGCCATGTGGGGTGAGACGTAGTATAGCAGTTCCGCGAGCGATTATCGCGGTCTCCGGCGAGGAGCCTCGCCCCGAAGCGCGCTTCGCGCACGTGAGGGGCGGAGCGACCACGCCGGAGGGCGCGAGCATCGCTCGCGGTTACTTGACGAGCTCGAGGATGGAGAGCTCGGCCGCGTCGCCCGGGCGGACGCGCGACTTCGTGATGCGCGTGTAGCCGCCGGTCTTGTCCTTCAGCGCCGGAGCGATCTGCTCGCACAGCTTCTTCGCGACGGCTTCTTCGGTGAGGTACGACGCCACCAGACGGCGCGAGTGCAGATCACCGCGGCGCGCCTGCGTGATGAGGCGCTCGACGACCTTGGTGATCTCCTTCGCCTTCGTCGAGGTCGTCTCGATCTTCTCGTGCTTGAAGAACGACGTCGCGAGGTTGCGGAGCAGCGCCTTCCGATGTCCGTCCGTGCGCGAGAGGCGCTTGTTGGCAACTTGATGCGGCATTGCTGTCTGATCCTACTGTGCGGTTTCGAAGGCGGCTCGGCCGAAGGCCGAACGCGAAGGCTTCGCGGAACGCGAAGCCACTACGGCTGGCGGAGCGAAAGATTGCGCTCGTCGAGGACCTGCTTGATCTCGTCGAGCGATTTCTTCCCGAAGTTGCGCATCTTGATGATCTCGTCTTCGGTCATGTCGAGCAGCTCCGAGACCTTCGAGATGCCGGCGCGCTTGAGGCAGTTGAACGAGCGCACCGAGAGGTTCAGCGTCTCGACCGGGACGTCCCACTCGCTCGCGGGCGCCGTCGCGACCGGCTTCTCTTCGGTGGAGAAGCCGATGAACAGCCGCAGTTCCTCGGTGAGGATCTGCGCCGCCTCGGAGAGCGCGTCGTCCGGCGTGATCGAACCGTTCGTCTCGATCTCGAGCGTCAGACGGTCGTAGTCGACCGACTGGCCGACGCGCGTGTCGTCGACGGTGAAGTTCACCTTGCGGATCGGCGAGAAGATCGAGTCCATCGGGATGAGCCCGATCATGTGCTCGATGTTGCGCTGACGGTCCGAGGTGACGTAGCCGCTCGACTTCTCGACGCCGATCTCCATCGAGAGCTTCGAGTCTTTCTTCGAAAGCGTCGCGATGTGGTAGTTCGGCTGGAGGATCTCGACGTCCGCGTCCGGGGCGATGTCGCCCGCGGTGACTTCCTTGGCGCCGCTCACGCTCAGCGAGAGCACCTTCGGATCCTCGGTGTTGAGCTTGATCGGCAGGCCCTTGAGGTTGAGCAGCAGGTCGACGGTGTCTTCGACCACGCCCGGAATCGTCGAGAACTCGTGCAGCACGCCGTCGATCTTGACGTACGTGACCGCCGCGCCGGGGATCGACGAGAGCAGCACGCGCCGCAGCGCGTTCCCCAGGGTGATGCCGAAGCCGCGCTCGAGCGGCTCGATGACGAACTTCGCGTAGTTCTCGCGACGCTCGCGAACTTCGATTTGCGCGCCGACCGGCGCTTCCAGAACGGTCATTGGTGTTTCGGTCTGTCCTTCTCCGCTTACGTTATCCGCAGTCCCGGCCCCGCCGGACCCACGATCGTACGCCTAACGGTGATGTGATGAAGTCGTTCGTGATCTCGTTGTCCGGCGGCTCCGTCCGCCCGCAGCCGCCCGAAGTTTCAGGCGACCACCCGGCGAGCCGACCCCGCCGTTCCTACAGTTCTCGCATTGGGCACCCTGCGACGCCCGCATCCCGCTCGCAGCGATCCGCCGAACCCCCGCCCGAGCGGTGAGAGCCGTCCGATCGCGAGGCGCCGGAGGGTGAAGCGTACTACGGTACGCGAACCCTCCGGCAACGAAGCGAGCGGGCCGCTATCACCGCGAGCCTACCGCGAGTAGTACTCCACGATGAGCTGCTCGTCGACCGGGGTGTCGATCTGCTCGCGGCTCGGAAGCGCGAGCACCTTCGCCGTGGCGTCGGTCTCGTTGAACTCCAGCCAGTCGGGATGACGGCGGTTCTTCGCGGTCTCGATGAGCGCCGCGAACACGTCCGATGACTTCGAGCGGTCGACGATCGAGATCTCGTCGCCGGGCTTCACGATGTACGACGGGATGTTCACGAGCCGGCCGTTCACGCGAAAATGACGGTGCGTGACGAGCTGGCGCGCCTGCGCACGGCTCAGGCCGAGGTTCAGGCGATAGATGACGTTGTCGAGCCGCCGCTCGAGCAGCTGAAGGAACGTCGCGCCCGTCTGACCCTTCACGCGTTGCGCCGCGCGGAAGTAGTTCTCGAACTGCGTCTCCAGCACGCCGTAGTAGCGGCGCATCTTCTGCTTCTCGCGAAGCTGGCGGCCGTACTCGGAGATCTTCTGGCGCGTCTTGGTGTTCTGCGTCTTCTGTCCGGGCGCGGTGCCGCGGCGTTCGACCGCGCACTTTTTCGAGAGGCAGCGGTCGCCCTTGAGGAAGAGCTTGATCTTTTCGCCGGTCTTCGACGTCGCGGTTTCGCGACGGCACAGACGGCACACGGCTTGAGTGTAGCGGGCCATTGCTTTTTCTAAACTGCCTTAGACGCGACGCCGCTTGGGCGGGCGGCAGCCGTTGTGGGGGATGGGCGTCACGTCCTTGATGAGCGTGATCTCCAGGCCGGCCGCCTGGAGCGAGCGGATCGCAGCCTCGCGTCCGGCGCCGGGGCCTTTGACGTAGACCTCGGCGGTCTTCATCCCGTGCTCCATCGCTTTGCGCGCGACCGTCTCGGCCGCCATCTGCGCGGCGAACGGCGTCGACTTCTTCGAGCCCTTGAACCCGAGGTTGCCGGCGCTCGCCCACGCGATCGTCGATCCCGTGTTGTCGGTGATCGTCACGATCGTGTTGTTGAACGACGAGTGGATGTGCGCGACGCCCGAACCGACGTTCTTGAACTCGCGCTTCTTCCGGGTCTTGGTCTGCTTCTTGGCGGCCAAACGAGAACTGCTTTCTGCTTTATCCTGCGGCCCCGCGGGGAGCGGAGCCCGTGTCGTCGCCTCGACCGGCCGCGGCCGCGTCGCGGACCGCCCCGACCTTCGTCTGCCCCGCACGGCGAGAGCGGGAGCGCGCACGAATGCGCGTGCCTCTCCGGCGGAGAGACAACGCCCTACTTTACCATGGTGGGAGGCGGCGTGCAACCCGCTGAACGAGGGCGCCCGGTGCGGTTCTCTCGTCCACGGCCGCTATGGCTCGGTACCTTCGCCGCTTTCGCCGTCCTCGCCGGGCTGGCGGCCGCTCGGACCGCCGACTGGAGCTACGGCGCGGACACCGGCACGTTCGTCCAGATCATCCTCGACGCGTTCCGCGGCATGCGCGACGGCATCGAGCACGGGACCCATTACCGCTTCCATTGGTCGCCGTCGCTGGTGCTGCTCTGGCCGTTCCTCGCGGCGACGCGGAGCGTCTGGGTGCTGCAAGCCGTTCTCGCCGCGGCGACCGTGGCGTGCGCCCCGCTGCTCGCCGCGATCGGCCGCGCGCGCGGGCTCCCGGCCGGGATCGCCGACCGCGCCGGCGCGGTGGTTCTCGTCTACCCGCCGCTCGTCGCGGTCGGCTTCGGCGAGTTCCGGGATCTCGGGCTCTTCACGCCGCTCCTGCTCGGCTGGTGGCTGGCGCTCGAACGCCGGTCGTGGTGGTGGGCCGGCGGCTGCGCCCTCGTGCTCGCCGGCTTGCGCGAAGACGTCTGCCTCGAGCTCGCCGTCGCGGGCGCGGCCGTCGGCGGCGCCGCGTGGCGGCGCGGCGATCGGGCGGGCGCGCTCGCCGGCTTCGGCTCGGCGGCGCTCGCCGTCGTGTCGGACACGGTCTATGCCGCGGTCGTCCTTCCGCGGGTGGGGCCGTGGCCGCCCTCGCACTTCTACGATTATCCGTTCGCGCACGGACCGGCCCAGCTGCTCGCGGCCCCGGTGCTCCATCCGCTCGCGTTCCTCGCCGCGATCGCCACCGTCGGCCGGCTCACCTACCTGCTGGAAGCGCTGGTCCCGCTCGCGTTCGTCCCGCTGCGCTCGCCGCTCGTGCTCCTCGCGCTTCCCGGCTTTGCCATCGTGCTGCTCGCGAACAGCGGTCTCGTGTGGCGGATGGGGATGCACTACGCCGCGCTCTGGATCCCCTGGCTGCTGATCGCCTTCGCCGACGCGCTGCGCGCGCTGCGCGCGCCGCAGCGCTGGACGACCGCGGCGTTCGTGCTCTCGGCGATCGTCCTGGTGTTCTTCAGCCCGCTGCATCCGCTGCACTATCTGCGTCCCTCGTATCACGATCTGCGGTCCGCGCGCGGCGCGCTCGACTGCGTCCCCGCCGGCGCGACCCTCGCCACGCACGACGAGTGGTACGCCGCCACGTCTCCGTTCCGCCCGCGCGTGACCGTGCTCGGGCTCGATCCGGCGGCGAGCGATCCGCACTACCTCGTCGTCGCCTCCGACTACCCGAGCGACGTTGTCCGGACGACCGTGATTCCGAAGGTCGATCGTCTCGTCGCGGCCGGCGCGTACCGCGCCGTGTGCAAGTACGGGGCGGTCACCACATACGAGCGCGTGCGGAACCCGCGGTAACGGCGCGAGCCCGGGCCGCGAACGAGCCTGCTGCCGCACTCTTGCGCGATACGCGGAGCGTGTGCTACGAGAAGGACAGCGCACGGGGCGCATCCAGTCCGCGGAAAGGGCCGTGCCCACCCGGCGAACCGTCAGACGCGACGCGACGAACGTTCCTTTCGCCTGATTCGTGCGGACTCCAGGCGTCACGAGAGGAGTTCGTGCGTGTCTCCGAATCCGCAAGACGGCCTGCCGTTTCCGCCGCGTCCGACGATCGAGCGCTACAAGAAGCTCGCGAAGCGGCTCGCCGCGGCCCACGATTCCGGCGACGTGCGCGCGATCCGCCGTTGGGCGGAACGCTGGATCGGCGAGCTCGGCACGCACGCGCCCCCGGCGGCCGCACCGGAGCTTCCGGCAAGCCTCGACGGCTGGATCGAGGGAGTCACCGCGGTCGCCGAGCGCGCGCTGCGCGCTCGGCGCCGATCCTCCACGCTCGCCGCGGCGCAGCTCGTCGTCGCTCGCGCCCACGGATTCGCAAGCTGGCCGGCGTTCGCGCGCCATGTCGAATCGCTGCACGACGCGGCGAGCGTCAGCGCGGCTTTCGAACGCGCGGCCGACGCCGTCGTCGAAGGCGACGAGCGGACGCTGCGCACGCTGCTGAAGCGGCACCCGGAGCTCGCTCGCGCGCGCTCCGCGCGACAGCATCGCGCCACGCTCCTGCACTACGTCGCAGCGAACGGCGTCGAAGGCTACCGGCAGCGAACGCCGCCGAACGCCGTCGCGATCGCGAAGCTGCTGCTGCGCGCCGGCGCCGACGTCGATGCGACGGCCGACGCGTACGGCGACGCGCTGACGACCTTGCAGCTCGCCGCGACCAGCCTGCACCCCGAGCGCGCCGGCGTGATCGCGCAGCTGCTTCGCACGCTCGTCGCGGCGGGCGCGGATCCGGTGCGCCGGGGACGCGACGGCCGCTCGCCGATCCTCGCCGCGATCGCGAACGGACGGCTCGCCGCGGCCGACGTCCTCGCCGCGGCCTCGACCTCCGGCGCCGCCGAGCCGCTGAGCCTCGCCGAAGCGGCCGCCGCCGGCGACCGCGATCGCGTCGAAGCGTTCTTCACCGCCGCGAAACGCTCGCCCCCGACCCCGGCGCAACGCGACGAAGCGCTTCGCTACGCGGCGGCGGCAGGGCGCGCGGAGGTCGCCGCCACGCTGGTGTCGCACGGCGCCGCGGTCGACTCGCACGACGAGCACGGTCAGACGCCGCTGCATCTGGCGGCGATGGCGGGCAGCCTCGCCACGGTCGAGACGCTCATCGCGCTCGGCGCGCCCCTCGGGGCGGTGAACGCGTTCGGCGGAACGCCGCTCGGTCAAACCCGGTGGTCGGCGGAGCACGGGCTCGCCCCCGAACGCGCCGCGCCGATCATCGTCGCACTCGAGGCCGCGGAACGCCGGCGGCGACCGGGCTGACTTCGCGCTCGCACGACCTGGCCGCCGGCGTCCGCCGCCCATTCGCCGCGCATCCGTCCGCGGCGTGGTCGTTTTCGGGAACACGTGGGGCGCGGCGGCGAGCGCCGCGTCGCGACGACAAGGAGACATCACGGTTGATCGCATGGCTTGGAACCGGTCTGCTGGGCAGCAACTTCGTCAAACGCCTGCGCGAGCGCGGAGAGCAGGTTCAGGTGTGGAACCGCTCGCCGGAAAAAGCGTTCGCGCTCGAGGCGGACGGCGCGAAAGCGTTTCCTGACGCCGCCGCGGCGGTACGCGGCGCCGCGCGCGTGCACCTCACGCTGGCCGACGACGCGTCGGTCGATGCGGTGCTCGAGCCGCTCGCGAACGCGCTCGCACCGGACGTCGTCGTCGTCGACCACACGACGACGGCGCCGACGCCGACCGCGGAGCGCGTCGCGCGCTGGAACGGCCGCGGCGTCACGTTCGTGCACGCGCCCGTCTTCATGGGCCCGCCCGCCGCCCGTCAGGCCCAAGGCCTGATGCTGCTCTCCGGCGATCCCGCGGTTCGCGCGCGCGTCAAGCCGCTGCTCGACCCGATGACGGGCAAGGTCGTGGAGCTCGGCGACGATCCGTCGCGCGGCGCCGCGTTCAAGCTGTTCGGCAACATGATGCTGGCCTTCGTGATCAGCGGGCTCGCCGACGGCTTTCGCTTCATGCGCGCGCAAGGAATCTCGGCGCGCGAAGCGCACGCGCTCTTCGACGACTTCACGCTCAACAACGCGATCCAAGGGCGCGGAAAGGCGATGGCGGCGGGGGACTTCACGCCGCTCTGGGAACTGTTCATGGCGCGCAAGGACATCCGCCTGATGCTCGAAGAGGCGCAGCGTCACGGCACGGAGCTCGCCGTGCTGCCGAGCATCGCGGAGTACTTCGATCGCTACGTGGCGATGGGGCTCGGCGCGCGCGACGTCGGCGTCGTCGCGACGCCCGACCGCGAGCCCGCGCTCGCCAACGGGGAAGCGCGATGATCGCCTACCTCGGAACGGGCCTGCTCGGGGCGGGCTTCGTGCGCAAGCTGCTCGAACGCGGCGAAGAGGTCCGCGTCTGGAACCGCTCGCCGGACAAAGCGCGCGCGCTCGAAGCCGACGGCGCGAAGGCGTTCGACGCGCCGGCCGCCGCGGTGCGCGGCGCGTCGCGCATCCACCTCACGCTGAGCGACGACGCGGCCGTCGACGCCGTCCTCGACCCGCTCGCCGGCGAGATCGGCGCCGAGACGCTCATCATCGATCACACGACGACCGCGCCCACGCCGACGATCGAACGGATCGCGCGCTGGAAGGCGCGGGGCCGCACGTACGTCCACGCGCCGGTCTTCATGGGCCCGAAGAACGCGCGCGACGCGACGGGTTTGATGCTGCTCTCGGGCGAGGCGGAGGTCCGCGCGCGCGTGAAGCCGCTGGTCGAGCCGATGACCGGGAAGGTGATCGACCTCGGCGACGAGCCGGGGCGCGCCGCGGCGTTCAAGCTCTTCGGCAACCTCGTGATCCTCGTGATGAGCGGCGGCCTCGCCGACATGTTCGCGCTCGCGCGCTCGCTCGACATCGATCCGAAGGATGCGCGCGCGCTCTTCGACGAGTTCAATCCGGGCGGCGCGATCGGGGCGCGCAGCAAGATGATGGCCGAGGGGCGCTTCCAGCCGCCGAACTTCGAGCTCACGATGGCGCGCAAGGACGCGCGGCTCATGATCGAGGAAGCGGCGCGCCACGGCACGCAGCTCGACGTCGTCCCCGCCGTCGCCGCGCTGATGGATCGCTACATCGCGGCCGGCTACGGCGCGGAGGATTCCGGCGTCGTCGGCTCGGGCCGCGCGAACAACGCGATCCCCGCCGGCGCGCGCGCGTGAACCCGCTCTACCTCACCGAGCGCGACGTCGCCGAGACGCTGACAATGCGCGACGCGCTTGCGCTCGTCGAGGAGGCCGCGCGCGCGCTCTCCGCGGGCGAAGCGCAGAACCGCCCGCGCCAGCGCGCGTACACCGGGAAGTCCGTCCTGCAGGTGCTGGCCGCGGCGTGGGGCGACCGCATGGGCCACAAGACGTACACCGTCGGCCCGAAGCCGCGCGGCGCGCGCTTCTGGCATCTGCTCTTCGACGCGAGCGGCGAGCTGCTCGCGATCACCGAAGCCGACACGCTCGGACAACTGCGCACGGGCGCCGCTTCGGGCGTCGCGACGAAATACATGGCGCGCGAGGACGTGCGCAGCGCGGCGATCATCGGCACGGGCTGGCAAGCGCGCTCTCAGATCGAAGCGGTCTGCGCCGTCCGCCCGATCGAACGGGTCCGCGCCTGGGGCCGCAGCCGCGAACGCCTCGACGCGTTCTGCACCGAGATGTCGGCGCGTCTCGGCATCCCGGTCGCGCCCGCGGCGACGGCGCGCGAAGCCGTCGCGGACGCCGGCGTGGTGTGCACGATGACGAGCGCGAGCACGCCGGTGCTCGAAGGCGCCTGGCTCGCCGCGGGCGCGCACGTCAACGCGGCCGGCTCGAACCGCGCCAACGCGGCGGAGATCGACGTCGAAGCCGTCCGGCGCGCCGCCGTGATCGCGGTCGAAGACGTCGTGCAAGCGAAGGTCGAAGCCGGCGACCTGCTCCCGGCGATCACCGCCGGCGCCGCGGCGTGGGACGACGTCGTGACCCTCGCCGACGTCGTCGCCGGGAAAACGCCCGGCCGCCGCACGCCCGGCGACGTCACGCTGTTCGACTCGCTCGGCATCGGCCTGTGGGATCTCGCCGCCGCGAGCCACGTGTACGCCCGCGCGCTCGCGGAGGCCCGGGGCACCCGCCTGCCGATCCCGAGCTAGCGGCGGGGTCCCGCGCCGCCGGGACCTTCGTACCTGTGAGCCGGGACACGTGTCCGCCCTACGGCCGGTGAGCAAAACCGACGATACGGTATGCAAACCATCACGGACGACCTCGGGAGACCCGCCGCATGACGTGGCACATCGCGTGCTCGGCAGCCGCCGCCTGGACGGCCCTCGCCGCCTTCTTCCTGGCCTTCTTCCACGGCGCGAAGCACGTCAACGGGGCCCGCATGGTCCCGAGCCGCCCGCACCATCACCCCCGCCGCCGGCCCGCGACCCGCCACCTGAAGCTCGTCGGCTGACCGCCTCGCGCGCGCGGCCGTCGCCGCCGCCTCAGCCCGTCCGTCCCACTGGACGCGCAGCCGGAAACGGAGCGGCCCCGGACTCGAGTCCAGGGCCGCTCGCCGTGTTACTTCTTGGTCGCCTTCTTCTTGCCGGCCACCGTGCGCTTCGGCCCCTTCCGGGTCCGCGCGTTCGTCTTGGTCCGCTGCCCGCGAACCGGGAGGCCGCGCCGATGCCGCAGCCCGCGGTAGCAGCCGATGTCCGTGAGCCGCTTGATGTTCGAGGCCACCTCGCGCCGCAGATCGCCCTCGACCCGCAGCCCCTCGATCACCTCGCGCAGCCGCTGCTCGTCCTCGCTCGAAAGATCCTTGACCCGCACGTCGGGGTTGACGCCGGTCTGCGAGAGAATCTTCTTCGCGGTCGGCAGGCCGATCCCGAAGATGTAGGTGAGGCCGATCTCGATGCGCTTCTCGCGCGGGAGATCGATGCCGGAGATACGAGCCATTATCCCTGAACCTGCTTGTGCTTGGGGTTGACGCTGCAGATCACGCGCACTTTGCCTTCGCGGCGGATGATCTTGCACGCATCGCAGATGCGCTTGACGGAGGGTCGAACTTTCATGATGCTGCTCTTACGGGAGGGCGTGGTGCGGCCGGGCGGTCCATTAGGCCGCGACCTCTTCCGCGGGACGGTACCGGGCGACGTCCGGGTGCTCCGCGATGTCGTTCTCGCGCAACGTCAGGATCTTCGGACCCTGTTCGGTGATCGCGATGGTGTGCTCGAAGTGCGCCGCTAGTTTACCATCCTGTGTAACGACCGTCCAGCCGTCCTCCAGGGTTTCGACTTCCCAGGTGCCTTCGGTGATCATGGGCTCGATCGCCAGGACGAGCCCCGTGCGGAGGAGCGTCCCGGTGCCGGCCTTGCCGTAGTTGGGAACCTGCGGCTCCTCGTGCATCTTCCGGCCGACCCCGTGCCCGACGAGGGCGCGGACGACGCCGTAGCCGTTGGACTCGGCGTGCTCCTGCACCGCGTGGCCGATGTCGCCGAGCCGGTTGCCGGCTTGCATCTGCGCGATCCCGAGCATGAGGCACTCCTGCGTGACGCGCATGAGCCGCCTGGCCTCCTCGCTGACCGTGCCGATCCCGATCGTGACCGCCGAGTCCGAGACGTAGCCGTCGAGGGTCGTGCCGATGTCGATCGAGAGGAGATCGCCGTCCTGGAGGACGCGGTCGCCCGGCATCCCGTGGACGACTTCGTCGTTGACCGAGGCGCAGATCGCCGACGGATAGCCGTGGTAGCCGATGAACGTCGGGACGCCGCCCATCGAACGAATCGACTCGTCCGCGATGCGGTCCAGCTCGCCCGTCGTGACGCCCGGCTTCGCGGCCTCCATGAGACGAACCAGCGTCTTCGCGGTGATCTTTCCGCTGCGGCGCATGATCTCGATCTCACGGCGCGACTTCAGCGCGATCACGCCCGCGCCGCGTTCTTCGCCGCGAGCCGACCGCTCGCGATGAGGTTCTCGAGCTGCGCGCTCACGTCGGCGATCGGCGCGAGGGCGTCGATACGGACCAGGCGCGGCGGATCCGACTTCTCGTAGTAGGCGATCAGCGGCGCGGTGCTCTGTTCGTAGACCGCGAGGCGCGTGCGGATCGTCTCGTCGTTGTCGTCGGGACGCTGCACCAGCGGCTCGCCGGTGACGTCGTCCACGCCGGCGGCTTTCGGCGGATTGTGCTCGACGTGGTAGGTCCGGCCCGACGGCAGATGCGTCCAGCGCCCGGTGAGCCGGTCGCGGAGCACCGCCATGTCGACGTCGAACAGGACCGCGGTGGCCGGCTTCTCGAGCCGCGAGAGCATCGCGTCGAGCGCCTCGGCCTGCGCGACCGTGCGGGGGAAGCCGTCGAGGATCGCGTTGCCGGCGCGCTGCAGCTCCGGCTCCATCATCGAGATGATGAGCGCGTCGGGGACGAGCTCGCCGCGGTCCATGTAGCCTTTGGCCTGCGTCCCGAGCTCGGTACCCTCGCGCACGTTCGCCCGCAGGATGTCGCCCGTCGAGATCTGCCGGAAACCGAATCGCTCGTCCTCGAGGACTTTCGCCTGCGTGCCCTTCCCGGCGCCCGGCGGCCCGAGAAAAATGAGGATCATGCCGGCACGATGGTAATGGAGCGAGCGCAGCAGCGGAACCGCGCCCCGGCGAGCATGTCGTTCCGAGCTCGGACCGGGGGCCCCATGCGAAGCATGGCGGGCGCGCAGCCGAGGGCGAAGCGCCTCATCGGTTGATGAAGCCCCGGTAGTCGCGCATCGCGAGCCGCGCTTCGATCTGGGTGATCGAGTCGAGCGCGACGCCGACCACGATCAGCAGCGAGGTGGAGCCGATGTACAGCGAGGTGACGCCGACGTCGCGCTGGAGCGACGGGATCACCGCCAGCAGGCCGAGGTAGATCGCGGCGGCCGTCGTGATCCGGATGAGGATCTTGTTGATGTAGTCGACGGTCGGCTGGCCGGGACGGATGCCCGGGATGAACGAGCCGGACTTCTTCAGGTTGTCCGCGATGTCTTTGGTGTTCACCACGATCGCCGAGTAGAAGAACGTGAAGACGACGACCAGGATGAAGTAGACCAGGTTGTAGAGCAGCGAGCTGGGGCCGAAGTACGTCTGGATGAAGAACGAGAGGTTCCCCGCCCAGGTGTGCGAGTTGGCCTGCGCACCGCCGAACCACGAGAGCGCCTGCTGCGGCAGCAGCAGGATCGAGATCGCGAAGATGATCGAGATGACGCCGGCGTTGTTGAGCCGCAGCGGGATGTAGCTGGAGCGGCCGGCGTAGAGCTTGCGGCCGACGACGCGGCGCGCCTGCTGCACCGGGATGCGGCGCTGCCCCTGGTACATGAACACGATCGAGACGATCGTGACGAGCGCGATCGCGATCCAGATCGCGAGCCCGAGCCAGTTCACGTTGCCCTTGTTCGCGAGCGAGAACGTCTGGCTGATCTGGGTCGGGAAGCGCAGCACGATGCCGACGAAGATGATGAGGGAGACGCCGTTGCCGATCCCCTTGTCGGTGATCTGCTCGCCGAGCCACATCAGGAACATGGTGCCGGCGACGAACGCGATGACCGCGTAGACCAAGAACAGCACGGAGTGATCGTAGAACACGCCGCCGCGGCTCATCGCGATCGACATCGAGGTCGCCTGGATCGCGGCCAGCACGATCGTCAGCCAGCGCGTGTAGCGGCTGATCGTCTTGCGGCCTTCCTCGCCGCCCTTCTTCGCCATCTCCTCGAGCTGCGGGATGACGACCGTCATCAGCTGCATGATGATCGACGCGTTGATGTACGGCGTGATCCCCATCGCGATGATGGAGAGATGCTGCAGCGCGCCGCCCGAGAGGAAGCCGAGGAACTGGTAGAACGCGCCCGACTGGATGAGCTGGTTCCACTGGTGCTGATCGACGTTCGGGAGCTGAACGTGGATCATGAACACGAAGACCGCGAACGCGAAGAACACGAACGCGATCCGCTTGCGGATGTCCGGGACGGTCAGCGCGTTGCGCAGCGTGTTGAGCACGGAGGCCGGTCTTACTCCGTCGCGGCGGCCGGGTCGGCCGCGGGCTGGTCGTCGCCGAAGTCGGCGCCGACCGCGCCGAGCGCCTCACGCGCCGACGCCGAGAAGAGCACGTCGCGGAAGCGCAGGCCGGCCGGGAGCGGACCCGAGGCGTTCTTCGACGAGCCGCCGAGGATCTTCACGCCGTCCTTGAGGTTCTTCAGCTTCCCGTGCTCGCGCAGCGACTGCGGGCTCACCTCGACCGAGGCGTCCCAGCCGGCGAGCGCGCCGACGTTGAGAACCGCGTACTCCTTGCGGAAGTGCCCGATGTCGCGCGCCTTCTGCGAGAGCCCGCGGCGCAGCGGAAGCCGGCGCGACCACGGCGTCTGGCCGCCTTCGAACGCCGGACCCTTGCCGCCGCCCGAGCGGACGGTCTGACCCTTGCCGCCTTCGCCGCCGGTCTTGACCATGCCGGAGCCGTGCCCGCGCCCGATGCGCACGCGCTTCGGACGGGACTTCGGATTCGGCTTGAGCGTCGCGAGCGAGAGGCCCGCGGAAGTGGTGGTGTCGGCCATTAGTTGCGTCCCTTCGAGCCGCAGCGGAGAGCGTGCGCCGCACGCGGCGCCTCCGCGGCCGGCCCGATCTGAATAGATGAGGTCGCGGTCGCCGGGGCGATCACGCGAAGATCTCTTGGACGGACTTGCCGCGCAGCGCCGCGACCTTCTCCGCCGTCTTGAGCGACTTGAGCGCTTCGAACGTGGCGAGGACGACGTTGATCGGGTTGTTCGTCCCGAGCGACTTGGTGACGATGTCGTGGATCCCGGCCAGCTCGAGGACGGCGCGCATCGCGCCGCCGGCGATGACGCCGGTCCCCGCCGCGGCGGGCTTGAGCATGACGTGGCCGGAGCCGACCTGCACGTTCACCTGGTGCGGGATCGTCTTCTCGACCATCGGCACGGTGATCAGGTCTTTGCGGGCCTGCTCGACGCCCTTGCGGATCGCCTCGGGCACTTCACCGGCCTTGCCGATCGCGAACCCGACGCGCCCCTTCTTGTCGCCGACGACGACCAGCGCGCTGAACGAGAAGCGCTTTCCGCCCTTCACGACCTTCGCGACGCGGTTGATGCGGACGACCGTCTCTTCGAAGCCCTGGTTGTCGCGATCGCGACCGCCACGAAATTGCATGGACTAAAACTCCAGACCCGCTTCGCGCGCCGCCTGGGCGAGCGCCGCGACGCGACCGTGATACTTGTGGCCCGAGGTGTCGAACACGACCGCATCGATCCCCGCCGCCTTCGCGCGCTGGGCGATCGTCGTGCCGATCTTCTGGGCGGCCTCGAGGTTCGTGCGCGACTGCAGGCCGTCCGAGACGGAGCCTTCGCGCGTCGACGCGGCCACGATCGTGTGGCCCTTCGTGTCGTCGACGACGAACGCGTACGTGTGGTGCAGGCTGCGGAAGATCTGCAGCCGCGGACGCGACGGCGTCCCGACGACCTTCTTGCGCAGGCGGCCGTGCCGCTTGATGCGCTGCGCGTTGCGCGAGACCGGCATTACTTCTTCCCAGCCTTACCGGCTTTACCGAGCTTCTTGCGGACCGTCTCGCCCGCGTAGCGGATCCCCTTGCCCTTGTACGGCTCGGGCGGCCGGAGGTTGCGGATCTCGGCCGCCACCTGGCCGACGCGCTGCTTGTCGATGCCCTCGACGTGGACGCGGTTCGTCCCCTCGACCGTGAACGAGATCCCTTCCGGCGCCGCGTACGTCACCGGGTGCGAGAAGCCCAGCGAGAAGTTGAGATCGTTGCCGGCCTTGCTGACGCGGAAGCCGACGCCCTGGAGCTCGAGCGACTTGCGAAAGCCCTTCGTGACGCCGTCGATCATGTTGGCGACGAGCGTGCGCGTCAGACCGTGCGCAGAGCGCCCCGACTTCTCGTCGTTCTTGCGCGCGACGAGCACTTCGCCGCCGTTGATGTTGACGTCGACGACCGGGAGGATGCGCTGCGAGAGCGTCCCTTTCGGGCCTTTGACGACGACGGTCGAGTCGTTCAGCGTCACGTCGACGCCGGACGGCACCGCGACCGGAAGTTTTCCAATGCGACTCATGATCGATTACCAGACGTACGCGAGCACTTCACCGCCGAAGCCTTCGCGCTTCGCGCGCTTGCCCGACATGATGCCCTTCGAGGTCGACATGATGACGAGACCCAGCCCGCCGAGGACGCGCGGGATCTCCGTCTTCGAGGTGTAGACGCGCAGACCGGGCCGGCTGATGCGGCGAAGGCCGGTGATGACCTTCTCCTTCTCCGGGCCGTAGCGCAGGGTGATCCGCAGCGTTCCCTGCGGGCCTTCCTTGAGCTCCTCGAGACCGTTGATGAAGCCTTCGTCGAGCAGGATCTGCGCGACGGCCTTCTTCATCTTCGACGCCGGGACGTCGACGGTCTGATGGTTCGCGGTATTCGCATTGCGAATCCGCGTGAGCAGATCGGCGATCGGATCGGTGACGACGCCCATTTTAACGGCGCTCCGCCCCAGGCTCGGGAGCGAAGCTCCCCGCGCTACGCGCGGCGGACCGGAGGTCCGCGGGTTCCGACCACGGTCGGAACCCATGCCCCCCCACGCCGAGGGCGTGGGGCCCCCATGGCGCAGGCGCGCTCGCGATTGCGGTCAGGGCGCGATTCCCCGTGGGCGCGCCGAACAACATCGTCATCTCTTTCACCAGCTCGCCTTCGTGATGCCGGGGATGAAGCCGCGGTGCGCGTTCTCACGCAGGCAAATGCGGCACATGCCGAACTTGCGGTAGAACGCGCGCGGACGGCCGCACACCTTGCAGCGGTTGTGCGCGCGCACCTTGAACTTGGGCGTGCGCTTCGATTTCTCGATCAGCGAAAGCTTGGCCATTATCGGGTCGCTCCGGCCGTCGTCTGCTTCTGCAGCGGCAGGCCCATCTGGGTGAGGAACTCGGTCGCCTCTTCGTCGTTCTTGGCCGTCGTCACGATGACGATGTCCATCCCGCGCGCTTTGTCGACCTTGTCGAAGTCGATCTCCGGGAACACGAGCTGCTCGCGAAGACCGAGATTGTAGTTGCCGCGGCCGTCGAACGAGCGCCGCGAGAGCCCGCGGAAGTCACGGATGCGCGGGAGCACGATGTTGAAGAGCTTGTCGAGGAACATGTACATCCGGTCGCCGCGAAGCGTGACCTTCGCGCCGATGTTCATCCCCTCGCGCAGCTTGAACGCCGCGATCGACTTCTTCGCCTTCGTGACGACCGGCTTCTGACCGCTGATCGTCGTCAGCTCGGCGACCGCCGCTTCCAGCGCCTTCGCGTTCTGGATCGCGTCGCCGACCGACATGTTGATGACGACCTTCTCGAGCTTCGGGACCTGCATGGGGTTCTTGTAGGAGAACCGCTCCTGCAGCTTCCCGCGAACTTCGTTCTGGTACTTTTCCTTCAGACGTGCGGCCATGATCAGCTGCCCTTCACGGGGACGAGGAGCGTCTCGCCCGACTTCGCGACGCGAACCGTCGTGCCATCGGCCTGGCGGACGCGGCGAACGCGGGTCGGACGATCGGTCTTCGGATCGATCACCATCAGCGCGCTCAGCGGAATCGGCGCTTCCTTCTCGACGATGCCGCCGCCCTGAGCCTGGCCGGCTTGGCCCGGCTTGGTGTGGCGCTTCACGACGTTCAGCCCCTCGACGGTCGCCGTGCCGTCCTTCGGGAAGACGTGCTTGACGATGCCGCGCTTGCCTTTCTCCTTGCCGCGCCGCAGGACGACGGTGTCGCCCTTGACGATCCGCGACTTGGAGACGGCCATCTTGTTCGTGACCGCCGGCATGCTAGAGCACCTCCGGCGCGAGCGAGGCGATCTTCAGGAAGCCGCGCTCGCGCAGCTCGCGGCAGACCGGCCCGAACACGCGCGTGCCGCGCGGGTCGAGATTGTCCTTGTCGCCCTTGATGATCACGCAGGCGTTCTCGTCGAACTTGATCACCGAGCCGTCGGGACGGCGCATCGGCGCGCTCGTGCGCACCACGACCGCCTTCACGACCTGACCCTTCTTGACGGCCGCACCCGGGATCGCGCTCTTGACCGTGCCGACGATGATGTCGCCGACGTGCGCGTACGGGTGGCGCGAACCGCCCGCGACGTGGATGCACAGCAGCTCGCGCGCGCCGGAGTTGTCGGCGACCTTGAGCCGCGTCTCCTGCTGGATCATCGCGCACGCTCCACGATCTCGACGAGGCGCCAGCGCTTCTCGCGCGACATCGGGCGGCATTCCTGGATGCGCACGATGTCGCCGACCTTCGCCTCGTTGTTCTCGTCGTGCGCCTTGAACCGCGACGACTGGCGGACGACCTTCTTGTAGACCGGATGCGGCACGCGGGTCTCGCTCACGACGACGATGGTCTTGTCCATCTTGTCGCTCGCGACACGGCCTTGCTTGACGCGGCGGCGGTTGGTCCGCGCCGCGGTTGCGGTGGTGATGTTAGGCTGCTCCATGACGTGCCTCGGCGATCCGCTTCTCGGAGATCGCGGTCTGAATCTGGGCGTAGGTGCGGCGCACTTGCTTCACCCGCGAGAAATCGCTGAGGTGCCCCGTGCGCAGCGAGAAGCGGAGATTGAAAAGCTCTTCCTTGGTCTCGCGAGCGCGCTGCTCGAGCTCGGAGATGCTCAGCTCGCGCAGGGCGCGCAGATCGTTGCGCTTCATCCGACGGCGACCTCGGCTTCCTGTTCGGCGCGGGTGAGGATCTTGGTCGCGATCGGCAGCTTCTGCGCCGCGAGACGCAGCGCTTCGCGTGCGATCGATTCCGGGACGCCGGCGAGCTCGAAGAGCACGCGGCCCGGGCGCACGACGGCGACCCAGAACTCGGGGTTGCCCTTTCCGGAGCCCATGCGGACTTCGGCCGGCTTCTTCGTCACCGACTTGTCGGGGAACACCTTGATCCACACCTTGCCGCCGCGCTTGATGTGGCGGGTCATCGCGATACGCGCCGCTTCGATCTGCCGGTTGGTCATCCACACCGGCTCGAGCGCCTGCAGCCCGTACTCGCCGAACGTCAGCGTGTTGCCGACCAGCGCCTTGCCGCGCATGCGGCCGCGGTGCTGGCGGCGCCATTTCACTCGTTTCGGAGTCAGCATGTTCTAACGACCAACCTCTCCGGTGCCGGCGTTGTCGTCTTCCGGTCCGGTCTTGAGCTCGGGACGGTCGTGCGTGCCGCCGCCCGGCGCGGGTTCGGGATGATCCGCGGTCGGCGCCGACGATTGCGCGCCGGGATGCTCGGCCGCGTCGACGGTGCGCTGCGAATCGGGATTGGTCTGCGACGTCTCCCCGGTGACGCCGCGATCGGCGTCGTGGTGCGAGCGGTAGCCGGTGCCCGCGCCGGCGTGCGGCGCGGTCTGCTTCTCGCCCGCCGCGCCCGGCGCGCCGTCGATCACGGACTCGACCGACTGCGCGTCGGCCTGCGCGACGCGCATCGCGTCGGCTTCCATCGCCTGCACCGGCCGCGGAGGACGAGCCTCGCCGCCGCGTGCGCCGTCGCCGCCGCGCCCGCGTCCGCCGCGCGTCCCGCGACGGTTGTCGCGGAAGCGCGC